>Ga0335081_10009137_pt1 | contig 15927 bp, 16 predicted proteins | sample Lox_Sample_35_FD_206713 | JGI IMG/M metagenome (GOLD analysis project Ga0335081, IMG submission 206713) | Soil microbial communities from Loxahatchee National Wildlife Refuge, Florida, United States - Lox_Sample_3.5 | ecosystem: Environmental > Terrestrial > Soil > Wetlands | place: USA... | reverse complement strand
ACAACCGCAAAGCCCTGCGGGCGTTCATGCATCTCGGAGCGGTGGACGAGGTGATCTCCGCCCGCGGCTCCGAGGCGAGCATCGCCGTGAGCAAGAGCTTCAAGCGCACCCTCACCCCATACGCGACGGAATTCGCACACGCCGACCCGGACGTCGCGCTCGACGTCGCGTTCAGGATCGTCTACTCAACGCTCGCTCGCCAGGTGATGTACGGCCCAGTGTTCGAGTCCGATCGCCGCATCAGCTGGAAGCGCCTGGTCGACGAGCTCGGTAACGCCTGCGCCGCGTACCTCCTGCACCGACAGCCCGCCCTTACTTGACCCGAGGAGAAAAGAGATGCCCCTGCCCCTTCTGTCCCAGCTGGCCCACATCGAACTGACGACTCCGAAGCCGGAGGAGTCGCTCGAGTTCTGGACGCAGATCGTGGGACTCGAGGAAACGGCGCGTGACGGCCAGTCGGTGTACCTGCGCGCCTGGGGCGACCGCTTCCATCACACCCTTCAGCTGACCGAGGGACCGCAGGTGGGGTTGGGGCACGTGGGGTGGCGCGCGGCAGGACCGGAGGAGCTCGAACTGGCGGTCGAGCGGCTCTCGGCTGCCGGCGCCGGCGAGGCCTGGGTCGAGAACTCCGTCGGGCACGGACGCGCGTTCCGCTACCGCGCCCCGGGCGGCCACCTCCACGAGGTCTTCTGGGAGGTCGAGCGCTATTCGCCGCCGCCGGGCATGGAGTCGCCGTTCCCGAACCGTCCGCAGCGCTACCTCCCGCGCGGGATCGCGGCGCGGTGCATCGACCACGTAACGATCACGGCCGCCAATCCGCGGGGGGACGCCGAGTGGTACCGCGACACCCTCGGGCACCGGTTCATGGAGTACACGGTGATCCCCGACCGGCCCGACTTCCCGGTGTTCTGCATGACCACGGTGTGCGAGCGCTCGCACGACCTCGGGATCGTCTGGGACCCGACGCCGGTGCCGGGCCGGATCAACCACTTCGCGTACTTCGTCGACTCGCGCGAGGAGCTGCTCCGCGCCGCGGACGTGTTCCTCAACCGGGACGTGGCGATCGAGTTCGGCCCCGGGCGGCACGGCATGGGCGAGCAGGACTACCTGTACGTCCGTGATCCGAGCGGGATGCGGGTGGAGATCAACGCCGGCGGCTACCGCAACTACGAGCCCGACTGGGAGCCCGTCCGGTTCGAACCCCAGCAGGGCTCGAACGTCTTCTACAAGAACCTGGCGATGCCGCCCTCGATGTTCGAGTCGTTCCCGGTCGTGCAGGCACCGCACGAGGCCGAACGGAGCGCGCAGGAAAAGACCGGCCTGTTCGTCTGATGCCTTCTGCGGACGAGACGTTGGACGACGGCAAGGCGTGGCTGCTGGCGCGGCTCGACCGCGGCGCCCACCCGCTCGACGGCCTCGACCCTGACGCGGCGCGCCGCACGATCGACGGACTGACCGGGCTCGAGCCCGAGCCGTGGACCGCCGCGTGGGGCGGGCTCGCCGACGAGTTCGCCACCCGTGCGCAGACAGCGACCGACGCGGCGACGCAACACGATCTCTGGCTTCAGGCGTACCGGGCCGCGTTCATGGGGCGCTACCCGGTGCCCAACCACCCGCTGAAGGAGGAGCAGTACGCGCACGCGCGCGAGTTCTTCCTCAAGGCCACTGCGCTCGAGGAGCCTCCGCTTGAGGTCGTCGAGCTTCCGTTCGAGGGGAGCAAGATCCGGTTCTACCTAACACGGCCGACGACCGGTGACCCGTGTCCCCCCGTGGCGATGGTCTGGGCCGGAATCGACACGTGGAAGGAGGAGATGCACGGCAGGCTCGGTGCGCTCTTTCGCTCGCGCGGGTTCGCAGTACTGCTCGTCGACATGCCGGGCGTCGGCGAATCGCCGGTGCTCGCGGTGGGCGACGCCGAACGGCAGTGGACCCCGATCTTCGACTGGCTGTCCGAACGCGATGATCTCGACGCCGGCAGGTGTGCCGCAATCGGCGGCTCGTTTGGCGGCTACTGGGCGATGAAGCTCGCCTATACCCACCGCGACCGCCTCCGCTGCGCGGTCAACTGGGGCGGCGGCGTGCACATCACATTCACGCCGGAATGGCAGGAGCGGTCCCGCAACGCCTCCTCATACCTCATGGACCTGATGGCGGCGCGCGCCCGGATCTTCGGCGGCAACACGTTCGAGGACTACGTCGCGCGCTGCCCCGAGCTATCGCTGCTCGACCAGGGACTGCTCGACCAGCCGTCCGCGCCGCTCCTGCTCGTCAACGGCCGCGACGACGTCCAGAACTCGATCGACGACATCTATCTCAGTCTCGACCACGGCGACCCCAAGGCCGTCCGCGTGTTCGACGGCGGTCACATGGGCGAGGGCCCGGTGGCGCCGACGATCGTGGACTGGGTGGCGCGGCAGGTGGGCGCCGGACCGGACCAGCCCGAGCAGTGAATCGGGTGCTCATCGTCGGCGGCGGCCCCGCGGGGATGACCGCCGCGATCGCGCTGGCGCAACGCGGTATCCGCCCCGAGATCGTGGAGCGCGAGAACGACTGGCGGCCGGCCGGGATCGGAATCGGGCTGCAGAGTCCGCCGATGCGCGCGCTGCGCGAACTCGACCTGCTATCGCCGCTGCAGGAGCGCTCGTGGCATCACGCCGTGATCGACATGATGCGCCCGGACGGGGTGAAGGTGGCCGAGATGCCGCAGATGAACGTTCTCGGCCCCGAGGACCCGCCGTTCGTGGCGATGTCGCGAATGGTGCTTCACGAGGTGCTCGAGGAGCGATTGTGTTCGCTTGATGTGCCGGTGCGATTGGGTGTCACCGTTTCCAGAGTGTTGGAAGGGGAGGACGCGATCGACGTGACGTTCACGGACGGCAGCGCCGGCAGCTATGACCTGCTCGTCGGCGCCGATGGTGTGCACTCGACGATGCGGCGCTTGCTCCTACCGGAAGCTCCCGATCCCGCGTACGCCGGTCAGGTCATCTGGCGGCTCGAGGTGCGCAAGCCCGACGAGCTCGAGCACTACACGATGATGGTCGGCCGCGAGACTCGGCTCGGGCTGGTACCGATCGCCCCCGGCCGCGCGTACGTGTGGATGCTCGATTCGAGCACCGGACCCGATCGGCCGCCGGCCGAGCGACTTCTCGAGATGCTCCAGGAGCGCTTGTCCATGTTCGGGTTCGTGGTGCCGGAGATCGCGGCGCAGATCACCGAGGCCTCGCAGATCGACTTCCGGGCGCTGTACTGGCTGCTCGTGCCGCCACCGTGGGGCTCGGGCCGAGCCGTCTTGATCGGCGACGCCGCGCACACCACGACGCCGCACATGGCGTGGGGCGTCGGGCTGGCGATCGAGGACGCGCTCGTGCTCGCCGATCTGGTGGCAGAGGGCGTCTCTCCCCGCGAGGTCACACGGCGACTGAGCGAGCGACGGTTCGATAGGTGCCGGCTCGTCGTCGAAGGGTCGCTGCAGCTAAGTCGCTGGGAACGCGAGCCCGACGCTCCGGGCGCCGATCCGGGACGCCTGATCGGCGAGACCTTCAAGGCCCTGGCCGCGCCGATCTAGGGAGAGCCGGCTCAGGCCACCGTCGTCATGGCGCGCGGAGAACGATCACGGTCGAACCGAGGTACTGCTCGGTTTCCTCGATCTGCAGCGGCGGCTCAGGTATGAATCCGACCGCTCGCGCTTCGGCCTCGACCTGGTCGGCCGAGACACCGTCGAGGTGCACCACGACGTCGTCGGTTTCTCTGCAGTCGGGCGCTCGGACGATCTCGCGGCGCCTATGGATCGCCGCGCGACCGTCGTCCTCGACGACCCGCAACAACTGGCTGCTGTACAGCACTCCCAGGATCGTGCGAGCCTGCGGGGCCGGAGGCAGCGCATGCTCGTCGTCGAAGCAGTCCATCGCGTCAGCAAGCGCCGCGGCGAGCAGCCCACCGGATCTCAGGTGGGCGCGCGCGCACCGGAGAAACGCACCGCGGCCGGACGGTCCCCCGAGCAGTTGCAGCGTCTGCATCGGAACGAGGATCAGCGAGAACCGGCGATCGAGGCGAAAGTCACGCGCATCCGCCACGGTCGTGCTGACGGGATGACCCTCGCCGCGCCGCGCCAGGGCCGTCAGCAACGGCGCACAGGAGTCGAGGGCAACCACTTCAAGGCCGAGCGCGGCGAGCGCGAGGGTTACCCGGCCCGTGCCCGCGCCGATGTCGAGCACAGGCCCACCGGTGCGATCGGCCAGCTCACGCCACAGCGCAAGGTCCTCGGTGTACTCACCACATTCGAGGTCGTGCCATACGGCATCGAGGTTCATGCCTGCGCTGCGAGAGTCAATCGCGGTAGCTGACCAAGACCCGTCCCTGTCCGTCCGCCGAGCGAACAATCGCGTCGCACACCTCGGCCGCGCGATAGCCGTCTTCGAACGTCGCGCCGTTCGGAGCCACGTCCCCGTCATCACGGATCGCGGTCAGGAAGTGATGAAGCTCGTGCACGAAGGTGTGCTCCCACCCCAGGATGTGACCCGGCGGCCACCAGTTCTGCATGAACGGATGGTCGCGATCGGTCACGAGGATCGTGCGGAACCCGCCGGTGCCCTCGCTGAACTCGAGCTCGTTCAGCCGTTCCATGTTGAACGCGAGTGAGCCGCCCGTGCCGTTGATCTCGAACCGCAGTGAGTTTCTGCGTCCGGGACAGGACCGCGAGGCCTCGAGCGTGCCGAGCGCGCCTTGAGCGAACTCGACGGTCGCGGCGAAGGCGTCGTCGACGTCGACGTCGGCGCCGGCGCGCACCGGCGTGAACGTCCGCATCGCGCCGGAGACGCTCGCGACGTCGCCGACGAGGTAGTGCGCGAGGTCGATCGCATGCGCGCCCAGATCGCCGAGCGCTCCCGACCCCGCGACAGACTTGTCGAGCCGCCACAGATTGGCGACCGACGGGTCGACAAGCCAGTCCTGGAGATAGGCCGCGCGGAAATGCACGATCTCGCCGAGCTCGCGGGCGACGACGATGTCGTGGGCGAGTCGGACCGCGGGGACGAACCGGTAGTTGAACGCGCACATGTGCTTGACGCCTGCGGCGCTGACCCGCTGCCACGCTTCGTAGGAGTCGTCCGCGGTGAGCCCGAGCGGCTTCTCGCAGATGACGTGCTTACCGGCCTCCGCGGCGACAATGCTCGGCTCGACATGGGTGCTGTTGGGTCCCGTGTTGTCGAACAGCCCGACACGCCGATCGTCGACGAGCGCGTGCCAATCGGTGACGTGTTCGGCGAAGCCGAATTCCTCAGCGGCGGCGGCGACCGCGTCCCCGGTGCGACCGGCGATCGAGACGAGCTCGGGAATGAGCGGCGGCGGCCAGGTCATATGCCGGATCTGGCGAAAAGCGCTCGAGTGCGCTCGGCCCATGAACCCGTAGCCGAGCATCCCGATCCCGATCGTCTCAGCCATGCGCCCTCCTCTTCTATCCGCTGACACGCTATGACGTCGACAACATTAGGTCTGCCGCGCGTGGTTTGCGCGGTCGCTTAGGCCGGGCCCGATAGTTAGTAGGCGAGCTCGTCGTCGTCGGCATACACGCCGACGACTCCGTCGAGCCTGTTCAACCCGGAAGCGAGCTCTGTCAGGGACCCCTGTCCGCGGACCTCGAGGGCGACCGTCACGTGACGCGCGTCGCCGTTGTGGTCGCCGTCGTGCTCGTGCTTGATCTCGAGGTCCGAGATCGAGAAGCCACGCTGCGCACACTCGGCGAGGGCCTCGCGGAGCAGCCCGCGACCGTCGATGTAGACGAGGCGGAGTTCGGACGGTGCGAAGCGCGAACGTGGCAGGACGCGCACGAGCAACGGGTAGACATACGCGACAACCATGTAGATGACGGTCGTCGCGACCGCGATCAACGGGAGATCGCCGCCGCAGGCCATCCCGACGCCGGCGGTCACCCACACACCCGCGGCGGTGGTGAGCCCGCGGACGGTGTCGCGGCGGACGAAGATGATGCCGCCGCCGATGAACCCGATCCCGGACACGATCTGCGCGGCGACCCGCGAGGGATCGAGCACGTTATGCCCGTGCTGGAGCGCGTCGTTGAAGCCGTAGATGCTCACGAGCATGAACACAGCGGAGCCGACGCCCACGAGCGTGTACGTGCGCAGACCCGCCGACTTCTGCCCGACCTCGCGCTCGAGGCCGATAACCGACGACAGCACGAGGGCGAGCCCGAGCCGCCACATGATGTCTAGCTCATTCACCTGACCTATTTACCCGGAGCGGGCCGATCTACTCCAGAGCAGCGCGAGCTCGTACCGCTGCGGTATAGGTTGAGCAGATCATGAGCTCAGCGACGACAGTCCTCGCGGCGACGCTCGTGGCGCCCCACCGGCTCGAGGTCCGCGAGTATCCCTATCCGTCCGTGCTCGAGCCCGGGGCGGTGGTCCTGAGGATGCGCGCGTCGGGAATCTGCGGCACCGACAAGCACACCTTCCGGGGTGAGACCGAGCAGTACGTGGGCACCGAGTACGAGCGCAGCACGCCGTTCCCGATCATCCAGGGACACGAGAACGTCGGCGTCGTGGCCGAGCTGGGTGATGGCGGCGCGACCGCGTTCGACGGCACGCCGCTCGCGGTCGGGGATCGGGTGATCCCCGCTCCGAACCGTGCCTGTGGCCGGTGTCACATGTGCGCGCGTGGATTCCCGTACTACCTCTGCCGCCACCTCGAGAACTACGGGAACTCGCTGACCTCCGCACACGCGCCCCACCTGTTCGGTGGCTGGGCGGAGTGCCTCTATCTCAAGCCCGGGACCGCGGTGTTCCGGGTTCCGCCGGAGCTCCCCGACGAGGTCGCGGTGCTGACCGAGATCTTCGCCGTCACTCACAGCCTCGAGCGGGCGGCGGCGCTCCCGCGGCCGGCCGGCTTCCGCCCGGGCGACAGCGTCGTAGTCATCGGCGCCGGCGCGCTCGGGCTCGCGCACGCCGTCAAGGCGTCGCTGATGGGCGCCGGCAAGGTGCTCGTGCTCGACCCCTCGGCTCGGCGCCGCGACCTCGCCGCGCGCATCGCCGGCGCCATCACGTTCGCGCCCGGCGACGAAGCGGCGCGCGAGGTGCGCGAGCACTGCGGCGGCGAAGGCGCGGACGTGGTGGTCAACGCGACGGGTTTTCCGGGCGCGTTCGCGCAATCGACGGCGATGGTCCGGGACGGCGGCATGATCATCGAGGTCGGCGCGTTCGTCGACACGGGAGACGAGGCGTTCAACCCGGCGGTGATGTGCGGACGCAACCTCACGCTGATGGGCGTCGGTGGTGAGGATCTGCGCTCGTACGAGGGAACGCTCGCGTTGCTCGCGCGCCATCACCGGCGGATCCCGCTGCACGAGATCGTCTCCCACCGCTTCGCGATCAAGGACGCCCCGCTGGCGATGACGACCGCACTCGACGCCGACGCGTCCGCCAAGGTGCTGATCGTTCCCCGGCCATGAAGCGGAGCACGACCCGGATCCTGACGACACACGCCGGCAGCCTGCCGTATGCCGACGACTCCGCACCGGAGAACGACGACGAGCTGCGCGCAGCGGTGGCGGACGTGGTGGCCGTGCAGCGCGAGCTCGGAATCGATCTGGTCAACGAGGGTGAGTACACGAAGGGCGGCGACTGGCTGTCGTTCGCCGACGATCGCTTCGCGGGGTTCGAGGTCACCGAAGCCGGCAACGAAAAACCGCTGATCGCGCAGGGAAAGGACCGCGAGGAGTTCGACGCGTTCTACCGGTTCGCCACCGAGCGCGGAACGCTGTTTTACACCGCCGGCGGCCAGGTCAGCCCGCGGCGGATGCGATGGGTGTGCACCGGCGAAATCTCATACGCCGGGCACGAGCAGGTACGGCGGGAGATCGAAATTCTGCGGGCCTGCGACCCGGGGGAAGACGCGTTCCTGACCTCGACCGCGCCGGCGAGCCTCGAGGTATATCGCGCGAACTCGTACTACGAAGACGACATCGACTACCTGTACGCCCTCGCCGACGCCCTACGCGTCGAGTACGAGCTGATCGTCGATGCCGGGTTCGTGCTCCAGGTCGACGACGCCTGGCTGCCGGCGCTGTGGGATCGGATCGGAATCGAGATGGGGCTCGACGCGTTCCGCGAGCGCTGCCGCGTCCGGGTCCACGCGCTGAACCACGCTCTCGCCAACATCCCCGAGGACCGCGTCCGCTACCACATGTGCTGGGGGAGCTGGCACGGCCCGCACGCTCACGACCTCGAGCTCGTGCACCTCGTCGACATCCTGCTCGAGGTCAAGGCGCAGGCGTACCTGATCGAGGGCGCCAACGCCCGCCACGAGCACGAGTGGGCGGTGTGGCGGGACGTCCGCCTGCCCGAGGGCAAGATCCTCGTGCCCGGCGTCGTCACGCACTCGACCGACGTCGTCGAGCACCCCGACCTGGTGGCGCAGCGGATCGAACGGTTCGCGTCGGTCGTCGGCGCCGAGAACGTGATCGCCGGCACCGACTGCGGATTCGGCGGACGGACGCATCCGCAGATCGCGTGGGCGAAGCTGCGGTCGCTGGCCGAGGGCGCGGCGCGGGCGTCCCGCGCGCTCGCCCTGGCCCGCTGACCCCCGGGAGGCGTGGTCGATTTACCATCACTATGAAGGGAAATCGACCACACGTCACTCGGTCGCGATCGCCGACAGCACGTCGAGGTTGGTCGCGCGGCGGAGGGTCGAGCGCATTCCGCGAGAGAGATGCCCCACCCACCAGCTCGGCGGCAGGTCGAAGTCAGCCGCAGGCAAACTCGTGAGCCGCGATGATCCGCAGCAGCGTGGTCTTGCCCGCGCCGTTGCGCCGGTGATCGACGGCCCGTCGATGTCGAGCGTGACCTCCTCGAGCCCGAGCACGTCCCGGTAGCGACGGGTCAGCGAAATCACAGGGGTCATCGCCCGAGCGCTTCATGGGCGCGGCCGCACTCGAGGACGAGGTCGACAAGCGCATCCTCGTCGAGCCCGAGCCGGTTGGCCTCGGCCATCGTCGGCTCTACGTAGCGCTCGGCGAACCGCTGGCGCCGATCCCCGAGGAGACGGTCGCGGGCCCCGGCGGCGATGAGCGGAAGGATGATGCGGAGGTTGGTCGGGTTTGCTGGTTCATTACTTGACTGATGTACTAGCTGGCTTTAGCTAGGCGACGGCGGCGTGAAGTGGTGCTCGCGATCGCCCATAAGATCCCGCGTGTGTACGGGAGCAACCGATGATCACGGTCGCCGGCGAGGCCCTGATCGATCTCGTGATCGACGCTTCGGGGTCGGTCGCGCCGTTGCCGGGGGGCGCTCCGTTCAATGTCGCGCGCACGATCGCCCGACTCGGAGGCGACTGCCAGTACGTCGGGAGGCTGTCCGACGATGGGTTCGGCGAGCAGCTCCGGTCCGCGCTCGAGGAGGTGGGAGTGACGATCGCGGTCCCGGATCCCACCCCGGCTCCGACCACACTCGCGGTGGCGCGGATCGACGCGCTCGGTTCGGCCGAGTACAAGTTCTACTTGGACGGGACCTCGGCCTCCCAGCTGACGCCCGCGGACGTACCACCCGAGATCCTTGATGGCTCCGAGGCGCTCGCCCTCGGTGGGCTGGGGCTACTGGTCGAGCCGACGGCATCGAGCCTGACCGCGCTGATTCGGGAGCGACCGCCGGGGGCGACGATCCTGCTCGATCCGAATTGCCGGCCGGCGGCCGTCGCCGACGTGGCGGTGTATCGCGAGTTGATCGACACCTTCATCCGCCAGGTCGACATCGTCAAGGTGAGCACCGACGACCTGCGGCTGCTGCGCCCGGGCGAGGCATGGCTGACGGCGGCGCGCGGCCTGCTCGAGCTCGGGCCCGCCGCCGTGCTGGTGACCGACGGTCCGTCGCCCGCCACCGTCCTCACCGAATCGCGCGAACGGTCGGTCCCCGTTCCGGCCGTCGAGGTCGTCGACACGATCGGGGCCGGGGATGCGTTCGTCGCCGGCTTCCTCACCTGGTGGACGGCGCACGCGCTGAACCAGCACGAGGCCGCCAACCCGGAGGCTCTCGTCAGAGCGACGACCGCGGCAGTCGAGGTCGCGGCCGCCGACTGCACGGTGCAGGGAGCGAACCTGCCCTCGGACTTCCGCTGGTCGGCCGGCGCGATCGCCTAGCGGGCTAACTGCTAGCGATCCGGGCGCTTAGATCCGCGCGCCATCCCGGCCAGGACGGCGCAGGCGGTGCCGGCAACGCCAAGCGCAACCGCTCCCGCAGGCGCGACCGCCCGGTGATGAGCGACGGCGGTGCCGATGACCAGGAGTGCCCCGCCGACGATGATTGTCGTGGCGAGCAGCCACGGGATCAGCCACAGGACCAGCACGGCGGCTCCGCCCGGGTTGTTGGGGTCGAGGCTGAGGAGCCGTCCGAGCAGCTTCTCGTCGACCCGGCCGCCCCGGCGGGCCGATAACGCTGCGGACAGCACGGCGACGACGACGATCGGCGCAAGCACCGTGGGGATCAGGGCGAGCGCCCCAGCGCCGGCCGCGCCCGCCACCACGGTGGCGACGATCGTTATTCCCGTGACCGCAAACAGCGCGAGCGCCGGGAGAGCGCAGTGCGCGAGGAGCAGGCGGCCGAACGGCCAGGACAACAGCAGCGCGCTGGTATCGGGCGCATCAACGTCGACGCGCAGCGGCTCGCACAGGAAGCTCGCGGCGAAGTACAGCGCGACCGCGGCGACCCCGGCGGGGATTGCACGACCCGGGTGCGTCAGTGCTTCGACCGTCGCCGCGGAGGCGAACAGCGTCGCCCATCCGAATCGCGATGGCTCGCGCAGAAGCCCGGTAGCGTCGCGCCACAGGACCGCGAGCCGCGGCGCGCGCGGGCGGGGAACCCGCGCCTGCCAACCCATTCGCGTGGGCAGCGCCGAGCGGTAGGCGAGCGCGGCGGCGCGATAGTCGAGCGAGAACGCCGAGGCGGCCAGCCCAGACCGCGTCTCGGCCCGAGCCAGAAACACCTCGGCACCGGCCGCGCCCGCGCGCCGCAGCGCAAGGATTGTCGACGCCCCGGCTGCGACAACAGTCAGCGCCACCGCCACCGGCCAGCCTGAGGTCCCCGCGAGCGGCGCGATCGCCCATCCCCACGGCCCCGACCAGACTCCGAGAGCGCGGACGGACGGGGCGGCGCTGATCGCGAGCAGCGCGGCAGCGCTCACGAGCACGGCGGGGCTCGCGCGCCGCACGAGCCCCGAGGCTCTTCGCGAGGACTCCACCAGCCAGCTCGCGGCGACCGCCAGCACCGCGAACGCGGTCAGGCTCGCGACTGCACCGAGCGCTCGGCCGAGGCCGACGCTTCCAGGCCCTCCGGCAGTGAGCAGGATCGCGACGCCCGCGACCGCGGCGCCGACGGCTGCGCCGAGCAACAGACTCTGATCGAGCTTCGGTCGCACGAAGGCCGCGATCGCGATCGGTGCGGTCAGCAGGAAGCCGACGTCGGGGGAGGAGAACCCGACCGGGCCCTGCCACGTTCCGAAGCGGAGCGCGGCGAGCAGCACGAGGAACAGCACCACCGGGCCAAACACGAGCAGCTTGTGCGCGGTCAGGCTGCCACCGATCGCCTCCGACACCGCGTTGCCGGCGAGCGCGCCGGAGATCCCACCGACGACGAGAGTCGCGTAGATCTGATACGCGGTCGGCCGGAAGCGCGTGCGTCTCGCGCGCAGGAACCCGCGCACCGCCCGGGCGCGGTCGCTCGGATCAGTCCTCGCTGCGTAGGTCATGGGGAATCGAGTCCGGCGGTGATCGCGCCGCCGACGATCTCGTCATACGGTCCATCGGCGACGACGACACCGTCGGCGAGCACCACGGCGCGATCGGCAACACCGCGAGCGAACTCGAGCTGGTGCGTGGTCAGCATCACGGCCACGCCGGCGCGCTTGGCCTCGATCAGCAGGTCTCGCAGCGTCTGTTGCGAGGCCGGATCGAGACCGACGACCGGCTCATCCAGCACCAGCAGGTGGTGCGGGCGGATCAGCGCGCACGCGATCTGGAGCTTCTGCCGCATCCCGCGCGAGAGCTCGCCCGGCCGCGCGTCGCGCTTGTCCGCAAGGTCGAGCTTCGAGATAAGCGCGTCGATGCGCGCATCGAGGTCGTCACCGGCCACGTCATGGGCGATCGCGACCAACTCGAGGTGCTCATGGACGCTCAGGTCCGGGTACAGCGCCGGGCTGTCGGGAACGACAGCCATCGCCGCTCGAGCCTCGATCCCCGACGGCTCGGTGTGGACCACCGCGCCCGCGACCTCGACCCGCCCGGCGCTTGGCTCGAGCAGACCGGCGATCGTCCGCACCGCGGTGGTTTTTCCCGACCCGTTCTGACCTACGATCGCGACGCATTCACCGGGACGCACCTCGAGCTCCAGATCGTGCAGCGCCTCGAATCCGCCGTACCGGCGGGTGAGGTCATGGACGGCGAGCGAAGGCGCGCCCTGCATGTCCGCACCGTAGCGCGCTCGCCCCTCTTCGTGGTCAGCGCAGCACGCGGTATTTGACGTGCGTGGCGGCCGGCGAGGCGACGACCTTGACGGGCTCGAGGCTAGGGTCGCCGACGTTCTCGAGCAAGCGCTCGCCTGAGCCGAGGATCACCGGGACGATGTGCAGGTACAGCTCATCGAGCAGCCCGGCGGCCATGAACTGCTGCACGGTGGCGGCGCCCCCGGCGATCGCGACATCCCGGTCGCCGGCGGCAGCACGCGCCTGGTCAAGTGCCGCCTCGACACCGTCGGTGACGAATGTGAAGCTCGTGCCGCCCCCCATCGGCAGCGGCTCGCGGGCGTGGTGGGTCAGGACGAATACCGGCAGGTGAAACGGCGGGTCATCGCCCCACCAGCCCGTCCAGCTGTGATCCCACGGACCCTCGCCGCCGCCGAACATCTTCCGGCCCATGATGTAGGCGCCAACGCCGGCCACGGCCTCCTCGACGACCTCCGAGTCAGGGCCTTCGTCGCCGCCCTCGAGCCCATGCTGCCGGCGCCAGCCAGCGTTCGCGAATGCCCACTCATGCAGTCGCATGCCACCCTCTCCGAGCGGGTTTTCCACGCTCTGGTTCGGGCCGGCGGCAAACCCGTCGAGGGATACCGATATCTGACAGGTAACGGAATTCATACCGGTGACGACCGTCCGAGACGACAATATTCATCGGTCTCGATGGCCGCCTTCTCCGAACCCCGAGAGATCGCCGACGGCTTCGCCGCCGCGTTGAACGCCAAAGACGCCGACGCCGTGGGTGAGATCTTCACCGACGATGCCGAGTTCGTGAACATCGCCGGCATGCGGATGCGGGGACGCGACGCCATCGTCGCGGGTCACGCCTGGGCGATGTCTGGCCCGCTTCGCGGAAGCCGCGTCAGCTTCGACGAGGTGGACGAGTTGCCGGTGACCGAGGATGTCGTGATCCTCCACGGCCATTGCCTGCGAGAACGTCTCCCGGACGCGCCGGAGAACACGCTGCCTCCGGACGCAACGGTGCTCGTGTTTGTCGCAAAGCGAGGCGCCGATGGTTGGCAGGCCGTGTCGGCAACGAACGTCACCGAGGCGCCGCTGCCCTCATAGGTCGTGCACGATCCACACGTTCGGCTCCCAGTAGGAGCCGAGGTCCCGCTCGTGGTCGATCTCGACCGGGGCCAGTCCATCCGGAAACGTGTAGGCGCCGTCGTCCGGGAACCGGATGCCGGTCCACCGCTCCCACTCGGCGACCGTGCCGGCGATGTGCATCGAGTTCGGGATCGGCTTGATGATCCGACCGCCGCGGCGAACGTGGACGCGGATCCAGGGATCGAAAGGCTCGCCGTTTTCTCGAGTCCAGGTCACGTAGCGCTCGATCGGGGTGATGGGATAGCGGTGCTTGAGGCTCGGGCGAACCGGCGCGATCAGGTGCCCGAGCCCGGCGTCGCGACCGAGGTCGGACATCACGTCGAGCATGCGGTCGGCAAGGCCGCCACCCTGGAAGCGCGGCCGGATCTCTGCCGCGAGCGCGCACACCGCGGTCGGCCGGCGGCCGGCCTCGCGCGCCTCGAACCCCGCGACCATCATCGCGTCGATCCCTTGTCCGAGACCCTGCGGCGTTCCGTCCCAGTCGCACGGGATCGTGTGGCCCTCGGCGATCACGTCATGGGCTTCGGCGTCGTAGAGGACAAATTGAAAATCCGCGAACTCCTCGTAAAGCCGCCGCCAGTACGCACCGAGGACTTCGCCGTGTAGGTTGTACTCGGGCCAGACCTCGCTCGAGAGCGCGTCGATGCCTTCCCACAGCTCCGGGCGCTCGGAGTGGCGGACGACGACGACGCCCACGAGTGCTCAACCCCGGGCATCGGCGATCAGCTGGGCGAGTCCGCGACGCTGGCGCCCGCCGTTGTCCCGGTTGGCCGGGCTGAGCCATTCGAGGAAACCGGCGCGGACAGCCGGCCACTCATCGCCGGTGATCGCGAACCACGCGGTGTCGCGGTTGCGCCCCTTGACCACCATGTGATGCCGGAACACGCCCTCGAAGCGAAACCCGAACCTCTCGGCCGCTCGGCGCGAGGGCGCATTGAGCGCGTCGCACTTCCATTCGAGCCGGCGGTAACTGAGGTCGTCGAACGCATGCGCGGCGAGCAGGTAGATCGCCTCGGTGGCGGCGCTCGTTCTGCGCAGCGACGCGCCGAACCAGATGTGGCCGATCTCGATGACGCCGTGCTTGGGGGTGATGCGCAGGTAGGACGCGATCCCGGCGGGCCGCTTTCCGGGCAGCGGGACGATCGTGCAGAACAGGGGATCCGGGGAGGCCTCGGCGACTCGCAGGGCGCCGCGCATCTCCGCCGGATCGCCGTAGGGACCGTTCGGGAGATAGGTCCAGAGCCCCGGATCGGCGTTGGGCGGGTGAGACTCGGCGTACAGTGGCTCGGCGTCGCGGTCGGCGTCGAGCGGGCGCAGGCGAACGTGGGTGCCCGTAAGCTCGATACCCGCGGGCCGCGCCGCCGGCCGCCAGTCAAGAGCCGCCCCGACCGGGCGCTCGCTCGCGATCGGCTCCTCAGTCGCCATCCATTGATCGAACCACACCCGCTCGCAGGATGCCGGACGGGCGGCGCGACAAAGCCACCGGCCGCGGCACGCGGACCGCGGATGAGGCGAGTGCGAGACCAGCGAGGATGATCGCGGCGCCGGCGATCTCGCCGGCGCTCGGCGACTGGCCAAGCGCGATCCACGCCGCCGCGATCCCGATCGGCGGGACCAACAGCGTGAACGGCGCCACCCGGGAAGCAGGGTGACGGCGCAGGAGCCACGTCCACGTCCCGAAACCGAACCCGGTGGAGACGATCACCACGTACATCAGGGCGAGCAGTCCTCCTGCGCTCATGTTCGAGAACGCCGAGCCGATCTCGTGCGGGCCCTCGAACGCCAGCGATAGCGCGAGCAGCGGGACGGGCGGGACGAGGCTCGACCACACGAGCAGCGCTACGGCGTCCGGGGCCTGGGCACGACGGTTGCAGATGTTCCCGACACCCCACGACGCGGCGGCGCCGACGCACAGCAGCAGTGCCCCAAGCGGCACGCCCCGAGCGCGTCCGAGAGCGATCAGGACGACGCCGCCGACCGCGACCGCTGACCCGGCGAGTTGCGCGCGGCCCGGGCGCTCTCCGAGGAAGGCGACGGCAAGCGCGATCGTGAACACGGTCTGGGTCGGGAGGACGACCGACGCGAGCCCCGCCGGCACGCCTTGGTGGATCGCGACGAACAGCAGGCCGAACTGGCCGGCGCTCATGAACAAGCCGACGCCAATCACCCACCGGAGCGGCACCGCCGGCCGGGAAACGACCAGCACGGCCGGGAAGGCGACGAGCGTGAACCGAAGCGCGGCGAACAGAAGCGGCGGAAACGAGCCGAGGCCCACGTCGATGACGACGAAGTTGATGCCCCACACCA
>Ga0335081_10009136_pt1 | contig 15929 bp, 10 predicted proteins | sample Lox_Sample_35_FD_206713 | JGI IMG/M metagenome (GOLD analysis project Ga0335081, IMG submission 206713) | Soil microbial communities from Loxahatchee National Wildlife Refuge, Florida, United States - Lox_Sample_3.5 | ecosystem: Environmental > Terrestrial > Soil > Wetlands | place: USA... | reverse complement strand
GATGAAACGCGGCAGATGAACCCCCGTCGTGCCCACGTATCCGAGTTGCAATAGCCAGTCCGCGCCAAAGGCGTGTTGGACATTGAGGTTCCAATCCTGCGCATAGGGCAGATGCAGGTTGCGCGCATCCACCAGCAAAGTCATCGGTTCTGGAAATTGCTCGCTGAAGGGATTCGGAACGTAGTACGGATTCGCAAACGAATTGACCGGGAAACTGATCTGCTGCGTCTTGAGGTACGGCGGCGCACTGACCGGGTCCTGCAACGGGCCGCCTTCTCCGTTGTAGAACGGTTCGTAAAATATCCCGTAGCCGGCGCTGACTACGGTCTTCGCACTACCGCTGACATCCCAGGCCAAGCCGACTCGCGGCGCAAATGCGGTGGTTTCGGTCGAAATCAGCCCGCGCGGAATTCCCGGGTCTCCCGGATACAGCAGACCCGCAGGTGCGGAAGGCATGACCTGCGACTGTACTCCCGGAACAAACAGATTCACCTCATTGTGGTTTTCGGTATCTGGAAACGGCAGTTCATAGCGCAAGCCATAGTTCAACGTCAGACGGGAAGAGACTTTGTATGTGTCCTGAGCATAGGCGTCGAGAGCGCGGCCACGTACTTCGCGACTGAAGTCGCCGCCACCTTGCAGAAAGACAACCGGGTTGCCGGAAAGAAAATTCGCAAAACCGTCGTTGTAGAGGAAGTTCTCGAATGATGGGATGGGGGCAAACACGAAGAAACCGTTGCTCGCGATGCCCTGCAGTCCGTTGATCTGGTCGCGCCGGTAGCCTCCGCCGAACTTCAACTCGTGTCGCCCGTGAATCCAGCTCAATGAGCCCGAGAGGTCAAACGTATTCTGATAGGTGTAGCGCGGTCCCGTGATTGGATCGCCCACCGAGGCATATCCGCCGATCTGGATGAACGGCGGTCCCGCGGCCAAGGGAAGAGTCGGAGCGTACTGGAAGCCCAGGCTGGCCGGCGATTCGTGATTCAGATGCTCGTCCAGCAGGAATGTATTGCGCAGAAACGAAAATCGCGCCACACCGATTGTCCCCGGCGAAAAAATGTGTGTCTCCTGGGCAACAAAGTTTTGCGCGCGATCGTACTCGCCTACCGGAAAGCCAGGCACATTGGCCCCGACCGGCGACAGCGGATCTGTCGTCGGGCCGCTGCTGTACATGTAGCGGAAGTTTAAAGTGTCGGAAACCGAAAGGTAGTGGTCCAGGCGGACGCCGAATTGATTATTCGTTTCATCCTTGGTCTGCGTGGGGATGAACGCATTCGTCGCGCTGGTGGGAAAAAAGGGCAGAACGTTCGCTGCGACCGGATTGATCGGCGTGAATAGGGTCATCTGATTGAATGGCACGGCTGTACCGAAAAATGTGAGCTGCCCATTCGGATCAGGCTGGTTTTGTGCATTCATGCACAATCCACTGCTCTGGTTGAAACTGTCTCCTGTAATGTTGGCGCACAGTTCGCCGAAGTTGCCTTGCGTCTCGGGCTGGGATGGCACGGTTGCAGGCACGGACTCGCCCTGCCGGTTGCGGAAACCCTCGTAGTATCCGAAGAAGAAGGTCTTGTCTTTGACGATGGGTCCGCCAAACGTTGCCCCGAACTGATTCTGCTTCAGCGGCTGAACCGACCGCGTGAAATAGTCCGAAGAATCCATCGCGTCATTGCGCAGAAACTCCCACAACGCGCCATGAAATGAATTGGTCCCGCTGCGCGTGATGATATTGGTCGTGGAGCCGGTATTTTGTCCGAACTCAGCGTTGGCGTTGTGCGTGAGGATTCGAAATTCGTCGATGGCGTCGATCGGCGGCTTGAGAACGAACCCGCCATCCACCGAGCTCACATTGTCCGCGCCGTCGATGAGAAAATTGTTCGACTCCGGGCGCTGTCCATCCACCGCGTAGCCCTCGTTCTCGCGTGCCGGCCCGCCCGCTTCCAGCAGTCCGGGCGTCAGGGGTACGACGCCCGGTTGCAGAACTCCCAGCTGAGAAAAGTTCCGTCCGTCGAGAGGCAAGTCGACGATCTCCCGTTGCATTACCGTTTCACCCAGACTGCTGACAGTGTTCTGCACCAGAGCCGCATCCGCTTTCACGTCAACCTGCTGCGTCTCGGAGCCGACCTGCAGGTGCACCAGCACCGCTGCCGCCTGGTTCACATCCAGGGAGATCCCTTCCTGAAGGTACCTCTCGAAACCCTTGGCGGAGACCTCCACCTGGTAGTGTCCGACGGGGAGTTCGACCAGCAGATAATTGCCGTTACGGTCTGTGATGGCGGTGCGCGTGAGGCCGGTTTCGATCTGCTTCGCGCTTACGGTAGCCGCTTGCACCACCGCCCCACTCGCATCAAGGATCGTTCCATGAATGTTTCCTGTGATCTGCTGGGCAGTAACGGTCAAGGCGGTGAAAATAGCCACAAAGAAACAAAGTAAGCCTCTAATGCGCATCGCGCAGTCCCCCCAGTCGTGGTGCTGAATCGCTGCAGACTTCCGCCCACGTGGGGATTGCCCCATACCGCGCGTTGGAATGTCCGAGCGATGGAACCCCGAAGTGGGAAGGATTATCGGAACTCAGGTCTGAGCGGTCAATAATTGGAATGGGTTACTTGGGGAACAAACTGGCGAACGTAACTACGGAGCCGCCGTTCGGCCAGTCAAGTTGAATCTTGATCCCCTTTTCGATGGCGTCGTCGGGAGCGAAGCCGTTCTGCCGGCGGAGCGCGGGATCTCGCGTGGAGCGCATCGACAGTCCGCGCCGGACCCTCGGCCCGGTGGTGCAGGTGCGGGCCTTCGGGATGCGCCTTCTACAGGGAAAGAAAATTTCGAGCGCGCCAAAGCGTCCAGCACAACCTGCGATCAGTTCACCTGCAGACGCGTTCGCAGCTCGCGGGCGAGATTGTCGATCGAGCGGATGCGGTCAACCGCGGGCCCGGGAACATCGGGCACGGACATCGCCAGTTCGCATGACAGCAGCATCGCCGTCAAGGTTTCACACATTTCGCTGCGCATCTGTTCCTTGACCGCGCGCTTCGCGGCAGACTCCTCACGCTGGCGACGGTGTAGCGCCGCGCGTGTCTCGCGCACCAGGCGCTCCATTCCTGTCACCGCGAAGTTGATGTAAACGGGGAAGGCAGTGCCCAGATGTTCCATCATCTGCTCGCTCTCTTGCGGTTCGGTTTCGAGCAGAAACTGATCAATCACTGCCGCCGAGTAAGTCTGTTCGCGCAGGCGGGTGGCGGCCTCCTGCACGGTCCTGGCCCAGCGCGCTTCCTCGCCGGTGGCGTTTTGCAAGGAGTCAGCGCACTCTTGGCCGCGTGCTGACGGTGTAATAAGTAGAATCATGCCCTTTCCCTAGCACGTCTGCCGCCAGAGCCGGTCGCGCTGAAAATGTTGGGCTTAGCGACATTGTCGGCAAGCGCCTGTTCCCGTTGCGGAATCAGCGCGCCTCAAACGATTCCAGAATCGAACGCTCAGAGGCAGCAGCCCGCGGCTGCATAGTCTTTGAGCTTGCGGTAGAGGGTCGTCTTGCCGATGCCCAGCAACCGGGCGGCTTGCAACTTGTCGCCATTGAGTTCCGCGATTGCGTTCAGTATCGTTTGCTTCTCCAATTCCGCCATGGGAATGATCTTGGCGTGCCCGTTGCCATTCCCTGGGGAAAATGCCGGAACGGGCAGATTGGCGATTTCGCGCGGCAGATCGGCGATCTGAATGATCGGGCCGCTGGTAAACGCGTAGGTCCGCTCCAGGCAGTTTTCCAGTTCGCGGACATTCCCCGGCCAGTCGTAGGCGAGCAGAGCCTTGAGGGCTTCGTCGCTCAGCGTTTTCTCCTGCCCCGAGTTCTGCGCCAGGCGCTCCAGAAAGTGAGCGATCAGCAAGGGAATATCCTGCCTGCGCTCCCGCAGCGCAGGAATGCGCAAGCTCAGCACGTTAAGGCGGAAGTAAAGATCGCGGCGGAACGCGCCTTGCATCACGGCCTGTTCCAGATCGCGGTTGGTCGCCGCGAGAATGCGGACGTTAATGGTCACCCGCCGCGTGCTGCCCACGGGACGAATCTCTTTCTCCTGGATCGCCCGCAGCAGCTTGGCTTGCAGATCCACCGGCAGTTCGCCAACTTCATCGAGAAAAACGGTTCCACCTTCGGCCATAGACATGAGTCCGTCCTTGGCCTGGTTGGCGCCCGTGAATGCGCCCTTCACATGGCCGAACAGTTCGCTCTCAATCAGCGTAGGCACCAGCGATCCACAGTCCACCGGAATGAACGGCTTGTCGCGGAAGGGACCCGAGTAGTGGATGGAGCGCGCCACCATTTCCTTGCCGGTGCCACTCTCGCCGAGAATCAGAACCGGGTGCACGCTGTTGGCAGCTTTGGCGATGATGCGATACAGCTTCTCCATTTCCGGAGAGCGGCCGACAATGCCACCGAATCCATGCTTGGATTTCACCTTCTCGCGCAGCAGGCGGTTTTCCGATTTCAGCTTCAGGTGACTCGACACACGCTCGAGCAGCAGCTTAAGTTCGTCCACGCTGAAAGGCTTGGTCACGTAGTCGTAGGCGCCGTTCTTCATCGCCTGAACCGCCGACTGAACCGTGCCGTAGCCGGTCACGACAATAACGATTGCGTCCGGCCGGCGCTCCTTGATGCGGCGCAACGCCTCCAGGCCGCCGGCCCCGGGCAGGCGCAGATCGAGTAGAACCGCGTCAAAGGCCTGGGTGTCAAGCAGGCGATACGCATGCTCGGCAGAATCGGCGACGAACGCGGCAAAACCCAGCGACACTGCCACCTCGCGGCAGGCTTCGCGGACCGATCGCTCGTCGTCCACGATCAGAAGGTTGAGAAAATTGGCTGCTTCCAGTTGTGGCGTGTTGAAGCTCGGACTCAAGACTGCTGACGTCATGGCGTTTGTTCCTTTTTTTCGGGTTGAAGTGCCGGTTCGGTTCTTCCGTTTTGCAACTCGCTGGCGAAAAAGCCGGACGATTGGGAATTCTGAGCGGTTTCCAGCGCCAGCGGCAGCAGCAGGGTGAATCGGGTGCCGCAGCCAGGCGCGCTATCCACGTGGATGAGCCCGCCATTGCTGGTCACGATGTCATAGACCGTAGCCAGTCCCAGGCCAGTGCCGCGGCCTGCTCCTTTGGTAGTAAAAAAAGCTTCGAACAAATGAGCTCGGGTGTCGGCGTCCATACCGCACCCGTTGTCCCCAACTTGCAATAGGGCGCCCGGAATCACAGCCGCGTGTCCGGTCACGAAACCCGGAGCAGGCAGAACCTGCACTTTGCAATTGCTGGTTTCGACGGTGATCCTGCCTCCGTCGGGCATGGCATCCCGCGCGTTCAGGACCAAGTTGAGGAGAATCTGCTGCGCCTGCGCTGGATCCATCCGGATCAGGCCCAGATTCGGATCCAGATGCGATTTCAGCTCGATATTCTCACCAATCAGGCGAACCAGCAGGTTGCTCATGCCTTCCGCGACCTCATTGAGCGAAAGCAATCGAGGCTGGGAATTCGCGGGCCGAGCCACCGCTAACAACTGCCGCACCAGACCGGTTGCCTGCATGCTCGCGCTGCGGATTTCTTCGGCGTATCGGCGAATCTTGTGGCCCGGTTCCAGGCTGGCCATGAGCAAATCGCAGTACAGCAGCACCCCGGTCAGGAGGTTGTTGAAGTCGTGCGCAACTCCTCCAACCAGACGGCCCACAGCCTCCAACCTCTCGGCCTGCCGCAGGCGCTGTTCGGTTTCACAGTCGGCCGTAACGTCTTCGGCCAAGGCCAATACAGAATCGGAAGCGCCATTCGTGCCCCGCACTCGCCACGCCACCCACCGCAATGGCCGGCCGTCGCCCACGCCGCCCTTCCACTCAATCTGGATGCTGTCGCGCTCCCCCTCGAATAGTTCTTCGAGCAGCCGCTCGCCGGGCACATCAGGAACAATCAGGTCGGTGAGGCGCATCAATCGCGCCATCTTGGGACGCCCGCCAAGCATGCGTTCCAATGCGGGATTCATGCCGATAACATTCCCTTGTATTCGGCATTCGGCTAATCCGAACGGAGCATTCGCGAACAGGTGGCAAGACTCAGTCTTGACGTCCTGCGAAGCCCACGGCATTTCAGCGGCAGCGCTCATATGAGTACTCTGAACGGGATACTTCCCGGAAGGAACCCGTCGTTCGGGGTCCTGCGCCCTTAGTTTTCCCAGAATGGGAAACCCCGGTTCTCCAGGTTTCGAAATTCCCCTGCTTTCGAACGCACTATAAAAAACTGTCCCTGTGGTCGCTTAGGACACTCGTCACTAAAACGGGAAATCTTTTTGTGGAAAACTCAGGAGAAACAGGGCGGGAGATGTCAGCGGGGAGGCGTACCGAACAGACTGGCAATGGGCATGGGTTCAGACAGCCGGAAAGTCAGCCTCCGGCCCCTTTCCAAGCGAACGACTTGCGCGGAACTTTCCCCGGCGGAGCCTTGGGTCGCATTCCCGCGGGCAAAAAGGCTCGAGGTGTGGATGGGTACTTCCCGCCCGTCGATGTTGACTGAGTCCAGCGTCAGTCGAACATAGCTACGGTTCTGCTTGGGTCCGGAGGCGTGCGCTGATTCCACGCGGCCTGAGGCGCCGGTGCCGCGGGGAAGCAAGGCTTTCCCCCCGACCGCAACCACCTCATCGACAGTGGCAATAAACTCCCCGGAGAAATCGGGGTTGTCGGCGGCTATCGGGTCTTTCAGACGCACGGTAAGCAGGGTTCCTGCAGGCAGACTCTGGGAGTCGTCGAACGAGAGATTCCCATATGATCCCGAGTCTTTATCTCCTGTGGGGTTGGAGCCACTGGCGTCGCCGACGCTCTGTCCCTCCTTGAAGGGGACTTGATGCTGGTCCGTCTGCGCGTTACCGCCTGGTCGGGAACAGGCGGGCAGCACAATCGCGAACAGAACCGGCCCCAGGGCTAGAACTTTCAGAGCCGGAAACCGAATCATCCGTATCATCCTCGCCCGCCGCAGCCCCGCAAAATGGCACCCGATACCGACACCCTCTCACGAAATCAGCGGCTTGGGGATGGCACTTTCGGGCCGTGGACCCAGACTCTGCTGCGTGGTCAGGCCTCAGGTCATCTTTGTTGTTAGAATGTCGTGATCTTAAGTCAACCTGGTTGAGCGGGAGCGTGAAGCATGTCGTTGAATCATGATCCTCTTATACTGCTTATGCTGACCGGACTATCCTCCGCCATTCCACTAGTTGGACAAGCACCGCAACCACCCGTAGCGCCGATCATCGAGCACAAGGAAGTGCGCCATGGGACCAGCGTGGTCGACAACTATTACTGGCTTCGCGACAAGTCGAATCCCAAAGTCATCAAGTACCTCGAGGAAGAAAACGCCTACACCGAGGCGATGACCAAGCACCTGAAACCTTTTGAGGACTCGCTCTACAACGAGATTCTTTCTCACATTAAGCAAACCGATTTGAGCGTACCCGTCCGCCGCGGCGACTACTACTACTATTCGCGGACCGAGGAGGGCAAGCAGTACCCAATCCAGTGTCGAAAGAAAGGCCTCGACGCCAACGAAGAAGTCTTGCTTGATCTCAACGTCCTCGGCCAGGGCAAGAAGTTCGCCGGCCTAGGAGCCTTCGTGGTCAGCGACGATCAGAATCTGCTTGCCTACACCATCGACTACGTCGGCTACCGCCAGTTCAGTCTCCAGGTGAAGGACCTACGCACCGGCGAGACCCTTCCCGACACCATGGAGCGGGTGGATAGCGTCGCCTGGGCCGCAGACAACCGAACCCTCTTCCTGACGACCGAGGACGAGGTCACCAAACGCGCGAACCGTGCCTGGCGCCACACGCTCGGCCAGAAGGTGTTCGACCCTCTCTATGAAGACAAGGACGAAACCTTCAGCGTCGGGATCGACAAGACTCGCGACAAGAAATACTTGCTGCTTTCTTCGGTCAGCACGGACACGAGCGAGGTCCGCTATCTCAAGGCCGATCAGCCCAAGTCAGACTTCACCATTTTCCTTCCCCGCGAGAAGCAGCACCGCTATTTCCTCGATCACCGTGAAAATCTCTTCTACATTCGCAGCGACAAGGACGCCAAGAACTTCCAGATCTTGACAGCGCCTGACAACGATCCTGACGCGAGAAACTGGAAAGTTTTCATTCCTCACGACAAAGACGTTCTTGTCGAGGGCATGGATCTGTTCCGCGATTTCGCGGTCGCGGTCGAAAAGTCGCAAGCCCTCGAACGCCTGCGCATCTTGGATTTCAAGTCCGGCAAATGGAGTTCGATTCCATTTCCCGAGCCGGTATATTCGGCTTTCCCGGGAGACACGCCGGATTATGACTCAACCACCTACCGCTACAGCTACCAGAGCTTGGTTACTCCTTCGAGCGTCTATGATTACGACACCCGGACCGGCAAGTCAGTGCTGCTGAAGCAGGAGGAAGTGCCCGGCGGTTACGATCCTTCGCAGTACGTCTCCGAACGGCAGTGGGTGACGGTGCGGGATGGCGTTAAGGTGCCGCTCTCGATCGTCTACAAGAAAGGTTTTCAGCGCGATGGCACGCGGCCGCTCTTCCTCTTCGCCTACGGTTCCTACGGCATCGGTATGCCGGCAACTTTCTCGGCGTCGCGGCTGGCCCTGCTGGATCGCGGTCTCCCATACGTGATCGCTCACATTCGTGGTGGCGATGACATGGGCGAGCAGTGGCACGACGACGGCAAACTGATGAACAAGCTGAACACGTTCAACGATTTCATCGACTGCGCCGAATACTTGATCCAGCAAAAATGGACCTCCAAAGATCGGTTGTTGATTGAAGGCGGCAGCGCCGGCGGCCTGCTGATGGGCGCGGTGGTCAACATGCGCCCGGACTTGTTTCGGGCTGTCCACTTGGCCGTGCCGTTCGTCGACGTCATGAACGACATGATGGATGCATCGTTGCCGCTGACCACGACCGACTACCCGGAGTGGGGCAACCCGAATGACAAGGCGGCATACGATTACATCCTGAAATACAGTCCGTACGACAATCTGCACAAGGCTGCGTATCCGCCCATGCTGTTCACAGAAAGCCTGAACGACAGCCAGGTATCGTACTGGGAGGCGGCCAAGTTCGTTGCCAAAGCGCGTACGCTCAACACCGACAACAACCCCATTCTGCTCAAGATGAAAATGGAACCGGCCGGTCACGGCGGCGCTTCGGGACGTTATGACCAAATCCGGGACCGTGCCTTTGAACTCTCCTGGCTGCTCAGTCAGGTCGGGATCACCAAGTAGCGGCGGCGACGATCACGGGCAAAAGGAAATCGCGAAGAGCGTGCTTCACGCTCTCCGCGACGTTTCTGCCAGCCCCTGCGCGCCGGCCTTGCTTTACTTCTTCTTCGGCGCGGGCTTCCTTGCCGGCGCTGCCTTCTTCACCGGCGTTCTGCCGCCAATCAGCGTTAAAGCATCCTCGGCGTTGAACGGGAACTGGCGAGTTGAGACTTCCCCGGTCGTGCTCAGACGGATATCCACCCGGCGATTGCTCGCCAGAATGATCGTCTGCATGTTGCGGAGAGTCCTTGCCCGCTCCTCACCGGTCAAGGAGGGATTCTGCTCGACCGAAGCCTTCACTTCATCGGGCGTCAGGTTGTGCTGATCGCCCAGGGCTTTGGTTTCAATCATTCCTTCAGCCACGCCATGCTCGACCAGGAAACTCTTGACGCGATTCACGCGGCGTTCTGACAGGGCCTGGTTGTATTGCACCGAACCGCGCGGATCAGCGTGTCCCTCCAGAATCAGGTGAGCATCCGGCTTGGCCTTCAGGTATTCCTGGAAGTCGGCAGCCAGTTCCACCAGCGTTTTCTGCTGGCTGGCCAGCAGGCCTCCGTTGGGCTCCGTCGGCGACGGCAGAGCGGTCGGGAAGTAAACGCTGTGCAGCGACAGTTTGGCTTCCAGGACCTTGTTCACCGGCGGGGGCGGTGGATTCTGAACTGCAACCTCCGTGGTCCCTTGTCCCACCAGTCCGCGCGAATCGGTGCAGGTTGCACCAACGGTGACCGATCCCGTCGGAACTCCGGCCGTGCTGAGCGTGGCTGAGTTGCCGCTGCCCGAGAGCGTCCCAGCTGACGCCGTCCAGTTGGCGACCGAAACCGGAACACCGTCCGGGCTGGTGCAGGAGGCAGTCACATTCACGGGTCCTCCGGTAATCACGCTGGACGGGCTGGCCGACAAGGACATGGTCGGCGGATTCTTCGGAGGCAACGGTTTCACCGTGTAGTTGGCCGAGCAACTCGCCTCGTTGTTCTTGCTCGCTTTCGGATCAGTCACGTGCGCCGTAACCGTGTAGTTGCCGGGCGCGGCATTGTTCGTGTCGATGCCGGCGGTCGTGTCTTTACCAGTCACGGTCCCGCCAGTGCCGTTCCAGCTATAGGTCAGGGTGTGTTTCGGGTTGAAGTTACTCGGAGTGACCGTGGCGGTAATTGGTTCGCCCACCATCACCTCGCTCGGCTGCACCGAGCAGGACGCAGCCGGAACCAGTGGAGGCGCACCACCCCAGCTGAACACGAGGCCCGTTCGCAGCCGCACACCCTCCGCCCCCGGACGCCGCAGGGAGGGAAAATCTCCCGTTGCGTAGTCGGCGAAATTGTGGTGTGCCCAGACGTAGTCGGCCTCGAAAAGCCGCCAGGCAATCGTCTTCCTGATCGGCAAATCCATTCCGCCGCCCAGGATGGCGCCAGCGCCGCTGTTCCCGTTCAGCCCGCTGACAGAGAGGCGGTTCTCACTCACCAACGCGTGCAAGAAGTAGTTGGCGTACTCGGTGCGCCAGATGAAGCGCGGCCCGCCCGAGATCGTGGTCTCGTAGTTGCTATTCCCCCAATTCTGACCGAAGTCGATCTCCAGCCCCCAATGGGGATCAAAGTTGTAGGTCACTGCCGCGCCGAACCCCGCCGCCATGTCGGGGACTTTGTAAGGAACAGGATTGTCGGGGTCGCCAAAAGCCGCGGGGGTTGTGATCCCCGGACGCAGATACTGGTAGCCCACAAACAGATCCGTCTTGGGGTTGGAATCGCTTTGGGCCCAAGCACTGCTAGCGATAAAAGCAAGGGCGAAAACCGTGATCGCAACCACAACAACGTCGCACCTGCGCGTCCGACCATCTGACATGAGATCCTCCAAAATGTGTGTTCGTTGTCGCCGGCTGACGCAAGCAGGCGCTATTCGGCGGGTGCCGCAGCACCGGCGAATTTCAGACTTGACCCTGGGAATGGCAAATTTTAACGCACCGGTGCTGAAAGGGAAAGTGACGGATTCGGGGACCGACTCTCAGCCTGAGTCCTCCTCCGTTTTGAGCTCAATGGCCTTGCTTTCCTGTCGCTGGCCTGTCGCGACTTAGAAGTCGACGGCGCCTCCCATCAACCTGTCGGCCAGCCCTTCCCCAGACCTTGCCCGCCAACAAGCCAGCCGCGTATCGTGGTGATTGCGCTTTTGCCCCAGGATCCCGTAGGGTTCTCTAGGGCTGCGTGGACCAATAAGCAAACTCTGGGCAATGCAAATGAGCCAGGAAAAAGTCCTGATCGTCGAAGACGAGGAAAACGAGCGTACAGGCTTGGCGGAAATCGCTTCCTCCTGGGGCTACCGCGTGGAAACGGCCCGTGACGGCGTCGAAGGCCTGCAGAAAGCGATGCAGTGGTCTCCATCCATCGTCGTTACCGATCTCAAGATGCCGCGCATGGGCGGCATCGAACTGTTGGGACACCTGGGACAACTCGCAGACAAAGGCCAGACCATCGCCGTCATTCTGGTCACCGCCCAGGGAACCATTGATAGCGCCGTGCAGGCCATGCGCATGGGCGCTTATGACTATATTACCAAGCCCATTGACACCAATCGCCTGCGGACGATTCTCGGCAACGCTTCGGCCCTGTTGGGGACGCGCGCTGAACTCGAAGCCACCCGGCGGCGTCTGAGGGATGCAGGCTCTCTCGGCAGGCTGAGCGGTTCCTCGCGCAAGATGCAGGAGATCTTCCGGTTGGTCGAGATGGTCGCGCCCAGTACCGCCTCGGTCCTCATCACTGGGGCCAGTGGAACCGGAAAAGAGCTGGTCGCCCGCACCATCCATGATCTCAGCCCGCGGAAGGACCGGCCCTTTGTTGCCATCAACTGCGCCGCGATCCCTGAGACGCTGATGGAAAGCGAAATTTTCGGCCACGAGAAGGGCGCGTTTACGGGCGCGCTGGAGCGCCGCACCGGATGCTTCGAACTCGCCGAAGGCGGCACGCTGCTGCTCGATGAAATCGGCGAAATGCCGGTCGGCACTCAAGCCAAGCTGCTGCGCGTGCTGGAGGATCGCAAGCTGCGGCGTCTGGGGAGCAAAGTGGAAACTCCGGTAGATGTCCGCGTCCTCGCCGCCACCAACAAGATTCCCGACGAAGCCGTGGCCCGCGGCGAACTCCGCAGCGATCTCTATTACCGCCTGAACGTCTTCAACATCCACCTGCCTCCGTTGCGCGAGCACAAGGAGGACATTGCCGGCCTGGTGCAACTACAGCTTGCCGAAATGAACGAAAAACATTCCCGGCATGTGGGCGCGGTGAGCGAAGCGGTACTGAACCAGTTCAGCGGCTATTCCTGGCCAGGAAACGTGCGCGAGCTGCGTAACACGATTGAACGCGCCGTAATCGTATGTGACGGCGGAGTGATTGAGACCAAACATCTGCCGCCGGGTTTCGGACAGGCTCCACTCCGCACCGCGGCCAACGATCCCGACGCAGTTCGCCTGGGCGTGGGCACAACCGTGGAAGAGGCGGAGAAGATGCTGATTCTTAAAACTCTGGAGGCGACGAACAACAACAAGACCCGGGCGGCGGAGATCCTCGGCATCAGCCTGAAGACGCTGCACAACAAGCTGAAGGAGTACGGCAGCGGTGCGGGTGACGCGGCTCCGGTCAAGGAGGAAGTCTAACCGACCTCAATTTTCGATTGCCGATTGAGAAACTCTTCAGGCGCGGCACACTAGAAATCAGTGATCTGAGGCAATCGAAAAATCGAGATTCGGAAATCGGCAGTCTCTCCCATGCTTCGCCGAAAAACCATCATCGTTCTGGCCATCACCTTCATGGTGGCGGCGATGGTGTCGGCATTTTCCTATCTCTATATCTCGCAGATTCTGCGTTTGCGGATCGAAAATGCGCACGAAACGGCCCGGCAGCTCGCCCACCAGCTGGCCTATGCCGTCGAAAGCGAGTCGCCCGATTTCAGCGCTACCAACGTTGACACCAACAACCCGGCCGCCGTCCGCCGGGCTTTGATCGAGTATCTGCAGGAAGACCTTCCCCTGAACAACATGCTGCAATACGCCCGGGGAAGCTGGGCGTTCGTCATGGACGCGGCTATCATCGGAGCCGACGGCAAGGCTCTGCTGCATACCGATAACACACTGGTCGGCAAGGTCGTGCCACCGCGGCCGGATTTCCAGCAGGTGGCGGGCGCGCGCTTCCGCGACCAGCTGCGTCTGGTGTATGGTCCGCCTGTTGTATATGACGTCACCTACAACGTGCGGCTCAACGACGATCCGTTCGTCAGCATTCGCATTGGCGTTTCCCCGGTCTTCCTGAAGCGCGAGATCAACGTGAAACTGATGCACGCGCTTTACTTTTCTGTCACAGCGATCTTCGTTTCACTGATTCTGTCAGCCGGCATCTCCAACCTGGCGCTCGGCCCTCTGAAGGAGATCAGCCGCAATCTCGACAGCATGGCCGCCGGAGATACCGATGACCTTTCTGCCACCTCCGGCCACGACGAATACGGGCTGGTGACGTTGAAGATCGCCAATCTGGGCCGGCAGATTCGCGACAGCAAGGAGATTTTCTCCGCTCTTAAAGACAACGTGGATCAGCTGATGTCGAAACTGCAGGACGGCCTGATGCTTTTCACCCGCGACTCCCGCGTGGTGCTGGTCAGTGCACCGGTCGAGGCCTTTCTCGGCCGTCCTCGGAACGAACTGCTGGGGCATACCGTCCAGGAGATATTTGATCGCTATTCCCGCCTCGGCGCCGCCCTGCTCGACGCTTTCGAGCGGCGACGGCCTCTCTCCGCGCGTGAGTTCGAGGCGGCCGGTGGAAAACGCGTGCAGGTATCGCTCGACTTCGTTCAGGAGAAGAACTCCCAGATCGGCGCTCTTCTGATCATGCGCGACACGGAGTCGGTCGAGCGCATCGGCGACGAGATCGAGATGTCGCGCCGCCTTTCGGCCAGCGGGCGCCTGACGCGCGGCGTCGCCCACGAAGTCAAGAATCCGATTAACGCGATCGTGCTGCACCTGCAGTTGCTGCGCAACAAGCTGGCCGAACAGGAGCCCGACACCCGGCGCCACATGGATATTATTGACAGCGAAATTCGCCGCCTGGATCGTGTAGTCCAGACACTCGTGGATTTCACCCGTCCGCGCGATCTGCATCTGGAAGAAGTGGACCTGCGCCGGCTTCTGGAAGATGTGGCGCAGCTCGCGGCTCCCGATGCGGAGCAGCACGGGGTCACCATCGAGCGGCACATGCCCGAGCAGCGTCTGCCCGTGAAAGTGGACACGGATCTGATGAAGCAGGCCATTCTTAACGTCGTTATCAACGGCGTGCAGGCCATGCCTCACGGCGGCTCGCTGGTAATCTCTGCGCGGCGCGAGAACAATGCCATTGTGGCTGAAGTTCGCGATCAGGGCGGCGGGATTCCGCAGGACATGCGGGACAAAATCTTCGAGCTCTACTTTACGACGAAAAAGGACGGCAGCGGCATAGGCCTGGCCCAGACGTATCAGATTTTGCAGTGGCATTACGGCTCGGTGGATTTTGAATCGGCGGACGGAACTGGTACGACCTTCCGCTTCCATATTCCCGCCGCCGGGCCGACAGCAGGCGCTGGGCGGGAACAGACTGCGGGCGCTGCGACATCTCGACGCGGGGCCCAGGTATGACGCTGGTCATCATCCTCGTCAGCACCCTTCTTTCGGCGTCGCTTTCATCATCGCCCGTACCGGCCGCGGGCCAGGTTGCTCCGCAGGCAACGCCAGCCAGTCAGCAGGCGCCTGCGAACAGCGCGCCCGATCATGCGAACACGCCCCCGGCACAAAAACCTTCCGGGCCGAAACCGACCTCGCCAGCGGCCAGCAGTTCCCACGCTGCGTCTAAACACAAAGCCGCGAGCGGCAAGCATCCCTTGCACAAAAAGAAAGTAGTTTCAGCCGATTGCAACCCTGCCCCTGCGTCGCCGGATTCAGCCACCTCTACCTCACCCGCGAACAATTCCGGGCCAGCGAATGCCGCCGCCGCTGGAATGCCCTCAGCCAAAACCGCAGACACTCCCGCCAACTGCCCTCCATCTAAGATCGTTGTCCGCCACGGAGGAAGCTCCGAGCCGACCATTCATCTGGCGGGCGGACCCGCCGGCGAACAGGCGGCTCAACAGCAAGACAGATCGAATCAGATGCTCGAAGCCGCCGAGCTGAACCTTAAGAAAGTGGATGCGAGCCGACTCACCGCCAACCAGCGGGATATGGTCAAGCAGATCCGCCAATTCATGCAGCAATCGAAGGCCGCCACGACGGCCGGCGATCTTGACCGCGCCCGCATGCTGGCGTGGAAAGCTCAGCTGCTCTCTGAGGAGTTAGTCAACCCAGAGAGATAGCCGATAGTGGCTTTGTCCAAAATTCAGGACTCGCCTGCGTCACCCCCAAGGCCTGTTCCACCCAGCGAGGAAAAACTCATCTGCCCTTGGCTCGCGCGCCGTTGACTTTGGTCAGCAGATCCTGCGACATGGCTTGCAGCGGTCCAGGAATCTTCACCGCCTCGGTAAGCACGTCCCGCGCCTCGCTCAGCCGGTTCAATTTCCCGTAAGCGTATCCCAGACCGTAGAGTGCACGGGCATATTGCTGATCGTCCTGCCCTTTCAACAGGGTCGCGGCCGCCTTC
>Ga0335081_10009135_pt1 | contig 15929 bp, 16 predicted proteins | sample Lox_Sample_35_FD_206713 | JGI IMG/M metagenome (GOLD analysis project Ga0335081, IMG submission 206713) | Soil microbial communities from Loxahatchee National Wildlife Refuge, Florida, United States - Lox_Sample_3.5 | ecosystem: Environmental > Terrestrial > Soil > Wetlands | place: USA... | reverse complement strand
TGTCTTGACCTTACGGATGAACGCCATGCATTCAATTTTAGTCTATCCCACCACACCGTTAGTGTCCTGAAAATTTGTTTTTTGCACTTGCAAAAGACGAAAAAAAGGAAAAGTGAGCAAGTCAGGTAACATGGATTATTGTTCTGATTCTGTTCGTTGAGCTTCCCAGGCTCAGATCGCGCGGGAAATGGTGGCCAACGGGGAAATTATGAGGTAGGCAACCCAAATTTGGCGTCCAGCATGTAGGTTTATGCAAGTCTCCCCTAAAGTAATTTTGAGTGTGTCAGTAATCTTTCCCCGAACTGCAGTGTGGGCGCAAAGCGCCACACTCTTCTCGGAAGGAATCTTCAAGGGGAAATTATAGTAAATCGCGGTAATATCGTTTTGATTTCCAAATTCTATTCCGGAAATTGACTCACAATCAAATTGCAGCCCCCTATACAGCCGGGATCGGCACATAATGCTCGTCCTTCAAGGCAAGTTCCCTTGCATTAATAACAATTCCGTCAATGCCGATTCGATATGACCTCCTGTAAAGCGATATAGGATTTGAAACTGCTTCGGCATTACATAGACAGTTCGGCCATGGTTACGTCAGAGCGAACCAGAATTAAGTCATTCATACAAATTGGGACGGGAGTCGACCGCGCTATGATTTCAGTTGTGAGGCTGCGATGCCAACTAAAACGAAACGCTTGAGGATCCCTCGAAAAAAGATTGCCGATTTTTGCAAGCGGTGGAAGGTTTCCGAATTTGCCATCTTCGGCTCGGCATTGCGCGCAGATTTCCGCCCTGATAGCGACATCGATGTGCTGGTCTCATTCGCTCCTGGGGCCAAAGTGCCCCTCTGCGATATGGTTCCTATGCAGGATGAACTGAAGCAGATCTTTAGCCGCGACGTGGATTTGATCAGCAAGCGCGGTCTTGAAACCAGCCGCAAATATCTCAGGCACAAGGCTATTCTCAAATCAGCGCAGGTGATCCATGCCGCGTGACGATGCTTACCTGGTTGACATTTTGGAGTCGGCGAAAATTGCATTAGACTAACACTACAACGACGTTTCACATTACTACGACGTTTTGATAATTACTACGACGTTTTGCGGCGAGACCCTTTTGTTGATGGAATGTGATGCTTGGTATGAGGACATGTTCCAAAGGACGAAAGTACATGCGAGATAGATCAGAGCCAGCCAATTGCCTGGCTTCTTGGCCCAACGAACCCGTAAAGAGCGAAAGTCGTTTTGCCAAGACAAAGTGCGTTCCACGACCCAGCGCCTAGCCGGATGACGCTCAGATTTCGGATGCGATGCCGGTGGCTGCGAGTCATATTCACGTTTGGGGATGTGCGGTCCGGCAACAAATCAATCGCTTGATGTCTCTCCAAATCGACCCGCAGGCTTCCGTAGTTCTGGCCCTGCTTGAGGACCCAAGCATCGATCCCGACTACCCTTACTTGTGGGGTGGAAACGGCAACCCGTTTCCGGATCAACCGTAGCACGCTATCCGGGCTTACCGAAACCTTCAACCCTTGGCAAATGCGCCCGACCGTTTCTGCGCTCGTTTCAAAAGCCATAATGCCGAGCAGAGCTTCCAGATCGATGGTTCGCCTGGAGTAGAATTCCACTGTTCCTGGAATCCGTTCAGCGAAGGTCTTGCGAGTGCAGGACGGATTCTCACAAAAATACGTTCGCACGCTCCATACCAGTGGGAGGCCTGCCTCTGCACAGGGTAGTGCCCGCGGTTTTCGGACATACACACTATGTCGCTTGTTCGATGAAGTTTGGCAATCAGGGCAAATGGCCGAATTGCTGCAGCTCACTGCCTTGAGCAAAACCTTGCCTGAGCTTGTTCGTACGATCTGGGTGAGGGTGAAACCTTTGAGTGGATATAATTCCGCGAGTCGCATCCCCCGAGCAAATCATACTTTCGCATTTCACATAAAGTGCGGGAGAACCAGAAAATGGGAGCTTGACACAAGAACGATGATAGAATGTATTTACTAATGTAAATACAACAAGGAGCGGTCACGAAGACCGCAAAGAATTACCGGTTGAGCAACAGCACGATCGAGCAAATTGAATGGCTCGCGAAGCGAACTCCGGATACAACTGCTACAGACATGATCGAGAGTGTTGTTCGCGAAAAGCATGAAAGTGAACGCAGGAAAATCCGTATGAAGGCCGTCAAAACGAAGGACGATAAATACAATCTCGTCGCAGATAAGATGGTCCTTGCCACGATCAATCAGGCTGTGCTGGACGCAACCAAAAGCCATCAACGACAATTGCTCGCGGAAGAGGGCGCTGACATGAATGTGATCGGAGTGGTGTTTCTGGCAACGGCGGTTGCGAAGAACGCGTACGTCAAAAGGAATCACAATCCCCGATGCTTGGCGCTCATCAACCCGCAGCTTGAGTGACGAAGAAGGAAGAGCAAGATTTCAGCTTGTCCGCGGCTGTTCATCTTGATGTTGGGTTAAGCCGATCGGTCAAATTTCGATGCCTAAGCCGATATGTCAAGGACCCTTACTGTGGCATATCTGGCTAGGTGGCATATGGCGTCATTCCCTGAAATTTTGTGGCCTGGTACATGCCGGGTGAAAATATCCTAACGATAAGAAGAACCGGATCACTTGACAATTTGACGCTCCGATCCTGTGAGAGCAGATCTGCCATGGCCGCTGTTGGCACATATGCCGCTTGGCATGTGGCTAACCCTCCTGAATTTTCGGCTCTACTATGTACCGAGAGCAAACTCACGTAGAATCACATGATAGCGGACAGCTGTTTGCGGATCGGGTGGTAGGCGTGTTGGAATATGTATGTAGCTTGCTTTCCTCTAAGCCGATAGGCTTAACCATCGGAATCAATTTCATCCCGTCGTTTTAGCAGTTCTCAGAATCCCTTCTCTCGTAACCCGCATACATCGAAAGCCAATTTGATGCAATCTTCGTGCCTCCAAGGCTATGGTCAGAGATGCGCTGTTTTGTTGCAGTACTTGCAACACGCCTCCTGTATTGTTGGCGCAAATCCGCAATACAGGAGACATCATATGGCACGCAAAACCGATGACGAGAGGGTTAAATCCATCTATAATAAGGTCAATGAACACCCCGGCAAAAAGGCGGGATTTATTGCCCGTTTACTGGGCTTGGACCGCTCGGAAGTAACTCGCTCACTGCCGGCTTTGGAAGAGAAGGGGTTGTTTTTGTTCGAGGATGAGAAAGGCGGTCTATGGCCCTTTCGTAAATCAAAGTAAAAATGTTGCAGAATTTAGTGGTGCGTTGTGCTATGCTGTTGCAAGAACAGGTCACAATAATGACGGCATGTTGGAACATGGAGCAAACATGAGCGGCATGAACAAAGCAGAACGATTGACCGAAATGAAGCGGCTATATATCCAGCGCGCTTTTACGGATGCAGAAATGGCAGAGAAGTTAAATGTGGACCGTACAACCATTTACCGCGATCGTATGGAGCTAACTCTTGAATATCCCGTCGAACAGGATGATGAAGGCCATTACCACATTGCGCGCTCCAGGTTAATCTCTGAGATCAAAGTCAATCTGCATGAAGCCTTAGCCCTTTATCTTGCCGCACGTAAGACATCCCGTCAAACACGCTATTACAATCCACATGTAACCAACGCAGTAGAAAAGCTTGCAGCGACCTTGCGTCAGCCTATGACCGAGCGACTGCTCAAAGCGGCTGATGTTTTACTTGAACAAACGAAAGATCCCGAACGCGTCAAAATTTTAGAGATTATTACTCAGGCATGGATGGAACAGAAAAAAGTTCGCATTCGCTATCAGGGTTTGAAAAGTGTAGGCGTAACTAACCACGTAATATCGCCCTATCTGATTGAGCCGTCCATTTGGAGCGACAGCATCTATGTGATCGCTTATAGCGAAGTGTTTGAAAAAGTGATGCCATTCAAAATAGACCGGATTGAGTCTGCATTCCTATCCAGCGAATCGTTTGAAATCCCCGCGGATTTTGATGACCAGCAATTGTTGAAAAATGCCTGGGGAATCTGGTATGGGGAAGAAGAACCGATCACAGTAAAACTTCGCTTCAATCGTAATGCAACTAAACGTGTTAAAGAAAGCATTTGGCATCCACTGGAAAAAGTTGAAGATACCGAAGACGGCGGTTGTATCTGGAGCGCCGATGTTGCCGAGTGGCGCGAGATGCTCCCCTGGGTGCGCGGCTGGGGCGCGGACGTGGAGGTGTTGGAGCCAAAAGAGTTGCGCAATGCGCTCACGCGCGAGGCAAAGGAACTGGCGGAGCTGTATCGGGTGATGGAAGTGAAGAGGCAATTCTACGCCCACACCAAAGATGGAAAAGATAAATCCGAATGGCAGAAGTTGATTGACCACTTGAATCGTACAGCGAACTTTGCTGCTGACTTTGGGCGCGATGCAGGCATTGCTGAATTGGCGAAGATAGCGGGCTTGACACACGATATCGGGAAATATTCCAAAGAATTTCAAGCACGGCTAGATGGATCGGGACGCAAAGTGGACCATGCCACTGCGGGCGCAAAAGAATTAACACAACTGTTCAAGGGGGTGCCCCAGGAATCGCTTGCCACTTTGTTGGCGTATTGCATCAGCGGGCATCATACTGGCTTGCTGGATTATGGAGATTCAGCCGATTTGCCAGGCGATGGAACACTGCAAGCAAGGCTTAAGACCGAAGTTTGTGATTACAGCGCATACAAAGCTGAATTGGATCTATCCAAACTCGAATTTCCAAAATGGTTGAACATTCATCCATTGCGATTACGTCTGATTCCAGATAAACCGTTCAAAGATCATCAAGGCTTTTCTATTGCTTTCCTGACACGTATGGTCTATTCTGCGCTGGTGGATGCCGACTTTCAGGAAACTGAAGAATTTGTACAAGGCAAAAAGCCGCGCGGCGAACATGAGAGCATCAAGGCCCTCCGCGATAAATGCAACAATCATCTACGTCAATTCGACAATCCCGAAACCGACATCAACCGCAAGCGCACCGAAACTCTGAAAGCCTGCCTTGCAAAAGCGACTGAACAGCCTGGTTTTTTCAAACTTACTGTCCCCACCGGCGGTGGCAAAACGCTGGCTTCGATGGCTTTTGCACTCAATCACGCTGCTGCGCACGGGTTGAAACGCATTATTTATGTTATTCCCTTTACCACGATCATCGAACAAAACGCGGGCGTATTTAAGGATATTTTGGGCGAGGAGAACATACTGGAGCATCACTCCAATTTCGATTGGGAACAGAAGAAGCGCGAAACAATTGAGGTTGCCGAAGATCAGACCAAAAGCGTCTATGTCAAACTCAAACTGGCAGCGGAGAATTGGGATATTCCGATTGTGGTCACAACCAACGTGCAATTCTTCGAGTCGCTGTTTGCTAATAAATCTTCCCGCTGCCGCAAGCTGCACAATATCGCTAAAAGCGTGATCATCTTCGATGAAGCCCAAATGTTCCCGAAAGATTACATGCTCCCGGCGATGGGTGCGGTCTGGGAACTAGTGAGGAACTACGGTGCGAGTGCAGTCTTTTGCACTGCCACTCAACCCAAACTGGAGAAATTCCTGCCTGAAGGCACGCAAATCAATGAACTTGCCCCCGACCCGTCTGCATTGTTCGATTTTTACAAACGGGTAGAGGTGAAACATTTGGGCAAAGTGTCTGATGCCGATCTGATTGCGCGTCTGAACAACCACGAGCAGGCTTTGTGCATTCTCAACACACGCAAGCATACCAGTGGGCTTTTCCAGATGTTGAAAGGCGAAGGCAATTACCACCTTTCGACTCTGATGTGCCCTGCGCACCGCAAACAGAAACTGGCAGAGATTCGCAAGCGGCTTGACAGTGGAAAACCGTGCCGCGTCGTTTCGACATCTCTAATGGAAGCGGGCATTGACGTGGATTTTCCACTGGGTTACCGCGCTCTGGCTGGGTTAGATTCCATCAATCAAGCCTCGGGGCGCGTCAACCGCAACATGAAGCGAGCTTTGGGTGAGATGTTTGTGTTCGAGCCAGAATCGGAGTTTATCAAGAAAACACCTCGCTACATTGCTCAGGGCGTGGAGGTGACGCGCGGCGTACTACGCGACCATAGTGACGCGCCGATTTCCATTCCAGCCATCGAAGCGTATTTTGAGCGATTGTACGCGCTTAAAGAACCACGGGATTTCGATTATCAGGATATTCTCGGCGAATTCCGCCTTGCATCAAACAGCCAGCCCATTTTCAATTTTGCAAAAGTCGCGGAGAATTTCCATGTTATCGAAGACGTGACCCAAACTGTGATTATCCCAATTGATGAGGAGGCAATGAAACTGATCGAAGAGTTGAAGTTCACCCAATTTCCATCATCCACCCTGCGAAAATTGCAACCTTATACGGTTTCAATTTATCAAGGAGAGTTCGAGGCGCTCAGCAATAAAGGTGTGATCGAAACGATTGCCGACGCCTATGCCGTGTTGAGCGATGTAGAGAATTACTACAGCCCCCACACCGGATTGCTCGTTCCCGCCAGCGGCGGCGGGGATGGGCTGTTTTTCTAAAAGTCATCAATGTCATTGCGATCCGCGAAGCGGCGAAGCAATCTCCTCGTTGAGCAAGGATTGCTTCGAGCTAACGCCCTCGCAATGACACTATCGAAAGGAGGTTCAACTTATGGGATACGGAATTACCATCCGCGTGCGCGGATCTTATGCCCTGTTCACCCGCCCGGAGATGAAGGTGGAACGGGTCAGTTATGATGTCATCACCCCATCGGCGGCGCGCGGCATCATCGAGGCGGTATATTGGAAGCCTGCGATCCGTTGGGTGATAGATAAAATCCACGTCCTGAGCGAAATCCAGTTCACCAATATTCGCCGCAACGAGGTGAGCGAAAAGGCATCTACCGACAACGCCTTGCAGGTGATGAAAGGCGGAAAGAAACTGCTTTACATCTCGGTAGTGGACAGCCGCCAGCAGCGCGCTTCGATGGTCTTGAAAGATGTGGATTACGTGATCGAGGCACACTTCGAGAAGGTAGAGAAGGAATGGGGCGAGCGCAGCACCGAAGAAGGACATTACAACATTGTTCTGCGCCGCCTGCGTCAGGGACAGCACTTCCATGCGCCATGTTTGGGGACGCGCGAGTTTCCTGCCAGAGTTGAACTCATCGAAGACAGGCGCGAAATTCCCAAAAGCCCGCTGACAGGCACACGCGATTATGGCTGGATGCTTTACGATCTGGATTTCTCCAATCCACGAGACATCAAGCCCAAGTTCTTCAAAGCCCAGATGCTCGACGGCGTGATTGACCTGACCAAAGCGGAGGTGCACCCATGATTTTGCAGTCGCTCTACCGTTACTATGAAATTCTGCTCAAAGACCCCGAAGCAAACATTGCTCCACCAGGATACAGCGCGGCAAACGTCAGTTTTGCGCTCAACCTTTCGCCAAAGGGAGAACTGCTTGATATTCTCCCGTTCACGTCCAAGTTTTTCGATGGCAAGAAGGAACGTGACAGAAACTATAGCCGCATGGCTGTGCCAGAGCAGGTGAAACGATCTTCTGGCCTAAGCGCAAATTTCCTATGCGATAACATAACCTACGTACTGGGAATTTCAAAGAAGGATACTGCAAAGTCTGAGTACAGTCGAGAACGCTTCGAAGCTTTCCGCAAGCACAACATTGAACTGCTCTCAAAAGCGAAAAGCGACGCAGCCCGAGCAGTGGTTGCCTTCCTGCAAAAGCACAACCCGCAAGCCGCCCGCAAACACCCAGTGATTGCCCGAAATTTGGATGCCCTGCTTGAAGGCGGCAATCTGATTTTCTGGATAGATGGCAAGGATATTTCCCAAGACCCTGAAATCCGCCGCGTGTGGGAAGAATACAAATGGGGCGAAGAAGCCATCGAAATGCAGTGTCTTGTAACAGGCGAGGTCGAACCGATTGCGCGTCTGCATCCGATCATTCAAGGCGTGCGAGACGCCAATCCCACTGGAGCATCGCTGGTTGGTTTCAATGAACGTGCCTACGAGTCCTACAACCGCATCAAAGGGCAAGGACTAAACTCACCCACCAGCCAGCGGGTGGCTTCGGGCTATGGCGTGGCGCTCAATTATCTGCTTTCCAATCAGAATCCCAATCGCAAGATCCATCTCGGCGACACCACAGTGGTCTATTGGGCGGAAAGCGAGAACAAGCGTTACGCGCAGACTATCGCTGTCTTGCTCAATCCAGAATACATGGAAGAAACACCAGAAGATGACCAGCGTGCTCGAAAAGAAGCCGAAGCAAAAATGGGGGATGTGGCTGGCAAAATACAGAAGGGTCAGGCGTTGGATATTGCTAGCCTGCAAAAAGATTTAGACCCCGAAACCCACTTTTACGTTTTGGGGCTGGCTCCCAATGCAGCGCGCCTAGCTGTGCGATTCTTCCTCACCGAGCCATTCGGCAAGTTCGTGGAGCGCATCATGCTTCACTACGAAGATTTGAAAATCCAAAAGGAGTTTCCCAACCAGACTGATTACATTTCGCCGTTCCGCATCCTTGTAGAATGTGTTTCGCCCAAAGTCACGCGGCGGGACGAAGAACTCAAGTCATCCTGGGGATTGTTGGGCGGCGCACTCATGCGTTCCATCCTCACGGGCGCACCGTACCCCGAAGGCTTGTATGCCGCGATCATTAACCGCATCCGCCATGACAGCGACGAAGAAGGCAAAGGCCGAAAAATCAACTACTTCCGCGCGGCGTTCGTCAAAGCCCATCTTCTGCGGAAATATCGCCGTCAGGCAAAAAATCCTTATCAGGAGGTTCTGCAAATGTCACTTAATGAATCCTACACCCACCCCGCCTATGTGCTGGGACGTTTGTTCGCTGTGCTGGAGAAAGTACAGAAAGAAGCGATTGGCGATGTGAATGCCAGCATCAAAGACCGTTACTTCACTTCGGCTTGCGCCACTCCTGCCAGCGTATTCCCCACGTTGTTGAGGCTCTCGCATCATCATATTGGAAAAGCCGAGTATGGTTATGCTTCTGACAGAAGAATTCAAGAGTTGTTGGACTTGCTCGATGCCAAGCCCTTCCCCACCCGCCTGACGCTGGACGAGCAGGGCATTTTCATCCTGGGCTATTACCAGCAGCGCGCCGCGTTCTATGTCAAAAGCAGCGAGAAAACCGCTGAACCCGAATTCGAAATCAAATAATCCGAAGGAGAATAAACCATGACTACCCCAATCAAAAATCGCTATGAATTTGTTTTGCTTTACGATGTTGAAAATGGCAACCCCAACGGCGACCCGGACGCGGGCAACATGCCGCGCATTGACCCAGAAACAGGTTACGGCATTGTAACCGATGTTTGCCTCAAACGCAAAGTCCGCAACTACGCAGAACTGGTCAAAGGCGATTCAAAGGGCTATCGAATCTATGTCAAGGAAGGAACGCCCCTGAACGCCAACCACAAAGAAGCCTATATCGCTGTGGGTCTGAAACACGACGAGAAGGCCAAGTCCGACAAAGTGAATGAAGCTCGCCAATGGATGTGTGCCAATTTCTTCGATGTACGCACTTTCGGTGCTGTGATGAGCACTGGTGATAACTGCGGGCAAGTGCGCGGTCCCGTTCAAATCAACTTCTCGCGCAGTATTGATCCAATTGTCCAGCAGGAAGTGACCATCACCCGCCAGACCGTGACCAAAGAAGAAGACGCGGACAAAGAACGCACAATGGGCCGCAAAAATATCGTTCCTTACGGCCTGTACCGCGCGGAGGGATATGTCTCTGCAAAACTTGCTAATGATGAAAGCAAAGGCACAGGCTTCTCCGAAGAAGACTTGACTCTCTTCTGGGATGCGCTAGTCAATATGTTCGAACATGACCACTCTGCCGCGCGCGGCAAGATGGCGGCACGAAAACTTTTTGTATTCGAGCACGACAGCGAGTTAGGTAACGCACCTTCTCATAAATTGTTCGAGATGATTACAGTGGAAAAACAAGACGGCGTCGTGATTCCAAGAAAGTTCAGTGACTATGTTGTAAAATCACCAAAAGCAGGTAGGCTTGAAGGCGTTAAGAGTGAAGACGGTGGCGTGGAGTTGATTGAGAAACTTTAGAATAACAAAAAGCCGGCCGCCTTCAAAAAGCGACTGGCTATGGTTACTTTATTTGGCTTTCCACCCAAGATAAGACCAGTGCGGCTCGTTCGATGGATTTGCGCGCTTCCACTTTTGTCACCGGTTCCCATTCACCCGGATAACGGGTCTGGATGGCGTACTCGGACAGTTCAAAAGCGGCATCCACCCCTTTGGGAATCTTTGTCCCTTGCGCTTTCAGCAGATCGAGCAAAACTTCTATGGCGTGTGTTTTTGGAAAAGAAATTTCGTTGTGTAAAAGTAAGGCCTTTAGGGCCTTCTCGGCACATTGCTGGGCATGGAAGGCGGCGTCTTCCGGCAGGACACCTCGCGTATTCAAAGCGGCGCGTCCCAACTGCAGGTCAGAGCGGGCGCGTTGTAGCCAGGTCAACGTCACTTCAGTTGGAGCGCTCATACAGCACCTTGCCTTCGCGCAGGGCAGTTTGATAGACCATGCCGTTCATTTTTCCAAGCCGTTGGATCTGCTCCGGTGTGGCAATAACAATATCTACCGGAGCCAACAGTCCGCGCAAAGCGCGGCGCACGCGTATGCTCTCCCGTCGCAAATGCTTAACGCCGGGCACGATGACCAAAAGATCCAAGTCGCTGTCCGCGCTGAAATTGCCGCGGGCATACGAACCGAAAAGGATGATCTTTTCAGGGTGGCTCGTTTCGATGATGCGCCTGGTAATTTCTGGAATTTGGTTGGTCAGGTTCATGGCTTGACTTCAAGCGGATTATAACCGATGACATCTGAGTACACTGAAGACGATCTTCTGCCCCTCTCGGGCATCCAGCATTTTCTGTTTTGCCGCAGGCAATGGGCGCTGATCCATATTGAACAACAGTGGAAGGAAAACGCGCTGACTGCTGAGGGCAGGATCATGCACAAGCGTGCCGATGACCCCTTCTTCACTGAAGCGAGGAATGGGATCATCACGGCGCGTTCGGTGCCGATTGCATCATATCGTCTGGGGCTATCCGGTGTGTGCGATGTCGTGGAGTTCACGTCTTCGCCCGATGGAGTCAAATTGCCCAATCGGGATGGCTTGTATTTCGCCGCGCCTGTGGAATATAAACGTGGCAAAGAAAAGTATGATCACAGCGACGAAACACAATTGTGCGCTCAGGCAATGTGTTTGGAAGAAATGCTCTCGATTGCGATTCCCACAGGCTTTCTTTATTACGGAGAAACGCGGCATCGAGTTGAGATTGAATTAACGCCCGAACTGCGAACGCTTGTGAAAGATATGTCCGATGAAATGCACAATTACTTCAGCAGAGGCTACACTCCGGGCGTCAAGCCGTTCAAAGGCTGTCGCTCCTGTTCGCTGGCTGATATATGTCTGCCTGAATTACAGGGAAAAGTGAAGGCTGCTTCCAAATACATCAAGGAACAGATTGAGGACGGGTGACATGAAAAAACTTGGAAATGTGTTGTACATCACTACTCCCGAAGCCTATCTCACCTTGGACGGTGAAAACATCGTGGTCAAGAAAGAAAAGGATGAAGAGACATCCACGCGCCTGCCTTTGCATAATCTGGAAAACATCGTCTGCTTCACTTGGCAGGGAGCGAGTCCCGCGCTGATGGGCGCGTGCGCGGATCGAAACATCGGGTTGTGTTTCCTCACACCCAACGGACGTTTTCAGGCGCGGGTCAAGGGAAAGGTGAGAGGAAATGTCCTTTTGCGGAAAAAGCAGTTTGAAGTCTCAGAAAAAGAGGCGCAAAGCGTCCCGATTGCTGCGTCGTTCCTGCTCGGGAAAATATCCAATTGTCGCAGAGTCCTGGATCGCGCCATCCGCGACCACTCTATGCTGGTTGACGTTGAGTCGCTCACGGGCGCGTCGAACTTTATGAGAGAAACACTCAAAGCGATTCCTACCTGCAAATCCGCTGATGACCTGATGGGATTTGAAGGCAGCGCCGCGAAGATTTATTTTGGAGTGTTCGACCAGTTGATCTTGCAACAACGTGAAGACTTTTTCTTCAAGGAGCGCTCGCGCCGGCCACCTCTGGACAACATGAATTCCTTGCTGTCATTTCTCTATACACTGTTGACGAATGAATCCGCCTCAGCGCTGGAGACAGTTGGGCTGGACCCTTATGTTGGGTTTCTTCATCAGGACCGGCCTGGCCGCCCGTCGCTCGCGCTGGACCTGATGGAGGAACTTCGTCCCGTGCTTGTTGATCGTCTGGCGCTTTCGCTCGTTAACCGAAAACAAATTACGGGTAAAGGCTTTACACAAAAAGAAAGCGGCGGGATTCTCATGGACGATGACACGCGCAAGGCCGTATTGACCGCCTGGCAGGAAAGGAAGAAAGAAGAGATCCTTCATCCTTATCTCAAAGAGCACGTGCCGTTTGGTTTGATCCCATATATCCAGGCAATGTTGTTGGCGCGTCACCTGCGCGGCGACCTCGACGCGTATCCGCCGTTCTTTTGGAACTGAGATATCATTGCGAGACGGTGTTCCTGCGTTGAAGCAATCTCCTCACTGATAGGAGAGTTTATATGATGGTCTTGATCACTTACGATGTAAAAACCGAAACCGAATCAGGAAAATCGCGCCTGCGGAGGGTTTCTAAAAAATGCCGGGATTATGGTCAGCGCGTGCAGAACTCCGTCTTCGAATGTATTGTTGATCCCGCGCAGTTGAAGCAACTCCAAGACGCATTGAACAAGATCATTGATCCAGAAGTGGATTCGCTTCGCTTCTATTATCTCGGCGACAACTGGAAGCATCGCGTCGAACACGTCGGCGCAAAGCCGAGCATTGATCTGGAAGGAACGATCATTACATAACGTTTCCAAGCAAAGAAACCCTTTGCGAATCCAATGCGAACATAAAATCTCTCGTGGTTTCGCAAGAAATTTTGCACTTTAACAACCGAATATTGTATTCACAATTGCCTCTTTATTGATTTTCAGGTCTACTATAAGTTCAAATACCCATATCTGGCGAGTAGATTTATTTTTTTACCATATTTTGCCGTCGCTCCCTTCTTTGGGAGCGTGGATTGAAACTGGAGGACGCTATGCGGGAGGACACGACCCCGGGTCGCTCCCTTCTTTGGGAGCGTGGATTGAAACTTCTAAGGATAAGGAAAGGATAAGGATATGAAACGTCGCTCCCTTCTTTGGGAGCGTGGATTGAAACATCCAAATTGAACTTATGAGAATTTGTCCCATCTGTGCGCATTCCGGCGATGTCGTCCATCGATTCCGAAGCATGCCGTCCAGTGCGGAGCGAAGCGACGCTGGTACGGCGATTATAAATCAAGTGGACGGCATGGGTAGGTTTGAGCGCAATCTTCTTTGCGAATCGCCAGTCAGAGAAAGCCTGTAGGCGTTGTGGATGAGGCGATCTAAGATGGCGTCTGCATGGGTAGGATTTGGAAACTGTGTAAACCAATCGGCCACCGGCAATTGAGAAGCGACGAGGGTGGAAACACGTCCGAAGCGGTCATCGAGGATTTCAAGAACATCGCGGGTTTCGGTCACGGAAATTGGATCGCGCAACCAATCGTCGAGGATGAGTAAATCGACTTTGGCGAGGCTGGAGAGCAGGGTTGGAAAAGAACCGTCGACATGGGCCTGTGCGAGTTGGAAGAGCAAGCGCGAGGTGCGGAAGTAACGCACGGAAAAATCGGCCTTGCAGGCTGCAAGACCCAGGGCACAACTGAGGAAAGATTTTCCTGATCCAGTCGGGCCCAGAACCAAAATATTGAGATGCTGGTGAATCCAAATGGACTGAGCCAGTTCGAGCACCCAGCGGCGCTCGAGACCGCGAGAAGGGGAGAGATCCAGATCTTCGATCGAGGCGGATAACGGAAAGGCAGCCAGTTTCCTGCGTCGATGCAGTCGATGATCTCGGCGGCGGGTGCATTCGAGATCCACAAGCAGCGCCAGCCGTTCTTCGAACGAGAGTTCGGCATATTGAGGATTATTGAGTTGCTCGCGCAGCCCGTCGCGAAAGGCGGGCAGGCGCAGCTGGATGAGTTGATCGAGCAAGGGTTGGATTAGCATAGAGAACCTCACTGGTAATAAGAATTGCCACGAATGTTTTCGTGGGTGGGTAGAGGATCATTTTCGGAGCGACCCGCTTGGGGCAAATGTTCGAGAAAACCTTTCACGCCCTGATAATTCAAGGTTTTGGACTGACATGCAATCTGGCAGGCGATCTCCATTTGCCTTTGAGGGTATTCGCTGGACAAGCGTAGGATGCCCAGACAGGAGCGGAAGGCTTGTTGGGGATGGGTGCGGGAAGCCAGGATGGCACCGATCAACTGGCCTGTTTGGGGACCAATCTCGTCAGCCCAGCGGCGTAAGCGTTCCGGCGTCCATTCAACAGCTTTCTGGTGGTTGGGTGGCATGTGGGCAATCTGGGTCGAATAGCGGCCCGGCACACGGCTGCGCGGATGGAGAGCCACGGCTTGCGGCTTGCTGGCATGGAAGATCTGGATCGTGTGTTCGCTGGCCCGGATGCGCACTTCCTGATGGATCAATTCGAAGGGCACGGAGTAAAAATGCTTCTCGAACTCCACGTGGTAATCGATATTGACGCGAGCGATTTTCCAAATGGCAAATTCATAGGGGGTCGATGGCAAAGGCTGGAGGGCGGGCCGATCCAGCTCTTCGAATAACTGTCTGCGGGATTTTTCGAGATGTGGCATGGGTCTGTCGTTGAGTTCGGTCAGTAATTCGGCGATGCGTCGGTTTATCCCCATCAGACTAAAAAAAGTCTCGTTGCGCAGCCGGGCAATGATCCAGCGTTCTACGACTTGCACGCCCACCTCGACCTTGCTTTTGTCCCTCGGCCGCTTCACGCGCGCCGGGATCACCACCACGCCATAATGTTGGGCCATCTCAAGATAAGTTGGGTTCAAGTCCGGCTCATAGAGATTCGGATGCTTCACGCCCTGCTTAAGATTGTCGGGCACGATAACCTCAGGTAACCCTCCAAAGTAAGAAAAGGCGCGAAGGTGGCCGCCGATCCAATACTCCAACTCTTGGCTGAGTTGCGCCTCGGCGAAGGTGTAGCTGCTGGCTCCCAGCACCGCCACGAAGAGCGGAGCGGAACGAAGCTCTTCGTGCTCCGCATCGAAATACGCTATCGTGTCACCGGCATAATCCACAAATAACTTCTCTCCCGCTTTGTGGTTGAGGCGCATCGGCGGGTCCAGCTTGCTAACATACTGCCGGTACAAATTGCAATACTGGCTGTAACCATAGCCATCCGAATGAGCCTCACGATATTCCACCCATAGCAAGCGCAGCGTCACATTTCGCTTCTTGAGTTCTTCTCGAATGTGTTCCCAATCCGGCAGGGCTTGTAGACTGGCGGGAGTGCCTCGCCCGTCTTCCGGAAACAGACGCACATACAGGCTCTGCTCATCCAACTCCTCCGGCAGCGGCCACTGCAGCCCCGCCGCCTCCGCACGCTTCACGTATTCGCTCACCGTGCTGTGCGAGATCCGGCAACTGCGCGCAATGGCACGATTGGATAATCCTTTGTCCCATTTCAAACGTAATACTTCTTTGATCTTCCGCATGGATAACCTTTCCTGGGTCATGGTGCCTCCTCATAAAGTTGAGTGAGGAAGCATCCCACAAACGGATCAATTTATCCAGCGTCACTCCTCCCCTGGTTATCGATTCCGATCCCCTCCAAAAAGTGGACGACATGCTTCGGAATCGATGGACGGCATGCTTCGGAATCAGTGGACAACATCAATCGGAATCACTGGCCACCATGCTCCGGATTACGCAATTATAGAAAGGATGAGTGC
>Ga0335081_10009134_pt1 | contig 15931 bp, 11 predicted proteins | sample Lox_Sample_35_FD_206713 | JGI IMG/M metagenome (GOLD analysis project Ga0335081, IMG submission 206713) | Soil microbial communities from Loxahatchee National Wildlife Refuge, Florida, United States - Lox_Sample_3.5 | ecosystem: Environmental > Terrestrial > Soil > Wetlands | place: USA... | reverse complement strand
CATCACGATCGTCTGCCCGTACTCCCGACAGGAGGCCTGAAGCAGGTCCAGGATCTCGCCACCGGTCCTTGAGTCGAGGTTTCCGGTCGGCTCGTCGGCGAACAGGATCGTCGGGCGAGTGATCAGGGCGCGCGCGATCGCAACGCGCTGCTGCTCGCCGCCCGACAGCTCAGACGGCCGGTGCGTGCGCCGCTCGGCGAGTCCAGTCTTCGACAGCAGCTCGTCGAGCCAGGCGCGGTCGGGCTTCTCGCCGGCGATCGACAGCGGCAGCACCACGTTCTCCTCGGCGCTGAGCATCGGCAGCAGGTTGAAGAATTGGAATACGAAGCCGATGTGCTCGCGGCGGAGGCGAGTCAGGCTCGCATCGTCCAGACCGGTGATCTCGACGCCCGCGACTGTGACAGTGCCGCTGGTCGGCTTGTCGAGTCCGGCGAGCGCGTGCATCAGCGTCGACTTGCCAGAGCCCGAAGGCCCCATCACCGCGATCAGAGCGCCTTGCCGCACCTCCAGCGAAACGCCCCGCAGCGCGTCCACAGCAGTCGTACCCTCGCCGTAGCGGCGCACGAGCTCACGCGCTTGCACGACGGTCCCGCCGAGCGGGGTCGGAGTAGGCGCTGGCCCCAGATGACTCCCGGGAGCACTCACTTCGTCGTTGTATAGCACGAGCAGATCGGCAGCAAATACGCCCGGTATCATCGCGGCGAGCCGGCGGCGCCAGACACGCCCAGCCACTCGTCAGTTCCGAGCGCTAATTCTTAATTCTTGAACGGGCCCTAATTCTCCTACGCACCATAAGGGTCCTAGCCGACGGCACGCAGATCGCGATCCGGCCGATCTCGCCGGATGACCGCGAGCCGCTGGCCGCCGGCTTCGAGCGTCTCAGTCCGGAGTCGCGCTATCGACGCTTCTTCACCGCGATGACCGAGCTCAGCGACGAGCAGCTCGACTATCTCACGCAGGTCGACCACCGTGATCACGAGGCGCTGGTGGCGATCGAGGAGTCGTCGGGTCAGGGTCTCGGCGTCGCACGCTTCGTGCGCATCGATGCTCGCAGCGCCGAGCCTGCGATGGTCGTGGTCGACGAGTGGCAGCGCCGCGGCATTGCCGGTCATCTCCTCGACGCTCTTGCGCAGCGTGCACGGGAGGAGGGCATAAGGCGGTTCATCGCGCCAGTCCTGGCCGAGAACACCGCCGCGATCGCAGCGCTGCAACGGCTCGGCGCGACGGACCGTGAGGTGCTGGGGCCGGAGATCGAGCTGACCGTCGACCTCACCGAGCCGAGCCGCGCGAGGTGGCTGCTGCACGACCTCCTCGGCACGGTCGCCTCGGGCGTGCTCGAGCCTGCGCGCGGGCTGTGGGAGCTGCTCTTGCGGGGCGTCCCGCCTCCTGCCGGCTTCGGCCGCTCGATCGTCGTCGGTATCGACGAGTCCGAGCACTGCGCATTCGCGGCGCAATCCGCGGGTGAGCTGGCGGTCGCGCTGGGTCTCGGTGTGCACCTGGTCGCCCCGTACCGGCCGCTGCTGGACGATCGAGCCGCGCTCGAAGCAATCCTGGCAGACGCCCAACGGCGCCTGCGGGCGCGCGGTGTCGCGGTGGAGAGCCATCTGCAGCTGGGCGATCCGTCACTGTCGATCCTGTACGCGGCGCTGCGCGAGCGAGCGGGCATGATCGTGCTCGCAGCGCCGCCGCCGGGCACCGCCGAGCGGCTGCCGGGGGCGAGCGTCTGGAGTTCGGTCGCGCACCACGCGCAGTGCGACGTGCTGATCGCGCGCCGGCCAACGCGACGCCCGCGGAGCGAGTGAGCGCTCGGTCAGGCAGGCGCAGCAAGTAACGGCCGGATGCCGGCTGCGCTTGGATGACATGCCAGCAGCCGGCTCACCTCCTGCGCGTCGATCGGCCGCGCGAACAGGAATCCCTGGCCCAACCTGCAGTTCATCTCCCGGAGATGCTCGGCCTGCTCGGCGGTCTCGATGCCCTCGGCGATCACGTCGAGGTCCAGCGCGCGTGCGAGCGACAGGATCCCCTCGGTCAGCGCCGCCAAGCCGGAGTTCTCGACGACGTCGTCGACGAACGACTTGTCGACCTTGAGCAGGCCGACGGGAAACCGCCGGAGATAGCTGAGCGACGAGTAGCCTGTGCCGAAGTCGTCGACCGCGAGTCGCACACCCAACGCCGTGAGCTCGTTCAGCCTGGCGATCGTTACTTCGGTGTCCTTCATCATCACCGTCTCGGTGATCTCGAGCGTCAGGTCCTGCGGCGCGAGGCCCGCCGTCTCGAGCGCCGCCGCGACGGTGTCCGCCAGCTCAGGATGACGGAGCTGGCGCGCGGAGAGATTGACGTTCATGATCAGCGGCGGCAGACCGGGGTGCGCGTGATGCCAAGCTCGGGCCTGGCGACATGCCTCGCGCAGCACCCAGTTCCCGATCGGGACGATCAGCCCGGTGCGCTCCGCGGCGCCGATGAACTCCGCCGGCGCGACGATCCCGCGGCCGGGGTGGCGCCAGCGGATCAAGGCTTCCACGCCGGTGATGCGACCGTGCTGGAGATCGACGATCGGCTGGTACTGAAGGAAGAACTGCTGCTGCTCGACGGCGCGCCGCAGATCGGACTCGAGCTCGAGCGTCTGCATCGCCGCGGCCTGCATCCCCGGCTTGAAGACCTCGATCTGCGCCTTGCCACGCCGCTTCGCCAGGTACATCGCGATGTCCGCGTTGCGGATGATCTCGTCGGCCTCGCCGGCGTCGTCCTTGACGGCGATGCCGATGCTGGCGGTCACGAACGTCTCCCTGCCGGCGACCGTGAACGGCTCGTGCAGCGCGGCCGCGATTCGCTGCGCGACCCCGATCGCCTCCCCGGCCTCCTCGATGTTCTCCAGCAGCAGGGCGAACTCGTCGCCGCCGAGGCGGCTGGCGGTGTCGCCGCGCCGGCAGCACTCTCGCAACCGTTGCGCGACCTCGGTCAGCAGCTGATCGCCGGCGCTGTCGCCGAGACTGTCGTTGATCGTCTTGAAGTTGTCGAGGTCAAGCAGCAGGACCGAGTGTCGCTGGCCGGCGTCCTGCAGCCGCGCGAGTGCGTGGTCGGTCCGGTCGCGGAACAGCGCCCGGTTGGCGAGTCCGGTCAGGTCGTCGTGCAACGTCCGGTGCTCGAGCTGGGCCTCCAGGTGCTTGCGCTCGGTGATGTCGCGGCTGTCGATCACGAGCCCCGCGATGTCGGGGTCGTCGCAGAGGTTGTTGACGATGTTCTCGAACAACCGCCACGAGCCGTCGCGCGAGCGCATACGCCATTCGAGCGGGTCCGAGACGCCGGGCTGGGACACCGCGCTTGACAGGTATGCCTTTGCGCGCGGGCGGTCGTCAGCGTGGACGAGGTCGAGCATCTCGACGCCGACCATCGCGCCCGAGCCGTAGCCGAGCACCGGCGCGGCCGACGGCGTCTGGTAGGTGATCACGGCGGCTCGGTCGATTATCGTGATCACGTCGGAGGAATGCTCGATCAACGCCGCGACGCGACGCTCGGCGCGGCGCCGGTGTAGGTCCTCGGCCATCTGCGTTCCCTCGAGCGCAACCGCAGCTTGATCTCGCAGCGTCAGCACGCTCTCCTTGACGTCGATCTCGAGCGGCCGCTCGCTGCGAACGCTGAACAGCCCGGCCAGCTTGCCGCCCAGGAGCACCGGCACCGCGATCCCGACCCGCTCGTCATCCGAGAACCCGAGCGCCGCTCGCAGCGGTCCACCCGGCGGGCTCATCTCCGCCAGCCGGCCCGACAGCAGCTGCGCGCGCACCCGCTCGGGCAGCGCCCAGACGGGGACTTGCGCGGGGGGCGCCGCGGGGTCGGCATGCAACACGCCCGCCACCGCCACGATCACCCCGCCGGACACCGACCAGCCGGTGATGTCGCTACCGCCGCCTTCGCGCACGATGCCGGCGATCGCCTCGCAGGCGACGTCGAACACAGCCTGGCGATCGTGCCCCCCGACCAATCGCGCGGCCGCGTGGCGCAGCGCGCGCTCACGCGTCATCGCCAACGCGCGCAGGCGCGCGGTCTCCGCAAGCAGCCGTACCAGCCCCCACATGCGCATCAGCACGAGCAGGAACACCACCAGCGACGAAACCCTGATCACCCGCGCCTCGACCTCGTTGCCCATGACCGACTGGAGCGCTAGCACCGACGGCCCGACGAGCGCCGCCATACTCAACATGACCAGCCGCCCTCGCGTCAAGGTCGTGTCGCGCGCGGGAGCGGGCTTGGACACCTCCGTCATCGAGGGATGCAGCGCGGCCGTTCCGCCGAACACGTACGACAGCAGGTGGGTAGCAGCGATCGGAGAGGCGGCGGAGAAGTGCCCGCCGACCTGGACCACACCGTACGCGACGTCGCCGCAAAGCAGCATCAGGAGGCTGAGCGCAAGCAGGTCCAGCGAGACGACGCGCTCTCCGGGTCCCAAACTAAGGCGCGCGACGCTTCCCAGCAGGACGATGTCCAGCAGCGGGTACGCGAGCGAGACCAGCCTCTGCGGCAGTGAGAGCGCCGGATCGTGCGTGAACCGCGCCATCCAAAAGGCCCAGACGAGGATCCCGACGCCGAGCGCGATGATCACAGCATCGATCACCGTCGCGCGGTCGGCGGCCCGCGCCCGGTCGTTGACCAGCGTCAGCAGGCCGGCGATCAAGATCGCGTAACAGATCAGATAGATCGCGTCTGCCGCGGAGGGAAATGGTTGCCAGCCAAGAGCCAGCTCGTAGTAGGTCTCGACCAGGTTTCCGGCGACACCGAGCGCGACCCCGATCGCGATCAGCTTCCATGCGAGCGCGCGCCGCGGCCGGTTGATGCGCATGCCGACCGCGATCGCTGCGATGCAGCCGAGTGCGAACGCAACGAACCCGAAGTCCTCGGCGGATTCGGGCGCCACGAAGTAGATGCCGGTCAGCAACAGGCCGCCGCACAGGAAAGCCCTCCAGGCAGCCGGCGGCGGTCGGCCAGGATCGGGAGTGTGGGCGCCGCCGCCGGTCCTTGGCATGAGGGTCGCATCGGCCGGCGCACACGGCAGCAGAACCGTTGCAAGATCAACTTCATATGCTCGTCGATGCTCGTATGAGGATCGCTCGGCAGCGCTTGCGGGGCTCCGCCCCAGCCCGACGAGACGTGCTTTGAGAACTTGACCTGAATTTCACGGCCTCTACGGGCCAAGGACCCTAACGGTGTCCCGTACTCTTGGACGCCGTCCACCCGATCCAGCGAGCGACATCGACCGCCAGCACGGATCCGATCGCCCGTTGGCGGGCGTATCGCCGTCGCAGCATCGCGATCGCTCGCTGTGCCTCTCCGGCCTCGGGGTCGAGCACGCGGCCGCGGCCGTCGGCGCGCACCCACCACAGCGCATCCCAATCGTCGTCGTAATGGTCGACGAGCACGGCGACGGCCGGGTTGGCACGGACGTTGGCGAGCCGGCGCAATGCGGTCGTACGCTTGGGCTTCGCGTCGACGGCGCTGTAGATGCGATCGTCCTCGAGCGCGAACACGATCGGCACCAGATGCGGCCGACCGCAGGCATCGGCGGTCGCGAGCCGCGCGACCCGCTCGGTGGCGAATCGCGCGCGCGCCTCGCGGGGCGTCACGCCTCGCCGGTCAGCTGCGCGATCGCCGACTCCCACTGCTCGAGCGCCTGCTCGACGCGCGAGAGTCCCGCGGACGGGACCCAGTGAACGACGCGCCGACAGCCGGCGAGCTGCAACTGCTCGAGCACGGACGCCTGCGCCGGGGCGCTCATCACCATCAGGTGGATCGGGCGCTGCGCTCGGTCGCGCAACTCGCGCGCGCGCTCGACCAGTCGCTCAGTGCCGTAATTGGGAAACCACGCGTCTCCGAACGCGAGCACCCGGTCGAGCACCGTCGGACCGCTGCCCCCGACGAGCACCGGCGGATGGGGCCGCTGCGCAGGCTTGGGCCACGACCAGATGCGCTCGAACCGCACGAACTCGCCGTCGTAGCTGGCTTCATCCTGGGTCCAGATCGCCCTCATCGCCTCGACGCGCTCGCGCATCAGCCGCATGCGCGTCCGCGGGTCGGTGCCGTGATTGCGCATCTCCTCGCGATTCCAGCCTGCCCCCACTCCGAGCTCGAACCGTCCCCCGGAGAGGTGGTCGATCGACGCGACCTCCTTCGCGGTGATGATCGGATCGCGTTCGATGATCAGGCAGATGCCGCTGCCGACCCGCAGCCTCGCCGTGGCTTGGGCAGCCGCCGTGAGCGCGACGAACAGGTCGTAGGTGTGACTGTACTTGGGCGGCAACTCTCCGCCGCCGGGGTACGGACTCTGCCGGCTGGCCGGAATGTGCGAATGCTCGGCAAAGAACAGCGACTCGTGGCCGTGCTCCTCGACCAGCCGCGCCAACGTCCCGGGATCGACCGCATCGTGGGTCGGGAAGTATCCGATGCCGAAGTCGATCTGCTCGAGTCTAGTAGCCAACGAGCGATCCTGATACCGTCGCGTCGGAAGCGACCACTCGAGTTCAGGCATCCACGCCCAGACGATCAGGTGGGTGCTCTTGAGTGGGTGACGATGGCCTCGCCACGCAGCGGACCTTGCCTGTCTTGGGCCCTTCGTACCGTATGCTCGGCGGGCGATCATGCGCCACCTGGACTCTCTGTTGGTCACGCTGAGTCTCGTCGGTTGCACGGTGGGCATCGGATACGGCGCAACGAGCAGCGCCGCGGGCGCCGCGACACGCGGGGTTCGCGACACCGCGACCACTCCTGTCGGCGGCACCGCGACCACTCCAGTCAGCGGCACCGTCGCGCAGAGCCCGATTCCGCAGGGGCGACCTCACGTGATCGAGCCGACCGCAGGCGTCCAGGCCGAGGCGGTGACGGCGAGCGCCCCCGTCGGCGATGTGAACGCGCACGCGCCGTCACTCGCACAGGTGAGGTCCGAGCTGCGACTCGAGGTGATCGCGGCGCGGGTGACGAGCGCCACGTACATCGATCCACTGCGGTACGTGACCGCCTGGGGGCGCACCGACCAGGGCGTGGACGCGGCCATGTCGGTCGGAGCCCCGATCCTGGCACCCTGCACGGTCAAGGTCCTCGCAATCATCCCCGATTGGTATGCCGGCCAGCCACTGGCCTACTTCGAACTGCTGGCCGGCGCGGACGCCGGGAAGGTGCAGTACGTCGCAGAGCAGATCACCGATATCGCGCCCGCCGGAAGCATCCTGCAGCAGGGACAGGCAATCGCCCGGTACGCGACCTCTGGAACGGCAATCGAGTACGGCTGGTCAACCCTGAACGGCGTGACGCTCGCAGAGGCGACGACGGGGTACGAGGAGGGTGAGGCGACGCCGGCGGGTCAGTCGATGCGCGCGTGGCTCAACAGTCTCGGCGCGGCCGCCGGCAGCGGCTGAAAGCTTTCGGGGTGCAGCGATGGGGGCTCACCGTCACGCTGCGCACTGTCCCCCCGTCGCGACCCGGCCTCTGAGCCGCCAGCTCGCAAGCATCGTGTCGACCTCCACGCCCTCGACCGTTTCGCAGAGGTGGCGCAGGGCAACCACGACCGCCGCTGCCTCCAGCGACCAGCGACTGTCGATCAGCGCTCCGACCAGCTCACGAGCGGCGCGATTGACCGGATCGTTTCCCCTGTCGTCCAGCTCGACATCATCAGTTCCCCTGTGCTCAGGGGAACCGAGCGCCTCGCCGAGAGCGATCTGTGCTTGCGGTTGATCATTCATTTCGCGCCATCCATTAGTCATTCGTGGGTGTTGGTTTCAGATTTCGGGCTTCTCGGGCCCAGACAGTTGTCCGCCCAGACGCCGCGCATGGCGCGGACGGAGGGTGTGTACCCCCGCCCACGCGCACAGACGCCTTCCTCACGCGTTCGCTGTCTCCCGCTCGGCGCTGCGCAGCACGCCGGCGCGGTTCTTGTGCGCACGCTCGTATGCGACGACGTCCTTTGCCTCCCGCTGGGTCAGGTCCTGAGTGACGGCGTCGATCTCGGCAACCGTCAGCTCGTCATAGCCGGGCCACGGCTCCTGGCGGCGCAGGACCCCGACGCGATTCAGCACCGTCGTTCGGTTGAGGTGCTTGCGCTCGTAGCTGTCGACCTTGACGAGCTCGATCTGCGACAGCTCCGGCAGCCTGCCGACGATCTCCTCGGCAGTAAGCGAGTCGTAACGCGTGATCGCGAGATCCTCCTCGGAGGCCGCGAGCCCCTTGATCTGGCCTTCGACCTGCGCGACGCCAGGGACCTTGCGCGCCTGCTGGGCCGCGCGCCTGGCACGCCCCTGCGCGTCGCGGGCGGTCTGCTTGACGTCCTCAACCACCTCACGGGCCGCGTCTGCGGCACCCGTCTGGGTGATGTCGTACGACGACTTGCCTTCGACCTCCGCCTCAACCACCCCGTCGGCGAGCTCGGGGATCTCGCTCAGGATCCGCTCGAGCATGCGCTCCTCATCGTCACGGATCGACGCGGCGAGGGCCGCTGTCTGCTCGTCGCCGACCGCCGTCGCGAAGCGCTCCAGCGCAGCGTAGGTCGCGATCTCCAGCGCCTCACTCGCACACGCGTCCTTGGCGCTCTTGAGCACTTTCTCCTCGCCGCCCGACCCCCGGAGCAGGTCAAACGGCGTCTTGGTCAGCGCAACCATCTGGCTGATCAGCGTCTCGGTGAACCCCACGAACACCTGCAGCGGGCTGCGGGCACCGTCGAGCTCGCTCAGCCGCTTCTGCACACGCTGAGCGTGGTCGCGCGTCTGTGCGAGATGCTCCTCCAACCCCTTGCGGTAGGAACCGCGCGGCGTGATCGCGATCTGGGATCGCAGCACGCTCACGAGACCGACCTCGGTGGCGCGCGCCTCGCCCAGATATTGCACGAGCTTCTGCTCTGGCTGGCTCATCTTGTGGACCTCCATCGTTGACTTCGCTCGCGACAGGAGTCGCTAATCGCGCTCCCCCGAACGTCGAAGATGCGCCCAGCGCTTCTCTACCCACCCGACGCCGGCCTCACGCAGCCACCGCGTCGGCTTACGAGCTACTGGTCACGCAGCGAGAAATAGATCACCGAGGCGCTGACCGCGCTGACGTCTAGGGCCAAGGACCCTAGCGAGCAGACGCTCCGTCACCGCTTGGGCTGCCAGAGCGCGATCTCGCCGGCCGCCGGCGTCGCCAGCACGCTGCGCCACCCGGCCGGCCCTTCGCGGGGCGCGAGCAGGACGTTTGCGCCGAGCAGCCGCGCCCGGTCGGTCATCTCGCGGATGCTCTGGACCTCTACGTAGGGCAGCCACACCGGACGGCGGGCCGGGCATTGCACGATCCCGCCGCCGATCGTGCCGCCGAGCTCCAGCGCGAGGTAGGAGCCGTGCGCGGTCTGGACCCGTTGCGGTCGCCAGCCGCACAGTTGCGCATAGAAGGAGCGTGCCTCGGGCAGGTCGCCCGTGTGCAGCTCCAGATGAACAAGCGGCCTCGAGCGGGCGCGTTCCATGTCCATGCCTGATTGGACTCGCACCGCCGCGGAAACTCATCGGCGATTGGTTTCCCGGCGCTCGGACGGTCCATTAACCTTGCCGTGTCGATGGCTACCCCTCCCACGAGCGCACTTTCCGAGGCGGACGCGATCGCCTCTGCGCAAGCGGGCGACGATCAGGCGTTCGCCTGCCTCGTCGAGCCGTATCGTGCCGAGCTGCACGCCCATTGCTATCGGATGCTCGGCTCTGTCCACGACGCCGACGACGCGCTGCAAGACGCGATGCTGCGCGCTTGGCGGGGGCTGGCGGGGTTTCAGTCGCGCAGCTCGCTGCGCTCGTGGCTCTACACGATCGCGACCAACGCGTGCCTGACGCAGATCGCGCGCCGGCCCAAGCGGGTGCTGCCGATCGACTACGGCCCTGCGGCCGACCCGCACACGGCCCCGGGGGTCCCGATCACGGAATCGGCCTGGGTCGAGCCCTATCCCGACGGGATGCTGGGACTTCAGGACGGGTACGCCGCGCCCGAGGCGCGCTATGAGCAGCGCGAGGCCGTCGAGCTGGCGTTCATCGCAGCGCTTCAGCACCTTGCCGCCAACCAGCGGGCGGTCCTGATCCTGCGCGAGGTGCTCGGGTTCTCGGCCAAGGAGACCGCCGAGACGCTCGAGACGACGGTCGCCTCGGTCAACAGCGCCTTGCAGCGGGCTCGGGCGGCCGTCGAGGAACGAGTTCCCGAGCGCACCCAGCAGGCGACCCTGAAGTCGCTAGGGGACAGCTCCCTGCGCGAGCTCGTAGCCACCTATGTCGATGCTTGGGAGCGCTGTGACGTCGAGGCGTTCGCGGCGCTGCTGGCCGACGATGCGACCTTCACGATGCCGCCGCTCGCCACGTGGTACCGGACGCGCGAGGGAATCGCGACCTGGGCCGCGTCGACGTCGATGTCAGGCGCGTGGCGCTGGCGGACGGTGCTGACGCGGGCGAACGGCCAGCCCGCCCTCGCGTTCTACGCCTGGGACGACGCCGCGCGGGCGTACTCGCCGTTCGCGCTCAACGTGCTCACGTTCGACGGCGATCGCGTCAGTGACGTCACCGCCTTCATCGTCCGCTCGACCGACGAAAGCGACCCGGAAGCGTACCTGCGCTTTCCTCAGCAACCGATCGACGACCGGCGCATCGCGGTCACCTTCGAGCGCTTCAAACTCCCGGCCCAGCTGGCCTGACCGCGCGTGCCCGCCGCCGGCCCTTGTTCGGCCTGCCAGCGGGCAACACTGGCGCCGATGCGGGGCCAGATCGCGCTCGCCACTCGGCCGCAAGCGGGCCGCGGACGCCGGGGCCAGCGCGCGGTCCCGCCCACGTCGGTGCGCGAAGCGCCCGATCAAGATCAGGGCCCGTTCAATTAGTGAGCGGAGTTGACGAGTGCCTCGACGTGTCCTGGCCTCGCCGGCTCGGCCTGATACTACCGGACGTATTTGAGGACCAGCGGGTGGCGCCAGACGCGTCCGGACGCCGCCAAAACCACCAGCCATCTTGAGCGGGCCCGAAGGCGCGCGCAGGCGGGTCCACCGGCGGCCCGATCACAACGTGTTCACGTGTTCACGCGTTCACAACTGAACGCGGCATCCTCTCGGCGCCCCGTGTAAAAAGGGCTGGCGCGACGAGATCATCTCACACGATCGAGCTCGCCCCACAGATGCCTCGACCAGAAGTGGTCAAACAAGCACGGAAGGAACAACATTGCGAAGGATCGCACTACTGGCGAGCTTGGCCGGCTTCGTCTTTGCAGCGCCGCCCTCTGCTGCCGACATGCGCGCAGACGTCATCGGAGGCCACACGGCCACGGAAGGACAGCTCCCGTTCATGGCGTTTGTCTCGCAACAGCTGTCCGCGAACGAGTATGACTTGTGCAGCGGCACCGTCGTTGCGGCCGACGTGGTGCTGACGGCGGCGCATTGCGCGCAGGGCGCCCCGTCGGCCTATCGCGTCGCGACCAACTCCGTCGATTGGACTAACGCCTCGCGGCGACAAGTGAGCGGCGTCTCTCGAGTGATCGTCGACCCTGCCTACAATCCCATCCTGCACGACGCAGACGTCGCGTTGCTCGCGCTCTCTCAGCCGACGACGGCTCCCGAGCTCGCGTTCATCACCGGCGGGACGGTCGAGCCCGGCACCGGAGCCGAGATCGCCGGCTGGGGCAAGACAATCGCAGGCTCGCCGACGGTCCCGAACGTCTTGCAGTACGCCGCCACGGTGATCCAGAGCGCAACCACGTGCAGTGTCTCGCCGGTGTACCACTCCGCGCAGCAGCTCTGTGCACTGGATTATCCCTTCGACAACAGCGGCACTTGCAACGGGGACAGCGGCGGACCGCTGCTGGTCAGCTCCGGAGGCCAATGGGTCGAGGTGGGTATTACCAGCTACGGGTCTCTCGATTGCCAGACATCCGTGCCACAATACTTCACGGCGATCGAACCGGTGTCCTCTTGGCTCGAACGCGAGCTTCGGGCGCTGAGCGGTCCTGGTTCCGCCCCGGCAGCGTCATCCGCATCGCCACCCTCCTCACACCGCAGTTCCATCGCGACCCAGCCGGTGCCTCTGCCGAAGCTACTCACCTCGCTGGCGGCGAGCGGCTCGTATACAGTCAGACCGCCTGTCGTCTACCTATCCCCCGATGGCTCGGAATATGTCGCCGGCCCGAGTCAGAATGGGCAGATCACCTGGACGAGCTGGACTCAGACGCAGGCGATCGGCACCGGCGATGAATGGCTTGACGACTGCAGACCGGACTGCGCGACCGGCGGCTACCATGCCCACGCCGTGAGGCTCCGAGCATATCGACCTGACAACGGCCGGTTCACTCGGTTCGCGATCACCCGCCGCGACGACGGTAGGTGGCGCGCACGGACGTACAAGCTGGTCGAGTACCATCACAACTGGATCTGGCGGTGAACACGCCTGAGGCCGGCTGAGGGCTTGAGGCTGGACTCGCGCCCGAAGCGCGGGCGCTCGCGAACGAGACCCAGAGACAGGCGAGGGCTGAAGAGTGCTCACGAAACGTGCCGTTAGCTGTGGCAAGCTCCAGTTGGTCATCTGAAACCTCCGCTAACAACTCAATCTTCGAGCAGTCGATCACCATGCGGAGCGCGGTGCCGGAGGAACGGCTCAGTTCTCCTGGCCGGCGCGCCCACCCGGGGCGGGTGAGAATCCGGCTTTGCACCTGAAACCGGAGAAGCCTGTAAGACGGCTTTTGTCCGGTCAGACAGAGCGGCCTCGGGACTCGGGCATGGATGCTGAATCGACGTGATCCTTCGCCATGGTTTCCTCTGATGCGGATGCTCGTCAGACGTAATTGTAAGTAGTTGCCCGGCTAGCTCGTGTCCGTTCTTTTCCGTGCTCTCACGCATGCTTGGCCGGATGTGGTACTACGACATTTGCCCTACGGTCGTGCTGGGAACCTCGGAGCTGTCCGGTTCGATCGAAGCGATAGGAGGCGAGGTCGGTGGCTAGGTGCGTAGCGCTCCCCGCGTCGATAGCCGGGGCTTAGCATGGCTTATCACTTCTCACCGTACGCGTTAGCACTGATCGCCAGCGGCGTCGCGGATGTCGGTGCCACCGCCGTGGTATGGCGCCGGAGCGCAAGCGCCGGTCGAAACAGCCTCTGTGCCGTGTTGCTGTCGGCGGCGGCTTGGTCGCTCGCCTACGCGCTGGAGCTCGCCTCCCGCACAGCCACTGAGCGCGAGTTTTGGGGCGCGCTCCAGTATGTCGGCACGACGCTGTTGCCGGCGGCGTGGCTGGTGTTCGCGCTGCAGTACACGGGGCGCTGGGGCCCGTCCAGAGCGCGCCTTCTGTGCGCGCTCGCAGTCGAGCCGGTCGTCGTTCTGTCGCTGTTGGCCTACGCCCCGACGCGATCGCTGATCCGCTCCTACCCTCCGGGCCGGCTCGGGCCGGTTCCCAAGCCGCGCTTGGGCATCGCGTACTGGCCGCACTTCGTCTACACCAGCGCGCTGGCGCTGACAGCGGGCGCGATCCTGCTGGTCATGGTGGTGCGCCTATCACGCCTCTACTGGCGGCAGAGCATCACGTTGCTGGTGGCTATCTGCCTGCCACTGCTCGGAAACACGATGTCAAGCCTGCAGCTGCCACCATTTCAGGATTACGATCCCACCCCGATCGCGGTCTCGCTGGCCGGTTGGGTGTTGGTGGTCGGAGTCCTGCGCTATCGGTTGCTCGATCTGCGGCCCGTTGCCCGGCACGTGATAGTCGACACGATGCTCGACGCCGTGCTCGTCATCGATGCGCACGAGCACGTGGTCGACCTCAACCCAGCCGCGCAGGAGCTTCTCGGGCGGACGGCGACCCGGGCCATCGGCGGCCCAGTCGAGACGCTGCTGGCTGAGCGTGGCATCGAGGTCATTCCCGATCCGGGCACCTACGAGGTTGCATTCGACGCAGGCGATAAGCACCGGGACCTGGAAATGGTGGTCACACCGCTGGCCGACTCCGTGGGTGCCGTCGCCGGCCGAGTGCTCGTGTTCCGCGACATCAGCGAGCGCCGCGAATACGAGCAAACGCTTCGTCGACTCGCTTACACCGACGCTCTGACCGGGTTGCCGAACCGGGCACTGTTCTACGACCGGGTGAACCAGGCGCTGGTGATGTCCAGACGACACGGTGAGCGGCTGGCGGTTCTCTTCCTCGACCTCGATCGTTTCAAGATCATCAACGACGGCCTCGGGCACGAAACCGGCGACAAGGTTCTCACCTGGGTCGCGCACCGCCTGCTCGGCTGCCTACGTGAGGAAGACACGCTGGCTCGCTTGGGCGGCGATGAGTTCGGGGTCCTGTTGCCGGAGATCGCCGATCCTGGCGACACGCGATTTGTCGCCGACAAGCTGCTCGCGGCGCTGCGCAGGCCGGTTTCCGGTCACGAGCTGACGGTTGAGGCGAGCATCGGAATCGCCTTGTTCCCGGAGGACGGACGCGATGTGCGGCACCTCTTGCGCAGCGCGGACGCCGCCATGTACCGGGCAAAGGCACGCGGCGGAGGCCGAGCCGCGGCCTTCACGCCCGAGCTCGGAGAACAGGTCGCACGGCGTCACCAGCTCGAAGTCGAATTGCGACGGGGCCTGCGTGACGGGCAGCTGCGGCTGGCATTCCAGCCCTACCACCGGCTGGCGACCGGGAGCATGGTCGGATACGAGGCGCTGGTCCGCTGGAGCCACCCGCGAAACGGCTTGCTCAACCCGGCGATCTTTCTCCCGCTCGCCGAGGACACCGGTCTGATCGAGGCCGTCGATCGATGGGTGCTCGATGAGGCCTGCCGCCGCGCACGCGCGTGGCCGGCCCCGCTCACAGTCTCGGTCAACGTCTCGCCGCCGAGGCTCAGAAGCGGCGATCTGTCCGAGCACGCCACCGAGGTCCTCTCCCAGACCGGCCTCGACCCGAGGCGATTGACTTTCGAGCTCAGCGAACGCACGCTGTTCGACGACGAACCAGATGCGATCAGCTCACTCGCAGATCTCGCATCCACAGGAGTCGGCCTCGCCCTCGATGACTTCGGCGCGGGCTACACCTCGCTCGGACACCTACGGCGGCTGCCGCTCTCACAACTGAAGATCGACCGATCGCTCGTCCTCGCGCTAGGCGATCAAGACGACTCTCCGATCGTCGCGGCCGTGATCAGCTTCGCTCACGCACTCGGGTTGTCGGTCACGGCCGAGGGAATCGAGCAGCCCAGGCAGCTCGAGCGCCTCGTCGACCTCGGATGCGAGTACGGCCAGGGCTTCCTCTTCAGCCCACCGCTAACGACGCTCACATGACCCCGGCACGAACACGGGCTGAACCTGGATGAGAGCCGCAGCACCATCGCACCCGTCCGGCCCTCATAAGCACGCCGGGGCGCATACCTCTATAAATGGTGGCATGCAGAGCAAGCCCTCCGAGCGCCTCGAATCCTTCGCGGCTGCGAGGCTGCGTCTCGGCGACGTCGCGGGGATCGTTCGCGTCCGCGAGCGGACCGGGGCTGCGATGCAGATCCGGATCACCGGTTCGAAGCCGCGCGTGGAGCGAATCGAATGCGAGCCCCGCGGAGATGTGCTCGTCATCAGCGACCCAGCTTGCGTTGGCGGCGACACGTTCGCTCGACGTGGCGCCGTCAGAACGCGAGCGCAAGTGTTCGGTCCTGGCGTCTCCTTCGGTACGGTGGGCAGCCACGTGCACATAGCCGACGCCGAGGTGGTGGTCAGCAGCAGCCACGGCAGCCACGTCGTCAGCGCACACGGCGACGTCGTCCACGTCGACCACCATGACGGAGACCTCGAGATCGTCGTCGACGTGCCCCCGCAAACGCCGATCACGATCGAAGCCGCCAGCGGTCGCTACCGGGTCGACGACGTGAAGGGATCGCTCGACGTGCGCCTGACGGGCGTCGCTGATGTGCGCGCGGGCAGCGTCGGCCCGAGCCTGATCGATCTCGGCGGCAC
>Ga0335081_10009133_pt1 | contig 15932 bp, 15 predicted proteins | sample Lox_Sample_35_FD_206713 | JGI IMG/M metagenome (GOLD analysis project Ga0335081, IMG submission 206713) | Soil microbial communities from Loxahatchee National Wildlife Refuge, Florida, United States - Lox_Sample_3.5 | ecosystem: Environmental > Terrestrial > Soil > Wetlands | place: USA... | reverse complement strand
GTCATATCTTCGCAGTGTTAATTCTTTCCAGAGGTGACATCCACTGCCGAATATTTGGGTATAGAGGGAATGGTTGGCTAGCGACAGCGATGCTATCGACGGAGGATCTAAATTGTACACGATGCCATGGAAAATCTGCACTCAGCAGGCATGTCAGCCTTTGTCCGGGCCTACGAGTAGGAAAGCAAACCTCGAGAGGGAGAGAATCGAGAGTGGGCATTTCCCGCCAAGGGATCTCCGGGGGACCGGAGTCCCGGGTGGTGTCCAGCTTTTCAAATGGAAATGTCTGGGGCGGGTGATCAGTGACGCGGATGGGACCGTATGTGGGGCGGAAGGTTCCGAGATCTCAAATTCCCATATTTGGCAGATATAGCTCTCATGTATGACCTCCTGCATGGCGTTCTTCCTCAGCCCTGGGGTATCTCGGCTTTCAAGTCGATCATCCCCGCTCAATAGCGAGGGCGCTATGGAAGTTAATTCGTCAACGCTAAAAGAGCGACGAACTTTATTTCCATTGATAGGACTCGATGTACATTGTTGGATTTCTCACATGAAAACACGTGAACCGCATGAACTTGATTGTTCAGGGCTTGGTCCAATTTAAGACCGGATATCGCTATGAATAATGATTCTCGTGACAATCATTGCTTGGCTAAAGATGAGATATTGTTGAACATGGTATTGTGCCAAAGATTCCCGCGCGGCCGACCCTCTTCGCTTATTTCATCCTGAAATGGGTGACCCGTGTTATGCTCGACCTTATTGGAGATTTGCCCCGCCGACTAAGAATCCCGGCGACGTCGAACTATACTCCGACAAAGGAGGCCAGTACGAATGAAACTCAATTTGCCAAGGCAGATTCAAGGCAGAAACAGTGATAACAAACACGGCACAGCGGGAGCGCGGGCTGACGGTATGAGCAGTCTTCACACAATTTCCCTGCGCGCAGGACAATGCAAGTGCGGAAACTTCCTTACCGCTCTCCCTTCCGATGAAGATTATCGCAGAATTCGCAAGGCCATCTCAACCGCCGACACGGTAAATAAGATCGTCCTGCTCAAATTGGCTTTACACGACCTGGGTTTATGATTATATCGCGCCCTCCAGCGAGAATCAGTCGATAGCCACACTCCTTGAAGACGAGATTCCTGAGATAGTGAAACGAAAGTATCTCTTCTGTCAATTTCAGAACGATCTCAAAGCAAGGGCTTCTTACCGGGCACTTACCGCCTCTATACAGCTATCCCAGACCCTCGACCTTGGTGTTACTGGGTGTTCTCCATCCTTCCCCGGCACCCCCGTGATTCAGGAGGGATATAGCGGGGAAAAGCCACAGCCCCAGCGTTTCTTGTGTGGCAAGGGGCGGGGAGTTTCCATGCGCCCCCGTTCCGGTAGCGGGCATCAATGTGCCTGGCTTTATGAAGCAACGAAGCTTTCCAGGGGTTTCGGTTGAGGGAATATCTGTAGGAATTTAATGCAGCGGGGCAAACGGGGTAAACCCCGGGGTGGCATTAGCCGCCGCCCCGACCCTCCCTGAGTTAGGGCGATAGGGAATTGCCGAGCGCAATACCATCCGCCTTCCTGTTGCTATTTCTGAGCGGTCATGCAGTGGACTAGCATTTGGCTGTACCTGAACGGATAGAATAAAGATGACCAACGAGCCATCGAGTCCTCCCATTTTTGAGCTTTCGCATTCCTACGGGTTGGGACTGTGTTTCCACCAGACGACTGTCCTTGTCTTCATGCATATGTATTTGATTCCCCTTTCCCGTTTTGAATCGAACGTCGGAGAAATTCGTTCGCTGTCCGTGAAATTTTCACCCAAAAAGGGTTAGTTGCATAACGAATTTTCGGATGCTCACGCCTTCTTCCCACCCGTCCAGCCCCGCCACGACTCCCAATCACTCTCACCACCTCCCTTCTCCGCACCAGAAGTCCGCCAACCTGTCTGTCTCAGACTCGCTTCCGAGACGTCTGGAGACGGCTGCCATGCTCGACACGACCGATCTCATCATCCTCATCCTCGTCACTCTTGGCACCCTTGCCTACTTCACAAAAGGCAGATTGTGGGCAAAGCCCGCACCTCTGGGGTATGGCTACGGGGCAGGCCTGAAGGCCACAGCCAATGGGATCGCAAAACCGAAGAAGACGAGGAACATTGTTGAGCGCATGAAGCAGCAGAACAAGAACGTCGTTGTCTTCTTTGGCAGCCAAACGGGAACAGCAGGTAGCCACCTTGACGGATGTCCGCGGGGAATCCCCGGCGACAACCCCGAATCAACGTACCAGCGGCTAATGATCTCTCTAGAGGATTATTCTTCCCGTCTTGCGAAAGAGGGTCATTCCCGGTATGGTTTGAATACCATGATTGCGGATCTCGAAGAATTCGATTTTGATAATCTGGACACTTTCCCGTCCGATAATTTGGCTATTTTTGTCCTCGCCACGTATGGTGAGGGTGAACCGACTGATAATGCAGTCGACTTCTACGAATTTATCAACGCAGATGATGTTGCCTTTTCCGGTGAAGGGGAAGGGGATCCTGAGAAACCTCTTTCCAACCTTAAGTACGTTGCCTTTGGATTGGGAAATAAAACCTACGAACACTATAATGCCATGGTCCGCCGTGTTGACGCCGCCCTTCAAAGGCTCGGTGCTACTCGAATCGGCGTAGCTGGAGAAGGTGATGATGGCGAGGGAACCATGGAAGAAGACTTTTTAGCCTGGAAGGAGGGTATGTGGGAGGCTGTTGCTCGTCAAATGAACTTGGAAGAACGCGAGGCCGTGTATGTTTCCTCCATATCTCAGTGACGACCAATTTTCTGACGTCTCCTAGATATGAGCCTGTCTTTGAGATCCAAGAACAATTGGATCTGAGTCCTGATGATCCTATGGTCTACCTCGGAGAACTATCCAAGCAACATCTTATGGGATCCAAAGGGCCTTACTCCTCTCACAATCCTTACATTGCTCCCATCGTGACTTCCAGGGAGATATTTACCACTCCTGAACGCAATTGTCTCCACATGGAAGTTTCTCTCGAAGGTTCAGGTCAAACCTACCAGACTGGCGACCATCTTGCTGTCTGGCCGACCAACGCCGATCGTGAAGTCGATCGCCTTCTTCGCATTCTCGGAATCGAACATAAACGCTCAACTGTCGTCAAAATTAGCAGCACCGACCCAACAACCAAGATTCCTGTGCCCACTCCTACGACATACGAAGCAATTTTGCGCTACTATCTCGAAATTTGTGCCCCGGTGAGCCGTCAATCACTCCCCACTCTAGCCCAATTCGCACCCACCGAACAAGCTAAGGCAGAGATGCTGCGGATCGGTAATGATAAAGAAGCTTTTCAGGACTCGGTTGCGCACTACTGCCTCAACATTGCTCAAGTCATGGACGCTGTTTCACGAGGATCCCCTTGGACTTCTGTCCCATTTTCTTTCGTCCTTGAAACTTTCAATCACATCGTTCCTCGTTACTATTCCATCTCATCAAGTAACAAACTCTATCCCAATACCCCACACATAACCGCGGTCGTCGAAGCTCGTTCGAATGGAGAGGAAAGAGAAGTTCTGTACGGTGTCACGACGAATTATCTTCTTGCCCTCAAATCGAAGCAACACGGAGAACCTCGCCCTCATCCTCATGGTATATCCTACGCAATCGAAGGTCCTCGAAACAAATACGATGGTATTCACGTTCCCGCACACACCCGACACAGCAACTTCAAACTCCCCTCCGACCCACGTAAACCGATCATCATGGTCGGTCCCGGAGCTGGTATCGCTCCGTTCCGAGGCTTTATACAAGAACGTGCCAAAGCCTACGAAGAAGGCACTGAAATCGGTAAAATGCTGTTATTCTTTGGTTGCCGAAGACGAGACGAAGATTTCCTTTATCGGGACGAATGGGAGGAATTCAAGAGGAAATTGGGTGATACATTTGAGATGGTCAACGCTTTTTCACGAGAACAAAAACATAAAGTCTATGTACAACACAAGATGAAGGACTATGCCAAGGAGATTAATAAACTGTTAGAACAAGGGGGTTATTTCTATATTTGCGGGGATGCGGCGAACATGGCTCGTGCGGTCAATTCGGTACTAGGGGAAATCATCGAACAGGAAAGAGGATTGAAGCCTGGTGGAGGTGATGAAGTTGTGAAGATGCTGAGAGCATCAAATATGTGTGTTTCCCTAGATCATATCTTTGGTTTTATGGAATTTGCTGACTTCTTGAAGGTATCTAGAAGACGTTTGGTCTTGATTTTGCATTGGCACTACTACGATCGTTATCATCAAAATCGTATCCATAAATACATCGCATGGTTGGTTTAAGATACACGGCTGAAGAGGGACTGATTTGGGCGTCTTATGCGTAGATAGTTATTGTCTGTCAGGTTTTGTTTGTCTTTTTTTTTGTCCCCTAGTTGGTTTCATGTGTTGGGTCAAATTCTATTATTATAGCAAGCCCCTCTACTTGTTGTGAGTAATCGAGGTCAGACAAGCGGGATTGTATGACTTTTGTTTCATCTACTCATTTTCGGAAGCCGGCCCTGGACAATAAACTTTTGATGCCTTTTATCGCGACTTGCCGGGCGGTTTTGTTTTTTTTTTCTTTTGTTTTTTTTGTGTTGTTTTTCTTTGAGCTGTCAAAAAAGCGTATAGGAAACCGGAAGCCCTCCCCGGGGCAGCCTCCGACCTTAAAGCTGCACGTGATGGCTCGGAATGCGCCCGGGCCCTTCGGTGCGGGGAACTGCACAATCGTCGAAACTGATCACCAGCAATTTCTTCCCCCCACGAAATTTCACCGTCACGTTTCGGAAAATTGCAATGCCCCCACTTTTAAGGACGATCTTTTCGGTGTTACATTTGGTTCATGCATCGACATATTTGGCCCATGTTGGGACTAGTCGTTTAGGTATAGACTCGCAACCGGATCCACCAATCGCTACTTACGTGGCTCACTATCCGATGGAGTATCACACAATTTTGCAAAAAGGGAATGGACTCTTACAACTGTAAAAGAGTTTCTCCTCTCTGTCTCATCTATTTTTGGATTCTTCATACGGAATCAATTGCACGACACGATCGAGGTTTCTGCCTGCTTCGGAATTTGAGGTACGCGTTCGCTCCCCAATTACCTCGAAGCAGATATGTATATGAAAGGGGAGTTTTACCGAGGTGATCTACGAAACGGCACCCAGTTCCGAAGACGATAAGCCCAAATATTTACCCCTTTATGTGGTCCCGGTTTAAGCTTGGGGCTCCGCGACTCTTCCAGCTTATGGCCGTCGAAAAGGTCGACACGTGGACCGTGTGCAAACTTCCTGTCCCCGTTGGATCCCGAAATTGCATTGATGACTAAGACTGCAGTGTCTTGAGTTCGCCGCGAGACGGCTCTTTGCGCTGGCTAAGGATCTAGCATGACGGATTGTCGCGAGTCTCAATTCGATTATGAAACAAAAAGGGGGGGAAGTATAGGAATATCTGGCTCTAGGCCTGGCAAGACCATATTCGACGCCGTCTTGAACAAATCTCTTTGGGCCGTCTTCAATCCCCAGAAATTAATTATTAAAGTTGCATGTGGCTCTGATTGCCCCCATATGCGAGTGGCGTCTCAAATCCACAGAATCTAAATGCGACAGAGTACGGTAAGTGAAAAGCGGGACTGAGCTCCCTGGAACGGCTCGTAAGTTGGCTTACGCAATTGTGCAGAAGGTTTTCATAAAAAAGCTCGGGATTTTTGGTCCACACTGACCTTCCTGTTTCCCGCCCCCCATCCTTCGCGGAGAATAATTGGCTGGCCATTTCAATCCACGCTTTTTGATTCTTGCACACGCCCACAATCCATCGATGGAAAGCGTCAATGCGAATTACTGTCGCCAAACCTTGAATGCCAGATAATTTAACAGTGTACACAAAGCCGTCGATAATATTACGACTTTTAATTCCCACGCGCTTTAAACATAGCGGATTTCGAGCTGCGTTTGGAACCGCAGCCCCATTTTCCCGAATAGCGGATCGAGGCCAAGGCGAAGTGGTTTAGCTGTTACCCTTGACGCTCTCATTCGATCTCACCCACACGAAATCCGGGGCCCGCCGATTACAAACTCTCTTTTTATTATAAAAGCAACTTTCTGTAAAGCAACTGCAAAGGACACGGTACAGCTGCAGGGCACACACCCACTCACATACCATAAATTTTTGCGCCTTTCGCCTCTCACCTCTTTATTCTCTTAAAAATATTTATCCCCCTTTCCCAACCCCCACGTCGTCCTTTACAGCCTTGTCTATTGGACTGGACCGCCGTCGACGGACTCGACCCGGTTTGTATCGATATCCTGTCCAGAGTTGCTTTGCTTTTTCGTGCTTCCGATCGGCATTACGAATCTGTATCCCTCCGTATTCATTCTTCGTCGATTATCCAAAAGCGGACCGTGCAGGGCGAACATTCCTATACCCAACTTACAACAACTCATTTCTATCTGGCACGCTCCGAGAAGTGGCGGGAAACAGACTTCTCGAGTCGCTGATTTGATCCCTGAGTAAGGGGAAAGAAGGGAGGTTTGCGATAAGCGGTCTGCGAATTGCATGGCCATTCCAATGCAAACGACCTCTCCAACAAGTTCCAAGAGTTTTTCCGAACGCGCAATTCCTGGAACAATCACGAAACCCACTTCGATGACGACGGCCACGCAACAATCTCCGAGTCGTCCTTCTAGTGCGGCGCCGAACGTCAAGTCTAGCGTCCCTCGCGTGAAATCTCCCTTGGCTGCTGCTGGTGTCGGGGAAATCATCACGTCCAAGGACGGCAATAGCGTTCCGTCGCCTCTCATAGACTCTTTGACCGATGCTCTTGCCCAGACATCCATAAATCACCCTCAGGAGTATGCCAATCAACCCGCAATGCGCCCAGCCCCCGGCGCCGCTCCATCTGGTCAGGCGTACATTCCAAACCATCCTCCTTACTATGGACCGAATATCAACATGAATATGCCGCCGCAGCAGGGTTATGCACCGCCCCCACAAAATCCATTCTACAACCCCGGCTTCAATCCCAATGCCTACGGTCCTGGCTCGAGCAATACGAGGCCAAATTCAGCGGTTCAAAAGTACCAGCCAATGGATCCCAAGGCCGCAGCGCCCAATCCCCATCCGATGATGCCCCCGAGTGGACCAGCCCAACAGCCGAACAACATGACACGACGTCCGTCGTCAAATTATTTCACCTTGCCGCCCAACATGTCTCCTGTCCAAACACCCTATGCCGGCGCGCAACGAACATGGATCGTTCCAGGCAATGCTCCACTGCAGATGGGCAGCCACATGCATCTACAAAATGGGACTGGTCCGCTTCAAGCCCCTGCAATGTATCAACCTCTCCTGGCGGCCAATGCAGCCAACCCTCCAATGCTCACTCCGCCGCCTCCTGTCCAACCCACATACCAGCCGGGGTATGGTCCTCAAACCGTGGTAAGCCCAGTGTATGGCTTCGCGCCACCTTCGGACAACTCGGCCGCCGCCCAGCCCAATCCTAACATCCCCCCTCCGGTTCCTTCGGTTTTCCCTGACCCGGCGTACAGCAATATCAATAATTGTTTAAACAATCCCAAGGGAACTACGAATGTATATATCCGCGGTTTGCGGCCTGAGACCACTGACGAGGACCTTTTGCATATGGTCCAGCAATATGGGACTATCGTCAGTACAAAAGCGATTATAGATAATCAGACGAAATTATGCAAGGGGTAACACTCATCCTGGCCAATTAAAGACTAATATGACTAGCTTTGGTTTTGCGAAATTCGAGAGTATACAGCAAGGAGTTGATTGTATTATTGCCTTGACTCAAGTGGGATACCAATGTTCTTTTGCAAAGGTTAGCTGTCATATTCTCAATACATCCAACTGATGTAACAGGAATCGTTCAGTAATCGCCTGAAGGAATTGGCCGAACCCAGTAATACGAATCTGTACATTTCTAATCTGCCGCTTGACGTCGATGAGCAGGTACTTTGACATGCTTATATTGAGCCTTAGCTGATGGATTAGCGTTTGGATGATTTTCTGAAGCCGCACAGAGTTCATTCGAGCCGGATTCTCAGAGACTCGAACAGACAGAGCCGTGGAGTTGGTTTTGCAAGGTAGAAGTCCGTCTGCGCATGACCGTATTAATCTACAGAATGACTGATCGCGAATCAGCGGAAGCTGTCATTGAGACGTGGAACGGCAAAGCCTTTCCGGGATTTGAAAACTCTCAGACCCCGTTACAGGTCCGATACGCGGATACCCCAATGCAAAAGAGTAATTCAATGGAGCCTGTTCAATCTGACCTCATAGAATTGAAAAGCGTTACTGCACGTCGTAGGAGCTGGCGTGCGAAGGAATACAATTCCCTGACTCAAGGCCGCCCATTGAGTCCTGAAACAACGCGTTATTACGAAGAGAACTTTGGACAGGGTAACATCGACTATCCTGCTGCACAGCTGTATGCGAATGGAGGAAACTGGAGTCAAGAAGGGTCATTTAACCCCTACGGCATTGAGGCCACGCTCGATCCCCAAATTTCTCCGCACCAAATGTAACGACACGGGACTTTGGAGCCGTTATTTCGATGGGCAATGGTTGGACTTGTAACAAGCATTCTTATGGTTGTGGAAATTGGGAAAGGGCGTTAAGTTCGCTTGTTTTAGGGAACGTTTGGCTCTATTCTTTAGGTGTAGTGCAGGCTGGAATTTCTATTTTCTTTTGGTTTCTTTCCGTATTGCTTCGAGTCGGTCTTTTGTCTCTGGAAGAACTGTGGTGGTTTCGTAAGATGGGTGTTTAAATTGTAGGCCCTTGGAAATTTAGGATTTGTTTGGTAGTGAGAGCCCGGACATGGGCGTGGAATGGATTTCGATTTGTTGTCTTTTGATGTACCTTGTTCCTGAAAATAAGCGGTCCAAACAGATCCCGGTGGCGTCAGGGGTAATATCGAATGAATTCAAGATGCCGTCGCGAATCCGGGGTTGCATCATCCAATCAGCAATCGCGGCTTGTCAATTTGAAAACCCTCCCAGATGGCCGCAAAGATATTCCACAGAACAAATAACAATCAGTGGTCCGAAATTTTAAATGGTGTATCCGAGACCACCAACTCTTTTCCCATTTTGAATATCGAACTACATCTCGGCTCTGTAGACGATAGCAAAATTGAAAGTGACTACTGAAAAACCCACTCTTTTGAACCATAAATCTAATCTTTAATCAAATCCGCTACGAGAAGATAACATTATCTAAATATGGTCTGAAGAAGGCCCCATAACGGCCGCCAAAAGCGCCATCCTGACAAACAAACCATATCTCATCTGCCGGAAGTATGCCGCCCTCTGTACACAAAGTCAGATCTGCAAAACAGTTCAGGGCAAACCTGATCAAAATCGACTTCATCACTGATTTCCTGGTTTCTAGGCAGGGGGTGCATGACAATCATGGACTTTTTGGCATCACGTAGCACTCGATTGTCGATGACAAAACAGGATTTCAGTCGCTCGTACTCCTCTTCGCTGTCGAATCTCTCTTTCTGAACCCGAGTGCCGTATAACACATCGGTGCGGGCAATAACATCACTGTTCAGCTCCGTGAACTCCTGAAACTCCATTCGGCCTTGAAGATCAAGTTTGACCTCTGAAGGCAAGGCGAGCTGGGGAGGAGAAACAAGGTTGACACGAACTTGATAGTGGAGCAAGAGACAGATGAGAGAATGGACAGTCCGCCCGTATCTAAGATCCCCAACAAAAGTGATTGTCAGGCCGTTGACTGTGCCGAGTTCTTCTCGGATGGTAAATAAATCGAGGAAAGCCTGGGTGGGATGTTCGATGCTGCCGTTACCACCGTTGATGATCGGAACGGGGGAGACACTCGCGGCGATATGAGCACTGTCGGCAGATGGATGACGCAATACGATTGCATCGCTGTAGCAAGCCAGAGTCCGAATGGTATCAGCGAGAGATTCCCCTTTGGTGACACTTGAGGCGCTTGCAGTGACCGACACGACTTTACCGCCCAGACGTTGCATCGCGGCTTCAAACGAGGCCGAAGTCCTGGTCGATGGCTCGCAGAACAAGGTGCAGATTAGGCGGCCTTGCAAAATATTGAGAACACCTTGCCGCTCAACTCCAGTTCGCATTTCTTGTGCAATGCTAAACAGAAGATGGAGGTCGTTTCGATCGAATTGTTTCACCGAAATTACATGCATGTGATAGAACGGAGTGTGAGAAATCATCTCCGCCAGAGAAGGACCCGGAAGCTGAGGAGGAATGCTCACCACGGATCCTAGGGCTTGAATAGGAGGTGGTGAAGCGTATAATTGGTCTGATGCTCCAAACATTGGTGATCGCAGTTGAGTGCCTTCCATAGTCGGACGACGACGTTTCGGGGCCACCGTTGACACCGACGTTGTGGAATCTCGGGTAGTAGGTCGTGCAATCGGGCCCATTCCAGACATGTCTTTGCCCTGGCCGCGAGCTGAGGTGATTTGACCATCGAGGTAAACTGTCTGGCCACCGAAGATGACGCGACGTACGATGCCAGTCAAAGTAGTTCCAACAAACGGACTCCAGACCTTCCCTTCGGGAACTTGAAACCGGCGATCGAGTTCCACTTCCACAGACGAATCCGGTTGTTCGTGAAGTTCAAAAATGCGCTTAGGATTGTCGTAAAGACGTTGAGTGACATCGTCAAGGGTCAAGCGTCCGTCGGCAATGGCAGTGAGCAGGAGTGGAAGCGTATCGGCAATGCCGAGGGTCGGTGATGGATTTTGCTTGGCATTGACGGCAACGTAATAAGGAAGGCTGCCAATCGAGAAACAATCGATTACATCCATGTGCTTCCACAAAGCTTGTTGGTCCTTCAATGAAGGAAGACGGGTCTCGTCTGGGAAATCGTCACGCGATAGAAACAATGCAAAGACACAGACGTCGCAAGTGACCTGCAGGCCCTTTTCCTTACTCAGGGCGATCAAGGCAATATCGTGCTTGTGAATGACATTGTGAATATGAACTGGCCGGCTGTGCAAACTTGCGAGGAGAAGTATGGAGGCGAGGTCGGTCGTTTCCGCATCTGTAACGATAGGTTTGACGGGCGGCCAAACAGAAAAGTGGGAGGCCATGGCAGCAACTTTGTTAACATTATTCGACAGATGGTTGAAAGGTATGAATAGTGAGCCGACTTCGGATACAACTTGACCAAGCTGCTGCGCATTATTCGATGTTGCAGCGACCGACATGTTGAAGTCGCAATGCGCCTTGTTCTGGGTGTTGTTATGCGCTGCAGAGATGGCACGCAAGTCGGTCAACGATTCGTCCAGTCCAACTGGAAGAACTCGAATCATCGAAAATCCGGCAGCGACAGAGGCTTTCGTTACTTCCTCGAAATCCGACGAATTCGACTTGGCGATCCCGGGAACGAATGCAGCAATGTTGATGAGACCCGGCAGGCTTATCGTTCGATGGCTCGACTGGAGATCAACATCCGACACCTCGAACTCAATTCTCCTCGAAATAGCCTCAACCAACAGTTTCGCACATTTTACATTCGTAACCAATGGAATGCAAAAGTCCACCGCCAATCGTCTTGTACGGTAACCACTGCTCATATAATTGGCCGGGCGGCGGAAGCGATTGTTCGAGGGTAGATTGATGTAAAGATCTATGGTGTTGTTCGCCAAGTGTTGAGTCAAGGAGTACTCTGACTTTTGCTCTTTTGCGCCGGTCTCGTTCAGAGTCTCGAGATATTGGCACGGGATGCCGTGTTCTTGAATGAAATCTGACGTTCCAGCCGTTGCAAACAATTTATATCCAATCTCATGCAACCTTCTGATCGACGGCAACATTTCCATCTTCTCCTTGAATGACCCGATCGAGAGGAGGATATTCTTCTTGGGGAGTCGGAAGCCAGTTGATATGAGAGCCTTGAGATAGGCTTCATACTTATCATGGCCAAAACAAGCAACTTCACCCGTCGACGCCATCTCAACTCCCAATACCGGATCAGCACCGGAAAGTCTACTGAAACTGAATTGCGGAACTTTGACACCAACGTAATTCTGCCTGACCTCCAATGATGGATATGCTTGGACTGGAAAGTCGAGGATTGCGTTCGTGGCAAGCTCAATCATGTCGATTCCCATGACTTTGGAAACGAAGGGAAAGGAACGAGCTGCTCGAACGTTGCATTCAATGACTTTGATCTCGTTGTCTTTGGCAATGAATTGGATATTGAAAGGACCTGTAACATTAAGCGCGTTGGCGATTTTCCGGGTGGCGAATTCAATACGACGGACGGTCTCGGGATCCAAATCCTGAGGTGGAAGAACGAGCGTCGCATCCCCGGAATGTACACCGGCATTCTCAATATGCTCAGAGACGAAATGCATCAACATTTTACCGTCTTTGGCCACTGCATCCATTTCAATTTCCTTTGCTCCTTCAATATACTTTGAGATGACAACAGGATGTTCCCGATTAAGGGCAACCGCTTGCTTGAGATAACTGACAAGGTCATCTTTCGAATACACGGTATTCATGGCTGCCCCTGAGAGAACATATGACGGGCGGACGAGGACTGGATAAGTGATTTCATCGCAGAATTTCGCAGCCTCTTCGAAACTCGTCAATTCCTTCCACCGAGGCTGATCGACTTCGAGTTTATCGAGCATGCGACTGAACTTGAACCGATTTTCGGCGGTGTCGATCATTTCCGGGGATGTCCCGAGGATTTTGACATTGAGGCGATGAAGAGCGAGGGCGATGTTATTTGGGGTCTGGCCGCCCATGGAAACGATGACTCCACTGGCTGTCTCGGCGTCGTAGATATCGAGAACTGTCTCGAGATCTATGTTTTCAAAGTATAATCGGTCGGCTTCGTCGTAATCCGTACTAACCGTTTCGGGATTGTAGTTCACCATCATGGTTTTGACACCGTGATCGCGGAGAGTGCGAACAGCGCGGACGGCGCACCAATCGAATTCGACGGAAGACCCGATGCGATATACTCCAGATCCCAATACCATCACGCCGTGATCCTCGAATGTGATGTCGTTTTCGCTGGCATTGTACGTCATGTAGAGGTAGTTGGTATAAGCAGGGAACTCCGCGGCAACCGTATCGATCTGTTTCACGAATGGGGTAATACCATTTTCTTGACGAAGCCTTCGAATTGCGAGTTCGTTGGAGCTGAGGAACTTTGCTAGTTGACGATCGGCAAAACCATGTTGTTTTGACAAACGGACAAGCTCGACTGGAATTGTGGAGACAGTATAATTACCGATGATTTTCGCCATATTGATCAAACCGTACAATTTATTCAGGAACCACTTGTCGATCTGGGTCAATTCCCGAATTCGTTCGACGGTGTATCCGGAATGCATTGCATTGGCAATAGCAAACAAACGTTGATCGCTGGGTGTCTGTAACTCGGCATCAATGGACATGAGCGCTTCCGTCTGGAAATTAGTGGCCACCTCATTGTGACACACCTCATTGAAACCAAGATTGCTGTAATCAATCGCCCGGATTGCCTTTTGAATGGCCTCTTCAAACGTCCGTCCAATACTCATAACCTCTCCAACACTCTTCATACTCGAACTCAAGGTCGTCGAAACACGCGTGAATTTTTTCAAATCCCATCTCGGGATCTTGACAACGACATAATCCAAACTCGGCTCAAAACAAGCACAAGTGACTTTGGTGACTTTATTCTTCAGCTTATTGAGCGGGATACCAAGTCCGAGTTTTGCGGCAACGAAGGCTAGCGGGTAGCCAGTTGCTTTGGATGCAAGAGCCGACGATCGGGAAAGACGAGCATTAACTTCGATAATGTAGTATTCTTTCGAAAAGGGATTGAGAGCATATTGGATATTGCACTCTCCAACCACACCGAGGTGTTTGATGACATTGACCGCAGTCGTCCGAAGCATGTTGTAATCCTCGTCACTTAAAGTCTGACTCGGAGCCACCACAATGGAGTCGCCCGTATGAATCCCCAGCGGATCAAAGTTCTACAGCATCAGCATCCAGCTCGATTAGATGCCATACCTCCATATTACACGCAGTAATACAATTCCCGTTGCAATCCCTCACAACTTCATACTCAATCTCCTTCCACCCCTTCATACTCTTCTCAATCAATACCTGCGGACTGTTCGCAAAACCCTTGCCACACAGTTCCCGTAAATCCCGCTCATCGTAAGCAAACCCACTCCCCAACCCACCCAAAGCATACGCAGCTCTCACAATAACCGGATAGCCAATTTTCTCGACAGCGGCGAGTGCCTCGCCCAGATTCACAGCACTTGCACTCTTGGCGCATTTCTCCCCGATTTGAGCCATGCTCTGTGCAAAGAGCTCGCGGTCTTCGGTTGTGATGATGGTTGAGATCGGGGTGCCGAGGACTTTGACGCCTAGGGCCTCGAATTCGTCTTTCAGTTGAATGCCGACGTTGAGGGCAGTTTGGCCACCGAAGGTTACATAGATGGAGTCGGGGCGTTCGTGTTTGATGACCTTGCGGACAAACTCCGGGGTTACCGGGAGGAAATAGACTTTGTCAGCGAGGCCTTTGGACGTTTGGATTGTGGCAATATTGGGGTTGATCAAAATCGTATAAATTCCCTCTTCTTTCAGAGCTTTGATGGCCTATATGCGGTGTTAGTGTTGGGATCGAAGGGCTCTTGAGGCTTGTACCTGGCTTCCACTGTAGTCAAATTCACCGGCTTGGCCGATACTGAGACCACCGCTGCCAAGGACGAGACATTTCTGAACGTTGACATGACTATCGCCATTGATCATAGTCGAAATCTGTGGTTTCGTGGATCCAGGCATGACGATCTGAGCGAGTTTTCCCACATCTGCGCTTCGTTTGACAGCGTCCACGAACACATCAAAAAGGAATTCCGTATCTCGTGGACCGGGTGTTGACTCTGGATGAAACTGTACGGAAAAGAAGGGTAATTCAGAATGGTAGATTCCCTCGTTACTTCCATCATTGGCGTTGACAAAGAATTCCTTCCAGGGATCCGAGAGCGAACCAGCCACAACCGCATATCCATGATTCTGCGAAGTGATATAACATAATCCGGACGTGAGATCGGTGCACGGGATATTATGTCCACGATTACCAAACTTCATCTTCTCGGTTCGAGCCCCTGCTGCAAGCGAAAGCAACTGGTGTCCCAAGCAAATCCCAAAGATCGGGGTTTTTGCATCGTTAATGGCCTTGCGGATTTGTTCGACAGTAGAAGAGAGGGTTGTTGGGTCACCTGGTCCATTTGAAATGAAGAGACCGTCATGCGGTTCGGGGTCGGGAAGCGAGGAGTCCCAGGGGAGGACTTTGAGTTCGACGCCTCGCTTTGTGAAGCAGCGAATTTGATTGAGTTTCATGCCGACGTCGAGGGCGACGATGCGGAGAGGTCGCCCTGAGGGGTGTCGAAGGACATTGCCGGGGTGTGGCTTGTACAATTTGAGGTGTTTAATGGAAACTACGCATCAGCTTGGACTGTTTGTAGGGTTGCCTTGGGCAACCAAGTTCTTGACATTGGGATCATCCCATTCAATTTCTTCCCAAGTTGATTGTGACCCGAGTTTCTCCTGTCGTAGTCTCCCGAGCATGCTTCCCTTCGCTCGAATCCGCTTTGTCAGAGCTCGGGTGTCGACACCCCATATTCCCGGAATCCCCTGCTCTTTGAGCCAGTCGCCCAACGAGCTGGAAGCGAGGTAGTGCGAATACTCCTCGGAATACGTAGCGACAACCAACCCAGCAATATGTATACGCGAAGACTCAAAGTATGCAGGCAGTCCGTCCAGAATTGTATCGCGCGGCGGAACACCATAATTCCCGACAAGCGGGAAGGTAATCACCAAGATTTGTCCTTCATATGAAGGATCGGTA
>Ga0335081_10009132_pt1 | contig 15933 bp, 17 predicted proteins | sample Lox_Sample_35_FD_206713 | JGI IMG/M metagenome (GOLD analysis project Ga0335081, IMG submission 206713) | Soil microbial communities from Loxahatchee National Wildlife Refuge, Florida, United States - Lox_Sample_3.5 | ecosystem: Environmental > Terrestrial > Soil > Wetlands | place: USA... | reverse complement strand
CAACGGGCGCACGCCGCTGTAGCTCCACACCACGCTGGCTGCCGCGATGGGCCGCTCGAGATAGGCATTCGCGATCCGGCACAGGTACTCGACTTCCTCCGCAGAGACGACGGGGGCCTCGAAGGCATCCACCGGCACGTCGGTCGTGCCGATCAACGAGAACTCGCCCTGAAAGGGGATGATGAACGCGACCCGGTTGTCCGCGTTCTGCAGGATGTAGGCGTGCGCCTCCCCGTGCAGACGCGGCACGACGATGTGGCTTCCCTTGACGTGGCGGATATCGGCCTTGATGTGTACGCGCGCGACCCGGTCGAGAACTTCCTTCACCCAGGGGCCGGCCGCGTTGACCAGCACGCTGGCCGTGCATTCGCTCGCCGTTCCGGCGACCTCTTCGACCGCGATGCGCCACCCGCCGCGCTCCCGGCGCGCGCCGGCCACGTTCGCGCGCGTACGGATCTGCGCTCCGAGCTCCCGCGCAGCCATCGCGTTGAGCACCACCAGCCGCGCGTCGTCGACCCAGGCGTCGGAGTAGACGAACCCGCGGTCGAACTGAGGCTTGAGCCCGGCCCCCCATTTGCTGCCTCGCAGGCGGACTCCGAAGGAGGCCGGCAGCGTCTCGCGCCGGCCGAGGTGATCGTAGAGGAACAAGCCCGCACGGATCATCCACGCGGGCCGGAGGTGCGGCTCGTGTGGCAGCACGAACTGCAGCGGTGAGATGATATGTGGGGCGGCGCGCAGGAGCACTTCCCGCTCGGCGAGCGCCTCGGCGACGAGCCGGAACTCGTAGTGCTCCAGATAGCGCAGGCCGCCGTGGATGAGCTTGGTGCTCTGCGACGAGGTGTGCGCGCCGAGGTCGTCCTTCTCGAAGAGCGCGACCTTCAGTCCTCGGCCGGCAGCGTCGCGGGCGATGCCAACGCCGTTGATGCCGCCGCCGATGATCGCCAGGTCGTAGTGCGCGGTGTCGGTGGCTGACATGCGAGAAAGGCCGGCGCGGCAACCGGATTCTACCGCAGGGCTCGCGGCGGCTCTTTTGCTACCATCGCGGGATTGCGCCGCAGGAGGAACGCCGCATGAACATCGTCCCCGAAGTCGCCGCCATCGTCGCCGAGATGGAGCAGTGGCGGCATCACATCCACGCCCATCCCGAGACGGCATTCGAGGAGGAGAGCACCGCCGCTTTCGTCGCCCAGAAGCTCGAGTCCTTCGGGCTGGAGGTCCATCGCGGTCTCGCCCGCACGGGTGTGGTCGGCGTGCTGCGCCACGGCGGCGCGGACGCGGCGATCGGTTTGCGGGCCGATCTCGACGCCTTGCCCATACTGGAGCGTACCGGCCTGGTGTACGCCTCCCGCAACGAGGGCCGAATGCACGCCTGCGGCCACGACGGCCACACCACCATGCTGCTCGGCGCGGCGCGTGCGCTGTCCCGGCGCCGGAAGATCGACGGCACCGTCTACTTCATCTTCCAGCCGGCGGAGGAGAACGAGGGCGGCGGACGCGTCATGGTGGAGGAGGGCCTCTTCGAGCGCTTTCCCATGCGCGCCGTTTACGGCATGCACAACTGGCCGCGGCTCCCCGCGGGCAGCTTCGCGATGCGCGCGGGACCTCTCATGGGCGCCTACGACGTCTTCGAGATCGTCGCGACCGGCAAGGGCGCGCACGCGGCGATGGCCTACATGGGCAAGGATCCGATGCTCTTCGCCGCGCACTGCATCAGCGCGCTGCAGACGATCGTCGCGCGCAATCTCCATCCCCAGGACGCCGGCGTCGTGACCGTCACGCAGGTCCACGGCGGCGACACGTGGAACGTGATCCCGCAGGAAGTCGTGCTCCGCGGGACCGTACGCAGCTTCAAGCGCGAGGTGCAGGACCTGATCGAGGAGCGCATGCGCGCGATCGTCGCCGGCGTTGCGGCGACGTTCGATATGACGGCGACGATACGCTACGAGCGGCGCTATCCGGCGACGGTGAACAGCGAGCGCGAGACGACGCATGCGGCCGCCGCGGCGGCGACGGTGGTCGGCGCGGCCAACGTCGACACGAGTCCCACGCCTGAGATGGGCAGCGAGGACTTCGCCTTCATGCTCCAGGCGAAGCCCGGCTGCTATGTCTGGCTCGGCGCCGGACGCGGCACGGACACCGCCAACATCCACAGCCCGCAATACGACTTCAACGACGCGGTGCTGCCGATCGGGGCGAGCTACTGGGTCGCGCTCGCCGAGCAGCAGCTGACCCGCTGACGCCGGCGGGCGAGCCGGGGCCTCTAGGCGCGGCCACGGCGCAGCCGCCGGATGGCCGCGAGCTGGGCGACGGCGCCGGCGAGCTCGGCTTCCGCCATCGCGATCTCCTCCTTCGAGGTCTTGTTCTGCATCGCGTCCTCGGCGCGCTGCTTCGCTTCCAGCGCCTTGGCCTCGTCGAGATCGTGCGCCCGGATCGCCGTGTCGGAGAGCACGGTGACGACGTCGGGCTGCACCTCGAGAAAGCCGCCCTGCACGAAGACGATCTGCTCCTCGTCGCGTCCGGCCACCTTGATCCGCACTTCGCCGGGCTTGATCTGGGTGATCAGCGGCGCGTGCTTGGGATAGATGCCGAGCTCGCCCACGACGCCGGGCAGCACGACGAATTCCGCCTCTCCGCTGAACACGGATTCCGAGAGACTCACGACGTCGACGTGAATGGTGTTCGCCATCACTGCAGGGTCTTGGCTTTTTCGGAGGCCTCTTCGATCGTGCCGATCATGTAGAAGGCCTGCTCGGGAAGCTGGTCGTATTCGCCGTCGACGATCGCCTTGAAGCCCCGGATCGTGTCCTTGAGCGTGACATACTTGCCCGGCGAGCCGGTGAAGGTCTCGGCGACATGGAACGGTTGCGACAGGAAGCGCTGGATCTTGCGGGCGCGGGCGACGACCAGCTTGTCCTCGGGGGAAAGCTCGTCCATGCCGAGGATCGCGATGATGTCGCGCAGCTCCTTGTAGCGCTGCAGCGTCTGCTGCACGCGCCGCGCCACCGTGTAGTGCTCTTCGCCGACGACGTTCGGGTCGAGCTGGCGCGACGTCGAATCGAGCGGGTCGACCGCCGGATAGATGCCCAGCGAGGCGATATCGCGCGAGAGCACGATGGTTGAGTCGAGGTGGCCGAAGGTCGTCGCGGGGGACGGGTCGGTCAGGTCGTCTGCGGGAACGTACACCGCCTGGACCGAGGTGATGGAGCCGGTCTTGGTCGACGTGATGCGCTCCTGCAGCTCGCCCATCTCGGCGGCGAGCGTCGGCTGGTAGCCCACCGCGGAGGGCATGCGTCCAAGCAGCGCGGACACCTCCGTTCCGGCCAGTGTGTAGCGGTAGATGTTGTCGATGAACAGCAGCACGTCGCGGCCTTCGTCGCGGAAGAACTCGGCCATCGTCAGCCCGGTGAGCGCCACGCGAAGGCGGTTGCCCGGCGGCTCGTTCATCTGCCCGTAGACCATCGCCACCTTCGACTCCGGAAGGTTGTCCAGCTTCACCACGCCGGCTTCCCGCATCTCGTGGTAGAAGTCGTTGCCCTCGCGCGTGCGCTCTCCCACGCCGGCGAAGACCGAGAGCCCTGAGTGCTGGGTGGCGATGTTGTTGATGAGCTCGAGCATGTTTACGGTCTTGCCCACGCCGGCCCCGCCGAACAGGCCCACCTTGCCGCCCTTGGCGAAGGGGCAGACCAGGTCGATCACCTTGATCCCGGTCTCGAGCAGCTCCGTGGAGGGAGACAGCTCCTCGAACGTCGGCGCGTCGCGATGGATTGGCATCGCGTTTTCCGCCTTCACCGGACCGCGCTCGTCGATCGGGCGGCCTAGCACGTCCATGATGCGGCCGAGGGTTGCCGGCCCCACGGGCACCTTGATGCCGGCGCCGGTGTTCTTCACCTTCATGCCTCGGCGCAGGCCCTCGGCGCTGCCCAGGCAGATCGTGCGCACGACCCCGTCGCCGAGCTGCTGCTGCACCTCCAGCGTCAAGTCGCTGCCTTCGAGCGTCAACGCGTCGTAGATCTTGGGCAGCTCCTCGCGCGCGAACTCCACGTCGATCACCGCGCCGATGCACTGGACAATCGTTCCTTCGCTCATCTTGGATCCTTGGACTCTCTCAAATGCTGCCGTATTGGTTTTCGCCGCCTCACACCGCCGCCGCACCGCCGACGATCTCGGAGATCTCCTTGGTGATCCCGGCCTGACGCTGCTTGTTGTAGATGAGCTGCAGCTCGTCGATGATCTCTCCGGCATTGTCGGAGGCCGCCTTCATGGCGACCATCCGCGCGCTCTGCTCGGAGGCCATGTTCTCGTTGATGGCCTGATACACGATCGCCTCCAGGTAACGACGCAGCAGGTCGTCGAGAACGCTCTTCGCGTCGGGCTCGTAGATGTAGTCCCATGGATACCCGCGCTTGTCGTCGTCCTTGCCGAGGTCCGCGATGGGCAGCAGCTGCACGGCGACCGGGGTCTGCTTCATCGTGTTCTCGAAGCGCGTCGCGAGCACGTGCAGCTCGTCGATCTGGCCGTCCATGTACAGATCGAGCTGCACCTTCACCGGCCCGATGACCTTCTCGAGCGACGGGCGGTCGCCGAGGTTGGTGACGTACGAGGCGATGTCGGCCTTGAGCCGCTGCATGAAGCCGAATCCCTTGCTGCCGATCGGCGTCACCTTGACGCCGATGCCCGCTGCTTGCCATTCCTTGATCTTCGAGAGCGCGAGGCGCAGGGCATTCGTGTTGAGGCCGCCGCACAGGCCCTTGTCGGAGGTGACGACGACGAGCCCGACGTTGCGAACCTCGGGCCGCTTCAGCAGGAAGGTGTGCCGGTACTCCGGATTGGCGTGCGCGAGATGGCGCGCGATGGCCACCACGCGCCCCACGTAAGGCCGCGACGCGCGCATGCGGTCCTGCGCCTTCTTCATCTTGGAGGCGGCGACCATCTCCATGGCCTTGGTGATCTTGCGCGTGCTCTGCACGCTTTTGATCTTGTTGCGGATCTCTTTGGAGCCGGCCATCGGAAGTCTTCCCTACCAGGTCCCGTTCTTCTTGAAGTCTTCGATGGCCGCGGCGAGCGCCTTTTCTCCGTCAGTGTCGAGGTCCTTGTTCGACTCGACCTTGTCGAAGATCGCGGCGTACTTGCTTTTGACGTAGGTCCGCAACGCCGCCTCGAAGACGAGCGCCTTGTCGACCGGAACGTCGTCGTAGTAGCCCCGGTTCACCGCGAAGAGCGTCAGCGCCTGCTCGGCCACCGACAGCGGGGCGTACTGCGGCTGCTTCATGAGCTCGGTGACCATCCGCCCGCGGTCGAGCTGCTTGCGGGTGGCTTCGTCGAGGTCGGAGGCGAACTGGGCGAACGCGGCGAGCTCGCGATACTGCGCCAGCGCGAGACGCACGCCGCCGCCGAGCTTCTTGATCACCTTGGTCTGCGCCGCGCCGCCGACCCGCGAGACCGAGATGCCGGCGTTGATGGCGGGACGGATGCCGGCGTTGAACAGATCCGTCTCGAGGAAGATCTGCCCGTCGGTGATCGAAATGACGTTGGTCGGCACGAAGGCAGTCACGTCGCCGGCCTGCGTCTCGATGATCGGCAGCGCGGTGAGCGAGCCGGTCTTGCCCGTGACCGCGCCCTTGGTGAATTTCTCGACATAGTCGGCGTTCACTCGCGCGGCGCGCTCGAGCAGCCGGGAGTGGAGGTAGAACACGTCGCCCGGGTACGCCTCGCGACCCGGCGGTCGGCGCAGCAGCAGCGAGATCTGCCGGTACGCCCACGCCTGCTTGGTCAGGTCGTCGTAGATGATGAGCGCGTCCTGGCCGCGGTCGCGGAAATACTCGCCCATCGTGCAGCCGGAATAGGGGGCGATGTACTGCATCGCCGCCGAGTCGGAGGCCGAAGCCGCGAGGACGATCGTGTACGCCATCGCGCCGTGCTCCTCGAGCTTCTTCACGACGTTCATGATGGACGAGGCCTTCTGCCCGATCGCGACGTAGATGCAGGTAAGCTCCTTGCCCTTCTGGTTGATGATCGTGTCGATCGCCACCGCGGTCTTGCCCGTCTGGCGGTCGCCGATGATGAGCTCGCGCTGCCCGCGGCCGATCGGCACCATGGCGTCGATCGCCTTCAGGCCCGTCTGCACCGGCTGCGATACGCTCTGGCGCCAGATCACGCCCGGAGCCACCTTCTCGATCACGTCGGTGGCCTTGGCGGCGATCGGTCCTTTGCCGTCGATGGGCTGGCCCAGCGCGTTGACGACGCGTCCGATCAGCTCGGGCCCGACCGGCACTTCGAGGATGCGGCTCGTGCACTTGACCGTGTCGCCCTCGGAGATGTGCTCGTAGTCGCCGAGGATCACCGCCCCGACCGAGTCGCGCTCGAGATTGAGCGCCAGGCCGAAGGTGTTCTGCGGGAACTCGATCATCTCGCCCTGCATCGCGTCGGAGAGCCCGTGGACGCGGGCGATCCCGTCGGTGAGCGACACGACCGTGCCTTGGGTGCGGACTTCGGCGCCGGTGTCGAGATTGCGGATCCTGCTCTTGATGAGCTCGCTGATTTCCGATGGATTCAACTGCATCGATTTTCCTTTGCAGAACGCCGGCGCGGTGCGCGTCCGGCCGAACGTGACATCAGGCTCGCAAATGGTTGGCCATGGCCTCGAGCTCGGCCTTCACCGAGGCGTCGATCACCGTGTCGCCGACCACGATCTTCGCTCCGCCGATGAGCGACGGGTCGACGCTGACGCTGGCCTCGATCTTCCTGCGGAACCGCCGCTCCAGCGCGGATTTGAGCCCGGCGAGCTCTTGGTCGGAGAGCGGGAAGGCAGTCGCGATGCGGGCGCGCGCCACGCCCTCGTCGGAGTCCTTCAGTGCCTCGAACAGAGTCCGGATCTCGGGCAGCAGCTCGATGCGCTCCGCGCCGATCAGTACGCGGACGAAGTTGCGTCCTTCCGTGTCGAGACGCTCGCCGCAGATCGACAGGAACAGCGACTCCTTGTCCCCCGCCGACAGCTTCGGGTTGTCGAGCGCCGCATGCATCTGCGGATCGTCGGCTACCGCCGCGGCGACGCGCAGCATCTCGGACCACACCGGCAGTGCGTTGCCCTCGCGCGCGAGCTCGAAGGCGGCTTCGGCGTAGGGTCGCGCGACCGTGATCTGCTCGGCCATCGAACGCGCGCCTAGAGTTGCTTCTGCAGCGCCGAGAGGAGCTCGGCGTGCGCCTTGGCATCGACTTCGCGTTTGAGGATCTGGCTCGCGCCAGCGACGGCGAGGTCGGCGACCTGGTTGCGCAGCGCCTCCTTCGCTCGCGACACCTCCTGCTGGATTTCGGCGCGGCCGGCCGCGAGGATGCGCTCGGCTTCCGCCTTTGCGTCGTTGCGGGCCTGGTCGATCGTCTCGCTCTTGAGCTTCTCGCCCTGGGCGACGATGTCAGAGGCGCGAGTCTTCGCCTCGGTCATCATCTCGCCGATCCGCTGCTCGGCCCGGGCGAGGCTCTGGCGCGCTTCCTCGCCCGCGGCCAGCCCCTCGGCGATCTGCTTCTGCCTCGTCTCGATCGCCCGCATGAGAGGCGGCCAGATGTATCTCGCACAGAACCAGATGAAGATGGCGAAGATCAGCGCCTGCACAAAGATCGTGAGGTTGATGTTCATGTGCGTTCCGTTGGACCGCGTCCGCCGCCGTCGGCTACTTCAGGCCCGTCGGAATGAGCGGATTGGCGTACGCGAACAGCATCGCAATCCCCAGCCCGATGATGAACGAGGCGTCGATCAGCCCCAGCAGCAGGAACACCTTGGCCTGCAGCGCCGGGATCATCTCCGGCTGGCGCGCCGCGCCTTCCAGAAAGCGCGAGCACATGATGCCGATGCCCACGCAGGCTCCGAGCGCGCCCAGGCCGATCATCAGGCCGATGCCGATGCCGGTGTACGCCTGAATCTGGGCGACGAGTTGCAGCTTGTCCATTGCGTTTTCCCTTTCAGATTGGACGATCGTTGTGTCGTGGCGAGAATCGTTCTTGGAAGACCTCTAGTGACTCTCGTGAGCCATGGAGATGTAGGCGATCGTGAGCATCATGAAAATGTAGGCTTGCAATACCGCGATGAAGCCGTCGAACCCGACCCACATGATTTGCGTGATGGCCCCGCCAAGGGCGCCGACGAAGCCCGTCGACGCGAGAAGTGCGATGAGCAGGAACATGATCTCGCCAGCGTACATGTTGCCGAACAGCCGCAGCGAGTGCGACAGAGGCTTCGAGATGTACTCGATCGCGTTGAAGATCAGGTTGAAGGCGATCAGGATCGGCGCCGCCCAGATCGGCTTCGCACCGAAGGGCGTGGCGGCCAGCTCGTGCAGCCAGCCGCCGAGCCCCTTGTTGCGGATGTGATAGTAGATCACCAGGGCCAGCACCGAGAGCGACAGCGCGAAGGTCGTGTTGACGTCCGCGGTCGACACGGTTCGCCACGCGTGCAGATGGAATACGTTGGAGTAGATCCAGGACATCACGTCCACCGGCAGCAGGTCCGTGAGGTTCATGAACAGCACCCAAAGCCCCACCGTCAGCGCGATCGGCGCGACGACCCGGTAGTCGTGGTGGAACATGCTGCGGACCTGCTCGTTGACGAACTCGACCGTGAGTTCGACGAACGCCTGCGCCTTCGACGGGACGCCCGCGACGGCCTTGCGGGTGACGAGCCATATGAATCCGAGGACCAGGACGCCGAGGACGAGTGACGTCACGATGGTGTCGTAGTGCAGCGTCCAGAACCCGCCTTCCTCCGCCACCGGGTGGGAGAAGAACGTGAGGTGGTGCTGGATATACGCCGACGGATCGAGTTCGCGCTCCGCTGCCATTCAACTTTCCCGTGAGTCGCCGATACTAGCGGTGGCAATAAGCGCGATATTGACGAGTGTCAACCCGAGAAGCGTCCGCCAACGGCCGATCAATCCCGAATCAGGATCGCCGCCTGGGACACGATCAACGTGCCGATGAATGCCGCCAGAAACGCCCCCGGCACCACGTCGCCGTAGCCGCTGAGCACCAGCCACAGCTGCAGCACGATCAGCGTGATCTTCGCCGCCTCGGCCCGGATCATCGTGCGCAGCGTCGCTGTGGCGGTCGCCGCACGGCCAAGGCCGACGAGCATCGCAAAGACGATGCCGGCCGTGACGTTCACGAGGCCTCCCAAAAGCCCGGACAGAAAACCGTGCCAGCCCGCCCACCACGCGCTCGAGCCGGCGATGAGCGCCGTCGCAGCGGCCTGCCATGCTGCAATGCGGCCGGCCGGATAGCGCGAGGGGGAAGGACGCGGAGCCGACGACACCGGATCCGAAGCAAACTTTTGGATTGTAGGGCTTTTTACCGCGTCGCGTCAACGATGCTGCGCCACGATACCAACGGCTGACCCCGACCTTGGCGCGAGCCTTACCCGCCGGAAAGCGCGCACACGATCATCACTTCGTCGTCGTCCCCGAGCGCCGCGTTCAGATCGGGCCTCTGAACGCCGTTGACGAAGAACTTGATGTGCCTGCGGATCCGACCCTGCTCGTCGATCACGCGGAAGCGGATGCCCGGATAACGCCGGTCGAGCTCACGCGTCAACTCCTCCAGCGTGGACCCAGCACCCGCGACGGCGGGGGCGTCGCCGGTGTACGAACGAAGGGGGCTCGGAATCAGCACGCGCATGGGAACCCGGGCAGCGGTAAATGCCGCGCTGTCAAGCCGTCTCGACCGCATAGATCTCCGGCAGATGCGCCGCTACGCACTTCCACGAGCGTCCCTCGTCGCGGCTCGCCCATACTTCGCCGCTGGTCGTTCCGAAGTACACGCCGACGGGATCGGCGTCGTCCGCGGTCATCGCCTGTCGCTTGACCGTGAACCATGCCTGGCTGCCGGGCAACCCGCGCCCCTGGCGCTGCCAGCTTCTCCCCCCGTTGACCGAGCGGTACACCGCTGCCTTGCCTCCCGGTGAAACGCGGGGCCAGACCTTCGAGCCGTCCATCGGAAACACCCACAGCGTATCGGGATCGCGCGGATGCAGCACCATCGGGAATCCGATCGAGCCGACGCTCTTCGGCATGGTCGTCCCGATCTCCTCCCAGCGCTCGGCGGGGCGATCGAGGCGGTAGATGCCGCAATGGTTCTGCTGATAGAGCCGATCCGGCGCGGCAGGATGCAGCCGCACGCAGTGCGGATCGTGTCCGAACTCAGGATCGGGATCGGGGAGGAAATCCGCGCGCACGCCGCGATTGAGCGGGCGCCAGTCGGAGCCTCCATCGTTCGATTCGAACACGCCGCCGCCGGACATGCCGATGTACATGTGCTTCGGGTTCCGCGGATCGATCAGCACGGAATGCAGCTTGGCGCCGTCAGGCGTTCCGTCCTGATCGCCGCCGCACCACGCCCTGCGCGACGGGTGCTCGTTGAAACCGTCGACGCCTTGCCACGTCGCGCCGCCGTCGGCCGAGCGGAACAGTCCCTGCGGCGACGTGCCCGCGTACCACACGTCCGGCTCGGAAGCGTGGCCGGGCGTGAGCCAGAAGGTGTGATCGACGGCGCGAGCGCCGCCTTCGCGGAACGCCGGCGGCTGCTTGGCCTCATGCCAGGTACGGCCGCGATCGGCGGAGCGGAAGATCGTCGGCCCCAAGTGACCCGTGCGGGCCGCGGCGAGCATCGTGCGCCCCTTACGCGGATCTGCGACGCAATGATGAATGACGTGGCCGAGGAATTGGGGCCCCGCGACGCGCCAGCTGCGCCGCGCCGCGTCGCTTTTCAACTGCCACAGTCCCTTGCGCGTCGCGACGAGCAGCGTCGCGCCGTCGGGTCGTTTCGCCATGGTTTCCCCCGATTTGGACTTCGAGCGAGCGGTGTCAAACGTTACGCTTCCGCGTCGGCGCCGACAAGATACGCGACGGATTCGCTACAATGAATCTTCGATCCGAAGGCGCGCCGTTCGGCGCACTATCTCGAACCAAGAGGAGACAGCCATGACCATCCGAGTCGGCGACCGGCTTCCGTCGGGCGCGCTGAGCGAATACATCGAAGTCGAGACCGCGGGCTGCACGCTGGGACCCAACGAGTTCAAGATCGACGATCTCGTACGCGGCAAGAAGATCGTCCTGTTCGGCCTGCCGGGAGCGTTCACTCCAACCTGCTCCGCGAAGCATGTGCCGAGCTTTGTGGCCAACTACGACAAGCTCAAGGCCAGGGGTGTGGACGAGATCCTCTGCATGTCGGTCAACGATCCGTTCGTCATGGGGGCCTGGGCGAAGGACCAGAAGACTGCCGGCAAGGTGCGCATGATGGCCGACGGCAGCGGCACATACACCAAAGCGCTCGGCCTCGAGCTCGATCTCACCGCGCGGGGCCTGGGTATGCGCTGCCAACGCTTCTCGGCCCTGATCGACAACGGCGTAGTGAAGACGCTCAACATCGAGGCGCCGGGCAAATACGAAGTCTCCGGGGCCGAAACGATGCTGCAGCAGCTCGGCTGAGGCACAGCGCGCCAGCGCCACGCCAATGGGCGGCGCACGCCGTCGCCCCGTCGCCCTCCGCGGGCGGCCGTCCCGCAGCTCCTGCCGAGATGCGCTACCTCCCCTGCCGCAGTCTGGCGAGCACGCCGTCGAGCTGCTCGAGGCTCGAATAACGGATGACGATGCGTCCGGCGCCTTGGCGCATCGGCTCGATGCGCACCACCGCTCCGAGCACTTCGGCGATTTCGCTTTCCAGCCGCGCAACGTCGGCGTCGGTGCGTCTCCCGGCGCGCCTGGAGCGCTGCCTGGGATGCAGTGCGGCCTGCACCAGCCGCTCGGCCCCCCGGACCGAGAGTCCGCCGTCGACGACTCTCGCCGCAGCCGCTCCCTGCTGCGCGAGCGGCAAAGCGAGCAGGGCACGCGCGTGACCCATGTCGAGCCTGCCGGCGAGCAGCATCGACTGTACCGGAGGCGCGAGCTGCGTAAGCCGCAACAGATTGGTCACCGCGCTGCGTGACCGGCCGATTGCCTGTGCCGCGGCCTCGTGGGTGAGCCCGAACTCCTCGACGAGCCGCTTGATGCCCTGCGCTTCCTCCAACGGATTGAGGTCTTCGCGCTGGATATTCTCGATCAGCGCCAGCGCGAGCGTGGCCTGGTCGGGAACGTCGCGGACCAGCGCAGGGATCTCGGACAGCCCCGCGCGACGCGCGGCGAGCCAGCGTCGCTCTCCGGCGATGATCTCGTAGCGCCCGCCGTCGATCGGACGGACCAGAATCGGCTGCACGACGCCCTGACTCCTGATCGATTCGGCCAGCTCGTCGAGCGACCCATCGTCCATGCGGGTCCGCGGCTGATAGCGTCCGGAGCGGATCTGATCGAGCGCGAGCGAGCGCAGCGCATCCGCTCGCGGCGCGTCCTCGGCGGCCGAGAGCAACGCGTCCAACCCACGCCCCAGTCCTTTGAGCCTAGCCATCGGTGGTTCCCGTCGCGGCGAGCGGTTCCATCGCCCGCGCCGACTCCTCACGGCGCAGCATCTCGCCGGCCAGCGCCAGGTACGCCTGTGCGCCCTTCGAGGACTTATCCAGATGCAGCGCTGGAATGCCGTAGCTCGGCGCTTCGGCAAGCCGGATGTTGCGCGGAATCACGGTGCGGTAGAGCTTGTCGCCGAAATGTTTTTGCAAATCCGCCGAGACGTTGAGCGCCAGGGTATTGCGTGGATCGTACATCGTGCGCAGCAACCCCTCGATCTCGAGGTGCGGATTGAGGTGCGCGCGGACCCGCCGGATGGTCTGCACGAGATCGGAAAGGCCTTCGAGAGCGTAGTACTCGCATTGCATGGGGATCAGCACGCTATCCGCCGCGCACAGGCCGTTGAGAGTGAGCAGCGACAGCGACGGCGGGCAGTCGAGCAGGATGAAGTCGTAGTCGGCGACGACCGCGGAGATCGCGCTCCTCATCTGGGACAACGCTTCGGCGAGCGCGTCCTTGAGTCGCGTCTCCCGCTCTGGCAGCTCGACCAGCTCGACCTCCGCGCCCGCGAGATCGCGATTCGAAGGCACCAGGTCGAAGCCCCCCGAAGTCGATGCGACACGCACGTCGGCGATCTTCTTCTCGCCCAGCAGTACTTGGTAGACAGTGTAAGTGAGCGCACGCTTATCGACGCCGGCCCCCATGGTCGCGTTACCTTGAGGGTCGAGGTCGACGAGCAGCACACGGCGCTTCATGGCGGCAAGGCTGGCCGCCACATTCACCGCGGTGGTCGTCTTGCCGACGCCCCCTTTCTGATTGGCGATGGCGATGATGCGAGTCACGCCGTACGCTCCATGATGACGACGTGGCGCTCGGCCGCCAGACCGGGTACTGAAAGCCGCGGTACGTCGATCACCCGGACCGAGGCAGGAAGTGCAGCGATCTCTTCCGTCGGACGCGAACCCTTCATCGCGAACCAGCGGGCGCCGAGGCGTGTGACCCGCTCGGCGGCAGCGGCGAAATCAGCGAGGTCGGAGAAGGCGCGGCTGATCGCCGCATCGAACAGCGGGGCCGGATCGTAGTCCTCGACGCGCGCTTCGACTATCTCGAGGTTGGCCAGTGCCAGCTCAGCCTGCGCTTGGCGCAGGAACGAAGCCTTTTTGCGGCTGCGCTCGACGAGGCTCACCTGCCATCGCGGACGCGCGATGGCGAGCGGGATCCCGGGCGATCCGCCGCCGCTTCCGATATCGACGAGGCGTAGCGACGCCGCCTCGGGCAGGTGGCACAGCACGGCGAGCGAGTCGAGAAGATGGTGGGTCAGCATTCGCCCGGGTTCACGGATCGCCGTAAGGTTGTAGACGCGATTCCACTTCTCGAGCAGCGCGACGTAAGCCAGGAGCTTCTGCCGGGCGGCGGCGTCGAGCTCGAGCCCGAGGGCACGAAGCCCGTCGGCGAGCGCTCCCCCAGGCGTCATGCCCGCATCTTTTCCGGACTCGGATCGGTGAATCCCCGCTTCAGATGGACCAGCAGCAATGAGATCGCCGCCGGCGTGACGCCTGAAATGCGTGCGGCTTGCCCGATCGTCTCCGGGCGATATTCGTTGAGCTTCTGCTGTACCTCGACCGACAGCCCGCGCACGCGCCGGTAATCGAGGCCGGGCGGCAACCGCTCCGATTCGTGTGCGGCGTTCCGCGCGATCTCTTCCTTCTGGCGTTCGATGTAGCCGGCGTATTTGACCGCGATCTCGACCTGTTCGGCCACGACACCGTCGTCCACCGATGGACCGGCTTCCGGCAGCGCCATCAGCGCCGCATAGGACACGCCGGGTCGGCGCAGGAGCTCGGCGAGAGTCGCGTCGCGATCCAGCGGCGCCCCGATCACGCGCTGCGCGAGCGCGGGTGCCAGATCCGCGCCCACCCGCGTCGATCTGAGTCGCTCGAGCTCGCCGGCGACGGCGTCCCGCTTGCGCGAAAACACGTCCCAGCGCTGGTCGTCGACGCAGCCGAGCCCGCGGCCGATCTCGGTGAGGCGCAGATCGGCGTTGTCCTCGCGAAGCTGCAAACGGTACTCGGCGCGGCTCGTGAACATTCGGTACGGCTCGGTCACTCCCCGCGTGACGAGATCATCGATGAGAACGCCCAGGTAGGCCTGGTCGCGGCGCGGACACCAGCCTTCCTCGCCGCGCACGTAGCGCGCGGCATTGATGCCGGCCAGCAAACCCTGCGCGGCGGCCTCCTCATACCCGGTCGTGCCATTGATCTGTCCCGCGAAGAACAGGCCCGCGAAGCCCTTGGTCTCCAGCGTGCGCTTGAGCGTGCGCGGGTCGAAAAAATCGTATTCGATGGAGTAGCCGGGGCGCAGGATGTGAGCCTGCTCGCAACCCTTGATCGAGCGCACGAGCGCGAGCTGCACGTCGAAGGGCAAAGACGTCGAGATTCCGTTGGGATAGATTTCCTGCGTGGTCAATCCTTCCGGCTCGAGGAAGATCTGATGGCTCGTGCGGTCGGCGAAGCGCACGACCTTGTCCTCGATCGAAGGGCAGTACCGCGGCCCGGTGCCCTTGATGACGCCGGTAAACAGAGGCGAGCGGTCCAAGCCCGCGCGAATGATGTCGTGGGTGCGCTCATTGGTGTGGGTGATCCAACACGGCACCTGCCGCGGGTGCATGGTTCGATCGCCCATGAAGGAGAACACCGGCGCTGGATCGTCGCCCGGTTGCAGCGCCAACGCGGAAAAATCGATCGTTCGCCCGTCCAGCCTCGGCGGTGTCCCGGTCTTGAGCCGGCCCACCGGCAGCTCGCGCTCGCGCAGGCGCGCTGCCAGTATCTTGGCCGGCGGGTCGCCGGCGCGCCCCGCTTCGTAATTCCGGAGCCCGACATGGATGAGCCCGTCGAGAAAGGTGCCCGTCGTCAGCACGACAGCATCGGCTTCGATGCGCACGCCGATCTGCGTCACCACGCCCTTCACCCGATCGCGGTCGAAGATCAAGTCGTCCACAGCCTGCTGGAACAGCGTGAGATTCGGCTGACCCTCCAGCCGGGAGCGAATGGCTCGCTTGTAGAGCAGTCGATCGGCCTGCGCGCGCGTCGCGCGCACTGCAGGTCCCTTGCTGGAGTTGAGAATGCGAAACTGAATCCCGGCCTCGTCGGTGGCCAGCGCCATGGCACCGCCCAGGGCGTCGATTTCCCTTACGAGATGCCCCTTCCCGATGCCGCCGACCGACGGGTTGCACGACATCTGTCCCAGCGTCTCGAGGCTGTGAGTCAGCAGCAGGGTGGCCCGACCCATCCGCGCCGAAGCGAGCGCGGCCTCCGTGCCAGCATGTCCGCCGCCGACGACGATGACCTCGAAACGGGTGGGAAAGAGCATGGAAGAGCCGTGCGGCGACCGGCGGGTTCAACCGGCGATCATACGGGATGCGGCTTTCCCAGGACAGGTGCCAGGCGAGGTTTCACGTGGAACCTGCAAAGCTGTCGTTCCACGTGAAACCTCGCCCGTTTCCAGGTCGCTCGGTGCT
>Ga0335081_10009131_pt1 | contig 15933 bp, 10 predicted proteins | sample Lox_Sample_35_FD_206713 | JGI IMG/M metagenome (GOLD analysis project Ga0335081, IMG submission 206713) | Soil microbial communities from Loxahatchee National Wildlife Refuge, Florida, United States - Lox_Sample_3.5 | ecosystem: Environmental > Terrestrial > Soil > Wetlands | place: USA... | reverse complement strand
TACACGCAGTTGTTCGGCTCGGCCGGACCACGCGCGTTTCAACTGGCGGCGAGAATCAGCTTCTGAGGAGAATCCACGATGACGAGACGTGAATTTGGAGCGAGCGTAGGGGCCCTGACAGTGGCTGCTCAATCGGCCCCACGATTGAAGGCGGGCACGGTTGTCGATCAGAATCCGATCCGCCGGCGCGGTACGGGGCTTCGCGCACTCGACGCGCGCCAGGCTTGGCCGGGCTTGACGTTGTTCACGTCAATGCTCGGTGACGGAACGGTCCATCTGATCGACCTCAATGGGAAGCCCGTCCACTCCTGGCTCATGCCGTATTCCGGTCACTACGGATATCTCACCGAAAGAGGCACTCTTATCTACGTCGGAAAGATCCCGAACGATACATTCATCGGGAAGGCCCCATTCGGGGCCGGAGTCCTCCTCGAAGCCGACTGGAGCGGGCGCATCCTTTGGGAGGTCCACAACCCGAATCACCACCACGACGGGCGCCTTCTGCAGAACGGCAATGTGCTCCTCATGTGTGCCGCAGAGTTGCCGGACGACTTCGCCCGGAGAATTCAGGGGGGAAAGGCAGGAACGGAGACGAAGGGCAAGATGTGGGCCGATTATCTCCTGGAAGTGACCACGGAAGGAAAGGCGGTATGGGAGTGGCGAACCTGGGAGCAACTCGATCCGGCGGAATACCCGATCGCTTTCCCGGAGAACAACCGGGCGGAGTGGACCCATGGAAACGCCGTAGCCGCGCTTCCGGATGGAAATCTGCTCGCCAGTTTCCGGAACATCTCGACGGTTCTGAAGATCGGTCGCGGCTCGGGAAAAGTCCTCTGGAAGCTCGGGGTTCCGGCGGTTTCCGGCCAGCACGCGCCGGTCCCCTTGCCGAATGGCAACATCCTCATCTTCGACAACGGCCCGCATCGCCCCGATCAGACGTTCCCATTCTCGCGTGTGATCGAAGTCAATCCGGCTACGAACGAGATCGTGTGGAAGTACCAGGAAGCTTACCCACAGAATTTCTATAGCGACCGCATCTCCAACGCGCAACGGCTGCCCAACGGCAACACGCTGATCAACGAAGGGAATTTCGGCAGACTTTTTGAGGTGACGGCCGTGGGCGAAGTGGTCTGGGAATATGTGAATCCCCATTTCGGCCCTGAGGGCGTAGCACCCGAAAGACAGACCAACCACGTTTTCCGCGCGAATCGCTACACCGAAGAGGAAGTGGCGAGAGCACGCAAGACGGTTGGGTGAACGGCGCCGCAAGCGCCTCTCTGGAAAGACGGCCCATAGCGGTGGTGTGCCTGCCCGGCGCAGCACGAGACAAGCAAGTAGAGGAGAGACGACGATGAAAGACCAACTGAAGACGATATCAGCGCGAACGATCCCGTTTGCGCTGGCAGCGACGATCGCCTACATCAGCACAGGCGCGGTCTTCGCCACACAGTGGACCACCTGGGTGGGTGCGGAGAGCCCTGACCGGGGCAGCCAGGCGCTGGCGTACCTGCCGAACGAACTATGGATCCATGCCGGCGACAGCGTCCGCTGGATCCATACCAGCACTGAGATTCACACCGTGACGTTCCTTACGCCCGGTCAGACGCGCCCGCCCAACTTTGGCCCGACGTTTGGCGTCCCGGTGGGGTGTCCGGGGAACACACCGGATGGAGCCAGCTTCAACGGCTCCTCGTGCGTGAATTCGGGAATCCTGGGCCAGGACGGAAACATAGGGACGGGCCTGCAAACCTATTCGGTTACCTTTCCGGCAGCCGGCAACTTCAAGCTCGTCTGCCTGGTTCACACCGACATGACCGGAACGGTCCATGTACTCGACCCGTCAGCAACGCTTCCCCACGACCAGGCCTTCTATAACGAGCAGGCAGTGACTCAGGGGGCGATGCTGGTCGGGCAGACTTCCAGCCTGATCGGTCGTGAGAACGAAGTGAACGAGGACGATGCGCACGTCGGCAGCGTGACCGCCGGGGTCGGCGCGATCGTAACGCCGACGGGGGCGGGGACGGTGACGTTGTCCTTGAATCGCTTTCTGCAAAACGTGGTCGTAGTGCGGGTGGGAGACACAGTGGAGTGGACGAATCATGACCCGTCAACACCCCACACGGTCACATTTGGAACGGAGCCGGCCGATCCACGCGGTCCTTCGCTGAACGTGAGCGGCACATCGGACGGAGCCAGGCAGGCAGTGATCAACTCGGCAATGGAGAGCGTGAACTCGGGCCTGCTGGTGCTTGGGTTCCAGGACAGGCCAAACCTGGCTCAGTCACCGCTCGGGGTGACCCGATTCCGCGTGACCTTCACATTGCCGGGGACCTTCAATTATATCTGCAGCCTTCATGACAACCTCGGCATGAAGGGAACCGTGATCGTTCACCAATAGGGGCTGTGCATGAGACCACGCATACTCACTCTGCTCCCGGTCTGCGCAACTCTGGTACTGGCCCAGGTCAGCACCGACATGTATCGAGGCGGCTTAGTCACGCCGCCTCTCCCTAAACCGGGATTCGTCCTGACGGACACATCCGGCGCTCGATTCGATTTCCGTCAGAGGACCGGCGGATACGTTACGCTCCTGTTCTTCGGTTACACATATTGCCCCGATCAATGTCCGATGCATCTGGCGAACCTGGGCGCTGCGCTCAAGAAACTGCCTGCCGGCGTCGCGGACCAGGTGAAACTCGTCTTCGTCACCACTGATCCTGCTCGGGATTCTCCAGCCGTGTTGCGCCGCTGGCTGGATCTCTTCGACCGGCGATTTATCGGCCTCACGGGAACGGAGCGGGCCATCGAGGCAGTCGAGCGCGCCGCAGGCGTTCCTCCGGCGGCCAAAACGGGACCGGCAAACGGGAATTACGGCGTGTCACACGCCAATTTCGTGGTTGCCTACAGCAAGGATAACTTCGCGCACCTGATCTATCCGGGGGGAGTCAGTAAGGACGATTGGGTGCACGACCTGCCGATGCTGGTCCAGGAGAGATGGGCGCACCGGGGGGAGTAAATTCTGTCCCAGGTGCGGCGCCTCCTCAAGTCGCGCACCGCGCATCGTTGCGAGCAGATGCTTCCCAGAGGCGCCCAAATAGTAAAGCCGCCGCAGATTTCTGCGGCGGCTCATATGAACAGGGCGGCTGATTCAGCCGGCCCGGAATGAAACTCGCTTCGTGCGGCCGAGACCGGACCTTACAGCTCGGGATGGAGCTTCAGGGTCTTGCCCGCCACTACATAGATCTTCTCGGCATACCGGCTGGCACCTGCTTCTTTGATCTCCATGTTATAGCTGCCTGGACGCAGGTACATCGTCTTGTTGTCATGCGTGGTGCCGGCGTACGCGCCGTTGATGAACACCTGGGCGTCTTTCACCTTGGTGTCGATCTTGACTTCACCGGCGTACGGGTTCCCCGCATACCACCCGGCATAGTAGGGGTTATAGGGTCCCCAATACGGGCCCCAGAACGGGCGATAGAAGCCACCGTAGACTACCGGTCCACCTACGAAAACGCGTACCGCAGCGGAAGCGCCCACCGGAGCCATCATCATCGCCGCAGCAGCCAGAATCAACAGTCCCTTTTTCATGTTCGACCTCCGCCATCAGATATTGCAAACGCCGTGCCATCTTGTAAGTACTTTATTATTATGGACTTTACAGAGTATTTACATGGCTGAACGCCACCAGAATGGCCGAAAACAGCCACCGCGAAGTTGCGCGGGCGGGTCCTCCAGCCGGGCAGATCGCCGCGCTTTTGCGGGCAGTAGTTCCACTTTATTTTGGTGGCGGCGCACTCCGCGGTCGGGCGTCCGAGCCGTAACATTCCCACCTTCACCTGCGCCTAGAAGGTGTTACCACATGGCATCCAAACGCATTTTCATCAACTTCGGGCGACTTCTGGCCGCCACGATTGTCGTGACGGGGCTATTTGCCTCGGAGCACCGCGGCGTCGTTCAAACCGGCGGACTTCCCGTTCCCGGTGCCACCGTGACCGCAACCATGGGCGACAAGAAGGTGGTCACCACGACCGATGACAACGGCGTGTATGTATTTCCGGACCTGGCGGATGGCGTTTGGACGATCCGCGTCGAGATGCTGGGCTTCGCCCCCGTCACCAGAGAAGTAGGGGTCATGGCGGAGGCGCCGCCGAGCCCGCCGCTCGAGTTGAAGATGCTCTCGGCAGATGCCATGAAAACCGCGGTTGCTGCCGCTTTGGCGCCATCATCGGCGGCTCCAGCGCCTGCGGCGCCCGCGCCATCAACGCCCGCGCCATCGACGCCCGCGCCCGCCGCGGCGGTTACGGCACCGGCCGCGCCTGCTCCAACTGTGGCGCCTGCGACGAGCGCGTCGGAAACCCCGGCGAAATCGAGTACACCAACCTCTCGCGGGAGCAATACCCAGAGTGCCAACAACACCCAGAACGGCGGCAACCGGCCTTCCCTCAGGCAGGCCATTCAACAGCAGCAGCGCGGCGGCGGATTTCAGCGTGCCGACGTGAATACTACCGGTGACGCCAATTCCCTCGAAGCGGATTCCTCGATGAACCTGGCGGCTTCCGACGTCGCGCAAAGCGCGGGCGACGCCATGATGGTGAATGGCAGCGTGAGCAGCGGCCTCGATATGCCGCAACAGAACGATTGGGGCATGGGCCGCGGCGGTATGGAAGGATTCGGCGGGCCGGGCGGAATGGGCCCCGGCGGATTTGGCATGGGCGGACCCGGCGGAGGCGATATGGCCGGGGCTGGGGGCGATGGCGGCGGACGAGGGGGACGAGGTGGTCCGGGCGGCGGCCCTGGCGGTGGCGGGCCGGGCATGATGGGGATGCGCGGCGGCGGACCGGGTGGCTTTGGCGGCGGCTTTCCGGGCGGCGGGCGTGGAATGGGCGGTCCCGGTGGTCGCGGCGGACGCGGCGGAAGAGGTAACCCCAATTCCTTCGGCAACGGGCGCCGGAATCAGCGGCCCCGCTATAATGCGAATCTCGCGTTCATCCTCGACAACTCGGCCCTCGATGCGCGCAACTTTTCCCTCTCGGGCGCCGATACGCCGAAGCCGGCGACCTCGAATCTTCGCATCACGGGATCGGTCGGCGGGCCTCTGAAGATTCCACACCTGCTGAGCGGCAACCACACCACTTTCTTTCTGAATTACCAGTCCACGCGGGCGCGCAACGGCACGACGCAATCAGGGCTGGTGCCGACGGCCGCCGAGCGCAACGGCGATTTCTCGCAGGTTCTGGATCGCCAGACGCAACTGCCCGTCACCATTCCGTTCCCGGGTAACGTGATTCCGCAGAGCATGATCAGTTCGCAAGCGCTGGGGTTGTTGAGCTACTACCCTCTGCCGAACGTGTTCGGGAATCCGCTCTACAACTACCAGGTTTCGCTGGTGGGCGTGACCAACCAGGACAATGTGAATGCGCGCATCAGCCAGACGTTCAACGCCAAGCACCAGATCAACGGCGGCGTGGGATATCAGCGCGCCGATGGCCAGACGCCCAGCATCTTCCTGTACAACGGAGCGAACACGGCCTATAGTACGAACCACCAGAGCGCAGTCTCGGCGAATGCCAGCTACATCTACCACTTCACTACGCACCTGATTAACACCCTGGGGTACAATTTCAGCCGCAACACCCAGACCACCACTCCGTTTTTCGCAAACAAGTTCAACCTGTCGCAGCAGCTTGGCATCACGGGGAACGACCAGGATCCGAACTTCTGGGGTCCTCCCTCGCTTTCGTTCGGGAACAGCGGGTTCTTCTCGCTTTCCGACGGCATCAAGAATCTGAATCGCCAACAGACCGGCGCGTTGAGCGACAACATTCTGTGGACCCGCGGCAAGCATGAATTCCACTTCGGGGGAGACTTCCGGCGCATTCAGAGCAATCCCATTTCGGAAGCGAATCCACGGGGCACTTTCCAATTCAACGGCGTCGCCTATGGCAACGATTTCGCGGACTTCCTGCTGGGAGTCCCGGACACCAGCTCCATCGCATACGGCAACGCGGACAAGTATTTCCGGAACTCCTGGCTGGATGCTTACGTCACCGACGTCTGGCGCATCGGCACGCAATGGAGCCTGAACATCGGGGTTCGCTGGGAATACCAGGTGCCGATCACGGAGCTGTACGGCCGCCTCGTGAACCTGAGCGTGGATCAGAACTACACCGGCTACTCCACGGTGTGCGGCGCGGCAATTAACGGCTGCACGCCTGGCAGCTCTCTAGGATTCAACAACGCCCTGGTTCGGACCAACCCGCACGAAATCCAGCCGCGCATCGGTGTGGCGTGGAGACCCTTCCCCAAGCATTCCACTCGGGTCAATGCAGGATACGGAATCTACTACAACACCTCGGTCTACCAGCAGATTGCGTCGCAAATGGCGCAGCAGTCGCCGCTCTCCACGACATTGAGCGATTCCAACCTCCGCAGTCCTCTGACTCTGGCGAACGGTTTCCCGGTCCAGGTGGTGAAGCCCATCACCACGTTCGCGATCGATCCCAATTTTGCTCTCGGCTACCTGCACTACTGGCAGCTCCAGGTGCAACAGAGCCTGCCGGCGTCTTTCGTCTCCACGTTCACGTATGCCGGCAACAAGGGTACTCACCAGATCCAGCAGTTCGTTCCCAATTCGGCGCCTTCCGGCATCACGTACCCGTGCATCAGCGCCGCAAACCCCTGCCCGAACAACCTGATCTACGAGACCTCCGGCGGCAACTCCGAGCTGCAGATGTTCTCGGCGCAGCTCCAGCGGCGCTTCCGCAGCGGGATCTCGGGGAACGCGATCTACACGCTCGCGAAGGACATCGATGACGCTTCGGTGGGCGGGGGCGGACGCGCCGGGGGGTCCGGCGGCGGCGGTAGCATCATCGCTCAGAACTGGCTCGATCTGAACGCAGAGCGCGCCAATTCGTCCCTGGTTCGCAGGCATTCACTGACGATGATGGCGCAGTACAGCAGCGGCATGGGAGCGCGCGGCGGAGCACTGCTCAAGGGCTTCAAAGGCACCTTGTTGAAGGACTGGACCCTCACGACCAACATCACCATTTCGAGCGGACCGTTCCTGACGCCGATCATCGTTTCGCGGACACTCGGCGGATCGGCCATAACCGGACCGCTGCGCGCCGAGTATTCCGGGGCGCCGGTCTTCATCGACGGCGTTCTAAACCCCCTGGCCTTCACGACACCGTTGGCCGGTCAGTACGGCAATGCGGGCCGCGATACCATCACCGGTCCCATGACGTTCGGAATGAATGCATCCGCGGGCCGTACCTTCCGGCTCGGCGAACGCCGCAACGTGGACATCCGCTTCGACGCCAGGAATGTGCTCAACCACGTGAACTTCGGCGGCTACAACACCACCGTGGGTTCGACGCAATTCGGTGCTCTGCAATCCCCCAACGCGATGCGCGCGTTCACCGCTACCTTGAGGTTCAGGTTCTAATCTATTCAGGTTCTAATCTATGCGAGCCATCACCGCCACTTTTTTGACTTGGATTCTGGTTGTGACCGGGGTTGCCCAACAGGCGCCTTCGCGTGCGGCGCAGCCGGCTCAGCGGCCCGACGACAAACCCCAGGTCCTCACCGCGACGCATGGGACCACCTCGTTCAAAGCGAGCGCTACAGAGGTGGTGGAAGACGTCGTGATGAAGGATAAGAACGGCAAGCCAATTGACAACCTGACGGCGAAAGACTTCATCGTGACCGAGGACGGCAGGCCCCAGACCGTGAAATTCTGCCAGTTCCAAACGCTGGAAGAAGAGGCGGTGGCAGTCACTCCTACCGATGCCGGACCGGCAGTGAAAACCGAGACGATCGCGAAGCCCCAGTCGGCGGTGAAATCGATCACGGCGAACCAGATTGCGCCTGAGAAACCCGGCGACCTGAAATACCAGGACAAGAGGCTGCTGGTGATGTTCTTCGACATGACTTCGATGCCGATCCAGGACCAGATCCGCGCCCAGGACGCCGCCCAGAAATTCCTCAAGGCGCAGATGACCAAGTCGGACCTGATGGCCATCATGACGTTCTCGAGCGATGTAAAGGTGGTGGAGGATTTTACCGACGATCGCGACAAACTAGCCAAGGACATCAAGGGCCTGATCATCGGTGAAGGTCAGGGCTTCGATATTTCCACGGCCGACGACAGCACATCCGACACGGGCGCGGCCTTCACCGCTGACGACACCGAGTTCAATATCTTCAACACCGACCGCCAGCTTTCCGCTCTGGAGACTGCGGTCAAGATGCTGGGCTCGCTGAACGAGCAGAAGGCCCTGGTCTACTTCGCCAGCGGAATCGCCAAGTCGGCCGACAACCAGGCGCAACTACAGGCGACCATTAACGCCGCGCTTCGCGCCAATGTGAAGTTCTATCCCATCGATGCGCGCGGCCTGGTAGCTTCCGCGCCGCTGGGCGATGCGACCAAGGGATCTTCGGGCGGCGCGGCGATGTACACCGGCAGTTCGGCCCGCGCCACCACCAGCAACTTCCAGAACCAGCAGGAGACGCTCACCACGCTGGCCGCCGACACCGGCGGCAAGGCGCTGCTCGACAATAACGATCTGGCGCTGGGAATCGTCCAGGCGCAGAAGGACATCTCCAGCTATTACATCCTCAGCTACGTTTCGACCAACGACAAGCTGGATGGCCAGTTCCGCCGCATCAAGATCACGCTGCGGCCCGACCTGGTGGCGAAATACGGGCAGCCCAAGAGCTACCGCCAGGGCTATTTTGCCGACCGTGAGTTCAAGAACTCCACCTCAGCCGACAAGGAACGCCAGCTTCAGCAGGCCCTGATGCTGGGCGACCCGGTGACCGATATTCAGGTCGCGATGGAGATCAATCATTTCCGCCTCGCGCGGGACCGGTATTTCGTGCCGATCACGGTGAAGATCCCGGGTAGCGAACTCGATCTGGCAAAGCATGGCGGCGCTGAGAGCACGCAGATCGATTTCATCGGGGAGATCAAGGACGACAAGGGCAAGGTCGTGCAGAACGTGCGGGACTTCATCCCGGTGAGTCTCAAGGGCGAGTCCGCGCAGCAACTGGCCAAGAGGCCATTGGGGTACGACACCGGCTATATGCTGCCGCCCGGCAAGTACGACATCAAGTTCCTGGCGCGCGAGAACGTCACCGGAAAAATGGGCACCTACGAGACCAAGTTCGTGGTTCCCGACCTGACCGCCGAATCCAAAATGCTGCCGATCAGCAGCGTGGTGTTGAGCAGCCAGCGCATGAGTATGTCGTCCGCGGTCTTCTCCGCCCAGCACGACAAGAAATTGGATGCCGCCAATCCGCTGATTGAGGACGGGATGAAGCTGGTTCCGAGCGTCACGCGGGTCTTCAACCGGAATCAGGAAATGTTCGTTTATCTGCAGGCCTACGAGCCCACGGCGGAGACCACCGAACCGCTGGTCGCCACCGTAAGCTTTATCCGCGGGAAGGTGAAGGCGTTCGAGACCGCACCTTTACAGGTAAACGATGGCCTGGATGCCAAGTCGAAGGCGGTTGCGCTCAAGTTCAGCGTTCCTTTGAACAAACTGGTGCCTGGAAGGTATGTGTGCCAGGTGAACGTGCTCGATGCGACCAGTCAGAAGTGGAATTACTGGCGCAAAGAAGTCATGGTCGTGCAGTGAGCCTCGGAAGTTGAGCGGCCGGAAAATCTAAACCGGCGGAACAGCGGCAATCCTCCTCGGATTGCCACCCCCCGCCGGTTCGCGCCACTTCAACTACTTATCTAATTGCAACCACCGTACCAAAGCCGTTGGACGTAAACTACTTCACGGCCCAAGCCGCGGATTGGCCGGCAAGGGGTAGCCCTTACACTGCCTCCGGAACTAATTACACCCGGGGAGCCCCCCGGACCCGAAACCCTGGCCCCTGTTTTTGCCCTGTTATACTGGAATTTTGATGCATCGAGTCCGCTTCGCCCCTTCTCCCACGGGCTTTCTCCACATCGGGAGCGCGCGTACCTTCATTTTCAACTGGTTGTATGCCCGGCACAACAGGGGAACGATGATTCTGCGCATCGACGACACGGATGTCGGGCGCAACACCGAATCGTCGCTGAACTCGATCTTCGAGGGACTTCGCTGGCTGGACCTGGGGTGGGACGAGGAATACAAGCAGTCGGAGCGGCTTTCCCTGCATCGGCACATGGCTGAGGCCATTTTTCGGAACGGCTTGGCGTATCGCGATTTTACGGCGGCCCACGCCGGCGACAGCGAAAAGTCTGGTGCGCAAGGCACCTGGCTTTTCAATGCCGGCATGCGCGAGATGTCGCGGCAGGAAAGCGACCGGCGCGCCGCCGCCGGAGAGCCATTCGCAATGCGTTTCCGCGTGCCGCGCGAAAGCGTCGAGGATGTACGGTTCCACGACGCAGTTTACGGCGAGCAGTGCAAATCCACGGCGGACATTGAAGACTTTGCACTGCTGCGCAGCGATGGTATGCCTACCTACCATCTGGCTTCCTGCGCCGATGACGCCGACCTGCGCATCAGCCACATTATCCGCGGGCAAGATCATCTGACCAATACCTTCAAGCACGTGCTGATCTTCCGCGCGGCCGGCTGCGCGCCTCCGGAATTTGGACACCTGCCCTTGCTGGTAGCTCCGGACGGGACCAAGCTCTCCAAGCGCCGGCATGGCCCGGTGGTATCGGTCACCACTTACCGCGACACGGGATTCCTGCCCGAGGCCTTCATGAACTTTATCTGCCTGTTGGGCTGGTCGCCGAAGAACGATCGCGAAGTGATGTCGCGCCAGGAACTGGTGGAAGCCTTTACGCTCGATGGCGTGAATCGCAGCAACGCCGTGGTCAACTTCAAAGAAGACGATCCGTTCGATCCCAAGGCGGTCTGGCTCAACGGAGAATACATCCGCGCATTGCCCGTGGAGGAACTGGCGCGGCGGCTCGAGCGATTCGTGGAGGGCGGTAATCTCGAGGCCGCCCGGCAAATTCCGCAGATCACGCCGCTCATACGCGAACGGATCAACAAGTTGCAAGACGTTTACTCCGTGGCCGATTTCTTTTTCGCGAGCGACCTGGCGCCATACGACACCGGCGAACTGATTCCCAAGAAAGGCGATGCCATGCTTGCCCGGCGCGTGCTCGAGCGTGCCCGCGAAGTGCTCGCTTCAGCCGAGTTCACGCACGACGGCCTGGAACTGGTACTGCGTGCGGCCGCCGAGAGCCTGGGCATTAAGGCCGGCCAGATGTTCGAGCCCATCCGCGTGGCGGTATGCGGGCGCAAGACGGCGCCCCCGTTGTTCGGGACACTCGAAGTGCTCGGCCGCGACACCTGCCTGAAGCGAATCGATCAGGCGATTGAGAAGCTCAAAAGACTATGAATTCGTCCAATTCCGCGCCGGACGCCGGGGGCCCTCCCTCGTCCGGCTCTTCCAATTTCATCCGCGACATTATCCTGGACGACTTGAAGACCAACAAGTTCGGCGGACGGGTGCACACGCGCTTTCCTCCCGAGCCCAACGGCTATCTCCACATCGGCCACGCCAAGTCGATCTGCCTCAATTTCGGACTGGCCCAGGAATTCGGCGGCAAAACCAACCTGCGCTTCGATGATACGAACCCGTGCAAGGAAGAGACCGAGTATGTGGAATCCATCATGGAGACCGTGCGTTGGCTCGGCTTCGACTGGGAAGGCCGCCTGTACTACGCGTCCGATTATTTCGGTCAGCTTTATGAGTGGGCGCAGCAGTTGACTCGCGCCGGCAAGGCGTACGTCTGCGATCTGAGCGCCGAAGAGGTTCGCCGCTACCGCGGTACCTTGACCGAACCCGGTAAGGAGAGCCCCTACCGCAACCGCAGCGTGGAAGAGAACCTCGACCTGTTTGGGCGCATGAAGGCGGGTGAGTTTCCTGACGGTTCCCGTACGCTGCGCGCCAAGATCGACATGGCGTCGCCGAACCTGAACATGCGCGATCCCGTGATGTACCGCATCCTGCACGAGTCGCATCACCGGACCGGCGACGAGTGGTGCATCTACCCGATGTACGATTTTGCCCACGGTGAGTCGGACTCCATCGAGGGGATCACGCATTCCATCTGCACCCTGGAATTCGAGGATCACCGCCCTCTCTACGACTGGTATGTCGAGCAGTTGGGTATCTACCATCCGCAGCAGATCGAGTTCGACCGGCTCAACCTGACCTACACGCTGCTCAGCAAGCGGAAGCTGCTGACGCTCGTTCAGGACGGCCATGTGCGCGGCTGGGACGATCCGCGCATGCCCACTCTCGCCGGCATCAAGCGGCGCGGTTTTCCGCCCGAGGCGATACGCAATTTCTGCGGCGCGATCGGTGTTTCGAAGACCAACGGCGTCATCGAGTTCGGCCTCCTGGAGCACCACGTGCGCGAATATCTGAACCGGTATGCCGCGCGCGTGATGGCCGTGCTGAGGCCGCTCCGGATGGTGATCGACAATTACCCGGAAGGCAAGGTGGAGGAGATGGAGGCGGTGAACAACCCCGAAGACGCCTCCATGGGCACCCGCAAAGTCCCCTTCTCCCGTGTCCTCTACATCGAGCAGGACGATTTCCGGGAAGTTCCGCCTAAGCAGTACTACCGACTCTCCCCGGGCAAGGAGGTGCGCCTCCGCTATGGGTATTTCGTGACCTGCACCAGCGCAGTGAAGGACCCCGCGACGGGAGAGGTCACGGAGATTCACTGCACCTACGACCCCGCCACAAAAGGGGGCAACGCGCCTGACGGCCGGAAGGTGAAGTCCACCATCCACTGGCTGTCGGCGGCGCACGCCCTGGATGCCGAAGTGCGCCTCTACGAGAGCCTCTTCACCAAGGAGAATCCGTCAGAGACCAGGGAAGGCGAGGACTTCACCGCGAATCTCAATCCGAACTCGCTCGAGGCTCTAAGCGGCGCCAAAGTGGAGCCTTCGCTCGCGTCAGCCGCCGCCGGCGATCGCTTTCAGTTCGAGAGGCTCGGGTATTTTTGCGCCGACCCGGATTCCGCACCGGGCAAGCCGGTATTCAATCGTACACTCGCGCTGCGCGATACTTGGGCGAAGATCGAAAAACGAGGCGGCCAGTGAGCGCGCTGTGGCGTGGGCACTCCTGCCTGCCGCGTCCCCACTCGTGGGGACGCTTGTCGGGCGTGTGCACTGCCACTGGCGGCGAAGGGGTTTTCGAGGCTGCCGCGCCGAGGCTCGTCCCGGCGCTTTCCGGACCTGGCAGCCCTGGATTGGTGGCGATCCAAAAGCGTCGGCAGGAGTGCCGACGCGGCAGGCAGAATGCCTGCGCCACGATGCCGCTGCGGTGTGAGTCATGATCATTCTGGGGATCGGCGGCGTGCAGGGGGATGCCGCGAGCGCCATTCTGAAAGACGGCGAACTGGCCGCCGCGGTCGAGGAGTCCAAGATTCTCCGCCAGCGCACTCCGTGGAGCGGACGTCGCGAGATGCCGGAGCAGTCGATCCACACCTGCCTCGAACTCGCGGCCGTGAAACCGGAGCAGGTGGACGCGGTGGTGATCGTCCGCCCGGTTCCCGACCAGGCCTTCCACTTGAAACTGCGCGCCCAGTTCCCCCAGAGCCGCGTCCTGGTAGTGGAGCATCATCGGGCCCACGCCGCTTCAGCCTATTTCCCATCGCCATTCGACGAAGCTACCGTCCTCACGCTGGATCGCGGCGGGGATTTCCGGTGCGGCTCACGCTGGCAGGCCGGTGGTACGCAGCTTTCGCTCGAGTTCGAACAGTACCTGGCCGACTCTCTGGGCGACCTCTTCGGCAGGGTGACCGAACTGCTCGGCTTTGCGGCGAACGCAGACGAGCATAAAGTTCAGTGGCTCTCCGTCTCTGGTGACGACCGGTATCGTGACCTGTTCCTCGACATCCTGTGCCTGTCCGACGAAGGCCCCCGCATCGACCGCTCCTACTTCGGAACCGAACGCCTGCGTCACGGAGGCTTCAGTGCGCGTTTCTACGAACGCCTGGGGATGAAGGATGGCGAACTGATCCCGGAGGAACTTCGGCCGCATGTCGCCGCCGGAATTCAGCGGGCATTGGAAACCGCCGCCATCCGCATGGCCGGCAATGGGCACAACCTCTGCCTGGCAGGTGGGCTGGGACTGAACGCCCTGCTGGTGTCGGCACTGGAGAACCGCTCCAGATTTCAGCAGGTCTTCGTGCAGCCCGTGTCGGGCAACGCGGGTACTGCCATCGGCGCGGTGCTCGATGCCTGGCACGGCGTTTACCGGCAGGAGAGACGTGTGGCGCTCTCCACCCTGTGCCTGGGCCCGTCCTTTCCGGCGGGGGAGATCAAACAGGTAATCGAGAACTGCAAGCTGCGCTTCCGCTACATGATCACCGCCGACGAACTCGTGGACACGGCGGTGGCACAATTGAACGACAACAAGATCGTCGCCTGGATGCACGGCCGGATGGAATTCGGCGCCCGCGCGCTGGGCAACCGCAGCATCCTGGCGTCGCCGCTCGATCCGTATTCGACAGAGAATCTGAATGCCTTTATCAAGCACCGCGAACCTTACCGGAAGTTCGCCGCGTCCGTGCCGGCGGAGTTGAGCGCCCAGTATTTCGACGTAGGAGCCAACGCCCGATTCCTGTCCACAGTGGGGCGCGTGCGGCCGGAACATCGCGACCGGTTCGGCGCCGCGATACTGGCTGGCGATCAGGTCCGCGTGCACACCGTGGATCGCGCCGAGAATCCACTCTACTGGAAACTCCTGCACGCCGCGGGCGAGTCCACAGGCCTGCCGGTGCTCTACAACACCTCGTTCAATCTTTTTGGTGAGCCCTTGGTCTGCACTCCCCGCGATGCCGTACGAAGCTTCTACTCTTCCGGAATCGACGCCATGTTTGTCGGCAATTTTTTTCTCCAGAAATAGTCCCGGCGCCGGTATAAATCAAGTTAAAATCGATGGACCACCGCCCTGCGGATGACGGAGCGTTCGTGAGCACTTGTCGAAGGATATATCAGGTTTACTTACCGATCCTGTTGGCACTGGGGGTTGGCGCCGGGCTTCCGGTGGCGGCCTCCGGGCAAACTGCCGATCCGCTGGATATGGGGGAAAAGCTGACGTTTCATGCCGAAAATGCGTATGGGACGCTGGGTTTGGCCGGGGCCGCGGCGTATGCAGGAATCCTGGAGGATCTGGATGCGCCGCGGGAGTGGGGGCATGGAGCCGGCGGGTATGCGAAACGGCTGGCCTCGACGCTGGCCTGTTCGGGAATCCACGCCGCCGTGGCGTTCGGTCTCGACACGGCCCTTCACGAGGACCCACGGTACTTCCGGTCCACGGATCGAGGCTTTTTTCGCCGGTCGGCACACGCCGTTCGCGGCACGTTTCTCACGCGAACGGACAGCGATGGAGAGACCATCTCGGCGTGGCGAATCGGCAGCGCCTACAGCACTGCCTTTCTATCCAACCAATGGTATCCGGGCCGATTGAATACGGCCCGCCTCGGGGCCATCCAGGGAAGTCTCACGTTGGGCTTCGACATGGTGACCAATCTGGGAACCGAGTTCTGGCCGGACATCAAGCGGATCGTGCTTCGCAAGAAGTAACGTGGAGCCGGCACTCCTGCCTGCCGCGTCCCACTCTCAGCGTTACGTCCGCGCGAATTGCGACTCCCGCGGCGCTTTATACACCACCTGTAAATGCGGCGTCTCGAGCCTCGCACCGGACTGCAGCTTCGACGTCAGGCAGCTTTCCAGCATGCCACTCACGAGCAGCGTGCGCTCTACGGGGTAGGGCGCCACGCCCGTCTCGAACATCTGCTCCGCCTTGTGCATCAGGCACGCGGAATAAGTAACGTTGGGGTCCGGCGTCAGCAGGAACTGCGTGGATTGAAGCGGCAGGCCCTTCACCTTCGCGGCGAAATTAAAGTCCTTCAGCGCGCCGTTGAGCATCAGCATGGTGGCCTTCAGGCCATCGCGG
>Ga0335081_10009130_pt1 | contig 15935 bp, 12 predicted proteins | sample Lox_Sample_35_FD_206713 | JGI IMG/M metagenome (GOLD analysis project Ga0335081, IMG submission 206713) | Soil microbial communities from Loxahatchee National Wildlife Refuge, Florida, United States - Lox_Sample_3.5 | ecosystem: Environmental > Terrestrial > Soil > Wetlands | place: USA... | reverse complement strand
TGGGCGTAGCCGTGACGGTGAGCGTCACGGTGGTGCTCTGCTGGGTGCCTCCGCCGTTGCCGGTGACGGTGATGGGATAGGTTCCCGTCGGGGTGCTGGAGCCGACGGTGATGGTCATGGTGGAGCTACCCGAGCCGGGCGCGGGAATCGGATTGGGACTGAAAGTCACGGTGGTGCCTGAGGGCACGCCGGAAGCCGACAGAGTGATGGAGCTGTTGAAGCCGCCACTGATGGTGGTGGTGATGGTGGAGGTCCCCTGATGGCCCTGGACAATGCTGAGCGAAGAAGGTGAGGCAGACATGGTAAAGCTGCCCGTCGCTGGGGTACGGAAGGCCACCATCTGCATGATCCACTTTCCGGCTGGAGAGACTGGCGCGGTGGCGTTATAGCTGCCGGTCGTTGTCACCATGCGGTCTTCGGCGATGTCGCCATCGGGCTGGGTCAGCATTCGCGAGGTGAAGCCGCTGCCCGGGCCGCTAGTCAGTGTCTGCACCAGGTTGGCGCCGAAGATCAGGTCGCTTGGGTTGGTGGTTGTCGCCGCCCCACTGTTGCTGCTGGAACTGTTGCCGGATCGCGCAGCCGTCACGTCCACGGGATTATTGGGATCGGCGCCGCTGTATTCAAGTATGCGAATGTCCGGCGACAATGCCCCTGTGGAAAATGTTACGTTGACAGTATTGGCTCCCGCGCCCGCGGCAACAATGTTTTTCGCGTAGTAAATGGATTGCGAGGCAACTCCGCTCTGTTTCGTCGGTCCGACCGCCCGTGTATAGATATTCCCCGCCGAGTCGGCGACTGAAGTTACAGAAGCTGTGCTGTCGTTCCAGCCGACCACGACAACGTTAAGATCCCCCGCGGTTTGCGCAGAGTTGAACCGAACACTAACGCCCGATTGGGGTAACTGGGGAGTGGCGTAGTTCCCCTGAACGAAGCTGATCGTGGGGGCCGGCAATCCCAATATTGGGCCGCTTCCGTTGTAGATCTGCTGGATCTGCTGCGGGCTCAGAGCTCCGTCATAAATTCGAAAATCGCTGACTGTACCGGAGCTGAACTCGGCCTTACCGCCACGCGAAAACAGATAGATGGGATCCTGGCCAAAGTTGTTGGTATTGGTCGCCGACGAAAGGTTCCAGCCTGGCGTCTGCAGGGCGCCATCGACATAGAACGCTATTTCATTTCCTCCGGTCTGAGTTTTGTCGTAGACGACCGCCAGATGGTGCCAAACACCGGAAGAGGGTTGGGTATAACAATTTGCGGTCGTGCCGTCGTTACCACGCAATGTAGCCTGTATCCCGTGACAGGTCTGGTCGTCCGGCAGAAAGGCAAACCCGGTGCTGGAGCTTTGATAATCGTTGCTGGCCTCGAAGAGAGCTCCGCCCCCAGTCGTATAAGCGCGCCGGCTCCAGAACGCAATGGTAACTGCCGGCGTATTGCCGAGATCGATAGGAGGGATGGTTACATAGGCGGGATTGGCCGTATCGGCAGAGACTGCCCAGCCTCTCGGTCCACGGACCCACTGGACGCCGCTCGACAGGGTTGCATTGTGGACATTACCTGATGAGTCGAATGCTGTCTTTCCAGAACCCTCATCAAATTTCCACTCGCCTGCGGGAGATTGTGCTGTGAGAGGTACAACGGTGCCGACGATTAGAATCAGAACCAAAAAAGAACTCAAAAGGAAAGAATAGATAAAAGGCTTACAAAACATGAGGATGGCCCTCGCTAACTGACAGGATTTCGCAACGCCGATGCGGCCGCTGCGGCGGTAGCGTGCAGTGGGACCACCGCCATTTTCAGCCTAACGGAACAGGAGCTGTATTTATCATCCGGTAAGTAAGATGCGCTTACGTAGGTAACCACCGGGGTAATATCAGGAAGAATGACTCAGCATGCCCTTCTGACAGCTCCGGGTGAACGCGAAGCGGGAGACTGGGGAAACAACGGCCACTATTGCAGTCTGGGAAGAAGCCGTGGCTCGATCACCGATTGGAGCCCTGGATGCGGTACTCCGGGGTGAGGTCGTATGCGCCGGACCAGCCTGCGCGCAGTGCAACGCCTCTCGGATGGCATCAGGAACCGAGCCCGGTTTTGGGACCAGGGGAGGCTTCCGGGCGAAGCTTCATGGCCTGGTTCTGGCGATGTCCGGCCCTTTTTCTGGGGAGGCGTGCGGCTCCAGATGGTGGCGGGTCAGGTCTTCCTGCAGACAGGCGAAGGCCTCCTCAGGAGTATTCGCCCAGTGAAACAGTTCGAGATCCTTCGGCGAGATCGTACCGGCATCCACCAGCGCCTGGAAATTGATCACGCGGTCCCAGTACTCCTTGCCATAAACCACGATGCAGATGCGCTTGGCCAGCTTTTCGGTCTGCGCGAGGGTGAGCAGTTCAAACAGTTCGTCGAAGGTGCCGAAGCCTCCGGGAAAGACAACCAGCGCCTTCGCCAGATAGGCAAACCAAAGTTTGCGCATGAAAAAGTAATGGAACTCAAAATTCAGATCGGGGGTGATGTACGGGTTGGGCATCTGCTCAAATGGCAGATTGATGTTCATGCCAACGGTCTTGCCGCCCGCCTCCGAAGCTCCCAGATTGGCAGCCTCCATGATCCCCGGTCCTCCACCCGTGCAGATCACGAAGCGATGCCGGGGCTGACTGATTGATCTGGTCCACTTGGTGATGAGAAATGCCAGCCTGCGGGCGTCCTCGTAGTAGCGGGCCATCTCCACGTCGGCGCGGGCACGCCTCACCCGCTCCTGCTCCTCCGGCGGCGCCAACGTTGCCGAGCCGGGCTTGTCCAGCACCTGCAAGGCCTCTTCTGCCTGGGAGCGGCTGTGAAAACGTGCCGAGCCGAAGAAGACGATCGTGTCCTGAATGCGCTCCCGCCGGAAGCGCGACAGAGGCTCCTGATATTCAGCCAGGATGCGCAGAATGCGGCCATCGGGGCCGTTCAGAAACTTCCGGTTCTCGTATGCGAGGGGGGCGCGATTGTGATGAGGTCGTCCGTCTTTGCTGTCAGCCATGCCGTCCGAAACCCCGAGAGCCGCTAATGGGACCCTGTCAAATAAAGCCGCAATCCGCTCAGTCCCCCGGCTCGCGATAGCGGACGGCCTCCGAAATCGCCAGCCAGATATCGCTCAGGCCCAGCCCGCTGATGAGACCGCGGACGAAGTCCTGCATCAGGACCTCACGCAGCCGCGGAAAGCCGATCAGCAGCGAGTTGTTCGGCCAGAATGACGTCCAGGGAGCGACGGTCAGAATGATGCCGATTTCCAGGCAAAAGAGGACAAAGACCAGTAGCAGCAGACGGTTCCTCCAGACTTCCCATCTGGAGAGCTTGCCTTGCGGTGTCGGCATCACCAGGATGGACCCGGTCTGCTGCGGTGATTGTTCCCCCCCATGCTGCAACGAAGTCATATCGGATCTGTGAACGTTGGCCTGCGCCCCCGCAGCTCAGTGCCTGCCAGCAAAGTTGCGTTGTCCAGCACTTCCAGGGCTGCTGTAACCCTGAGAGCAAGAATACTACGCGCAGCCGCGGTGCGCCCGCGAATTGCCGGGAGTGGCAGGGCTGCAGGGTTTCCGGTTCGCAGCGACGCTGCATCCATATCAGGTTCCAAACCGCTTCGCTGCGCGGGCCTTGGCCTTTGCCGCTTCCGCCTGCCGGTTTCTCGGCGCCACTGCGGTCTCCAGTGAATGTAGCAGACGGTTGGCGACCGCTGCGATTTCGTCAACCGCCGCCAGAAATGCAGCTTCGTTCGCCTTCGATGGTTTTCTGAAACCGCTGATCTTCCTCACGAACTGAAGGGCGGCAGCCCGAATCTCCGCATCTGTCACCGGAGGCTCGAAATTGAAAAGGGTTCTGATGTTCCTGCACATAAGAATCGCCTGCTGGTCGCGTATACCCGCGGCGCAGCTTTCGCGCGAGCTCACGGTTTGACCGCACTTTTTGCGAGTGCTACCGTCAAACCCAACAGCCCCAATGCTTGCCCGCCTGCAATACTGGCCGGTTGCGCTGTTGGTGCGCCTGATCGGCGTGCTGCCCCGTCCACTCGCCCATGGAGCCGGCATTCTGGTCGGCGGGCTGGTGTACTGGTTGCATCCCCGTTTGCGGCGCGTCGGACATCGCAATCTGGAATTGGCGTTCCCCGACCAGCCTCCCGCAGAGCGCCGCCGGATATTGCGCGGCGTATATGTTTCACTCGGCCGGCTCCTCGGCGAGGCCTGTCTGTTCCCGCGATATACGCAGCAAAACGCGTCAGAAATAGCAGCTTATCAGGGTTTCGAGAATTTCGAAGCTGCGGAAAAACGTGGCAAAGGTGTTCTGCTTCTTACAGCCCACTTTGGCGGATGGGAGGTTGGCTCGTTCTTTCATTCATTGCAGGGGCATCCCATGCACATCGTGGTGCGGCCGCTGGACAATCCCTACGTCGACGCGCTCGTCAGCCGCTACCGCGGGCTGCATGGCAATAACATGTTCGGCAAGCGGGAATTCGCGCGCGGGCTGATCGCCGCCATGCGGAAGAACGAAACTGTGGGCATTCTTATGGACACCAACATGACCCCGCCGCAGGGCGTGTTCGTTGATTTTTTCGGGATTCCGGCCTGCACCGCGAGCGGTCTGGCGCGCGTCGCGCTACATACCGATGCCACGGTCGTCCCCGCATTCACCATCTGGGACCCGGTACTGCGAAAATACCGTGTGGAGTTCGCTCGGCCGGTAACCTTGGTGCGTACCGGCAACGACGACCGGGATGCCGTGGCGAATACGGCGCTATTCACCAGAATCATCGAACAGTACGTTGGTCGCTATCCCGACCAGTGGCTCTGGGTACATCGCCGGTGGAAAACGAGACCGCCGGGGGAGCCGCCGCTATACTTAGGTTGAGCTTTCAGCTCAGCATGGCGGTAGCGAAAGCGAACCAGGGAAGAACGGGCAGCGGAGAAGTTTTGTTATAACAGGCTCATGGCACATAGCCTCCAGGAACTTGCGGAGTTCACGGCGGCGCGCCTCGTTGGTGACGGAAAAACCAGAATCTCCAAAGTGGCCAGCATCGCACAGGCGCAACCGGGCGACCTGATATTTGTTCAGCAGGAAAAAGACCTGGCACTGGCTCTTTCGTCACCCGCCAGCGCGATCATTGCTGGAGAGTTCGCTGATGATTCCGCCAGTCCCAAACCGCTGCTGGTTGCGCACAATCCGCGGCTTGCGTTCTGCCGCGCCGGCGCGCTGCTGCATCCGCGCAGGACATACCCGGTCGGCGTGCATCCTGCTGCCGTAGTTCACTCTTCGGCGAAACTGGCGGCAACTGCAGCCATTGATGCGCATGCGGTCATTGAAGCCAATGCCGTCATCGGCGAGCGCTCGCATGTTGGCACGAGCTGCAGTATCGGCGAAGGGGTGGTCATCGGCGACGATTGCGACCTGTATCCGTGTGTGATCATCTACCCCGGTACGACGCTGGGGCATCGCGTCGTCGTGCACGCCGGTTCGGTGCTTGGGTCCGATGGCTTCGGGTTCGTACGCGACGAGGTCTATGGCAGGTATCACAAGTTTCCGCAGCTCGGCCAGCTCGTGATCGGCGATTATGTCGAGATTGGAGCCAACTGCACCATCGATCGCGGCGCACTCGATAAGACGGTTATTGGGCCGGGCGCGAAGCTGGACAACCTGGTACACATCGCTCACAACGATACTGTAGGGGCAAATGTAGTGATTGCGGCGCAGACCGGTGTCTCCGGCAGCTCGGAAATCGGAGACGGTTGTGTCATCGGTGGCCAGGTCGGCATCGGCGATCACGTGAAGATCGAGGCCGGCACCATCCTCGGTGGGCAATGCGGCGTTCCATCGAACAAGGTCCTGCGCGGAAAGGGCCTGTTGTACTGGGGGACGCCAGCCCGGCCCATACGGGCATACCTGAAAGAGTTGGCGATGCTCTCGCGCCTGGCCGGCAAGAGGGATGGCTGATCTTACCGGTGAAACATCCCTGCGCAGCCATGGCAGTCAGGTGCCAACTGGCGGCTGGTTGGTGGTTCTATGGCGATCGTTGTTGTTGGTGGACATTCCCGCAGTGTTGGCAAAACCAGCGTAGTGGCCGGCCTGATCGCCGCTTTGCCGGAGTTTCATTGGACAGCGATGAAGATCACGCAATACGGTCACGGCATCTGCTCCGCCGACGGGAAGCTTTGCCACTGCGCGACCGACGATCACTCCTGGGCGGTGAGCGAAGAGCGTGATCGCGGAGGTGAGAGCGACAGTTCGCGGTTTCTGATTTCAGGCGCCATGCGTTCCCTGTGGGTCCGCACGCGCCAGGGTATGCTCGCTGAAGCCATGCCGCGTGTGCGCAAGGAGCTCGCCGCGGCAGAAAACGCCATTCTGGAATCCAACAGCATCATGCGGTTTTTGCGGCCCGACCTCTATCTCACCGTGCTGGATATGGCCACAGCTGATTTCAAAGCATCGGCGCGGCAGTTTCTGGATCGCGCAGATGCCGTCATCCTGAACGGTGAAGCAGACCACGTCGCCTGGAATGGTGTTTCCCTCAAGCCGGTTGCTGGCAAGCCCATGTTCCACATCGAGCCCCCGCAATACGTCACAGCGGAGCTGGTTGAGTTTGTGCGGCAGAAAATCGGGAAGGCTGCGCCTGGCGGCCGACAGTCGACAATGCCGCCTGCCGGCGCGCACTAACCGCCAGCTGCTTGCCCGCTCTTATGCGGCCTGAGTCGGAGAACCACTTTCCTGGGGAGAGGATTCCGACGCTGGCCCCTTCTGCTGAGCGAGGGGAGTGCCCCTGGTCCCGCCTTCACACCCTATTCGCGCAAAAATGATGTCCATTACCAGTCCGGTGAGCGCATCCAGGAAGCCCTGGTTGATGCGGACGATCGCGCAGACCTGTTCGTTGTCGAGGCCTGCCTCCAGCAGTTGGGAGATGCCGGTCTCTAGCGGAACCGGCAGCTCAGCAACCAGGGTCCAGGCGCTTTCGGCGATGCGATACTGACAGTCCTTGTACACGGGAGAGTGCAGGAGGTCTTTCAGCGCCGACCAGTACTCCTGATAAAAGTCGGGCCAGCACGCCAGCGCGCGGTGTTCATCGGAGATGAAAGCGAGCTCCAGAATACGCCGGCGCTCCTCCCAGATGCGTTGCACCGCCGGAGTAGCCTGAGGGCTGCCGCTCAGCCAGGGCGCCGCCGGAAAAGTGGGATGGCTGGCGGGCTCGGGCCTGCCGAGCAGCTGGCCGACCTGGCCTTCGAAGGCCTGCATCTGGGCAGCCGAAATCAGCAACAGCAGGGGATCGAGATACTGGTAAAAGTCAAGTACCTGCAGAAACGACACCGACGACGTGGCTTGCCGGGCAGGATTGGAGGCGAGAGCGGAGATACCGAAGTAGTTGTGCGCCCGGGTATAGGACTCGGCCGCCAGGCGCGCGCCCAACTGGAAAAACTGACGCGATTCCAGCGCCGGGCGAAACGCCCGCCAGTGCACCTCCAGGAATAGGGGAAAGGCGGCATACGCCCGATAGAGGCTGGGAACGGCAGGCAAGCCGAGAAGGCAGCAAAGCTCCTCGAAGATCTGGCGGGTTCGGGGAGGAGCCTCGCTGTCGCATACCAGCTTAAGCCGGTTTCCGTGCTTCCAGCGCATATTCTATTCGATGAGAAGAGTGACAATGCCGATGTAAGGTGAATCACTGCATTCCCCGCGCGTCGCCCCAGCATTAGTCCGGGTGTTTGTTCCCGTCCTGCCGGTGTGACCCGGCTAAAGCTCTGGCGGCAGGCGTTCAGGCGCGGAGGGGCCTGGGTCTCTGTCGGATAGAATCAGCACAGGAGCCTATGTTCGGTCCAGCCGATCCCAACCGTCCAGTATTTGAGGTTCTCTTTGATCACGCCGAAGCCAGCCCGGTGGACGATCCGGCCTATACTCCTTATGGCAATCTTGGTTTCCCCCCGCCGCCGATTGATCGACCCTGGATCTACGCCAACTTCGTACAGTCGCTGGACGGCATTGCTAGTCTCCTGGGCAAGTACGCGTCAGGTAGTGAGATTTCCCAGTCACGCGAGGATCGCTGGCTGATGGACCTGCTGCGCGCTCATGCCGACGGCCTGCTGATGGGGATGAATACCCTGCGGGAAGAACAGCGGCGGCGCGGACCTGACAGCCGGGGCATAGTCTTCCGTGTGGCCGACCTTGCCCTGCGGGACTTACGCAACAGGCTCGGAAAAGTGCGCGAGCGTAACATTTTCGTCACCAGCGCTGCCGACCTCGATCTGTCGCGCCACAAGGTATTTGACGGAGATCTCGTGGATGCGGCGATACTCACCTCGCCGGCGGGCGCTCAGAGGCTTCGTGCACAGGGTACGCACCCGCACCTTGCCATTATCGGTGCAGGGGACAAGGACAGCTTCGATCTCATACGAGCGATTTCGAAGCTGCGGGAGGAATTGGAAGTGCAGTACCTGTTGTGCGAGGGTGGTCCTACGCTTTATGGGAATCTGGCACGCGCCGACCTGGTCGACGAAAAGTTCATGACCGTCTCGCCCATTGAAGTGGGGCAAATCGTACCTCCGGAACAGGACCGCATTGCAGTCGAGCAGACCATTCCCGTGCTGCTGCGTCCCACCGTCTTCGGAGGGCCCGGATTTACTCGCGAGCGCATAACCCGCTGGAGATGGATGAGCTGCCGCAAGGTGGGCGATCATCAGTTCAACCGCTACAGAAGGAGCAGGAAATCGGGTTAGCAGGAGATCGCGCCGCCTACTTGGCCATCTCCAGCATGCCGGCTGCGCGATTCAGCGCGTTGGTCAGGACCTGCAACTGCTGTCTGGTCTGGGAGAGATTCTTCTTCTCGATGGCTTCGTTCACGCCGGGGATGACGACTGCCGCGTATCCGGTGTGCTCGCCGGGGGCGTAGATTGCATGTTTGAACCAGGGACGATCGGGAAGGCCGTCGGTCAGGAACGCCCGCTCGGTGTTGCGTAAAATCAGGTTCAGTACCCCCGCATCGCCGACGCCGCGATCTTGCATCTGTAACATGTTGGCCCCCGCGTTCTTCAGCCGCTCTGCCGCCTTCATCGCCTCAGTGAACGACGGCGTCTGGTCTGCGTACGCCGTCTTTGCGCTCTGCTCTGCGGCCTTCAGATATTCCACGATCTCCTTCCCATATTCCTCATAATTCAGTGGCAGTACGTCGGCGGAGGCGATGCGTATGGCTTCGATCCCATACAAGCGCGCCATTTCCTGTTCGTAAACAAACGTCGGATCGGCAAACTTCGTGAACCAGGTGAAATCGTCAAACGCCGAGTGGTAAACGCCGTATGGCCCCCGCGAACCGATGTCGGCTGAAGGTACCCCAAGGTGGTGCAGAAAGGCCGTGTAATCGGATCCGCCCCCAAGATCGCCGACCTTCACGTCGTATACCATCGCAGCTGCCGGCTCGCGCCCCGGGCCGCTGGGCACCTCGGGTTGACCGTGGGCTGCACGATCCTGACCGTGCTTCTCCTCCGTGGCTTTCCACTGGTCATAGACGCTGCCGCCCTTGGGACTCGGTACTGACCGGGCGACATCCCGCAGATACTGCTTCAGGCTCGGTACCGAGGAGGCAGCAAAATCCGGCCCAGAAACCGCCACATCCATGTTGAAGTAGGCAACGGCACGCGAGAGTTCCTTAGCGTGCTGCTCGGCAAACTCCGTCGAGCCGATCAGACCTTCCTCTTCGCCATCCCAGCTGGCAAAAACCACTGTCCGCCTGGGGCGCCATCCCTGCTTCAGCAACTCTCCCACGCCATGCACGGCTTCCAGCTGTGCCGCGGTGCCGCTGTTGGGATCGACCGCGCCGTATACCCAGGCATCGCGATGGTTGCCCGTTACGACCCACTCGTTCGGCAACTCCGAACCGCGAACCATGCCAATGACGTCCCAGATTGACACGTAGCGGTAGGCAATCTTTACGGCGAGGTGCACCCTGGCCGGTCCGGGCCCAACGTGATACGTAAAGGGCAGCGCGCCTTGCCAGCTTCGCGGCGACTCCGGGCCGCCAAGGTTCGCCATGATAGGCATTGCGTTGGCCGAAGAAAGCGGCGCCACGGGGATGGTCGGCAGGTCGGTGGCTTTTTCCGGGGGAGTGCGCCTGCTCTCGGGCAGCTCAGGAACAGAAGCAATACCCGGTGTAGTGGGATCTCCTGGGTAACGAAACAGGTATTGCACCGATCCTCGTTGCACTGCGGTATCGGGGCGCCACGGGCCTTTGGGATACCTGTCGCCCTTGAAGTAGCCATCATCCCATGGATCGGAGTAGAGAATGACGGCAGCGGCCCCATACTGCGCCGCCAGCAACACCTTCACTCCCCGGAAGACTTCACCGTAACGGATGATGACGATTTTGCCTTTGACCTCGATTCCCATCTCCTGCAGCTTCCTGAAGTCCTCCGCCCGCCCGTAATTGGCGTACACTACCCCGGCAGTGACCTCGCCAGACGGCGAATACTCGTTGAAGGCGGGCAAGATTCTCGGATCCTTCTGAAACGGATCGTCGCCCACGCGCTCGGGCGAGGGCCCATGCATCACCACGCCCTCCGGCGCAACCAGATCGACCCGGACATCGAGCGGCAATCCCATCCAGACCCTGTATTCCTGAAGGTACGCGTCCAGTCCCGCAGCTTTGTAGTTCTGCAGGACGTACTCAGCCGTGCGACGGTCTTCAGGCGAGCTGGCGACGTGCGGCGCTGACGTCAGCGCCTCCAGGTGCTGCTTCGCCAGGTGGGGATCGGGTACGGCAAGGAAAGTCCTTTCCGTCTGCAGCTCCACAGCCGGATTACGATAGCCGAAAATCCTGTCCGGCGGGGTGAATGGCACCGGCGCGCCTTCCTGCCCAGGGGCGATTGAGAGCAGACCGAGGACACAGGCGAGCATAACGTTCAGGCAAGAGGTCAATCCGGTCTCCTGAAGACTTGCAGAGAACTCGCGGCCCGAGTAATCGCGGAATATAGCAGATTACATCATGGATGGAGGGAATGCTCTTGCGGAGAGGTAGCACCCATGCAGGCCATGGCAGCCGTGCAGCGAAGCCTATAGAGCGGCGGTGGGCTGCGGAGAAGCTGACGCGACCGCCGTAGGAGCAGCGGCCAGACTTGCCGCTGGGCCGCCCATATTCAGTAGCGTTTGGAGCTCCGGTACAATCGCGCGACCGGAGTTCTCGCCCAATTCGATCAGTTCCCTGGCGCGATCGAAGCAGTTGTAGGAGAACCCGTTCACGTCGGGCTGCAGCAAGAGGTCGGCGTCTTTCCTCCACAGCTCTGACATCCTGCTCTGTGCAATCGAGAAGCACTGTCCAATCACCTCAAACAGGTGACGCGGCGGGCGATGCTGCGTCCAATGCGCGCTCAGGAACACTCCCAGCACGCGCTCGGCCCCCATCCTGCGGAGCGGGGTTGTGGGAACGGCGTAACCGAGCATTCCGTCGATATAGGAGCGCCCGTCGATTTCCACGGGATGAAACATTCCCGGGTACGCACAACTGGCCCGAATCGGTCCTACCAGCGGCCCTTTGGTGAAAACCACGGCCTCGCCATTTAAAAAGTCTGTCGCGGAGACCGCCAGAGGAATTCTAAGATCTTCAAAGGTGCTGACCTTCAGCACCCGCGCGCAAAACTGTCTCAGACGCTCGCTGCTGCACAGGGCGTACCGGGATAGGGTCCAGCGGGCGAAATCCCTGAACCGCGCGACCCGCGCGACCTCCTCCAGTTCCGCGGCGCTCATGCCGGCGCAGTAGCAGGCGCCGACAATGGCACCCACGCTGGTTCCAGCGACGAAATCAACCGGGATCTTCGCCTCCTCCAGCGCCTTCAGAACTCCAATGTGCGCCAGACCGCGCGCGAATCCTCCCCCCAGGGCGACGCCCAGTCTTGGCCGGCGCGGCTCCACGCCGTTGAGTTGCTGCCGCTCTACAGGGGAATGTGGCTGCTCGCGCGAAAACGCGCGCAGCGAGCGAAACAATCTTCGAATCGCACTCAAGGCTGCTACCCTAATGCCCAGTTTTTGGGGCACACATGTATGATGCTGCTGCGTGTGCGAATGATCTCCCAGCGCCCGCCAGACGCGATGTCACGAGCTGGTGAGAGTGGGCCCGAGTTCCCCGACGGGGCCTTCCCTGGACGGCGGCATGGGCTTTCTGATCACACGGCCGGCCGAAGATTACCCGTTGAGCAGATTAGCGGCTTTTCTACGGCAACGCGTCGGCCACCACGCGCGAAGGCGTTCTCGGGTGAAAGTGGCCCTCCCATTTCGCCATGACGGCAGCGGCCAGGCAGTTTCCCAGCACGTTCACTGCGGTGCGTCCCATATCCAGCAAGGGGTCAACCCCGAGTAGAAGAAACAGCGGCCCGCTCGGTAGTCCGATGGAAGCAGCCGTCGCCATCAACACCACCAGTGAGCCCCGCGAAACCCCCGCAATTCCTTTGCTGGTGAACATCAGCGTCAGCATGATCATGAGTTGCTGGCCGAGGGAGAGATGAATGCCGGCCACTTGGGCGACGAAGATGCTTGCCACCGAAAGATAGAGTGAGCCGCCATCCATGTTGAAGCTATAACCGGTAGGGATGACGAAGGCGACGATGTGGCGCGGAACCCCGATGGTTTCCATCGCCTCCATGGCCCGCGGCAGAGCGGCCTCGGAACTGGTTGTTGCGAAGGCGATGGTGAACGGTTCGGCCACAGCCTTGGTGAACATCCGCAACGGAATACGGAACATCGCGGCGACAGGCAGGAGGACCGCGACGATAAACACGATGAGCGCTGCATAAAACGTCAAGAGCAGCTTCGCCAGGCTGGCAAGCACGGCAACCCCGGTTGTTCCTACCGTGTAGGCTACCGCCGCCCCAACCCCGAACGGCGCCGTATACATGACGATGTTGGTGAACTTGAACATCGTTTCGCTCAGGCTCTCGCAGAAGGTGAGCATGGGGCGGCGTTTCGGCTCGCTAAGCATGGCCAATGCAATGGCGAAAATGAGGCTGAAGACAACAACCTGCAGCACTGCGCCGTCGGCGACGGCCTTGGCGATGTTCTCCGGGAAGATGTGCAGAATGGTGTCCTCGGCGCTGAGTTTCCCGGGCAGCTGCATCTCGGAGGCGCTCGCGCCGGCGGCCGGCTGCAAGCCCACGCCGGCCTTGCTGAGGTTGATGGCTCCCAGCCCGAGGAAAATTGCGACGGTAGTAACGATTTCGAAGTAAATGACGGAGCGTAAGCCGAGCCGGCCGACCTGCCTCAGATTGGGATGTCCCGCGATCCCTACGACCAGCGTCCCGAATAACAGTGGCGCAATGATGGTCTTGATCAGCCGGAGAAAAATGAGCGCCAGTACCTGCAGGTGCCTGGCAAGGTTGGGTATATCATGTCCGATCTCCGCGCCCAGGAACATGGCGATGAAGATCCACGCCGTGAGCGTCCGTCGCAGGCAGCCATAGACAATGAGTGCGGCGAGGGCAATCCAGCGCAGGGCAGGACACAGGAGCGCCGCCGATGGGCTGTTCGTTACCGGAAATAGCAGCGATGCAAGGCCGGCAACGGCGGCGATCACGAGCAGTATGCTCTGGCGGCGATGAATCAACCGGCGGCTCATTGGTCGGACGGATCGCAATAAAGCGGCGCCTGGCGTAACCCGCCTGGTGATCACCCGCCATCGTGCGCCAGGTAGAACATGAAGAACTGGTCATACGAAGGAAACCCGGGCGGCTCGGGCATCGTAGTTATCTTCAGCCAGCACAGTGTACACTGGCGGACGCGCATGGCATTACCGAATGTGACCCCATACTCTGGCCGCGCGGATGTCCTCGCGCAGCGGCCGCAGGTCCCTCGCCGGGCCAATCGCCGTGTGGCAATCCCTGGAGATCGCTCATGAGAAACTCGCTGGTACTCGGGTTAGGTGTTGTGATGTTGGCCTGCTCCGCGGCGGCGGCGCAGAGCCCGTTTGCCCCGAAGGTCAGCGGGCCGCTGTCGCAACGGGTTGTGGCCTATCGCATTGAGGCGAAATATGACCCGGGAAAGCACACGGTTGAAGCTACCGAAGTTCTGAGCTATCACAACCTGACCGGCCAGCCGCTGGATACCTTCCCTTTTCACCTTTACCTGAACGGCTTCCAGCCCAGGTCTACCTGGATGCAGGAAGCCCATCGCGACACCTTCATTCGCACCAGCAACCTGAACACCTGGAAGCCGGAGGACTATGGCGCGAACGAGGTTCTTTCGTTCGAAGTCGCGGGCATGGGCGATCTGACAAAGCAGATGAACTTCGTGTCGCCCGATGACGGCAATCCCGATGACCGGACCGTCTTCCAGGTGAAGCTGCCGCGGCCGGTGCCGCCGGGCGCGGATGTCGTGTTCAGGATGAAGTTCAAGGCTACCTTCCCGGAGGTGATCGCGCGTACCGGCTATAAGCGCACCTTCCTGCTCGCGGGCCAGTGGTTTCCGAAGGTAGGCGTCTGGTGGCACGGACAGTGGAACTGCCACCAGTTTCATGCCTTGACCGAGTTCTTCGCCGACTTTGGAACGTATGACGTGAAGATCACGCTGCCGAAGAACTACGTCATTGGCGCGACCGGGGTGCAGGTCGGAGAGCGGGATAACGGGAACGGGACGAAAACGGTCGCGTTTCATGCCGAGGATGTGCATGATTTCGCCTGGACCGCCGATCCGCATTTCAGGGTGGTGGAAGATCGCTTTGACGGTAGTGTAGGGCCGGTAAGAATCCGCCTACTGACGTACGACAGTCACCGCCACGAATGGCAGCCATACATCACCTGCATGAAGGAAAGCATGAGGCGCTTCGACGACTGGTATGGGGCGTATCCGTACGCGCAGATCACGGTGGTGGATCCGCCGCACGGAGCCGGCGAGTCCGGAGGCATGGAGTATCCCACTTTCATCACCGGCTTCAGCGGCTGGTTCATTCCCCAAGGCTTTCACCTTATCGATTTGGTCGCCGAACACGAGTTCGGGCACCAGTATTGGTACGGCATGGTAGCGACCAACGAGTTCGAGAATGGCTGGCTGGATGAAGGCATCAACAGCTACACCGAGGCGAAGGTGCTGGATAGCATGTACGGCGAGAATGCCAGCGTGATCAACCTGCTGGGTGGTCAGCTTGGCGAACGGGAAATCCAGCGCATGGGATATATGGATGCCATCGATACCGACCCGCTCTCGCGCATGAGCTATCAGGACTTGAGCTTCGGAAGTTACGGCGGCGTCACCTACGGCAAGACGGCGTCGGTGCTGATTTCACTGGAAAAAATCATCGGCGAGCAGACTCTGAAAAATGCGCTGCATACGTACTTCATGCGCTACCGTTTTACCCACCCGACACAGGAAGACTTCATGCGGACGGTCAACGAGGTTGCCGGCCAGGACCTGGGCTGGTACTGGAACCAGGCCGTATATGGGACTCAGGAGCTGGATTACGAAGTACTTCGCGCCGATTCCGCTCCTGTGAAGTGGTATGAGGCGCACCAGAAGGAGAAGAAAGGCGAGACGGAGTACGAGACCCAGGTCATCCTGCACCGCAAGGGGGATTTCATCTTTCCGGTGGAAGCCGTCGTGAAGTTCGACAATGGCGAGAGCGTGCGCGAAAAATGGGACGGCAAGGACCGCTGGGTGCGCTATGTGTATCGCGGGAAGGCACAGGTCGACTCGGCGCAGCTCGATCCCGGTGATCGGATCACGCTCGACAGCGATTACCTGAACAACAGCCGCACCACCGGATCGCAGGGGAGAGCAACCGTGAAGATCGCGGCCTACTGGATGTTCCTGACGCAGTTTCTGGCGCAGATGCTGAGCTGGCTGGTCTAACATGCCCGCCCGCATGCGGGTCTGGCTTTACCGGGAGCGCGATTGCAGCCTGGCAGTGCCGGTCCTGGATCGAGGAAATGACAATGGCTGACGAGCACAAAGGCCTTGTAGCT
>Ga0335081_10009129_pt1 | contig 15935 bp, 13 predicted proteins | sample Lox_Sample_35_FD_206713 | JGI IMG/M metagenome (GOLD analysis project Ga0335081, IMG submission 206713) | Soil microbial communities from Loxahatchee National Wildlife Refuge, Florida, United States - Lox_Sample_3.5 | ecosystem: Environmental > Terrestrial > Soil > Wetlands | place: USA... | reverse complement strand
CGTCAGGATCAGCGCCTCGGTCCCGTTCGGAAGCGCCTGGTAGCCGAATCCGTACTCGACGGGTAGCGTGAGCTTGTCGATCGTGGCCGATTCCTTCGGATCCGGCTGCGAGGGTAGCGGCGGTGTGGTGAGCGGGAGCGTCTTCGAGAGCGGCTGCTTCAGCTGGTGGGAGAGGTTGCTGCGCTCGAGGTAGAGCAGCGTCGTCGGCGCCTGCCCGGGAGGCGGCGGCATGTAGGCGATCACCGCGCTCACCGAGGGCGCGTACTTGAATGTGTAGAGGGCGACCTCGAGCGCTTCGCGGCGAACGAGCCGCTCGCGCGCCGAGCTCGGCTCACCCCGGGTGATCGCACATTCCGAGCCGAGCCCGCAGAACTGCATCTGCACGTTGCCCTTCGTCGCGATGATCCGGCTGAAGTTCTGGCTCGAGGACGAGACCCGGATCGCGATCGTCGAGACGCTCCTGACCTTCGTGTTGCGTGTCAGCTCGGGATCGCTCGGGACGACCGCGACGAGCTGGTCGCCGGATGAGTCGAGTTTGTACTGGCCGGCGACGTGCTGCGCGATCTCGGCAGTGACCTTCGAGGAGCTCCCCGCCTGCGGCATCCACGTCGACCATGCCGGCGGCTTCGGCGCTCCGGGCTGCCGCGCGACGATCACCACGCCCACGATCGCCGCCACGAGGATGGCTCCCAACGCGCCGTACATGAACGCGAACCGCGGTCCGAAGCCCGAGTGCTGCTCGCGCTGTGGCTGGGCCGGCTCGGGGGTTTCGGACACGTCTCCATGATGCCCGTCGCGACGGTGTGTTGCGGTGTCGCTTGCACGCAGGGGGGAGGCTCGCCGGGGCCGCGCAATCCCTGTGGCCGGCTGAACCGCTAGGGGACGAACTCGTCGGCGACCGAGAGCGCCTCGTCGAGGATCGCCACGCCCTCGTCGAGCTCCTCGCGGGTGATCGTCAGCGGTGGGCAGACCATCACGACGTTCCAGTGGGTCATCAGGTAGAGGCCCTCCCCGAGTGCGTGCCGCACGATCGCAGCCACCGGCTTCGCCGCCTCACCGGAGCCGTTGAACGGCACGAGGGGCTCGCGGGTCGCGCGGCTCTTCACGAGCTCGAGCCCCCAGAAGCAGCCGAGCCCTCGCACCTCGCCTATCGACGGGTGCTTCTCTGCGAGCCGGCGCAGCTTCGAGCCGAACACCTCGCCCATCGCCGCCGCGTTCTCGACGATTCCCTCCTCCTGGAAAGCCTCGATCGAGGCGACTGCCGAGGCGCACGCGAGCGGGTGCCCCGAGTACGTGAGGCCGCCCGCGAAGAAGCGAGGCCGGACCCACTCCGCGAGCTTCTCGTTCACGACCATCGCGCCCAGCGGCACGTAGCCCGAGTTGATGCCCTTGGCGAGCGTGATGATGTCGGGAACGACGTTCCAGTTGTCGACGGCGAACCACTTGCCGGTCCGGCCGAAGCCGGCCATCACCTCGTCACAGATGAGCAGGATCCCGTGCCGGTCGCAGACGTCGCGAATCGACTGCAGATAGCCTTCGGGCGGGACGATGATTCCGTTCGTGCCGGTGACCGTCTCGAGAATCACCGCCGCGACCGTCTCCGGCCCCTCGTACATCAGGATCTCCTCGAGGTGCGGCCCGCCCGTGCAGACCGGACAGGGGTCGGGATGACCGGCCGGGCACCGGTAGGTGAAGGGGTCGAGCATCCGCACGACTCCTGGAATTCCCGGCTCCGCGGCCCAGCGCCTCGGGTCGCCGGTGAGCGTGATCGAGCCTCCGGTCGCGCCGTGGTAGCTGCGGTAGCGCGCGATGATCTTGTGCCGGCCGGTGTACCAGCGCGCAAGCTTGATCGCGTTCTCGTTCGCCTCGGTGCCGCCGTTCGTGAAGAACGAGAACGAGAGGTCCCCGGGCGTGATCTCGGCGAGGAGCTTCCCCAGTCGTGACCGCGACTCGGTCGCCATCGGCGGCCCGATCGTCGCCAACGTCTCGGCCTGCTCCTTGATCGCAGCGACCACCTTCGGATGCCCGTAGCCGAGCGAGACGTTCACGAGCTGCGAGGCGAAGTCGAGGTAGCGCTTGCCGTCGTAGTCCCAGAAGTACCGGCCTTCGGCGCCAGCGACTGCGATCGGCGCGATCGCGTCCTGCACCGACCACGAGTAGAGGACGTAGCGCTTCGCGTCCTCGACGATCTGCCGGCCCAGCTCCGGATTCGTCTCGACGGTGGCCACCCCCGGATCCTAGTCCTCGGCCCGTTGCTCGTAGAGGCGCACGGTGCCGATGCGCTCGAATCCCAGCTCCTCGAGAATCGGTGCCGACTGGGGACCTGCGCTGACGACGAGGCGAGGCACGCCCCGCTCGACCGCCTCGGCCCAGCGCGCGTGCACGATCGACGTGTACACCCCCTTCCCACGGGCCTCCGGGAGGGTGGCACCGCCGAGCATCAGCCCACCGTGAGGCGTGAAGACGGCTCGGCCGAATCCGACCGGTCGGCCGTCAAGGTAGGCGAGGTACGTTCTCTGCCGGCCGTCGACCTGGAGCACGGGCCACGACCGCTGCGCCTCGCCCCGTCGAAGCGCCCGCTCCTCAGGTGCGATCTCGAAGGCCTCCCAGTCGATCTCGAGCGCCTGTAGCTGGTCCTCGACCGTCTCGACCCGCCGTACCTCGACTTCGGGGTTCCCACCAGGCGGCTCCGCGATCGTGAGCGAGATCAGCTCCGGCGGATCGTCGGGCTCGAGACCGAGCCCGACGAGCCGCCTGGCCAGATCGGCCGGAGTCGAGAGGTCCCCGACCCACCACGTCGCTCGCGGCAGCCCCTTGATGCCGAGGATCGCCGAGACGTGGTCGACCCTTTGCCCGACCTGGCTCTCCTCGAGCCGAAGCCGATGGACCCAGGCCGATCGCCCGTGAGCGACGAACGTGAACCCCTCGCCGCGGAAGACCGTTCGCTGGGGCTCCGGGGGCATCCAGATGCCGGGCTCCTGGGCGAGGCCGATCAGTTCCTCTTCGGCCCCGGAATCCTCCTCCTCGTCCGCCTCGCCTGCGACCTCGCGGAGATGGGCGAGCCCCCGGGGGCCCTCGTCCGGATCCTCCCCAGCCACGCCCGAGACGTTACCCTCCCAGGGCCAGACACGAGGAGGAGACATGACGGAGCTGATCGAGGCGCCGCAGGCGCTCAAGGCCATCAATCACTGGATCGGCGGAGCCCGTTGCGAGGGCGTATCGGGGCGAGTCGGCCCCGTCTACGATCCCGCCACCGGCGTCCAGACCGGCGCCGTCGACTTCGCGTCCACCGAGGAGGTCGACCTCGCGGTCGCCGCCGCGAAAGCGGCGTTCCCGGCCTGGCGTGCGCTGTCGGTCTCCCGTCGCGCCGAGCTCTTCTTCCGGATCCGCGAGCTGTTCGACACGCACCGCGAGGAGATCGCCAGGCTGCTCACCGCGGAGCACGGGAAGGTGCTCTCGGACGCGATGGGCGAAGTCGCTCGCGGGCTCGAGGTGATCGAGTTCTGCTGCGGGATCCCGACCCTTCTCAAGGGCGGCTACTCGGAGCAGGCCTCGACCGGCATCGACGTGTATTCGATCCGGCAGCCGCTCGGCGTGGTCGCCGGGATCACGCCGTTCAACTTCCCTGCGATGGTCCCGATGTGGATGTGGGCGCCGGCGCTCGCCTGCGGGAACACGTTCGTCCTCAAGCCGTCCGAGAAGGATCCCTCGGCCTCGATGCTGACGGCCGAGCTGCTCGCCGAGGCGGGCGTGCCCGAGGGGGTCTTCAACGTCGCCAACGGCGACCGGGTCGCTGTCGACGCGTTGCTAGCCCACCCCGACGTCGCAGCGATCTCGTTCGTCGGCTCGACTCCGATCGCCCGCTACGTCTACGAGACTGCCACTGCCGCCGGCAAGCGCTGCCAGGCGCTCGGGGGGGCGAAGAATCACATGATCGTGCTCCCCGACGCCGACATCGAGATGGCTGCCGACGCCGCGGTCTCGGCTGGATACGGTTCCGCGGGCGAGCGCTGCATGGCCGTCTCGATGGTCGTCGCCGTCGGCGGGGTCGCCGACGAGCTCGTGGACGCGATCAAGGCTCGGATCCCCGCCGTCAAGGTCGCTGCGGGCCTCGAGCCGGGCGCCGAGATGGGGCCGCTCGTGACTCGGGAGCACCGCGACCGCGTCGCGTCGTACGTCGAGCGCGCGCCGGGCGAAGGGGCGACGGTCGTGGTCGACGGCCGAGAGAGCGTTCCGCCGGGCGACGGTTTCTTCCTTGGCCCGACGCTGATCGACAACGTCAAGCCGGGGATGGACAACTACCGCGACGAGATCTTCGGGCCGGTGCTCGGGGTGACGCGCGTCGACACCTACGACGAAGCGGTTCGCCTGATCAACGAGAACCCCTACGGCAACGGCACCGCGATCTTCACGCGCGACGGCGGCGTGGCGCGTCAGTTCCAGTTCGACGTTCAGGCCGGGATGGTCGGGATCAACGTTCCGATCCCGGTTCCCGTCGCCTACTACTCGTTCGGCGGCTGGAAGGCGAGCCTGTTCGGCGACCGGCACATCTACGGCCCCGAGGGAATCGACTTCTACACGCGCAGCAAGGTCGTGACGTCTCGCTGGCCCGATCCGGCCACCTCCAAGGTCGACCTCGGCTTCCCCCAGACTCGCTAGATCTAGGGCTCGGTCGTGTTGACCAGGGTCGTCGTCGTAGCCCTTGCAGCTGGGGTGCTCAGCGGGCCGGCAGCTGCCTCGTCGCAGCCGTGGAAGAAAGTCACGGTGACCAGGCACGCGGGGCCAGTGACGGCGATGATGAGCATCAAGCGGCAGTCGCGAGGCCAGGGCTTCTACAATTTCCGGAGCCTGCGCCTCGTCGTGCGGGTCGGGGGCAAAACGATCGTCGACCAGGGGCTTTGTGGCTCCGAGCGTTGCAGTATCGGAAGCCACCACACGCTGACGCTCGAGAACGTGACAGGGGGCCCGCTGAAGGAGGCGGTCGTGAGTCTGTACACGGGAGGCGCGCACTGTTGCTTCGAGTCTGCCGTCGCTCTGGTCGACGGCCCACATCGCGGCCGTGTCCTGGTCCACAACTGGGGCGACCCGGGCTACGAGGGCCACTGGCACGACGGCGTCTACGACTTCATCACCGCAGACGACCGCTTCGCCTACGCCTTCACGTCCTTCGCGGCATCGGGGCTTCCGATGCTGGTGCTGACGATCGATCCGGCCGGCCACTTCGCCGACGTGACCTCAACGCGGCTCGATCTCGTCAAGGCCGACGCGAAGCAATGGTGGAAGGCCTACCTGGCGGAGCGCGGAAAGCCGGACGGTGAGGTCCGCGGGGTGCTCGCCGCGTGGTGTGCGGACGAGTACCGGCTGGGCGAGAAGCCCACGTGCATCACCGAGCTCGCAAATGCGCTGAAGAAGGGCTGGCTGCACGGCCCGGGTGGAGACATCTGGCCCCAGAGCGCGAAGTACGTCGCCGCGCTCCAACGCTCGCTCGCCAAGTGGGGCTACACAGGCTGACCCGGCCATGAAGGTGGTGATCGGCGGCGGCTCGGGTTTCGTCGGCCGGGCGCTCGCCCGCTCGCTGGCCGCCGACGGTCACGAGGTGGTCATGGTCTCCCGGCGGCCCGAGCGGGCGCGCGGAGTCGGCCGTGCGGTGAGGTGGGCGGCGGCGCCGGCCGAGGTCGACGGGGCCTCCGCGGTGGTCAACCTCGCCGGGGTCTCGATCGGCGGGCCGAGATGGACGAAAGGGCGGAAAGCCGCGATTCTCGGCAGCCGGGTCGAGACGACTCGGGCGCTCGTCCGCGCGATCGAGGAGGCGGCCGAGCCGCCGCGGGTCCTTGTCACCGCCTCCGGGATCGACTTCTACGGCGAGAGCGGAGACGCCGTCTGCGACGAGGACTCTCCGCGAGGCACAACGTTCCTGGCCCGTGTCTGCGGGGAGTGGGAGGCCGCCGCAGCCACCGCGCGCGTGCCGCATGTCGCCGTCCGCAGCGCGCTCGTGGTGGGCCCGGGAGCGCAGGCGATCCGCCTGATGGCCTTGCCCTTCCGTCTCTTTGCCGGAGGACCCGTCGGAGGCGGACGCCAGTGGTTTCCCTGGATCCACATCGACGACCTCGTCGCAGTCCACCGGCTCGCAATCGACGGTGTGCTCGAAGGGCCGGTGAATGCGGTGGCACCCGAGCAGCTCCGGCAGGTCGAGGCGGCGCGAACATTCGGCGCCGTTCTGCATCGGCCGGCGGTCGTGCCGACCCCGGCGCTAGCGGTCAGGCTCCTGCTCGGCGAGCAAGCCGAACTGCTCCTCCTCGGCCAGCGCGCAGTCTCGCGCAAGCTCGAAGGGCTCGAGTTCCGCTACCAGAGCCTGCGGGCCGCGCTCGAGGACACCCTCGCCTCCTGATTCCCCCTGACGCAGAATCCTTACACCGCACTAACCCGCCCTCCGGCCGGGGCGGGGCGATACTAGGCAGCATGCTCGTGAGACACCTCTGGCGGCCGGCCGCGGCTGCGACGATCGCGGCCGGCGTGCCCGCGATCGCGCTCGCGCACGCCCACGCGAAGCCGAAGATCGTCGGAAACGCGGCGGCGGGGAAGCCGCTCTTCGTGAGCACCTGCGGGGTCTGCCACATGCTCAAGGCGGCGAAGTCGCAGGGAACGGCGGGGCCCAGCCTCGACAAGGTGCGGCTGCCCGAGTCGACGATCATCAAGGCGATCTCCAGCGGCGGCGCCTCGGTGATGACGCCGTCGCTGCTCGCCAGGTACCCGACCCGCATGCCCGCGTATCGCAACGTCCTCTCGACCAGGCAGATCCAGGACATCGCGGCGTTCGTCTACCGCTCGACGCACGTCTAGAGCTCCGACGGCGCGAACGAGATCGGCCTGCCGAGGAGCTTCGTCTCAGCAGGTGTGGTCTCCGCGATCACGCGACCGCGGCGAACGACCCAGCGGCGACTCGCGCGGAGCCGGATCACCTCGACCGCGCTCGGCGCGTCGAAGACGACGAAGTCGGCCGGCTTCCCTTCCTCGATCCCGTACTCGTCCTCGACGCCCAGCGTGCGGGCCCCGCGCTCGGTGGCGCAGTGAAGCATCTCCGGGATCTCGTCGAGTCCGCTCATGTACGTGAAGTGGAGCGCCAGATGCGCCGCGTCGACCAGGTCTGCTTTCCCCATCAGGTACCACGGATCCATGATCACGTCGTTGCCGAGCGACACGTTGACCCCCTCGGCGAGGAGCTCCTTCAACTGGGCAAAGCCTCGCCGCTTGGGATAGGGGTCGAGGCGGCCCTGGATCAACGAGCTCGCGTACGGGTTGACGACGATGTTGATTCCGGAGCGCCTGAGGAAGCCCCGCAGCTTCGAGGAGTAGTACGGCTCGTAGGAACCCATCGCGGTGCAGTGGCTCGCCGTGACCCGACCGGTGAGGCCGTGCTCGACCGTGTCGTGGGCCATCACCTCGAGGAAGCGCGAGGCAGGGTCGTCGGTCTCGTCGCAGTGGACGTCGATCCGTCGGCCGTAGGTCTTGGCCAGTTCGAACACCCGATGCACCTCCCGGAGGCCGAGCTCGGCGGTCGGCTCGTAGTGCGGGATGCCGCCGACGCAGTCCACGCCGAGCCTCACCGCGTTCTCGAGCCGCGCCTCGTCGCCGTCGCGGGCGAAGATCCCGTCCTGGGGAAACGCCGTGACCTGGAGGGTGCAAAGGTCGGCGAGCTCGTCGCGTACCCGGAGTAGGCCCCGAACCATTGCCTCGTTCTCGCCGGAGACGTCTGCATGCGCGCGGATGAAGAGCGTCCCCTGTGCGGCCGACCAGCGCACGATCTCGCACGCGCGCTCGAACACATCCTGCTCGGTCAGCGACGGCTTCAGCTCGCCCCAGACCTGGATCCCCTCGATCAGGGTGCCGCTCTCGTTGAATCTGGGCCGCCCGGCGGTGAGCGAGGCGTCGAGGTGGAGGTGGCAGTCGACGAGCGGCGCGGTGACCAGACGTCCCGCCGCATCGATCGTCTGCCGCGCAGCGAGCTCGTGGGCAGGCCCGATCTCCGTGAACCGGCCGTCGTCGACCGCGAGGTCGACGAGGCGCCCGTCGAGCAGGCGGGCGCTCCGAACGACGAGATCGTTCACCGACCCTGGCAGCCCCGGGCGCTCAGGTGTGCGCTCCCGCGACGGCGATGTCGATCACGGCGTCGGAGTCGATGTCGTGCCCGTCGAGCGTGCGTGGGAAGCCGAGCCAGGTGCGGGCGTCGATCCAGCGGGTGACGGCGACCACGAGCACGTACAGCCCGCCGGCGATCAGCCAGCACTCGAGCGGCACCGGCCCCCAGTTCCGGGCCGTGTCGTACAGGTTGAGGCTCGTGGGGAGGATCGCGCTCGCGATCGCACCGTAGGCGACGGCGACGAGCAGCGCGACGATCGCCGGCCAGTTCGCGAATCTGGCCTTCTCCCACGGCGGCACGTCGGTGAGCGGCCTCGAGATCCTGAACCAGCGGGGCAGCAGGAAGTGGTCGACGACCATGATCGTCGTCGCGCACGGGACGGTGATCGCGAGGAACGTCGCGACGTCGAACCAGCCGTTGACGAACTTGTAGTTCACGAGGTAGGCGGCGACGCACCCGCCGACGGCGACGATCAGGCAGGTGATGAGCCGGTGCCAGCCGCGAATCCACCCGACCAGGTTCTGCCCGGCGTTGATCGACTCGTAGTAGTTGCCGTCGTTGATCGCGAACTGGCTGATGGTCGCGATCAGCCACGCGAGCCAGAAGGCTCCGAAGAGCGAGTAGTGGACGCTGAAGTTGTACGGATCGCCGTCGCCGGCGAGCCGCGCCATCATCCAGCCGGCGGCCGTGAACAGCAGGAACCAGAAGGAGGCGAACAGGTAGGTCGGGATCGACCAGGTCAGTTTCGGCTTGCCGTAGCGCCAGAAGTCGGGCTCGTTTCCCCACATCGCGAACCCGATCACGGCGCCCATCGCGACCCAGTAGGGCATGCTGCCCGATGGGGAGCCGTGCAGGCTTACGTGGTCGGTGACGAAGCCCTTCAGCACCATGTAGAGACACCAGGCGATCAGAATCGGCGTCACCAGGTAGCGGGCGAACATGCTGATGCCGGTGAACCCGAAGAGGTTGTTGAAGATCATCACGCCTGCGAGCACGATCGTCAGTGTCTCGACGCTGCCCCAGCCGGCGAAGTTGTCCCACAGCTGCGCCAGGAGGCCTGCCTGGAAGCCGACCCAGCCGAGTGGCGCGATCAGCACGAAGAGCGAGACGATTGCCGAGCCGCCGCTGCCGAAGATCGAGCGCGTGAGCAGCGAATGCGTCTGGCCGGTACGAGAGCCGAGGTACGAGGCGAAGACCGCGTAGGCGATGTAGATCCCGTAGCCGAGCAAGGTGACCCCCGCGGTCTTGACGAGGCTGAAGCCGCCGCCGTAGATCTCGACCCCGAGTGCCATGTACGAGAAGCCGGCGACGAAGGTCGTCCAGAGGCCCATGAAGTGCCACATCGGGCGGCGGTGGGTGAGCGGAACGATGCTCGTCGAGTAGTCGTGCTCGATCGAGCTCGCAAGCTCTTCGCGCTCGAACGCGAGGTCGTCGCGGAGATCTGCGACGTCGTGTGCGATCTCGTGCCGCTGCTCGGCCATCCTGCCTCCCGTGGCTCGCCCGTCCTGGGTCGCGCGAATCTAAGGCCTGGGAGGCCTCAAGTCCAGGTGGCCGCCGCTCGTCAGGCGGCCACGCGGCCGGCGCCCGTCAGCTCGTGGCCGAACTTCGCCCGGGCGACGTAGCGTCCGATCCCGGGTGAGGCAACGAGGTCTCCGTCGTCGACCAGCACGTTTCCGCGCAGGAGCACGATCTCGGGCGAGCCGACAACCTCGGTCCCCTCGTAGAGGTTGTAGTCGATCCGAGAGTGGTGGTCGGCGGCTGAGATCGTCACGCGCTTCTCGGGGTCGAAGATGACGATGTCGGCGTCGGAGCCGACCGCGATCGTCCCCTTCCGCGGGTAGAGGCCGAAGAGCTTCGCCGGGTTGGTCGCGAGCAGCTCCACCATGCGGTTCAGGGAGATGCGGCCGTTGCGGACGCCGAAGCTGTGGATCATCTGCAGCCGGTTCTCGATCCCGGGCCCGCCGTTGGGGATCTTCGAGAAGTCGTCGCGGCCGAGTGTCTTCTGCCCATCCCAGTTGAACGCGCAGTGGTCGGTCGAGATCGCCGAGAGCACGTCGGTCCGCACCGCCGCCCAGAGGACGTCCTGATTCGCCTTGTCCCGCGGCGGCGGTGTGTAGACGAACTTGGCTCCCTCGAAGTCCGGCCGCTCGAGGAAGGTGTAGTCGACGAAGAAGTACTGCGTGCAGGTCTCTCCCCAGACATCCCACCCCTTGTCGCGCGCGGTCGCGATCGGCTCGACGGCCTCCTTGCACGAGACGTGGACGACGTATAGCGGCGCGCCGGCGACGTGTGCAAGCTGGATCGCGCGATTCGTGGCCTCGCCCTCGGTCTCCGGCGGGCGGGTGAGCGCGTGCCAGCGCGGCTCGGTGTGCCCGGCTGCGAGCGCCTCCTTCACGAGCACGTCGATCGCGTCTCCGTTCTCGGCGTGCACCATCACGAGCGCTCCCGTCCGCGCTGCTACCTCCATCGTGCGGAAGAGCGTTTCGTCGTCGACCATGAGCGCGCCCTTGTAGGCCATGAAGAGCTTGTAGGAGGTGACCCCCTGCTCGGGCAGCGCCGCCAGCTCCTCGAGCGCGCCCTCGGCGGAAAGGTCGGTGACCGCGATGTGGTAGCCCATGTCGATCACCTGCTTGCCGTCGGCCTTGGCATGCCAGTCGGCGAGCGCGTCGGCGAAGCTCTGGCCCTTGCCCTGGATGCAGAAGTCGACATGGCACGTCGTGCCGCCGAAGGCGGCCGCGGTCTGCCCCGATTCGACGTCGTCGATCGTGACCGTGCCGCCGAAGGGCATGTCGAGATGCGTGTGCGGGTCGACGCACCCCGGCAGCACCAGCTTGCCGCGCGCGTCGATCACGCGGTCGGCGTCCTGGTCGAGCGACTCGCCGAGGAGGGTTACCCGCTCCCCGTCGACGAAGACGTCGGCCACGTAGTCGTCGGACGCGGTGACGACGCGGCCACCCTTGATCAGAACCGACATGGCTCCTCCTTTAGCTCGACCTGCCGAAGAGTAGATCGGGGAGCCGCCCGTCGGCGGCCCCCCGACCCGACGCGCCTCCCTACTTGCCGCCTGCGGTGACGACCACGACCGCGGCCTTCCAGCTGGTCCCGGTCACGTTCGTGCCCGACGCCTTGAGCTGGGCAAGCGCCTTCCGCGCGTACGTGTAGTTGACCTCGCCCGCAGGCGGGGTCTTCTTGATCACGCCGTAGGTCTTCGCGATGTTGGCCGTCGCTGCGACGGCCGCGGCCGGGACGACCCCGATCCCGCTCTGGTTCGGCCAGATCAGCTTGTTGATCTCGTTCAGCTCCCAGGTCTGGTGCCCCTTGCCGAGCGTCGGCCCGTTCTTGAGGACGATGTTCACGCACGCCGCCTCGTGATCTCGGCAGAAGATCCATCCCTGGTACGACGCCTTGAGGAACTTCACGAGCGTGTCCTGGTTCGTCGTGCTCGAGAGCCACTTGCTCGTCGTGAAGAGGTTGTCCTCGAGCATCCCCGTCCCGACGTCGGCCATCTTGAAGACGTTCAGGTCGGACAGCGAGTACAGCTTCCCGGTGGCCGGGTTCTTGGTCTCCAGCACCTGCGCCAGCTCGTTGTAGGTCATCGCTGCCGCGGCGTCGATCTGGTGGCTCAGGAACGCGTTCATGTCGAACGGCTGGTTGAAGATCGTCACGTCCTTGGGGTTGTTCGGATCGATGCCGTTCTTCGTCAGGGCCGCATAGAGCTCGGGCTGGTTGCCGCAGCACCACACGCCGACCTTCTTGCCCTTCATCCCGGCGATCGAGTTGATCCCGCTCGACTTCCACGTGAGCTCGGTCATGCCGCTCCGTGCGAAGACCTGCGAGACCGAGACGAGATTGCCCCCCTTCTCGTCGGTGGCGAACAGGTTCGGCAGCCAGTCGAGGCCGATGTCCGCCCCTCCGCCGATCACCACCGTCTCCGGCGTGATGTTCGGCCCGCCGACCTTGATGTTCACGTTGAGGCCGGCCTGCTTGTAATAGCCCTGCGCTGCCGCCGCGTAGTAACCGGCGAACTGGGCCTGCGTCACCCACTTCAGCTGCAGTGTCAGGTTCGTGAGCTTCGGGCTGGCGCCTGCCGAAGCGGTGAGCAGGGCTGCGGTCGCGACTCCCGCGGCGGCAATGCCCGCGATCGCGATGAACTTCCGTCTCATACGCTCTCCTTCATCCGAGGGTCGAACCTGGCCGCGATTCTGACCCTATCGTCTCCCTCATGCGGCCGGAACCCCTCGCAGAGCCCAGCGCTCGGCGAGCACGACCGCGACGTAGAACGCGATCCCGAATGCGCTCGCGACCACGATTGCCGCCCAGCCGAGGGGGAAGTCGAACAGCGAGATCGAGTTCTCGATCTGCACGCCGAGGGCGCCCACCGAGCCGCCGAAGTAGTCGCCGACGATGGCGCCGATCATCGCCAGCACCGTCGCGACCCGGAGGCCGGCGAAGATGTGGGGCAGCGCAGAGGGGAAGCGGACGCGACGGAAGATGTCGAGCTCGCCGGCGGCGTAGGAGCGCATCAGCTCGATCGCCTCGGGGTCGACCGAGGTCAGGCCGCGCAGCGTGTTCACGAGTACCGGGAAGAAGCACAGGATCCCGGCGATGGCCCACTTGGAGTGCGGATTCAGGACTCCGAACCAGGCGTTCGTGATCGGCGCGAACGCGATGATCGGAATCGCGCTCGCAGCGACCGCGTACGGCATGAGCGCGTTGCCGACGCGGCGGAACCGGGCGAAGCCGAGTGCGAAGACGATGCCGAGCGTCGACCCGATCACGAACCCGCCGAGCGCCTCCTTGAATGTGAACCAGCCCGCTTGCAAGAGGACGCTCTTGTTGTTCCAGAACGTCGTGGCGATCGCCGAGGGCCGCGGGAGCAGGAACTTGCCGGCGAGCGGTGAGAAGACCCATTGCCAGAGCGCGAGCCCGAGCACGAACACGAGCAGGGCCGGCAGCCAGTCGGTGATCCGTTTCACTCGCCTTCCTCCGGCGCGAGCTCGTCGAACGAGAGCTCCTCGAAGACCTTGTCGGCTCCGCCGCGGACGAGCGCCTCGCGTACCTGGGTGACGAGCTCGAAGTAGCGCGGGTCCTCCCGGAGCGCGGCCGAGCGCGGCTGGGGGAGGTCGACCTCGAGGACGTCCGAGATCCGGCCGGGCCGGGCGGACATGACCATGACGCGCGTCGAGAGGAACACCGCCTCGGCGATCGAGTGGGTGACGAAGACGATCGTCGACCCGGTCTCCTGCCAGATGCGCAGGAGCTCCATGTTCAGGCGCTCGCGCGTCATCTCGTCGAGCGCCCCGAACGGCTCATCCATCAGGAGCAGCGCGGGTGAGAACGAGAGCGCGCGCGCGATCGACACGCGCTGCTGCATACCGCCGGAGAGCTGCCAGGGATGATGGTTCTCGAACCCGGTGAGCTCGACGAGCTCGAGCATCTCCTTGACCCGGTCGGCGCGGCGGCCCCGGTCCCAGCCGAGCAGCTCGAGCGGCAGCGCGATGTTCTTCGCCACGGTGCGCCAGTCGTAGAGGACGGGGTGCTGGAAGACGATCCCGTAGTCGCGGTCGAGGCGAGCCTGGTGAGCCGGCTTGCCGTGCACGGTCACGCGGCCGGCGCTCGGCTGGATCAGGTCGCCGATGATCCGGAGCAGGGTCGACTTGCCGCAGCCGGACGGCCCGATCAGGGAGATGAACCCGCCCTGCCCGATCGCGAGATCGATGTCCCGGAGCGCGACCGTCTTCCCCTGGGCGAACTCCTTCGAGACTCCTTCGAGCTCCACGACCGTCTCGGGCGCTACTGGGCCGCCTCCGTCAAGCCTTCGGCTCATGCGTAGTGCTCCGGAGCACGGCGCACGATCAACTTCTCGGCGAGGACGACGGCGACGAAGAAGAGGATCCCGAGCAGCGCCGTGATGATGTTCGTCGCCCACAGCTCCTGCGGCTCGATCGTGTAGTACTGGCTGAAGTTGACGATCGCCCCGCCGAGCCCGCCCTGGATCGACGCTGCCGGCTCCGAGATGATCGCTCCGACGACTGCCAGGGGCGCCGCGATTCGAAAGGCGGAGAAGAGGTACGGCAGCGAGCTCGGCACCCGGAGCTTCCAGAGGATCCGCCAGCGGCCGGCGGCGTAGGAGCGCATCAGCTCGACCGCCTGCGGGTCGGCCGACTGGAGCCCGCGCAGCGCGTTGACGGCGACCGGGAAGAAGGTGAGGTAGGCGGCGAGCACCGAGACCGAGACCCAGTCCTTGACCCCCTTCGTTCCGAGGCCGATCACGACCATCGGCGCGATCGCGAGCAGGGGGATCGTCTGCGAGGCGACGATGTAGGGAATGAAGCCGCGCTCGAGGAAGCGCGACTGCGACAGCGCCACCGCGATCGCGAACCCGATCACCGCCCCGAGGGCGAACCCGACCACGCACTCCTTGGCCGTGAAGAGCGAGGCGTGCCAGAGGATGTCGATCAGCCAGGGCCCGTTGACCTGCGCCGGCTCGAACAGCGACTGCACGATCCGGTGCAGGTGCGGCATCGTCGTGTCGTTGACGGCGAACGGCCACGTCAGCTTGAAGTGCGTGCCGATGGCGCGCCAGCCCTCCCACAGGCCCCACAGGGCCGCCATGACCAGGACGAACACCCCGACGCGCCTGAGTACCTGCCCCATCGCCGGGCAAATATCGCAGGTGCGGGAGTTGTAGAGTCACCCGGTGTCGCTCGACCCGTCACGAGTAGTCGCCGAGCTGCGCGAGCTTGCCGAGCTGACGAGCGATGACGCGGGCGCCCAGCGGGTCGCCTGGACGGACACCTGGGAGCGCGCCCGCGAGTGGCTGCGAGGGAAGGTCGCCGAGGCCGGAGCGCGCGAGACGATCGACCCGGCTGGAAACCAGTGGTTCACGCTCGACGGCGACGGCCCGGCTCTTCTGATCGGGGGCCACCTGGACTCGGTTCCGAACGGCGGTTGGCTCGACGGAGCGCTGAACGTCCTCGCCGGCTCCGAGGTGCTCCGGCGGGTCGCGGCCGAGGGGGCGCCGCCGGTCCCGGTCCGGCTGGTCAACTGGGCCGACGAGGAGGGCGCCCGCTTCGGCCGCTCGCTCTTCGGATCGTCGGCTGCGGCCGGGTCGATGCGCGATCAGGACGAGTTGCGGAAGCTGTCAGACCGCGATGGGATCGCGCTTCCCGATGCGCTGAGCGAGCACGGCGTCGAGCTCGACCGGGCGCTCGAGGCCCGTTCGGAGCTCGAAGGGGCCGGTGCCTACCTCGAGCTGCACATCGAGCAGGGCCCGGTGCTCGAGTCGCTCGACCTGCCGCTCGGCGTCGTGCTGGGGACGTTCGGCGTCGAGCGCTCGCGGATCACCTGGCGCGGCCAGGCCGCCCACTCCGGGTCGACGCCGATGGACCAGCGCCGCGACGCCCTCGCGGGCGCGGCCAAGCTCGCCCTCGAGATCCGCACGATCGCCCACGAGGCGGGCGGTGGAGCCGTTTGCACGTCAGGCGGAGTCGTCTGCAAGCCCGGAATCGTCACCTCGGTGGTCGAGACGGCCGAGCAGCTACTCGACCAGCGCCATCTCGACGCCGCGACGCTGGCGACGATGCTGGCCGCCGCGAAGGGAGCCTCGGAGCGGTTCGCGGCCGAGGAGCGGATCGATGTCGAGTGGGAGCGGATCTGGAACATCGAGCCGATCCTGTTCGACGAGACGCTAATCGAGCTCGCCGACGAGTCGATCCGCGAGGTCGCCCGTTCCTCGCACCGCCTTCCGTCGGGACCGCTTCACGACGCTGCCGAGGTCTCGCGCGCAGGTGTCCCG
>Ga0335081_10009127_pt1 | contig 15941 bp, 13 predicted proteins | sample Lox_Sample_35_FD_206713 | JGI IMG/M metagenome (GOLD analysis project Ga0335081, IMG submission 206713) | Soil microbial communities from Loxahatchee National Wildlife Refuge, Florida, United States - Lox_Sample_3.5 | ecosystem: Environmental > Terrestrial > Soil > Wetlands | place: USA... | reverse complement strand
GCCGCGCGGTGCAGCACGAGCGTCACGTCGCATTCGGGGCAGCCCCAGCTCGCCCCGCACGAGCGGCAGGACAGGAAGTTCGACCAGCCCCGGCGGTTGAGAAGCACGATCGCCTTGCCGCCGCCGGCGCGTACCTCGGCGAGCCCCTGCACGGTCGCCGGGTGCAGGGTGCCCGGCTGCCCGCGCATGTCGAGCACCTCGACGGGCGGCAGCGGGCGGCCGTCCACGCGGCGGGCCAGCCGCGCGGGCGGGAGGCGCAGGACGCTCTCCGGCCGCGGCGTGGCGCTGCCGAGCAGCAGCAGCGCGGCGGCGCGGCGGGCGCGCTCCTCGGCGACCTCGCGGGCGTCGTAGCGGGGATCCCCCTCGTGCTTGTAGGAGGCCTCGTGCTCCTCGTCGATGACGATCAGGCCGAGCCGCTGGACGGGGGCGAACACGGCCGAGCGGGGCCCGACGCAGATCCGCGCCTCGCCCTCGCGCAGGCGCCGCCACTCGGCGTAGCGCTGGGCGGTCGTCAGGCGCGAGTGCAGCACCGCGACGGTCTCGCCGAAGCGCTCGGAGAAGCGGGACACGATCTGCGGGGTGAGCGCGATCTCCGGGACCATCACGATCGCCCCGCGCTCCTGCCGCAGCGCCTCGGCGGCGGCGCGGAGGTAGACCTCCGTCTTGCCGGAGGCGGTCACCCCGTGCAGCAGGCGCTGCTCGAAGCGCCGCTCGGCGATCGCGGCCCGCAGCGGCTCGAGCGCCGCCTCCTGTTCGCCGCTCAGCGCGGCGCCGGGCGCCAGGCGCGCGCCCAGCGGCTCGCTTCGGCGCGCCGCGCGGACCGCGCGCCGGCGTCCGCCGAGCCGTCTGGTGGCGCCGGGCGGGAGCACGAGCCCGAGGGCCCTGGCGAGCGTCGAGCAGTATTCCCCGGCCACCCACCGCGCCAGGCCCACGAGCTCCTCGGGGACCCCTAGCTCGAGCGCCCGCAGCGGCGCGAGCAGCCGCTGGTCGGCCACCTCGCTGTGCTCGGACAGGCCCGTGACGACCCCGAGGATCGTGCGCGCGCCGAACGGCACGACCAGCATCGAGCCGATCGCCACATCCTCGCGCAGCGGCTCGGGCAGCAGGTAGTCGAACGGGCCCCGCAGGGCGCGGGTGCTGGTGATCGGCTCCACCTGCGCGATCGCGGACAAGCTCCCGACCCTAGAGCGGGCTCCGGTCAGAGCCCCCTCCCGGCGCGCGCTCCGGTCACAGCCCCCTCCCCGCGCGCGCTCCGGTCACAGCCCCCTCCCCGCGCGCGCTCCGGTCACAGCCCGCTCCCGCGCGGGCGGCGGGCCCGCTACAGCCCGGCCGCGGAGCGCAGCGCGCCGGCGCGGTCCACGCGCTCCCAGGTGAAGTCGTGGTCGTCGCGGCCGAAGTGGCCGTAGGCGGCGGTCTTCTGGTAGATCGGCCGGTGCAGCTTGAGCTCCTCGCGGAAGGACCCCGGGCGCAGGTCGAAGTGGTCGGCGACGAGGCTCGCTATCTGCCCGCGCCCGATCTTCTCGGTGCCGAACGTCTCGACCATCACCGACACCGGGTGGGCGACGCCGATCGCGTAGGCGACCTGCACCTCGGCGCGGTCGGCCAGCCCGGCGGCGACGATGTTCTTGGCCACCCAGCGGGCGGCGTATGCGGCGGAGCGGTCGACCTTCGAGGGGTCCTTGCCGGAGAAGGCGCCGCCGCCGTGCCGCGCCATGCCGCCGTACGTGTCGACGATGATCTTGCGCCCGGTCAGCCCGCAGTCGCCCATCGGGCCGCCGATCACGAAGCGCCCGGTGGGGTTGACCAGGAAGTTGCGGGCCAGCTTGCGTTCCTCGTAGAGGTCGGCCGGGAGCACGGGGCGCAGCACGTGCTCGAGCAGGTCGGGCTTGATCAGCGACTCGGCGTCGATCCCGTCGGCGTGCTGGGTCGAGATCAGGATCTTCTCGATCTCCACAGGGCGCCCGCTCTCGTAGCGGACGGTGACCTGGGTCTTGCCGTCGGGACGAAGGTAGGGAAGCACCTCGCCCTTGCGCACCTCCGAGAGCCGCTTGGCGAGCTTGTGGGCCAGCGAGATGGGCAGCGGCATCAGCTCCTCGGTCTCGTTGGTCGCGTAGCCGAACATCATCCCCTGGTCGCCGGCCCCGGCGACGTCGAGCTCGTCCTCGTCGGAGGGGTCGTGACGGGTCTCGTAGGCGGCGTCCACCCCCTGGGCGATGTCGGGGGACTGCTTGTCGATCGCGTTGATGACCGCGCAGGTGTGGCAGTCGAAGCCGTATCTGGCGTCGTCGTAGCCGATCTTGCGCACCGTCTCGCGGGCCACTTCCTGGATGTCCACGTAGGTCTCGGTGGAGATCTCGCCGGACACCACGATCAGGCCCGTGTTGACCAGCGTCTCGCACGCGACCCGGCCGTAGGGGTCGTCCTCGAGCACGGCGTCGAGCACCCCGTCGGAGATCTGGTCGGCGATCTTGTCGGGGTGCCCCTCCGTGACGGACTCGGAGGTGAACAGGAACTCGCTGTCTGAGGTCTGGGCCAAAGCTAGGGCGGCAGTTTATGCAGCCCGCACCGCGGCGCGCTGCCCGCGCTCGACGAAGTCGATGATCAGCGGCACCCCGTCCATCGCGTAACGGGCCCGCAGGCGGTTCTCGAGGAAGTAGGCGTAGTCGCGGGTCACCCGGCCGCGGGAGTTGACCTGGATCGAGAAGCGCGGCGGGCGCCGTCCGATCTGGTTCATGTAGATCAGCTTCAGCCTGTGGCCCCCCGAGCGCCCGCGGGCGCCGATCGGGGGCTGGCGCGCGGCGGTGACCTCCGACAGGAAGCGGTTGAGCTCGGCGGTGGGGATTCGCACCGTCATCCGCTCGCCCAGCGCGACCGCCTCGGCGAGCACCCTTTCCACGTGGCGACCGGTGCGCGCGCTGGCGGTCAGCACGCGCGGGCGCAGGCGCAGCTTCTCGGCCACCTTGGCGCGTTCGTGCTCGAGCTCGCGGGCACGCTCGTCGCCCTCGCGCTGCTCTTCGAGGAGGTCCCACTTGTTCAGGACGAGGGCCGTCGCGCAGCCCGCCTTCATCGCCAGCTCGGCGATCCGCAGGTCCTGCGCGGTGACCCCGTCGCAGGCGTCGCACACCACCAGCGCCACGTCGGCTCGCTCGGCAGCCCGCCGCGAGCGCAGCGCCGTGTAGTACTCGACCGAGTCTGCGACCTTGGCGGCGCGGCGGATGCCGGCGGTGTCGACGAGCGTGATCTCGCGGGTGCCGGAGCGCAGGACGGTGTCGATCGCGTCGCGGGTGGTGCCGGCGCGGTCGGAGACGATCACGCGCTCCTGTCCGAGGAAGCGGTTGACGAGCGAGGACTTGCCGACGTTCGGCCGTCCGATCACGGCCAGGCGGATCGCCTCCTCGTCCTCCTCGCCCTCGTCGCCGCCGGCCGCCGCCTCCTCCAGCAGCTCGACGATCCGGTCGAGCAGGTCGCCGGTGCCGAGACCCTGGGTCGCCGAGACGGGCACCGGCTCGCCCAGCCCGAGGCGGTGGAACTCGGCGGCAAGCGGGATGTCCGCGGCCGTGTCGCACTTGTTGGCCGCGACGATGCTCGCCACCGGCTCGCGGCGCAACAGGTCGGCGAGCTCCTCGTCGCCGGGTCGCAGCCCGGCCCGGACGTCCACGACCAGCACCGCCACCTGCGATTCCGCGACGCCGGCGCGCGCCTGCTCGCGGATCGACCCGGCCAGCGGGTCCGCGTCGCGCACGTCGATGCCACCCGTGTCGATCAGGGTGAAGCGCCGCCCGTTCCACTCGCACGGCAGCTCCTTGCGGTCGCGCGTGACCCCCGGCCGCGCGTGGACGACCGCCTCCCGAGACCCGGTGAGGCGGTTGATCAGCGAGGACTTGCCGACGTTCGGATAGCCGACCAGCGCGACCTTCATGACGCATGAGTATGACCGGGCCGCCTCGGTCCCCCGGCGGCGCAGCGGGCAGCGGGGCACGGCGCAGCGGGCACGGCGCGCGGCGCTGCGGCCGCCGCTGAGCCCTACCGGCCCGCGGAGGCGCGGGCGAGGGCCGCGACGCGGGCGACCACCTCGGCGGCGGTGAGCAGGCTGGTGTCGAGCTCCACGGCATCCGGGGCGGGCCTCAGGGGAGCGTGCTCGCGCGAGCGGTCGCGCTCGTCGCGGGCGGCCAGCTCCGCCAGCACGGCATCCGGGTCGGCGCCCTGCTCGAGCGCGCGGCGGCGGGCGCGCTCGCGTGGGCCGGCGGTGAGGAACACCTTCAGGTCGGCGTGGGGCGCCACGACCGTGCCGATGTCGCGGCCCTCGGCCACCCAGTCGCCACCGGCGAGCAGCGCGCGCTGCTTCTCCAGCAGGGCAGCCCGCACGGTCGGATCGGCCGCGACCCGGGAGGCCTCGGCCGCGACCTCGGGCTCGCGGATCGCCGCCGTCACGTCGCGCCCGTCGAGCAGCACGCCCTGCTCGGGCGCGCCGGGGCGGGCGTCGAGCTCGATGTGCATGTCCCTGGCGAGCTGCGCGGGGGCAGCGTGCGGCCGCTCCAGGGCGCGTAGCGCGACCGACCGGTACAGCGCGCCGCTGTCGAGGTAGGAGAAGCCGAGCTCGCGTGCGAGCGCTCGTGCGACGGTGGACTTGCCGGCCCCCGCGGGTCCGTCGATCGCTATGAGCAAACCGCTTGCAGGTCGGCGACGAACGACGGGTAGGAGACCGCCGCGGCGTCGATCCCGACCACCTCCACGCCCTCGCGCGAGGCGAGCCCGGCGACCGCGCCCATCATCGCCATGCGGTGGTCGCCGCGTGCGTCGAGCGTGCCGCCACGCAGGCCGTCGGTGCCGCGCACCGAGAACCCGTCGGCGGTGGCCTCGATGTCGGCCCCCAGCCCGCGCAGGCCATCGACCACGCCGGCGATGCGGTCGGACTCCTTCAGGCGCAGCTCTCCGGCCCCCCTGACGAGCGTCTCCCCCTCGGCGAAGCAGCCGAGCAGCGCCACCAGCGGCAGCTCGTCGATCGCGAGCGGCACCTCGTCGGCCTCCACGACCGTCCCCTCGAGCGCGCCGTGGGCGACGTCGAGGTCGCTGACGGGCTCGTGCGGGACGAGTTCGTCGGACTTCTCCTCGAGGTCCCCGAGCACGATCCCCCGCATCCTGCGCAGGATCCTCAGAAAGCCGGTGCGGGTCCAGTTGACGCCGACATCGCGGATCAGCAGCCGCGAGCCGTGGACCAGCACGCCGGCGGCGACCAGGAAGGCCGCGGAGCTCGGGTCACCCGGGATCGCCAGATCCCCGAGCAGCAGCTCGTCCACGTTCGCAACCGTCAGGCGGGAGCCCTCGCGCACGATCGGCGCCGCCGCCGCGAGCAGCATCCGCTCGGTGTGGTCGCGGCTGCGGGTCGGCTCGATCACGGTCGTGGCACCATCCGCGGCGAGTGCCGCCAGCAGCACGCAGGACTTCACCTGTGCGCTGGGAACCTTCAGCTCATAGGTGATCGCCCGCAGCCGCGTGCCGCTCACGTGCAGCGGCGGGAAGCGCTGCTCGCGGGCGCGGAGCTGGGCCCCCATCTCCCGCAGCGGGTCCATGATGCGGTCCACGGGCCGGCGGCGGATCGAGGCGTCGCCGTCGAGCGTGAAGCGGCGCCCGTCCTGCGTGGCGAGCCAGCCCGGCAGGATCCGCATCAGCGTCCCCGCGTTGCCGACGTCGATCGCCGACTGGGGCTGCAACGCCTCGCGCAGCCCGGTCCCGCGCACCACCACGGCGCCGTCCTGGGTCTCCACGAGCGCTCCGAGCGAGGCCACGGCCTGCAGCGTGGAGTGGGTGTCGGCAGCGTGCAGGTAGCCCTCGATGCGGACCGGCTCGGAGGACATCGCGCCGAGCAGCGCCGCGCGGTGGGAGATCGACTTGTCGGCCGGCGCGGAGATCGATCCGGTGAGGCCTTCGGCGGGCTCGAAGCGCATGCTGGTGGCGCCCGGGGCCGATCGTCCGCGCGCGCTCACGCCCGTGCGACCGGGAAGCCGAGACCGTTGATCAGCTCCTGGGCGCGCCCCGCCTGGTCGTCCCCGCGGATCCACAGGGCGATCACGCCCTGGCGGTTGTCCTCCGAGGGCGAGAGGGCCATGTCGGCGATGTTGACGCCGTCGCGCCCGAGTGCGAGGGCGATCTCCGCGATCACGCCGGGCCTGTTCGGCACCGACGCCCGCAACTCCTGGACGGGGCCGCCCACCAGCCCGGCACCGAGCAGCTGCTCGCGCTCCGTACGCGCCCGCCGGTTCCACTCGCCGAGCGCGTCGGCGTCGGCGTCGGCCAGCCACGAACGGACCTCCTGCAGGCGGTCGAGCAGCTCGTCGATGCCCTCCACGATGGCGTCGCGGTTGGACAGGTAGATGTCGGTCCAGATGCGCGTGTTGGCGCCGGCGACGCGGGTCGCGTCGCGGAAGCTCGGCCCCACGGCGGGCAGCTGGGCGGCGCCCTCGTGGACCGTCAACGCAGCGGCCTGCTCCACCAGCGCGTTGGCCAGCACGTGCGGGAGGTGCGACACGCACGCCATCAGGCGGTCGTGGGTGACCGGGTCGATCGCCGTGGGGCGCGCCCCGAGCGTGCTCAGCAGCCTGTGCATGCGCTCGTACAGCACGCCGGCCGTGGAGCCGCGGGCCGGCGTCAGGTACCAGGTCGCGCCGTCGAACAGCCCCTCTCGGGCGTGCTCCACGCCGGCCGTCTCTGCCCCGGCCAGCGGGTGGCCCCCGATGAAGCGCTCGTCGGCCCCGGCCGCCGCCAGCGGGCGCTTGGTGGAGCCGACGTCGCTGACGACGCAGTCCGGACCGGCGCTGTCGAGCGCCGCCGCGACCGTGTCCGCGATCGCCGACAGCGGCGTGGCCACGAACACCACGTCGGCGCCGGAGACCGCCTCGGGGATCCCCTCGGCGCGCGAGTCGATCGCCCCGAGCTCCAGCGCCCGCGCGCAGACCTCGCCGTCGCGGTCGTAGCCGCTGACGTGCGCCCCCGCGCGGTTGCGGGCCGCCAGCCCGATCGAACCGCCGATCAGCCCGACCCCGAGGACGGCGACCTTCAACGGCGCTGTCTCGGGGCCCGGGCCATCAAACCGTGCTGAGCTCCTTGCCCGCCAGCGCCGCCGCCTGCTCGATCGCGCGCGCGAAGTCCTCGAACTCATCCGCCACCAGTGCCTGGGGCCCGTCGCAGATCGCCTCGTCGGGGTTCGGGTGGACCTCGACGATGATCCCGTCGGCCCCCGCCGCCGCGGCGGCGAGCGACAGCGGCTTGACGAGGTCGCGGCGTCCCGCCGCGTGGCTGGGATCGACGATCACCGGCAGGTGCGAGAGCTCCTTCAGCACCGGGACGGCCATCAGGTCCAGCGTGAACCGGTACGCGGTCTCGAATGTGCGGATGCCGCGCTCGCACAGCATCACGTTGGGGTTGCCTTCCTTGAGGATGTACTCCGCCGCCATCAGCAGCTCGTCGAGCGTCGAGGACAGGCCCCGCTTGAGCAGCGCCGCGCGCCCGGAGCGGCCGACCTCGGCGAGCAGCGGGTAGTTCTGCATGTTGCGGGCCCCGATCTGCACCACGTCGGCGACCTCCAGCACAGCGTCGATGTCGCGCATGTCCATCAGCTCGGTGACGATCGGAAGCCCCGTCTCGGCCTTGGCCTCCGCCAGCAGCCGCAGGCCCTCCTGGCCGAGACCCTGGAAGGCGTATGGCGAGGTCCTCGGCTTGTAGGCACCGCCGCGCAGCAGCGTCGCCCCGGCGTCGCGCACGATGGCGGCGGTCTGCATCGTCTGCTCGCGCGACTCCACCGTGCACGGCCCGGCGATCAGCGCGAAGCTGTCGCCGCCGATCTTGCGGCCTTCGATGTCGAGCACGGTTCGCTCACCGTGCGTTATCTGGGCCGAGGCGAGCTTGTAGGGCTTGAGGATCGGCACGACCCTGTCCACCCCGGGCTGGCCCTCGAGGCCCAGGCTGGCAACGCTTGCGTCCTGCTCGACGTCGCCGATCGCGCCGATCACGGTCACGCGCTCGCCCTGGCTGCGATGGGCGCGTGCGCCGGCTCGCTCGATCTTCGAGACGACGGCGGCGACCTCCTCGTCGGTCGCCCCCTCCTTCATCACGATCATCATTGACTCATCCTTTCAACTGACGTCTGGGTTTAGCTGTTTGCCGCGAGCTTCGGCCCGTCAGGGCCGGCTGCTCGTGAGGGGGACGCCCACGGCGCCCCGGTGGTGGCGCTCGGTCCCATCGGGGACCCGGTGCGGCCCTGCAACCCGCTCACGCACGGGTCCACGGCCGAAGCGCCTAGCTAAATCGCCAGGCGTAGGAGGGCGACCAGACGGCGCTCGTCGCTGTGCTGCGCTGATATTCGCGTGCCGTCCGGTGCATGGTGATCCACGACTTTTGTAGCAGACAATCGCCCGCCGGTCCAGCATGCAAATCCTCGACCCCCGCGGACGGGGCCCGGCGCGGGACACGTGACAGCTAGGAGGGCGCGGCGGCGCCGGCCAGCACCTCCTGGAGGGCCTCCAGGAAGCGGGCGTTCTCCTCGGGGAGCCCGTAGGTGACGCGCAGGGCGGGCTGATCGGCCCCCAGCGCGGCGCCCGCGCGCACGAGCACCCCCCGCTGGCGCAGGCCCTCGACGACCTCGGCCTCGTCGACCTGCTCGCCGAGGCGCACCCAGCAGAAGTTCGCCTGCGAGGCGGCCTGCTCGAGGCCGAGTGCGGCGAGGCCCTCGTCCATCGCCAGGCGCTCGGCGACCGTCTTGGTGACGCGGTCGGTGACCTCGTCCTGGTGGGCCAGCGCCTCGACGGCCGCCGCCTGGGCGAGCGCGTTGACGCCGAACGGCTGGCGGACCTGGTCGAGCGCGCGGGGCAGCTCGGCCGACCCGCACAGCGCGAAGCCGACCCGCAGCCCGGCGAGGCCGTGGACCTTCGAGAAGGTGCGCAGCAGCACCAGGTTGGGGTGGCGCGCCAGCAGCTCGATCGAGGCGTCGGGGTCGTCGAGCAGGTTGAACTCGCAGTAGGCCTCGTCGACGATCACGCACACGTGGCCGGGAACCTCCTCCACGAACGCCGCGATGTCGGCCAGGGGAAGAGCCGTGCTGGTCGGGTTGTTGGGGTTGCACACCAGCGCCAGGCGGGTCACGACGGTGATCTCGCGCAGCATCCCGGGCAGGTCGTGGCGGTCGTCGGCGTCGAGCTTGACGGTGGTCGCGCGCGCGCCCGAGGACGCGGCCAGCTGCGGGTAGACCGAGAAGGAGGGCCACGCGTAGAGGATCTCGGCGCCGGGCTCGAGCAGCGCCTCGGCGGCCGCGAGCAGGATGTCGCAGGAGCCGTTGCCGACGGCGATCCGCTCGCCCGGCACGCCGTAGCGGTCGCTGAGCGCGCGCCGCAGCCGCGCGCAGGACGGGTCCGGGTAGCGGTTCAGCCGGCCCAGCTCACGGTCGATCGCCTCCCGCACCTCGCGCAGCGGCGGATACGGGGACTCGTTGCTGGCGAGCAGCACGAGCGGCTCCTCGGTGGCATAGCCGCCCGCCACCGGGTACACCGGGATCCGCCTGATGCGCTGTGCGAACTCGATCGCCACGTGCCTATTGTGCCGCGATCCGGCGGCGCGGGTCCGCGAGCCGCTACTGGGCGGCAGCCAGGTCCGCGCGCAGCGCCTGCGCCTCCCCCAGGTACACGTGGGCCGGCTGATGCTCCTCGGGGGCGTAGTAGTGGATCATCACCCTGATCACGCGCGGCAGCGACCCGGGGACAGGGATCTCGCGGGCGCACAGCAGGGGCACGCGCTCGAAGCCCGCGGCGCGGGCGGCCGCCGCGGGGAACTCCGCGTCGAGGTCCTCGGTGACGGTGAAGATGCAGCTCACCACGTCCTCGGGGGACAGGGCGTTGCGATCCATGATCGCGCGCATCAGCTCGGTGGTGCGCTCGAGGATCTCCACGGCGGCGTTGCGCTCGACGCTGATGGCCCCCCGCAGGGCGAACAGTCGCATGGCGGCGATTGTGTCAGAGGGCGCGCAGGCTCCCGAGCTCTGCCGGGGTGAGGCGGCGGTGCTCCCCCGGCGCGAGCCCCCGCAGTCGCAGCGGCCCGAAGCGGGTGCGCACGAGCTCCCGCACCGGGTGCCCCACGGCATCGCACATGCGCCGCACCTGCCGGTTGCGTCCTTCGCGGATCGTGATCTCCAGCTCCTGGGGGCCGAGCCGCCGCACGCGCGCCGGCGCCGTCGGGCCGTCCTCGAGCTCCACGCCGTCGCGCAGCGCCTGCAGCGCCGCGGCGGTGAGCGGGCCGCCCCCGACACGGGCGCGGTAGGTCTTGGGGACCTCGAAGCGGGGGTGGGTCAGGCGGTTGGCCAACTCGCCGTCGTTGGTGAGCAGGATCAGCCCGGTCGTCTGCCGGTCGAGGCGGCCGACCGGGTACAGGCGAGCCGGCTCGCGGCCGAGGAGCTCGACGACGGTCGGCCGTCCGCGGGGGTCGCTGGCCGTGGCGAGGACGCCGAGCGGCTTGTTGACGACGTAGGCGACGCGCTCCTCGGGGCCGCCCAGCGGCCGCCCGTCCACGCACACGAGCTTCGCAGCCGACACGTCGCATGCGGGATCGGTCACCGTGCGGCCCTCCACGGTCACGCGCCCGGCGGCGACGATCTCCTCCGCCGCGCGCCGCGAGGCCACCCCCGCGTGGGCGAGGTACTTCGCTAGGCGCATTCGCGCGTTCGGCGATCGCGATTCATCGGGCTGCCACCATAGGAGCCCGGGTGTTGTGCTGCCCGCCGCCGACCATGGACCTCGAACTACTCGACACGACGCTCACCGCAGCGGGCGAGCGGGGCTTCCGCTCCCGCCAGGTGTGGGGATGGCTCGCGCGCGGGGCCGGCGGCTACGAGGAGATGACCGACCTGCCGGCGCGGCTGCGCGAGCGCCTCGCGGGCGAGGTGCCGTTCTCGAGCCTGGATCTGCTCGACGAGGCCCGCGCGGGCGACGGCACGGTCAAGGCCCTGTTCGCCACGCACGAGGGTCATCCGCTGGAGGCGGTGCTGATGCGCTTCCGCGACGGGCGCCGCTCGGTGTGCCTGTCCTCGCAGTCGGGGTGCCCGCTGACCTGCACATTCTGCGCGACCGGCTCGATGCGCTTCGCGCGCAACCTGAGCGCCTCGGAGATCCTCGACCAGGCCCTGCACTTCCGCCGGCTCGGGCCGATCGACCACTGTGTGTTCATGGGCATGGGCGAGCCCATGCTCAACCTCGACGCGGTGCTGGAGGCCTGCGAGCGGCTGCCCGACCTCGGCGTCACCCACCGTCGCACGACCATCTCCACCGTCGGCTGGGTGCCGGGGATCCGCCGGCTCGCCGAGTGCGAGATGCCCGTCCGCCTGGCGCTGTCGCTGCACGCTCCCGAAGACGCGCTGCGCTCGGAGCTGATGCCGGTGAACGAGCGCTTCCCGCTGGAGGAGGCGCTCGCGGCATGCTGCGAGTTCTACGCGCGCCGGCGTCGTCGCGTGTTCGTCGAGTACGTGATGCTGGCGGGCGTCAACGACCGCTACGAGCAGGCGCTCGCGCTGGCCCGGGCGCTGAGCCAGCCCGCTGGGCGGACGTGCCCGTTCAAGGTCAACCTGATCCCCTACAACCCGACCGGCTCGCGCTACGAGGGCTCCGGCCGCGGCGCGATCGCGGCCTTCCGGGAGGTCCTGCAGGGGGCGGGCATCCCCGTGACGGTGCGGCTCACGCGCGGGCGCGAGATCGCGGCCGCCTGCGGGCAGCTCGCCGCGGGCCGCCCGGGGCACGGCCGAGGACGGTCCGAGCCACGCAGAGGCGAGAGGCCGGGGAGCGGTGAGGAGCTAGGCGGCGCTCCCGCCGGCGCGGGCCTCACCCGCGCGTAGCAGCCGCTCGCGCAGCTCCGCCTGCTCCTCGGGGGTGGGGTCCCAGCGGGCGATGTCGGGCAGCTCGTCGAGGCTGCGCAGGCCGAACAGCTTCAGGAAGTGGACCGTCGTGCGGTACAGCACGGCGCCGAACTGGGAGCTGCCGGCCTCCTCGATCACCCCGCGGTCCAGCAGCGAGGCCGTCGCGGAGTCGGCGCTGACGCCCCGGATGCGGGCGATCTCCGGGCGCGAGACCGGCTGCAGGTAGGCGACGATCGCCAGCGTCTCGGCCTGGGCGGGGCTGAGCGTGGCCACGCGCGGGCGGCTGAACAGGCGCCGCGCGGCCTCCTCGGTCTCGGGGTCGCTGGCGAGCGTCCAGCCGCCGCCCAGCTCGCGCAGCCGCAGCCCCCGCCGGCCGGGTGCGTACTGCTCGGCGAGCTCCGCGAGCGCCGCCTGCACGGCGGCCTCGCCGGCACCGGCGGCCTCGGCCAGCTCGGCGGCCGTGAGCGGATCGGATGACAGGAACAGCAGCGCCTCGATCGTGCGCACGAGCACCTGCGTCTGATCGCCCTGGCCTCCCGGCAGGGCGATCAGCGGGCTCTCGCCGCGGCCCTGCGCGCCGGGGTGGGCGCTCACGCCGGCACCTCCTCCTGGGCGGGCTCCTCGGCGGCCCGGTGCCCGGGCTCCTGCCCGGCTTCCCGTGAGGCGCCGGGCGCGGTGCCCCCGCGCGTGACGCGGGCGACCCTCAACTGGGGCTCCTCCGGGGCCGTCGCCGAGACCTCGATCTCGCCGAAGCACTCCTGCTGCTCCCAGGAGGCCTCGCCGCGTTTGTAGAGCTCGAGCAACGCGAACAGGGTCACCGCGATGGTCATCCGGTCGACCCCGCGGACCGCCTCCTCGAAGCTGAAGCTGCCGCGCCGCAGCAGCTCGCGCAGGTGCGTGAGGCGCTCGCCGATGCTCACCCGCGGGACGGCGATGTGGCGCACGTCGATCGCCGGCGGCATCGCCAGCAGCCGCCCGATCGCGGCCCCGAGCACGGCCGGATCCTGCGAGCCGTCGGGCGCCGGGAGCAGCGTGCGGCGCAGCCCGGCCGGCAGCGGCGCGGCCCGGAAGCGCACCCCGTGCTCCGCACCCAGCAGGCCGGCCAGGTGCTCGCCGGCCGCGCGGTAGCGGCGGGCGTCGAGCATCCGCGCGAGCAGCTCCTCGGCGGCCTCGCCGGGCTCGATGTCCAGCAGCTGCTCGTCCTCACCGGTGAGCATCAGCCGCGACTTCAGCTCCAGCAGGGCGGCGATCAGCAGGATGAATTCGGTGGCGCTCTCGAGGTCGAGCTGCCCGGAGCGCTCGAGGTGGTCGAGGTAGGCGAGCACCACGTCCGCCAGCTCGAGCTCCAGCAGGTCGACCTCTTCGCGCAGGACCAGCGTCAACAGCAGGTCGAAGGGCCCGCTGAAGACCTCGAGGTCGAGGTCCAGCGCGCCCACCCCGGCGGGGGAGCCAGAACTCATCCGCCCACGGTACCGGGCGCCGGCGACGATCCTGCGCGCGCCGGCCCTCCTGGCGCGCCGACGCCCATCAGCGAGCGGACGTCGGCCAGGGTCTCGCGGGCGATCGCGTGCGCCTGCTGGGCCCCCTCGGCGAGGATCGCCTCGAGCCGCGCCTCGTCGGCGCGCAGCTCGGCGTAGCGCTCGCGGATCGGCGCGAGGTAGTCCATCACGGCTTCGGCGACGGCTGTCTTGAAGTCCCCGTAGCGGGCCCCGGCGTACTCGGCTTCCACGGCGCCGGGCTCGGTGCCCCGCACCGCGGCGAGGATTTCGATCAGGTTGGAGATCCCGGGCTTGTCGGGACCGCGGGCGATCTCGCTGCCGGAGTCGGTGACGGCGCTGCGCAGCTTCTTGAGGATCGCCGCGGGCTCGTCGAGCACGTACACGATGCCCTGCCCGCTGGAGAGCGTCGTCGACATCTTGCGCGTCGGCTCCTGCAGGTCCATGATCCGCGCGCCCACCTCGGGGATGCGGTGCTCGGGCACCCTCAGGACCTCCTCCCCGCCGGCGAAGCGGGCGTTGAAGCGGCGCGCGAGGTCGCGCATCAGCTCGAGGTGCTCGCGCTGGTCCTCCCCGACCGGGACCTCGTCGGCGCGGTAGGCCAGCACGTCGGCCGCCTGCAGCACCGGGTACAGCAGCAGCCCGGCCGAGACCAGCTCGCGCTGGGCGGGGCTCTTTTCGCGGAACTGGTGCATGCGCTGCAGGCGCCCGAGTTCGGCCAGCGCGCACAGCAGCCACGTCAGTTCCGTGTGCTCGGGCACGTCGCTCTGGCGGAACAGGATGCTCCGCGCCGGGTCCAGCCCCGCGGCCAGCAGGATCGCGGCCGTGTCGTGGGTGCGCTCGCGCAGTTCCAGCGGCTCGTAGGAGACGGTGATCGCGTGTAGGTCGACGATGCAGAAGATGCCCTCGCCGCGCTCCTGGGCGCCCACGTACTGCGAGATCGCCCCGATCTGGTTGCCGAGGTGCTTGCGGCCCGTCGGCTGGATCCCGGAGAAGCTTCGCACCAGCCGAGCCTCTCGCGGCTACAGGGCCTCTCGCACGACCGGGCGCTTGGCGGCGCCCGCCTCGTCGAGGCGGCGCACCGGCGTGGTGTACGGCGCACCCGCGGCGATGTCGGGATCCTCGCGGGCCTCCGCCACGATCGCCGCCACCGCGGCCGCGAACGCGTCGAGGGTCTCCTTCGTCTCGGTCTCGGTCGGCTCGACCATCAGGGCCTCCTCCACGAGCAGCGGAAAGTACACCGTCGGCGGGTGGAACCCGAAGTCGAGCAGGCGCTTGGCGAGGTCGAGCGTCTTGACCTGCAGGCGCCGCTTCAGCGGCCCGCCCGACAGCACGAACTCGTGCATGCAGAGCTCGCCGAAGGCGAGCGGCAGGTACTCGGCAAGGCCGTGCTCCTGCAGCCGCGCGAGCAGGTAGTTGGCGTTCAGCACCGCCGTCTGGGAGGCGTCCTGCAGGCCGTCGGCACCGAGCGAGCAGATGTAGGCGTAGGCGCGCACGAACGTCCCGTAGTTGCCGTGGAAGGCGCGCAGGCGCCCGATCGACTTGGGGCGGTCGTGGTCCAGCGCGAAGCTGCCGTCGGAGGCGCGCGCGACCACCGGCACGGGGATGAACGGCGCGATCCGCTCGGACACCGCGATCGGGCCGGACCCGGGGCCGCCGCCCCCGTGCGGCTGGGTGAAGGACTTGTGCAGGTTGAAGTGCACGATGTCGAAGCCCATGTCGCCCGGCCGCGTGAGGCCCATGATCGCGTTGAGGTTGGCGCCGTCGTAGTACAGCGTGGCCCCCACCCCGTGCACGATCTCGGCGATCTCGGCGATGTTCTCGTCGAAGATCCCCAGCGTGTTGGGGTTGGTCAGCATCAGGCACGCGACGTCGTCGTCGGCCTTGCGGCGCAGGTCCTCGAGGTCGACCCCGCCGGCCCCGTTGGTCTCGAGCTTGACGACCTCCAGGCCGGCCATCGTCACGGTCGCGGGATTGGTCCCGTGGGCGGTGTCGGGCGTGAGCACCTTGTGGCGGCGCTCGCCGCGGTCCTCGTGATAGGCGCGCGTGAGCAGCACCCCGGCGAGCTCGCCCTGGGAGCCGGCGCACGGCTGCAGGGAGACGTGGGGCAGCCCCGATATCTCGGCGAGCGCACCCTGCAGGCGCCACATCAGCTCGAGCGCGCCCTGTGCGTGCTCGGGGTCCTGCAGGGGGTGCAGGCGCGCGTGCCCCGGCAGGGCGGCGGCGCGCTCGTGCAGGCGCGGGTTGTGCTTCATGGTGCATGAGCCGAGCGGGTAGAAGCCGGAGTCGAGGTCGTAGTTGCGCTTGGACAGCCCGACGTAGTGGCGCACGAGCTCGGGCTCGGAGACCTCGGGCAGCGCCGGCGCCTGCGCCCGGCGGAGGCGCTCGGGCAGCAGCTCGCGGGGGTCGATCTCGGGGACTTCGCTGTCCGGGCAGACGAACGCCCGCCGCCCCGGGGCGCCCTTCTGGAAGATCGTGCGGCCGGGCTCGCTGCCGGGCCGCTCCGCCGGCGCCACGCTCATGCCAGCAGCTGCTCCGCCGGCGCCCCCGCCGGGCGC
>Ga0335081_10009125_pt1 | contig 15941 bp, 16 predicted proteins | sample Lox_Sample_35_FD_206713 | JGI IMG/M metagenome (GOLD analysis project Ga0335081, IMG submission 206713) | Soil microbial communities from Loxahatchee National Wildlife Refuge, Florida, United States - Lox_Sample_3.5 | ecosystem: Environmental > Terrestrial > Soil > Wetlands | place: USA... | reverse complement strand
CCATTGCCCGCAACGCCAAAACCTACACTGAAGTCAGGGCGGCGATCGACGACGGCCAATGCGGACTCGCCGTCGTCATACCGCCCGATTTTTCCGAGCGGCTGAACGACATTGGCACTGCGCCCGTCCAGGCAATCCTCGACGCAACCGACGACAACACCGCGAACATCGCTTTCGGTTATGCAGCCGCAGTCGTTGCGGGCTATTCCAATGAAGTCGCAGTAACCGCGGTGGACCGCCAAGGCAAGGTATTGCAACACATCCAGCCGATGGTGGTTCAGTCACGCGTCTGGTTCAACGAAGACCTGGAGAGCCGAAATTTCATCATTCCCGGCCTCGTCGCCATGATCATGGCGCTCGTCGGCGCGCAGCTCACTTCACTGACCATATCGCGCGAATGGGAACGCGGTACCATGGAGCTGCTCATCTCCACTCCGGTCAAGCCGATCGAAGTGATGCTTGGCAAGCTCATGCCCTATCTGGTGCTGGGATGGCTCGATGCCGCGTTTTGCCTTGTCCTGGCGGCTTTGTGGTTCGGCGTCCCCTACCGCGGCACCCTGTTCGCGCTGTTCGTCACTACTTCGCTGTTTCTCATCGTCGTTCTCAGTATCGGTTATCTGATGTCGGTGCTGATTCGCAGTCAGGTGGGGGCCAGCCAGATTGCGCTCTTGGTCACGATGCTGCCGACCACTTTGCTCTCCGGCTACATCTTTCCGATCGATCAGATGCCAAAGGTTATTCAGGGCATCACCTACCTAATCTACTCGCGCTACTACGTCTCCATCGTCAAAGACTTGTTCCTGAAAGGATCAAACCTGACCGAGCTGTCGACGCCGATCATATTTCTTGTTGCTTATGCAATAGCAGTGATGCTCCTGGCAGCCAGCGCTTTTCGTAAGCGATTGGACTGAGCCATGTTTGCGCGCATCATTCCTATCGTGATCAAGGAGTTCATCGAGCTCAAGCGGGACAAATGGGCGTGGTTCCGGCTGGTCGTGCCGACCCTCGCCCAGATGCTGTTGTTCGGCTATGCGGCGACTTACGAGGTTTATCACGTTTCGACCGTCGTTCTCGATCTTGATCACTCGCAGGAAAGCCGCGAACTTGTCTCGCGGTTCACGTTCAGCGGGCGATTCGACGTTGCGGTGGCACGGTCGCGGGCGGAGGTCACGAAGGCGATCGACAGCAGCAACGCGGCGGTGGCGCTTGTCATCCATGCCGGCTTCGCTCAGCTTCTCCGCAAAGGGCAACTAGCGCCGCTGCAAGTCATCGTCGATGGAACGAATTCCAATACGGCGCTGATCGCGCTCGGCTACCTCAACACGATCGCCCAAGGATTTGCGCAAGACTACGCCTCTGACTTGGCCGAACGAACCCTCGGCGTGCGAGGCGTGAAGCAGGTCCAGGTAACGCTGGAGCAACGGCCCTGGTTCAATCCTGACCTCAATGGCAGGTGGTTCTTTGTCCCAGGACTGATCGGCACGCTCACTCTGGTCATCATCGTCAATTTGACGGCCTTCGCCATTGTGCGTGAACGCGAAGTCGGCACTTTGGAACAGATCATGGTGTCGCCGATCCGGTCCGCCGAATTCATTCTCGGTAAAACCGTACCATTCTTTGCCATCGGACTCGGCGAGGTCGCGCTGATCGTCGCCGTCGGCACTTTGTGGTTCCAGGTACCGTTCGTCGGCAATCCGCTTGTGCTGCTGCTTGGCAGCACGCTTTTTCTCCTGAGCGCCCTAGCACTTGGCCTGCTTATCTCGACGGTCTGTTGGACCCAGCAACAAGCATTCTCCATGAACTTTTTTGTGCTGAATCCGTTTTTCATTCTGTCGGGTTTTGCCTATCCAGTTTCCAGCATGCCGCAGGTGCTGCAGTGGTTCACCTACGTCAACCCGCTGCGCTACTATCTGGTGGTCATTCGCGGCACGTTTCTGAAGGGCGTCGGCCTGAGCGTGCTTTGGCCAGAGTTGACGGCGATGGCGGCCATCGCCACGGCACTGCTCACGATGAGCATCCTGCGCTTCCGCAAGTCGCTTGAGTAAGGCCGCAAGGCGGCAGGCCGAGAAGGGGCGCGCCAAGCTTTTGAGCCAGATCAATGGCAACGCTGGGAAATTCAATAGCCTTAAATTTAAAGGAGACGCCGTATGGCCATTGCGATCACACTTGCACAATATCTCATCGATCAGAGGGTCCAATACGACCTTGTACCGCATCCGCATATGGAGACGGCGGCGGGAAGCGCGGCCGCAAGCAAGATCCCTGCAGATTGCGTCGTCAAGGCCGTCGTGGTCAAAGGTGGCGATGGATTTAAGCTCGCGCTGCTTCCAGCTTCACGGCAAATCCAGTTTGAGCGGCTTCAACAGCTACTCGGGGATGAAGTCGATCTGGCGAGCGAAGAGCAGGTTGAGACGCTTTTTATTGACTGCGAACCAGGCTCAGTTCCCGCGCTCGGCGCGGCATACGGGCTCGATATCGTGGTGGATGATAGCCTGGCTGTGCAGCCCGATCTTTATATCGAGGGCGGCGACCACGCCACTCTCGTTCATATTAGCGGCAGCAGTTTCCGGCAACTGACAGAAGACGCTCGGCATGGCCAATTCACCCATGCGCTCAAGTCTGCCGACAGCCGCTGAAACTGGCTTGCCTCCACGGACTGAGAACAGCCGGTGGAGGATCGTGAGATTTCCGGGCACGTCGTCGGTCGAAATTGCGTTGGCCCGCGAACAAGCGTTGGCTGATGAAATAGAAGCCTGTACGGCCACTCCCTTATTCACGGTATGGCGTTGTCCAGCAGCCTTGCTCGTTAGTCGCACCGAGACACGCCTGCCTCGCTTCACTGAAGCGTGCGTTGAGCTGGCATCAGCGGGATGGCCAATCGTCGTGCGAAAAAGTGGCGGCGGTGCTTGTCCACTCGCTCCCGGCACTATTCAAATATCGACGACCGAGGCTGCGGCACCTCAGGCAACGATGAATAGTAAGTACGCCTTTGTGGCGGAGATTATCCAAGAGACACTTCGCGCTTTTCGACTCGAATCCCACGTTGGGTCTGTGGCTGAAGCGTATTGCCCGGGACGCTTTGATATCGCGGTTGCGGGCAAGAAAATCGCTGGCATTGCGCAGCGGTGGTTTCGCAATGGGCAGGGTGTCCGCTGCATCACGACGGCTGCTTCCCTCAACGTGGAAGAGGCGCCTGAAATACTCGCCGGTGTGGTGACTCGCTTCTACGGCGGTGCCGGAAGCTCGGATCGCTGCCTCGCTGACGCCCTGACCAATATGCGGTTATGCGGCGCCAAACCTCCTCCTGGCGGTCGGGATTTGACGGCAGCAGTCGTGACTCACCTTGCTACGCATGCGCGGATGCTCGGCGCGACTGGCCGGGAAAAATCCGGCCGGTAGGACTAGCTGCGGTGCACTTAGCGGCACCGGAAGCTTCTCGATTTGACTTAGATCAACGCGCTGCATTGGCATGCTGGGCAATATTTATTTAAAATATTCTTTGGGTCGGCCATTCGATCGAGGGAGGAGCAATCGTCATGAACAGCTTCTGGATCGTCATCCTCAGTGTGGCAACTGTCTATTTGACGTACAATTTCTACGCCAAACGAATCGACAAGAATGTCATTCAATCGGATGCCAAACGCGCAACACCGGCCCGGATGTACATGGACGGCGTCGACTTCATGCCGACCAGCCGTAATGTGCTGTTCGGCTATCACTTCAAGGCCATCGCGGCGGCCGGCCCCATCGTGGGACCGATCACGGCGGCAAACCTATGGGGGTGGGCGCCCTCACTGGTCTGGCTGATCTTGGGCGTCAGCTTCATCGGCTGGGTGAGCGACTATTCCGCCATCATGGTTGCGGTGCGCAACGACGGCAACAGCCTGTCGGGCATTGCATACCGCCTCATCGCCCCCCGTACGCGGACAATCTTGTTCGTTTTCATCTTCTTCTACCTGTTGCTGTTGGCGGGGGCCTTTATCGGAATCCTCGCGGCAACTCTGTCGGCCCGTCCGGACGTGCCCTTCGGCATCTTGATGCTCGGCCTGATGGGATTACTGGCCGGCCAGATGATGTATCGCTGGAAGATGGGCATCACCGGCGTCACCGCCCTTGTCGTCGCGATTACGATTGGCGGCATGGCCCTCGGCCCATGGGGACAGCACCAGGGCGCTGGCGGCACGACGATGCAAGGCCCAGTAGGATCAGTGGTCGTCTGGATCAATGACAAGATCGACAGCGTCACTGGCCACCAGGCGCTGGTCTCAGTCCAGGATCCGACGATGGCGGATCCGAGAATTCCGGCACCTGGCGCGGACGGCAAACGCCCGACCACTCCCGCCTATGACGCGGCCACCGGTCAGCTTAGGACGCTGCCGAACTACCTGTTCTGGATGGTGTTCCTGTTCGCGTTCAGCTACCTTGGTGCAAATCTGCCGATCTGGCGGTTCGCGCAGCCGGTCAACTATATCGGCTTCTGGGTCACATTCATAACGATCCTGCTAAGCGCGATAGGCATGATCGTCGCGCCAATCTTCGGTACGAAGGACGTCGCGGGCAACCTCATCGGCGCGTTTGCGCTGCCCGCCATCAAGGACCTCGGCTTCGGCATCGTGGCCGGCCAGGCTTGGCAGCCGCTTTGGCCGATGCTGTTCGTGACCATCGCTTGCGGCGCCATTTCGGGCTGGCATGCGCTTGTCGGCTCAGTGGGAACCGCGAGGCAGCTTGAATACGAAACTGACGGCCTGCCGGTCGGAGCGGGCGGCATGTTCGGCGAGAACGCGCTGGCACTGCTGTCGCTCACCGCCGTCTCCATCGCTGGTGCCGGCGGCGGCGGCGGCCGCTTCGCCTTGGGCGTGGGTAAGCTGATCTACGCGGGGACCTTTGGTCTAGTCCCCGAGGCCTTCGGCACTGCCCTCGGCTTCGGCACCTTCGTGATCATCGTGCTCACCGTGACCATCCTGGTCTTCCGCGTAACGCGCGTGACGCTCACCGAATGGGTCGGCGATGCCATGCCGGCCGTGCGGAACATGCACGTGTCGACCCTGATCTCGATGGTCCTCACAGCTGCACTCGTGCTCACCGGAACGTGGGTCTATCTGTGGCAAATGTTCGGCGCCTCCAACCAGCTGATGGCCGCTCTGAGCATGCTCGTGGTGGCAGTGTGGCTTAAGTCGGAAAATCGTAACCCGACCTTCGCACTCTTGCCGATGATCTTCATGTACATCACCACGCTGGCGGCTACCTATGTCACGGCGCGGAATCTCTATGTAACGATCGCGGCCAACCCGCACATCACCGGACTGCCGGTGTATGGCGCGTGGGCCATGATCGCGGTTTCGGTGCTCCTGTTCGTGGCGGCCATCCTCATCGGGTGGGATGGTTGGAAGGCTTACCTCCGTTACCGCGCGACTCCCGGCTCGGGGATTACGCGTACAGTGCCTGCCGAGTAGGAACCGATCATGTCAGCCCAGTGCGGCTTCGGCGATCGAATGCACGGTATCAAAGAAGTCACGCGCGGGCTGTCGATGATCGGGCAGGGAGACGTGAAGCTGCAAATGCGGCTCGGTGCGGCGGACGGACAACCGCCGCACTATAATGCCAGCGCGCTGCGCCTGTGCCAGCAGCGCGTCAGTGTAAGTGAGCGCCAAGACGTTCCCATAATGCACGATCAGGTCGCCGGGGGCCGGGGCTTGGCGCACCGGCCATTCTGGCGGCACGTTTCTGAGTGCGTCGCGACCGGACCAGCTGCCGGGATCGAGGGCTTCGAAATCAACCTTCGGAGCCCGGCGCAACACGCCGCGGATGATGAGCGTGTCGCGGCGCCCGCGACTGCGGCCAAGCGCCCACATCCAGGGCAGGTCGCGCGCCTCGAGGAAGATGACCAGGGTCACGCTGGCGAACGGCGCCTTGCCGTCGCGTACCACCATCTCGACCGCGCTCGAACCAAGCCAGCGGACCGTGGTGCGCTGGCCGAGCGCCGGCAGGCCGCCCTGCATCCAGTGCATCAGCAAGCGGCCCCGACGGACGTTCCAGATCGTGCCGGCGGCAAACCAGGCAACGACCGCGACCGCGGCAACTTCGATGACTCCCGTCATGGCGGAGGCGATGATAGCACGCCGAGAGCCGGCGGGTGGATGCGGGTGGTGCGCGAATTCATCTACGGCATGACCAGCTACGAGTTCGCGCAGCAGGCGCTGGAAATGCGCGCCTCGATGCAGCGGTTGTTCATGGTCAGCGTGTTCGGCGATATGCTCGGCGTGCCGGTGCTGCCGGCCTATTACGGCATGCGCCTCTTGCCCTGGGTCGTGCTGGAAATCGATTCGTGGAAGCGCGAAATGCTCCGTGAGCGCGAGCTGGGCAGCGACCACGAGCATCATTTGCACGGTTTGTGAAGGAGAAGACATGACCGAGCCGGAAAAGGCGGAGCCGAAAAAAAGCCTCTGGCAAAACGTCAGCGAGGTCATCTACGGCATGGCTGCCCACGATATGAGCCGCGCGGCGCTGCGCACGCGCGCGTCGATGGAGCACCTTTTTATTCTTATCACGATGGGCGACCTGCTCGGCATCCCGATCCTGCCCCCGTACTACAGTCTGCGCCTACTGCCCTACGTCGTGCCGCAGATCGCCACGTGGAAGCGGCGCATGCTGCGGGAAAAGGATGTTGCGGACACAATGTTCTAGGGACAGCGATGAAACTCAAGGACGTATTGCTGCAGCATCCAGAGCGCCGCTATCTGATGTTCGGCGGCGGCGGCGGCGTGGGCAAGACCACTTTCTCGGCAGCAACCGCCTATTGGCTCGCCAGCCAAGGGAAGAAAGTGCTCGTCTTCTCGGTGGACCCACAGGCCTCGCTTACCGACATTTTCAAGCGCGACATCTTCGGCAAGGGTCCGGTCAAGATCATGGACAATCTGTGGGCGCAGGAGATCGATGCTGACAGCCATATCCGCAGCTACCAGGACGAGATCCGCAAAAAGATCCTGGACATGTACGGACTTCCGAAAGTACCCGACGAGATCGAGAACTACATCCAGGCGGCGAGCGCCGAGCCGGCGATGGAGGAGAGTGCGATTTTCGACGCCGTAGTCGACGTAGTGATGCAGGGCGACTACGACTACTACATCTACGATCTCGTCCCCCTTGGTCACGCGCTCTACTACTTGTCGATGGCCAAGGTCTACGACGAATGGATCAACAAGATCACCAAGCTGCGCGAGGAAATGCGCGAATACGAAGAGATGGTCAGCCGGCTCCGGCACGAAAAGGAGACTGAGCAGGATCAGATCCTTAACGAACTGCTTTACATAAAGAACCGCATCAATACCTCGGCCGGCATCCTCACAGACAAGACCAAAACTGGCTTTTTTTTCGTGGTGATCCCGGAAGCCATGGTGATCAATGACACGAAAAAAGCTGCGCAAATGTTCGCGAAGTTCGACGTGCCGATCGCCGGCTACGTGGTGAACCGGGTGATTCCGCACGAGCTCTTGCAGCAGAAAATCCCGGATTATCTTCGCAACCGCATCGCCATGCAGGACCAGCATATGGCCGAATTGCGCGCGACCTTTGGCGATCAAGTGCTGGCGCTCGTGCCGGAAATGGAACGCGATGTCACCGGGCTGCCGATGATCGAGAAGCTGGCCGCCACCATGTTTTCTTGAACGGAGGATTGCCCGTGCCAGAGCTCAAAATGCCGATGGGGCGATACCTCCGCGAGCACCCGACGCTCAAATATTTCTTTTTCGGCGGCAAAGGCGGGGTGGGCAAGACCGTGTTCGCCGGCGCCTCTGCCGTCGGGCTCGCCCGCCAAGGTAAGCGCACGCTGCTTGTCTCCACCAACCCAGTGCACAGCCTGTCCAGCCTGTTCGGCCGTGACATGCTCGGCAAGCACGTGGCCATCGAGGGCGTGCCCAACCTGTGGGCCTACGAAATCGACACCCGCGAAAGCATCGAGCGCAGCAAGGTGGAGATCCGCGAGAAGATCCGCTGGTTCCTCAAATTCGCTGACATCACCACCAAAGCCGACGATTTTGTTGACTCGGCGACGATGAATCCCGCGTTCGAGGAATCGGCCATGTTCGAGAACATGATCGATCTCATGTTCAAGAACGAGTACGACGTCTACGTCTTCGACACCGCGCCCACCGCCAACGCGCGCCGCCTGCTCGGAATGTCGTCGGTGTACTCGCTATGGGTCAATAAGATGCTGAAAAGCCGCGAGGAGGCGCGAACACTGCGAGAGATGCTCTCTTTCAGCAAAAAGAAAGAGGCCGATCCGTTGATGGACTACCTCGTCTCCTTCCGCGACCGCATGGCGCACGCCCGCGTTCTGCTCACCGATCCCGCGCTCACGGCGTTCTTCTTCGTGACGCTGCCAGAAGCGCTGCCGATCGCGGTGATCACTCGCTTTATCCAATGGTTCAAGGAGTTCCAAATCCCGATCGGCGGCGTCCTCGTCAACATGATGATCGATTCCAAGGCGGTCGGGCCGGATGCCGCGGATTTCGTCAAGAACCGCGTCGCCATGCAGCAGGAGCACATGCAGACGATCTGGCGGGAATTTGACGACAGCGTGCGCGCCATCGTGCCACTGTTTGAAACCGAGGTACGCGGCGTGCCGATGCTCGGGCGCCTATGCGACGCGATTTTCGCTTCTGACGGGGCGGAGCCAGCTTCGGCGGAGGGCACCGGCCGGGTCCACGCGGCCGCAGCGCGAACGTGATTGCGCCAACGGCCGCCGCCGCCCGCCCGCCTGCGCTTGAGCTTGGCCGGCCGTTCCTTCGCGAAAGAATTGACTCACGTCAAAGCGGGCCTGATATCGATGATGCATCGTGCTGGTTCAAATTGAGCGAAGGCCGGCCATGGAATGGGAGCCGATCCGAAAACGTCCCGAAGATTACGGTGGGGCTAACCTTCGGGACTATGACAGTTACGTCAAACAATTTTCCTGGCCCCGGGCGCGCGCGCTGCTCGACGGCCTGCCCGGCGGCGGTCTCAATATCGCGCACGAGGCCGTCGACCGCCACGTGCTGGCCGGGCGGGGCGACAAGCTTGCGCTGCGGTGGATCAGTCACGACAATCACATTCGCGATTTCAGCTATGCCGCGCTGCGCACTGAAACGAACCGCTTCGCCAATGTCCTGGCACAACACGGCATCACCAAGGGTGACCGCGTCTACTTGCTGCTCGGGCGCAATCCAGAGCTCTACGTCGCGGCGCTCGGCACGCTGAAAAATGGCAGTGTGCTGTCGCCGTTGTTCTCCGCGTTCGGGCCGGAGCCTGCCAAGGCTCGAATGACGATCGGCAACGCCAAGGCTCTGGTCACAACCGAGGCGTTCTACCGGCGCAAGGTCGAGCCGTGGCGCAAAGAACTCGCAAGCCTGCAGCATGTCTTCTTAATAGAATGTTCCAGCAAGCGTCCCGCCGACACGATCGATCTGAACGCGGCGCTGGCGCAAGCATCGGATTCCTTCAAGACCGTGTGGACCGCCCCCGAAGACATGGCGCTTTTGCATTTCACCAGCGGGACGACCGGCAGACCGAAGGGCGCCGTACACGTGCACGAGGCCGTTGTCGCGCACCATATCACCGGACAGATCGCGCTCGATCTGCATGCCGACGATATCTTCTGGTGCACCGCCGATCCCGGATGGATCACCGGGACCTCGTACGGAATCATCTCGCCGCTGACCAACGGCGCGACGATGATCGTTGATCAGGCCGAGTTCGACGCCGAACGGTGGTGCCGCATCTTACAGGACCAGAAGGTCACAATCTGGTACACGGCGCCGACCGCCATCCGCATGCTCATGAAAACGGGCGCCGATTTTCCAAAACAGTTTGACCTGTCGAAATTGCGGCTCATGGCGAGCGTCGGCGAGCCGCTCAATCCGGAGGCCGTGGTGTGGGGCGTCGAAGCCTTCGGCAAGCCGTTCCACGACAATTGGTGGCAGACCGAGACAGGCGGGATCATGATCTCGAATTATCTGTCGATGGACGTAAAGCCGGGCTCGATGGGCCGCCCGCTGCCGGGAGTCACTGCCGGCATCGTCGAGCATCTGGAAGGGGGCGGCGTGCGTGAAATCACAAAGCCGATGGCCGTGGGCGAGCTCGCATTGCGGCCCGGATGGCCGTCGATGATGCGGGCCTACCTGAATGAAGAGGAACGCTATCGCAAGTGCTTCGTGGGCGGCTGGTATCTGACCGGCGACCTCGCGATGCTCGATAGCGAGGGCTATTTTTGGTTCGTCGGTCGCAGCGATGACGTGATCAAGAGCGCCGGCCATCGCATCGGTCCGTTCGAGGTGGAAAGCGCGCTGATGGAGCATCCCGCCGTTGCCGAGGCAGGGGTCATCGGCATTCCCGACCCGACTGCGGGCGAGGTCGTCAAGGCCTACGTTGCGCTCAAGGTCGGTTTTGAACCGAACGAGGCGCTGCGCAAGGAATTGCTCGGCCATGCCCGCACACGCCTCGGCCCAGCAGTGGCACCGAAAGACATCGCGTTCCGCCAGAACTTGCCGAAAACGCGCAGTGGCAAAATCATGCGCCGTCTGCTCAAGGCCCGTGAGCTGGGCTTGCCCGAGGGTGATATTTCGACGCTCGAAAGCGAGGAGCGATGACCGCAGCAGCCGATAAGCCGCATCTGTCGCGCGAGCATATGCTGGATCTCCTCAAACAGATGATCCGCATCCGCCGTTTCGAGGACATCTGCGCCGAACTCTACACCCAGGAGAAAATTCGCGGCTTTATGCATCTTTACGACGGCGAGGAGGCGATCGCAGTCGGCATCATTCCGGTGCTGGAAAAACGCGATCGGATTGTGAGCGCCTACCGCGAGCATGGACATGCGCTGGTTCGCGGCGTGCCGATGGCCGCAATCATGGCCGAGATGTACGGCAAGCAGGAGGGCTGCAGCCACGGGCGTGGCGGCTCTATGCATCTTTACGACCGCGCCACCAATTTCCATGGCGGCAACGCCATTGTCGGCGGCGGTTTGCCGCTGGCGGTCGGTTTGGCGCTTGCCGATCAGATGCAGGGTGGCGATCGCGTCATTGCCTGCTTTTTCGGCGATGGCGCGGTCGCCGAAGGTGAATTTCACGAGAGCTTAAATCTCGCTGCATTATGGGGACTGCCGGTGCTGTTCGTGTGCGAAAACAATCTCTATGCCATGGGCACTGCCCTGGCTATCGCGCAATCGGAAACTGACATTCAGCGAAAAGCCGCGTGCTACCGCATCACTGCCGAGACCGTTGACGGCATGGACGTGATATCAGTGGAAGCGGCCGCTCGCAGGGCGGTTCATGCGGTCAGAGAAAGCCGCAAGCCCTATTTTCTGGAATGCCGGACCTATCGGTTGCGCGCGCATTCCATGTTCGACGCCCAGCTTTATCGCGACAAGGCCGAAATCGATGCCTGGCGCCACAAGGAACCGATCGTACGCTTTAAGGGATGGCTGGAGGCTGGCCACATGATCCATCCGGATGACGTATCGCGCATGGAGGCGGAGATCGACGCCGAGATCGCTGCCGCAGTGGACTTCGCCGAAAAGGGGACCTGGGAGCCGGTCGAGCAACTCACGCGCTTCGTTTATGCGGAGCCAGCTGCCGCAACTGTTCGGTGAAGCGCCATGCAGCAAGAAGTTATGACGCAAGCGACGGTCCAAACGATTGAGACTACGTACCGCGAAGCGGTGCGCGAGGCCATTCGCGATGCGATCAAGCGCGATGAGCGCGTCTTTCTGATGGGCGAGGATGTCGGCCGCTACGGCGGCTGCTATGCGGTGAGCAAGGGACTGCTCGATGAGCTTGGCCCCGAACGGATACGCGATACGCCGCTCTCAGAATCTGGATTTACCGGCGCCGGCATCGGCGCGGCCATGGCGGGCATGCGCCCCATCGTCGAATTGATGACAGTGAATTTCAGTCTGCTTGCGCTTGATCAGATCCTCAACACCGCGGCGACCGTACGCCACATGTCGGGAAACCAATTTGGCGTGCCGCTGGTGATCCGCATGGCGACAGGTGCTGGCCGGCAGCTTGCCGCGCAGCATTCGCACAGTCTTGAAGGTTGGTACGCGCATATTCCCGGCATCAAGGTACTGGCGCCGGCGACACTGGAAGACGCGCGCGGCATGCTGTGGACTGCTCTGCAGGATCCTGATCCAGTGCTGATTTTCGAAAATGTCATGCTCTACAACATGACCGGCAAGCTCGCCGCCGATGCCGGACCGGTAAACATCGACAAAGCGGCCGTGCGCCGCCCAGGCCGCGACATTTCTCTGATCACCTACGGCGGCTCCCTTTGGAAGACGCTCGAGGCGGCCGCAACGCTGGCCGCCGACAACATCGAAGCCGAGGTAATCGACCTTCGTAGCCTGCGGCCGCTAGACGAGGCAACTATCATGGCGTCGGTCGCGAAGACGCGCAGGGCAATCATTGTCGACGAAGGCTGGCGCACCGGCAGCCTGGCGGCGGAGATTGGAATGCGCATCGTCGAGCAGGCGTTCTGGGAACTGGATGCTCCACTCGGCCGGGTCTGCAGCGAAGAGGCGCCGATTCCGTATCCGCGCCATTTGGAAAACGCCGCGATCCCGCAGGCGCAAAAAATCACCGCAGCCGCAAAGGCTGCGCTGGGCCGCGCATAAGAGGCGCCGCCGTGGTCGACTTTCGCATGCCGTCACTCGGCCCCGATATGGAGGCAGGCAGGCTGATTGAATGGCTTGTCAAGCCTGGCGATTGGGTCAAGCGCGGCGATGTTGTTGCCGTGGTGGATACCCAGAAAGGCGCAATTGAAGTTGAAACCTATCAGACCGGCCAGATCGAGGAGATATTGGTCAATCTCGATAGCAAGGTGCCTGTCGGCACTGCGCTGGCGCGGATCCGCACCGAAGGCGAAGCCAAAGTCGCCGCTCCACCGGCTGCCGCTCCACCGGCTGTTGTCCCCTCGGCAGCCCCAGGCCCGACGCTTGTGTCAGCTCCTTCTGTTGTCCCGCCCGCTGCAATGCCGTCGCCGCTGGCCACTCCGCGAGGCGCTGCAATGCGCGCCCAGGTATCACCTGCGGCGCGGCGGCTGGCTGAAAAGTCAGGCATCGATCTTTCAACCGTCTCCGGCAGTGGGCCTGGTGGAGCGATCATCTATGCCGACGTCGAACGCCGTCTCGGCGGAGTAGCCGCTCCTGCAGAACGAAAGCGAGTCCCATCGCTTGATCTTAATGCAATGCGAGTGGCCATCGCCGCGGCGATGGCGCGATCGAAGCGCGAAATCCCGCATTACTACTTAGAGCACCAGATCGATGTGACCGCTTGTGAAGAATGGCTCGCTCAAAAGAACGCATCATTGCCACCAGACAGCCGCTTGCTTTTTGGGGCGCTCGCAATCAAGGCAGTTGCCCTGGCTGCACGACGCTATCCTGCATTCAACGGCTTCTATCGCGAGAACAAGTTCGAGCCAGCACCCGCGGTGCATGTTGGCGTGGCGATCGCCATTCGCGGCGGTGGGCTGACCGCTCCGGCGCTGCACGATGCAGATCAGCTGTCCATGGACGAACTGATGCGCTGCATGCGCGATCTTGTGCAGCGCACCCGCGCAGGACGTATCCGCAGTTCGGAGATGTCCGATCCGACCATCACTATTTCAAGCCTCGGCGAGCGCGGTGTGGAGACGCTCTACGGCATTATCTATCCGCCACAAGTCGCGATCGTCGGCTTCGGCAAGACGGTAGTGCGGCCTTGGGTCGTTGACGGGGCGATCGGGCCTCGGCCTGTGGTCACCATGACTCTCTCCGGCGACCACCGCGTGACCGATGGTCACGCGGGAGCGCTGTTTCTGGCCGAGATCGGCAAGCTTTTGCAGGAGCCGAACAAGCTATGAGCGACATCGATATTCGCAACGTGCTGCAAGAAGAACTCAGCAATATCGCGCCGGAAGTCGATATGAGCAGTCTCGATCCGGCCGCCGATCTGCGTGAAGCCATGGATATCGACTCGATGGACTTTCTAAACTTCGTTACGGCGGTTCACCATCGGCTTAACCTTGACATCCCAGAGATCGACTATCCGAAGCTTGTCACGCTCGACGGGGCGGTCGCTTACATCGCCGCGAAACTCGGATCGAGCAAAACTGGCGCTCTTCACAGCTGAGCGAAAAAAATTCTCCGAACAGTCATCGTTAGGGAGACACAGCAATGACGACGAATTTTCCGGAACGTCGACGTGAACTTGTGGGACTCATGGGGCGGCTCGGCCGCGAAATTCCTGGGGTCATGGGCGGATTTTCGGGCCTTCACAAGGCAGCAACGGCAGCCGGCGCGCTCGATGCCAAGACCAAGGAGTTGATCTCGCTTGGCATTGCGGTCGCTGTCCGCTGCGATTCCTGCATCGCGTTCCATGTCCATGCCGCGCTCGCAGCCGGTGCCTCACGGGCCGAAGTGCTCGATGCACTTGGCGTTGCCGTGCTCATGGGCGGCGGGCCGGCCGCCATGTATGCCTGCGATGCATTGACCGCACTCGATCAATTCGAGGCTGAGCGCAAATAGCCTTGTGCGGTCAGGTTCACACCCATGCCGATGACATCATTCGGCTTGGACAATCGTACGGCCACAATCGGCGGATAGTGCTGCCCGATAGGAAAAGCCATGGATCTGACAACACGCTACATGGGCCTCGAATTGAAGAATCCACTCGTGGCTTCGGCGTCGCCGCTTACCGGGAATCTGGACGCCATCCGGATTCTGGAGGACGCAGGAGCCGCCGCCATCGTGCTGCCGTCGCTGTTCGAGGAGCGTATTGAGGCGGAGGCGCGAGCGCATGAGGTTCTCACCGCGACAGGCCTTGAAAATTTGCCGGAGGCACGCAGCTATTTGCCCGAAGCGGAGGGACCCGCCCCCGAACAATATCTCGACCTGATCAGACGAGCTGTTGCGGCCGTAGACATTCCAATCATTGCCAGCCTCAACGGCACAACCGACGAAGGCTGGACAGGATACGCCACGCTGATCGAGCAAGCCGGCGCGGCCGCGCTCGAACTCAACGTCTATTTGATTCCGACGGACCTGTCTTTGACCGGCAGCGAAGTCGAAGAGTCTTGTCTTGACGTTTTACGCCAAGTACGGCGGACAGTTGCATTGCCCCTCGCGATCAAGCTTGGCCCATATTTCAGCTCGATCGGACAGATCGCCGCCCAATTTGCTAGTGCGGGCGCGGACGCCCTGGTGCTGTTCAACCGCTTCTATCAACCAGACATCGATTTGGCGCAAGTTCGGCTGCGTAATGACTTGCAGTTAAGCAATTCAAGCGAGATCGGGCTTCAGCTTTTGTGGATCGCCCTCTTGTGCGGGCGCGTCGACGCGTCGCTTGCCGCAAGCACCGGCGTGGAGGGATCCGAGCAGGTAATAAAATACCTGCTGGCGGGAGCAGACGCCGTGATGAGCACGGCGTCATTATTGCGGCACGGGCCGCGGCATATGGAGAATCTCCTGAACGGAACGATGTCCTGGCTTTCAGCACGTGATATCTCGTCTCTCGATGAGATTCGCGGATTGCTAAGCCAGCATCGCTTCACCAACCCGGACTCCTTCGGCCGAGCGAGTTATGTGAATATCCTACGCGATTACGCGGCCCTTCACCGGCACGAGGCTGAGTAGCCCGGCAGGTGGACTTGCAAGCGCAGCTCGTGGCGCGGAAACATCGCCTGCCCGCTCCGGCGGCAAAATTGGAGGCACAATAATGCAACGATCTTGGCTTCTGGCGCTTGCGCTGTTAGGCGGCCTCATTGCGGGCCTCCTGACCCACGCCGCAGCGCAAACGCCGTCGGCGGCACCAGGCGCCGGCCACGGCTTTCTCATCGACAAGCATACGGCGGCCGGACTGAATTGCGCCGCCTGCCACGCCGAAAGTCCTCCGTCAAAGCAGCCGGATCAAGCGGCATGTATCAAATGCCAC
>Ga0335081_10009124_pt1 | contig 15942 bp, 15 predicted proteins | sample Lox_Sample_35_FD_206713 | JGI IMG/M metagenome (GOLD analysis project Ga0335081, IMG submission 206713) | Soil microbial communities from Loxahatchee National Wildlife Refuge, Florida, United States - Lox_Sample_3.5 | ecosystem: Environmental > Terrestrial > Soil > Wetlands | place: USA... | reverse complement strand
CGTCGGTGCGCTGCTGTGCGAGCCGGTCGATTCGAGCTGCGCCGCTGGCGTCATCTTCTTCAACAACGTCGGCACGATCGGCATGTGCGGCCACGGCACGATCGGGCTCGCGGTCACGCTCGCGCACCTCGGGCGCATCGCCCCTGGCCGGCATCGCTTCGAGACGCCCGTCGGCGTCGTTTCCGTCGAGCTCCACGATCGCGATCGCGTAACGGTGCAAAACATCCCGAGCTACCGGAGCGCCGCGGACGTCCGCGTCGCGGTGGCCGGCTACGGTGAGGTCGCGGGGGACGTCGCGTGGGGTGGAAACTGGTTCTACATCGTCGCCTCGCCCGGGATTGCGATCCGGTCCGACAACATCGACCGCTTGAGCGCCTTCGCGTGCGAAGTGCGCCGGAGCCTGAACACGCGTGGCGTGCGCGGCGACGGCGGCGCGATGATCGACCACGTCGAGGTGTTCGAGCCGCTCGCCGCCGCGAAAGGCGCGCGCAACTTCGTGCTCTGTCCCGGGGACGCCTACGATCGCTCGCCGTGCGGCACGGGAACCAGCGCCAAGCTCGCGTGCCTGCACGCCGACGGCGCGCTCGCGGCTGGAGAAACGTGGCGCCAGGAAAGCGTGATCGGCACCGTGTTCGAGGCTTCGTTCGTCGCCGATGAGCGCGACCGCACGCGCGTTCTGCCGCGCATCACCGGCAGCGCCTACGTCACCGCCGAGGCGACGCTCCTCTTCGACGACGCCGATCCGCTGCGCTGGGGCATTGGCGTGCGCGGATGAGCCGCGTCGTCGTCGTCGGCGGCGGCGTGGTCGGCCTGTGCGTCGCTTGCGCCTGCGCGCAGAAAGGACATCGCGTCGTCGTCGCCGAGCGCGGCGCGCCGGAGCGCGACGGCTGCTCGTTCGCCAACGCCGGCATGATCGTGCCGAGCCACATCGTTCCGCTGGCGAGCCCGGGCGTGGTCGAGCAGGGCTTGCGCTGGATGTGGAACCCGGCCAGCCCTTTCCACGTCAAGCCGCGGCTCTCGGGCGATCTCATCGACTGGGGCTGGAAGCTGTGGCGCGCGGCCACGGCGGAGCACGTGGAGCGCGCCGCGCCGGTGCTGCGCGACCTCCATCTCGCGAGCCGCGAGCGGTACCGGACCTGGGCCGCGCAGTGGGACAACGCCTTCGAGCTGGTCGAGAAGGGGCTCCTCATGCTCTGCCGCACCGATCGTGGTCTCGCAGAGGAAGCGGCGGCGGCGGAGCGCGCGCGCCGGCTCGGCATCGCCGCCGAGGTTCTCACCCCGAGCGAGGTCGCGTCGATCGAGCCGGCGTTACGGATGACGGTCGCGGGCGGCGTGCACTTTCCGCTCGACGCGCATCTCACACCGGGGAAGCTCATGGCGGCGCTGCGGCGCGAATGCGCGCGCCTCGGGGTCGAGCTTCGCCATCACTCGGAAGTACGCGGCTGGCGCGCGAGCGGACGGCGGATCGACGCCGCGGACACCGGATCGAGTGCCGTCGCGGCCGACGAGTTCGTGCTCTGCGGCGGGATCTGGTCGACGAGCCTCGCACGGGATCTCGGGCTGCGCCTTCCGATGCAGGCCGGCAAGGGCTACAGCCTCACGCTGGACGATCCTCCGGCGCGGCCGCGCACCTGCGCGATCCTGAGCGAGGCGCGCGTCGCGATGACGCCGATGGGCGGGGCGCTTCGTTTCGGCGGCACGATGGAGATCGCGGGCATCGACGAGAGCGTCAACCCGGTGCGCATCGACGGCATCGTGCGCTCGGTCGGCGCCTACTTGCCCGACTTCACGCCGTCGCGCTTCGCGACCGCCGCGGTGCGCGCGGGGCTTCGTCCCTGCTCGCCCGATGGACTGCCGTACATCGGCCGCTTCGCCTCCTTCGACAACCTGTCGGCGGCCACCGGCCATGCGATGATGGGCCTGAGCCTCGCGCCCATCACGGGCACGCTGATGGCCGAGATCGTCTCGGGCGAGCCGCCGTCGATCGCGATCGAGGCGCTTTCCCCGGATCGCTACGGGGAGGGGTATCGTCGACTCGAGCGGGCCGCCTGACGCACGCGTCCCGCCGCAACCAGGATGCGTCCATGACCGATTCCATCTCGCAAGTCTCCGCCGCCCAGGCCGTGCCGACGCTGCGACCGCTCCTCATGGGCACGCGGCACATGGCGGTGGCGGGGCACTACGGCGCCGCGCACGCGGCGTTCGCAGTCCTCGAGGGTGGAGGCAACGCGGTGGATGCGGGCGTGGCGGCCGGGATCGCGCTCGGCGTGCTGCAGAGCGACCTCGTCAACGTCGCGGGCGTCGCGCCGATCATCGTCTACCTCGCGAAGACGCGCGAAGTCGTCACCATCAGCGGGCTCGGAACCTGGCCGCGCGCAGTGACCACGAATCTCTTCGCGCAGCGCCACGGCGGCAGGATTCCGGACGGCGTGCTGCGCACCGTCGTACCCGCAGCGCCCGACGCGTGGATCACCGCGCTCGAGCGCTACGGCACGATGAGCTTCGGCGATTGCGCGGCCGCCGCGATCCGCTTCGCGACCGACGGCTTCCCGATGTATCCGCTGATGGCGGAGCTGATCGCCCTCCACGCCGACGATTACCGCCGCTGGCCGTCGAGCGCGGCGATCTACCTCCCGGGAGGATGTCCACCGCGGCAGGGGGAGCTCTTCGTGCAGCGCGATCTCGGGCGCACGCTGCGGTACCTCGCCGACGAGGAGAAGGCCGCAGCCGCGAAGGGACGCGCGGCGGGTTTGCAGGCCGCACGCGATGCGTTCTACCGTGGCGACGTCGCGCAGGCGATCGTCGCTTACCACGGCGAGCAGGGCGGCCTGCTGACGGCGGAGGACCTGGCAGGCTTCCGAGTGGCGGTCGAGCCGCCGGTGCGGGCGCACTTCGGAACGCTCGAACTGTACGCCTGCGGCCCGTGGTGCCAGGGACCGGCGCTGCTCGAGATGCTCAATATCCTCGCCGGCATCGATCTCGCGGCGCTGGGCCACAACTCCGTCGATTACGCCCACGCGCTGACCGAGGCGATCAAGCTCGGTTTCGCCGATCGCGAGCGCTATCTCGGCGATCCGCGCTTCGTCGACGTGCCGATCGATCGGCTCCTGTCCGCGGACTTCGCCGCGCAGCGCCGCTCGCGGCTGCGCGCGGATCGCGCCTGGCCCGGCCTGCCGCCTGCGGGAGAAATTCCGGGCCATCCGCAGCGTCCGCTGCCCAGACCGAGCGCGGAGCGCGCGCCGGCCGGCGCCGACACGTCGCACGTCAGCGTGATCGACCGCGAAGGCAACGTTTTCGCCGCCACACCGAGCGATCCCTCGTTCGACACGCCGGTCATTCCCGGCACGGGCCTGTGTCCCTCCTCGCGCGGCTCGCAGAGCTGGGCCGATCCCGCGCACGCCTCGTGTGTCGCGCCGGGGAAGCGCCCGCGCCTGACACCGATGGCGGCGCTCGCGCTCCTGCCCGACGGCAGCCCGATGCCGATCGGTACGCCGGGTGGCGACGTCCAGGCGCAGGCCATCCTCCAGGTGCTGCTCAACATGACCGTGTTCGGCATGGATCCGCAACAGGCGGTGGAAGCGCCGCGGTTCGCCTCCTACAGCTTTCCCGATTCGTTCGAGCCGCACGCTTATTCGCCCGGGCTCCTCTACGTGGAAGACCGCGTGCCGCAATCGGTGCGCGACGGGCTGGCCGCGCGCGGGCACGAGGTCGCGGACTGGCCCGCGTTCGTCTGGCGCGCGGGCGCGGTGTGCGTGCAGCGCCGCGATTCGGCGAGCGGCGTGATCGCCGCCGGCGCCGATCCGCGCCGGCCCTGCTACGCGGTCGGCTGGTAACGATCCGGCTCGGGCGGCACGGGCAGCCGCGGCAGCCGCTCGGGGATGATCCCCGCGGGCCGGTAGCGCAGGATCACGAGCAGGAGCGCCGCCACGAGAAATTCGCGCACCGCCGCGCCCTGCACGATGCTGATCCCTGGAACGTAGGGAATCGCGAAGCGCGTCGCCTCGAGCAGGAACACCACCGCGAAGCCTCCGACGATCGCGCCGCGGTTGTTGCCCAGACCCCCGAGAAGCAGCGCGAGCTTGATGTAGAGCGTGAACAGCGGCACGAAGATGTCCGGTGCGATGTACGAGGTGTAGTGCCCGTAGAGCGCGCCTGCGAGCCCGAGCGCGGCGGAGCCCAGCGCGAAGGCCTTCACTTTGAACATGAGCACGTGCTTCCCCGCCACTGCGGCGACCTGCTCGTCGTCGCGGATCGCCCGCAGCACGCGCCCGAACGGCGAGGCCCGCAATCGTTCCGTCGCGAGGTACGTCACCGTGACGATCATCGCCACGATCGCGAGGTAGAGCAGGTTGAAGCCCTCCGGCGAGAGCGCGCCGCGGTACGGGCCGGGAATGCCGGACAGCCCGTCGGTGCCGTTGGTGAGCGGGATAGCGTTGCTGGCGACGATGCGGATGGTCTCCGCGAAGCCGAGCGTCACGATCGCCAGGTAGTCGCCGCGCAGTCGCACGGTGACGAGCGACACGCCGGCGCCGACGAGCGCCGCGACCACGGCGGCAGCGGCCATCCCGCCCGCGATGGACCATCCGGCCTTGAGCGTCAGCAGCGCACTGGCGTACGCGCCGACCGCGAAGAAGCCGACGAGGCCGAGGTTGACCATTCCCGCGAACCCCCACATCACGTTCACGCCGAGCGCCATCAGCGCGTAGATGCCACCCGAGACCGCCATCGCGATGAGGTAGTTTTCCAAGTGGCCCTCAGTACGCGCGCTGCCCGAGGATGCCGCGCGGCCGCAGCGTGAGCACGAGCAGGATGGCGACGAAGCCCACCGCGCTGCGGTAGTCGGGCGAGAGGAACAGCAGGCACAGCTCCTCGCCCACGCCGACGGTGAGCGCGCCCACCACCGCGCCCGGAATGCTGCCCAGCCCGCCCACCACCGCGGCGGCGAACACCGACAGGATCGAGCGGAAGCCGGTGAGCGGATCGATGGTCGTGTCGAGGCCGATCAGCATGCCGCCGAGGCCCGCGAGCCCCATGCCGACGAAGCTCACGATCCGGCCGACGGCTTCCGCGTTGATGCCCTTGATGGCGGCGAGCATGGGATTGTCGGCGACCGCGCGCATCGCCTTGCCGGTGCGCGTGAAGGCGAGGAAGGCGAACAGCGCCGCCATGGTAACGACCGCGATGGCGAGGTTCTCGACCTGCTGCGGACCGACGCGGATCGCGCCCAGGCGCCAGTCGCGGCGGATCGGCAGGTCATAGCCGCGCAGCTCGTTGCCGAAGATGAAGCGCACGACGTTCTCGAGCGCGATGGTGAGCGCGATCGAGGCGATGGCGGTGGTGATGTAGCCGGCGGGGCGGAAGCGCTTGAGCACCGCTTCGTCGGTGGCCACGCCGACCAGGCCGGCGACGGCAAAGGCGATGGCCACGGAGGGAAGCAGCGGCAGGTCGAGCCTCGCGTTGGCCACAAAGCCGGCGAAGGCGCCGATGGTCGCGTGCGATGCCACCGCGAAATTGGGAAACCGCAGGACGGCGTAGATCGCCGTGAGCCCGATGGCCGGAACGGCGAGGATCGTACCGGCCATGATGCCGTTCACCACCAGCTGACCGACGTCGGCGAGCGCCGGCATCGAAAGGCTTTACGCAACCTTGAGCAGCACGAACTTGCCGTCGGCCACCTTGTTGTAGCGGAACTTGCAGTCGATGATGTCGCCGATGTCGGTGAAGTCGCAGGGACCGCTCGCGCCCTCGTAGTTGATGTCGCGCCCCTGCGCGAGAAGCTTGAGTCCCTCCACCGCGCTGTAGACCTTGGTGCCGCCGCCCTGGCAGATCTTGCGCACGTTGTCGCGGATGCCGGTGCCGGTGGCGAGCTTCGCCTTGGCGATCGAGAGCGTCACCAGGCTCGCCCAGTCGGTGGCCTGCGTCTCGTAGGAATCGGGCTCGGCGATACCGAGGCGCTTTTTCGCCAGCTCGTAGGCGGGCGAGCTAACGTCCGCCGACGGCTGCACGGTGATCACGCCCTCGGTCACTCCCTTGGGCAGCGACTCGAGCACCTTGGTGGTGACGGCGTACGACTGCGCGAAGCGCGCGCCCGAGTAGCTTGCACGGTAGAGCTCGCGCAGAAGGATGGTCACGTCGGGAGCGTAGCCGTTGAGGTAGATGAGATCGGGGTTGGTCTTGAGCGCCTGGTCGACCTCCGAGCGGTAGGTCGTCTTGTCCTTGTCGTAGATGAGCGTGCCGACCATCTGCGAGCCCTTCTCCTTGAGCACCTCGGTGGCGCGGGTCTGCGTGGGCTCGGCGAAGGGAGCCTGGATCGACATCATGAAGCAGCGCTTGACGCCCATCGAGGCGATGAACTCCGCGTGCTTGCCCGCCTGCAGATGGTTGTTGGGCTGAGTGCGGACGAGATAGCCCTGGTGCGGCAGCTTGGTGATCGAATCCGCCCCCGACACCGTGGTGAGGAAGGTCCTGCTCTCCCAGCACAGCGGCGCCACCGCCGAGGTCACGGCCGACGCCCACGTGCCCATGATCGCCGGCACCTTGGTTACGTCGATCAGCTGGCGCGCGGCGCGCACGGCGGCCTCGGGATTGGTCTGGGTGTCCTGGACCACGAGCAGGACCTTGCGTCCCAGCAGGCCGCCCGCGGCGTTGACCTCGTCGATCACCGCCTGCATCGCCTTCGCCATGCGCGGCCCGTCGAAGCCGCCGGCGCCGGTCAGAGGCGTGAGCACGCCGAGCTGCAGCGGCTCGCCCTGGCCGCGGGCGATCACGGGGGCGAGGCCGGTCAGCGCGAGGGCGCCCGTAGCCTGCAGGAAACGGCGACGCGGTCCGTTGGGTTGCGGCATGGCTTCCTCCGTTGTCGAATCGATGGTCGGATCGGCGCGTCGGCTCACGCGCCCAGGAAAACGCGCTGGATGTCGGGATCGGCGGCGAGCGCGGCCGCCTTCCCGTGTCGATGGTTGCGCCCGTCGACGAGGATGTACGCCCGCTCGGCGATGGTCAAGGCCTCGCGCGCGTTCTGCTCGACCATCGCGATCGCCACGCCGCCGCGATGGATGGCCGCGATGTCCTCGAACAGCCGCTCCGCCGCCAGCGGCGACAGGCCCGCGGACGGTTCGTCGAGCAGCAGGAGCTTCGGCTCGACCATCAGCGCCATGGCCATCGCCAGCACCTGGCGCTCTCCGCCCGAGAGCGAGCGCGCCGGCACGCGCCGGCGGCGGGCGAGGGCGGGAAAGCGCTCGAACGCGCGCTCGACCCGGCGCGGGCTTCCCTTCGGATCGAGGTAGCCGCCCATCTCGAGGTTCTCGCGCACGGTCATGCTGGGAAAGACGTTCTGTTCCTGCGGCACGTAGGCGATGCCGCGGCGTGCGATCTCGCGCGGCGCGTGGCCGTCGATCGCCGCGCCATCGAACGTGATCCGGCCGCGGCCCGGCCTGAGGAGCCCCGCCACCGTCTTGAGCAGCGTCGATTTGCCGGCGCCGTTCGGGCCGATGACGCCGACGATCTCGCCTTCGCCGACGGCGAAGTTCACGCCCTTGAGCACTTCGTCGGCGGCGCTGTAGCCCGCGACGACGTCGTCGACCGAAAGCAGCGTCATCGCCGGCGGCCCATGTAGGCTTCCTGCACGGCCGGATCGGCGAGGAGCTCGGCGAACGTTCCTTCCGCGAGGTTGCGGCCTTCGGCGAGAACGACGACGTGGTCGCATAGCGCTGCGATCGTGTCCATGTGATGCTCGATCAGCAGGATCGTGAGGCCGTCGTCGGCGAGCGCGCGCAGGTGGCGCGCGATCTCGCGAGCGAGCACCGGGTTGACGCCGGCCACGGGCTCGTCGAGCAGGATGATCTGGGGTCGCGCCATCAGCACCCGGCCGATCTCGAGCAGCTTCTTCTGTCCGCCCGAGAGGCTCGACGCCGGCTCGTTGAGCAGGCGCGTGAGATCGAGGCGGGCGGCCACGGCGCGCGCCGCCTCGAGCAGCTCCGTTTCGCGGCGGCGCGCCGCGGCGGAGCGTCGCAGGGCGGGGAGCACGCGTTCCCCGGGCTGGCGATCGCCATAGAGCAGCAGATTCTCGTAGACGGAGAGCCGCGGGAAGCCGCGCGCGATCTGGAAGGTGCGCACGAGCCCGGCGTTGGCGATCCGGTCGGGGCGCCAGCCGGTGATGTCGCGGCCGGCGAAGCGCACGCTGCCGGCGTCCGGCGGGACGACGCCCGAGATGCAGTTGAACAGCGTCGTCTTGCCCGCACCGTTGGGACCGATCAGTCCCGTGATCCGGCGCGGCTCGACGGCGAGACGCACTCCGGCGAGCGCCTGCACCCCGTAGAAGCTGCGCGCGAGGTCGCGCACTTCGAGGAGCGGCTCGGTCATCGTTCCGCGATGAATCGCGCGCCTCGCCGGTCACTCGATGAGCGAAGGAACGATGAAAGGCGCGATGAGCAGCCCCGCCGCGGCGTCCTCGTCGGTGAACCAGTCCGCCTCGTGAGAGATGTTCATCGTCCCGAGCCGCCTGCCGCCGTGCGCGAGCGGCACGTTCATGATCGCGCCGATGCCGAGACTGAAGATGAGCTCGTGATCGGCGAAGGCGGCGCGCACCTCGTCCGGATTGCGGGCGACGAACACCTCGCCGCGATCGAGCACGACCCGGCTCCAGGGCGTGGCGCGCTTCTCCTTGCGCCCGCCGACGGGATAGGCTGCCGGGTTGCTGCTGTAGATGCGCTCGACCTGTGCTTCCGCCTCGTGCACCCGCATCAGGGTGAAGAGCTTGTGGCCGATCACCTCCTCCACGAGCGCCTCGATGGCGACGTAGAGCCGCGCCGGCTCGCGTTCCGTGGCAAGCCGGCCGGCGAGCGCCGCGAGGTCGGCGAGCGTGAGGGGGCGTCTTGCGTGGGGCATCGTCGCGATCCCGTGGGGAGGCTCGAGCTAGGCAAGGCGGATCCGACCACCGTCGTTCCCGCGCAAGCATACAATAAGCCGGTTCCGGGTCGGTCCGCATTTCAACCGTAGGAGGACAGCATGCGCAGAAGGCAACTGATCAAGGCGGGCGGCGCGGCGCTCGCCGCTCCACTGCTGGCGCCGCTGCTGCGGCCGCTCGATGCGCTGGCGAAGACCGACCACATCGTCGTGATGACGTGGGGCGGCCAGTGGGGCGACGCCATGCGCGACAACGTCGACGCGGCGTACGAGAAAGCGACCGGCATCAAGGTCGTGCAGGAGCGCGGCGCGAGTCCGGTGGACCGGATCACCAAGATCAAGGTCAGTCTGCCCAACCCACCGGCCGACTGCTTCCAGCTCGCCGACGGCCTGGTGCCGCTGGCGATCAAGCAGGGCGTGGCGGAGAAGCTCGACCGCAACTCGCCGCGGATGCCGAACCTGCGCAACATGATCCCGACCTTCTGGAACGACTACTGGGCGCCGCAGATCTTCTCGGTGATCGGCATCATCTACAACACCAAGCTGGTTAAGAATGCGCCGATGGGCTGGGAAGACCTGTGGCGTCCGGAGTTCAAGGGCCGCATCGTCCTGCCCGAGATCTCGCACTCGATCGGCTCCTACATCATCCCGATCGGCGCAGTCGCGGCGGGCAAGCCGCCAAGCGACGAGGAGACCGGCTTTGCCATGCTCAAGAAGATGGCGGACCTGCGTCCGATATGGGCGAAAGACACCGACACGATGATGAACTCGATGCGCACCGAGGATGCGATGATCGGCATCCTGTACAAGTCGCAGACCTACACCGTGAAGGGCTACGGCGCGCCGGTGGAGTGGGTCTACCCGAAGGAGGGCGGCATCGCCTACACCTCGGGAACGTGCATCGCCAAGGGCACCAAGAATCTCGAGGCGGCGGAGCAGTACATCAACACGACCATGGACCCGAACGTGCAGACCTTCGCCGCGAAGATCTACAACTACGGCGGCACGAACAAGGACACGCTCTCGAAGCTCTCGCCCGAATTGCAGGCGCGGGTGAAGTTCCCGCAGGACCAGCTCGATCGCCTGATCAAGCTCGACCTCGGGATGATGACCGACAAGCGTGCGGCGTGGGTCGAGCGCTGGAACCGCGTCGTGGCCGGCTAGTGTTCCCTTCCGCAAAGCCGCTCGCTCCTTCATTGCCGGAAGTAGGCTCCTGCGTGACGGGACCGTAGATGCCCGAGGCGAGCGGTCCGCACGAGATCGTTCACCTCGGTTGGCGCGCCAATGGCGACGGCTTTGACACGGCGCTCGCCGTCAATCGGCTGCGCGCCGCCGGCGCGCGGGTGTGGTGGCTGCAGCGAGCGGGTGGACCTACGGAGGCCGGCGACTATCTGGTCGAGCTCGGGCCAGGGCAGCTTGCGGCGCTCGCTCGCCTAGGCGTCGCGGTCGAGCCGTGGAGGGCGGAGGTTCCCGGCGACGCGCTGGCGTTGGCGCGGCCGGCCGTTAGGCTCTTCGCCGGCACGGCCTCGAAGTTCCCGTACTTCGCCTACTACGCGCTCTGCCTGCTGCGGCTCGGGATCGACTACGTCCCCTGCGACGGCGATGCGCTCGCGGGCGGCGCGCTGGACGAGGCCAATGTTCTCATCCTCCCTGGAGGCTTCGCGACCTGGGGCATCGACGCCGCGGAGCACGCGGCCGGCGCCGACCAGGCGGTGCGCGATTTTCTCGCCCGCGGCGGGAGCGCGATCGGCTCGTGCGGCGGCGCCTACTACCTCTCCGCGGGCCGCCCGGGATGGACCGGCACGGCGCCGGCCAAGCCGCGCTACACGCACGAGTACCTGCAGAGCGGCGTGGGCATCGTGAGCATCGCGATCGAGCCGGGACCGCTCGGCTTCGGCTGCCCGCCGACGATGGAAGTGCCGTACTACCACGGACCGATCTACGACGCCCTGGGCGAGGGCCTCGAGGTGGCAGCGACGTTCCAGTTGCTCGCGCTTTCCGGCCGGCTGGCGATCGACAATCCGCTCGACCGCGAGAGCTTCGAGCGCGACCTCGCGGGCAGGCCGGCGATCCTCACCGCGACAGGTCGGCGCGGACGCGCCGTGCTCTTCTCGCCGCATCCCGAGATGGGCGATCTCGTGCGCAAGTACATTTCGCTCGACGGCTACGTGCGCCGCTATCTGCCGATCCGCGGCTTCGGCACCATGCGCGACACGCTGCGCCATTACCGGGTAGCCGACGCGCCGAGCTTCCGCCTGGTCCAGAACGCGCTCGATGCGTTGCTGACCGGCGCCCGCGAGTTCCCGCGCGCCAGCGCACCGTCCACGCGTGACACCCCTCCCGCGGCGCTCGCCGCGCTCTGTCGCGGCGCGCTTGCCCGGCTGGGGTCGTTCGAAGCGGACGAGGAGGGCGAGCTCGTGCGCGACGTCGTCTCGGGCATCGCGGCCCGCCTCGGTGATGCGGAAGTGCGCATTCCGGCGGTGGCGAGCGCACCGGCGCTCGAGCCGGCGCTGCGCCATCTCTGCGCCACCGCGGCCGAGCGCTGGAACGACGCCGTCTATTCGAGCCTAGCGCAGCAGGCGATGGAGCTCGACCTTGGCGTGGCGCTGCTCGAGTGCTGGCTCCAAGCCGCTACGTTCGACCGGGCGCTGGCGCCATGAGCGCGCTGGGGTCGTCCGCAGGCGAGATCGACGTCCGGCTCACCACGGTGCGCAAGAGCTTCGGCCCGGTGCTCGCGGTCCATGACGTCGATATCGAGATTCCGCGCGGCTCGATCTTCTCGCTGCTGGGGCCCTCGGGCTGCGGCAAGACCACCACGCTGCGCCTGATCGCCGGCTTCGAGCAGCCGGACGCGGGCGAGGTTTACATCCGCGGGGACCGCGTCACGGCGCTGCCGCCGTACAAGCGCAACTTCAGCATGGTGTTCCAGAGCTATGCTCTGTTTCCGCATCTCAGCGTGGCGGAGAACGTCGCCTTCGGGCTGCGCATGCGTAAGACGCCCCGCGCCGAGCGCTCGCGCGCCGTGACCGAAGCGCTCGACCTGGTGAAGCTGGGCGCGCTCGCCGAGCGCTATCCGCGCCAGCTCTCCGGCGGCCAGCAGCAGCGCGTGGCGCTCGCCCGCGCGCTGGTGATCAAGCCGGCGGTGCTGCTCCTGGACGAGCCGCTCGGCGCGCTCGACAAGATGCTGCGCGAGGAGATGCAGATCGAGCTTCGAAGCCTGCAGCAGCGGCTTGGCATCACGGCGGTATTCGTGACCCACGACCAGGAGGAGGCGCTCACGCTCTCCGACCGCGTGGCCGTGATGCGCAACGGCGTCATCGAGCAGGTCGGCCCGCCGCGCGAGATCTACGACCGGCCGTGCACCGAGTTCGTCGCGGGGTTCCTGGGCGCGAGCAATTTTCTCGACGGCACGGTCGCGGCGCGCGAAGGCGCGACCGCGATCGTCGAGACGGCGGCGGGGCCGATCCGGCTTGGGGCCGATGCGCCGGTCGGTGCGCGTGTGCGCGTCGCGGTCCGGCCCGAGCGCGTGCGCATGCGGCGCGATGGCGCGGCGGGTCTTCCGGCGCGCATCCGCGACATCGTCTATCGCGGCCCGGTGACGCACTTCTATCTCGACAGCGCCGCCGGGGCGCTGGTCTGCCACCAGCAGGCCGCCGATGCCGGCGCGTGGTCGGTCGGCGACGAGGTGCGCTGCGCCTGGGATCCGGCGAGCGCGGTCGTGCTCTCCGACGGCCGGGCATGAAGACTCGCTGGGCCTTGGTGCTCGCGGCGCCGCCGCTCGCCATCGCGCTCGCCTTCTTCGTCGTGCCGGTTGCGTACCTGTTCTGGGTGAGCCTGCATCAGCCGTCGCAGAGCGAGCTCTACGGCGCGGCGCTCACGCTCGGCAACTACGCCGGGATCCTGGGCGATTCGTTCTACCTGGAGATCACCCGGCGCACGCTGGGCGTCGCGGCGGCGATCCTCGCTCTGTGCCTGCTGGTCGGCTACCCGGTGGCGTATTTTGTCGCGCTGCTGCCGGCGCGCCGCCGCATGCTGGTCACGCTGCTGTTGCTCTTTCCGCTGATGGTGAGCAACGTCGTGCGCGCCTACGGCTGGATCGCCCTGCTCGCGCGGCGGGGCGTGATCAACGCCGGGCTCGAAGGGCTGGGCGTGATCGCTGCGCCGCTGGAGCTGCTCTACACCACGCCCGCGGTGGTGGTGGGACTGATGACCATCCTGCTGCCGTACATGGTGATCTCGATCGCCAACACGCTCGCCGCGCTCGACCGGCGCTACGAGGAGGCGGCGCAGGCGCTTGGCGCCGGACCGCTGCGCACCTTCCTGCACGTCACGCTGCCTTTGTCGATGCCGGGCGTGGCCTCGGGTACGCTGCTGGTGCTGCTCCTCACCTTGAGCGCCTACGTGACCATCACGCTGCTCGGCGGGCCGCGCTCGAAGCTGCTGGTGAGCATGATCTACGACGGCGTGACCGCGTTCCAGTGGCCGCACGCGGCGGCGCTGTCGTTCATCCTGCTGGCGCTGGCGCTCGTGCTGACGGGAGTCATCCTCGGCGTCCTGCGACCGGCGCGCGTGCAGGGGACTGGGCGATGAGCAGGCGGCGCACCGCCGGTCGCGCGATCCGCGGCACCGCCGCGGCGATCGCCTTCGTCCTGATCCTGGTTCCGATCGTGATCGTGGTGGTCGCCGCGTTCTCGCCCAAGGACTACTTCGACTTCCCGCCGTCGGGCCTTTCGTGGCGCTGGTTCGTCGAGTTCTTCCGCCTCGAGAACATGCGCGGCGCCTTCGCCCTGAGCGTCGAGCTGGCGCTCGCCGCCGCGACGCTGGCCACGGTACTGGGAACGCTCGGCGCGCTGTTCCTCGTCCGCCGGCGCGGTCCTCTCGCCACGCTGTTGCAGGCGCTGTTTCTGGCGCCGCTGGTCTTTCCGACGATCGTGCTCGGGGTGGCGCTGCTGCTCCTGTACAAGACGGTCGGCATGCCGGTGTTTCCGGGGCTGCTGCTCGCCCACTGCGTGATCGGCATGCCGTACGGCTTCCGCACGGTGCTCGCGAGCGCGCAAGCGCTCGATCCGGCGCTCGAGGAGGCCGGGCAGAGCCTCGGGGCGGGCCCGCTCGCCACGCTCCTCCTGCTCACGTTGCCGCTGGTCTGGCCAGGCGTGCTGTCGGGGTGGCTGTTCGCCTTCATCGTTTCCTTCGGCGAGCTCAATGCGGCGCTCTTCCTCACCGGCCCGGGAGTCACGACGCTGCCCATCGAGATCTTCAGCTACCTGCAGTTCCAGGGCAGCCAGCTGGTGATCGCGGCGGCGTCGACGCTGCAGATCGCGCTGATCATCGGCCTCGTGGCGCTGATCGAGCGGCTCGTCGGCATCGGCCGGATCATCCGCGCGCGCTGAAGCTGGGTCGAAGCGGCCACAGGGCGCGGCGAGCAGGGCGAACATTGGTCGGCGCGGGGACTCCGAGGTACGATTGACGAGACGCGAACAGAGTGCGATGCGCGCTCGCGGCGCATGCCGACGAGGGGTGAAATCTTGACGAACTGTCTCTCCACCGGTGGGCGACCGCGCGAGGCGAGCCGATGATCGAGAAACCGCTCGTTGGGCAGCATGCGGTCGTCACGGGAGGAGGGAGCGGTATCGGCTTCGCGGTCGCACGCCGGCTGGCCGATCTCGGCGCCAGCCTGACGCTCCTGGGTCGCTCCGTCGATCGTCTCGGGGCGGCCGCGGCGGCGCTCGAGGCGAAGACGCTCTGCGACGTCTCGCAGGTCGACGTCGGCGACCCCGACGCCGTCCGCCGCGGATTTGAAATGCTCGACGAGCGCGGGCATGTCTTGCGCATCCTCGTCAACAACGCGGGCGTGGCCAAGGGCGCCAAGTTCGCCGAGACCGATGCGTCGATCTGGGAGGAGATGCTGCGCGTCAACTTGAGCGGCGTCTATCACTGCATCCGGGCGGGGCTGCCGAGGATCGTGGCCGCGGGCGGCGGACGCGTCGTGAACGTCGCCAGCACGGCCGGACTCGCTGGCTATGCCTACGTGAGCGCGTATTGCGCCGCGAAGCACGGCGTGATCGGCCTCACGCGCGCGCTGGCGGCCGAGTATGCGCTTCGCGGCGTGACCTTCAACGCCGTGTGTCCGGGTTATGCCGACACCGACATGACGCGGCAGACCGTGGCCGATATCGTCGCCGGGACGGGACGGAGCGAGGCGGATGCCCGCGCCGCCCTGGCCGCACACAATCCGCAGCGGCGCCTCGTGACCGCAGACGAAGTCGGGGGCGCGGTCGCGTGGCTGTGTCTGCCGGAAGCCGCGGCCATCAATGGACAGGCTATTTCGGTGTCCGGCGGCGAGGTCATGGTGGGATAGGGATGGGCCGGCGATAAGCGCTCGAGCCCGCGCGATGCGAGACGGAATGCGGATCCTGCAGCCGCCGACATGGACCAAGCCGCGAGGCTACGCCAACGGCGTCGCGGCGCGCGGAACGATCGTATTCGTCGCGGGACAGGTCGGCTGGAACACCAGCGGCGAATTCGAGACGAGCGAGTTCGTCGGCCAGGCGCGCCAGGCGCTCGCCAACGTCGTCGCCGTGCTGGCGGAAGCCGGCGGCCGGCCGGAGCACATCGCGCGCATGACCTGGTACGTCGTCGACAAGGACGAATACCTCGCAAGCTCGCATGCGCTCGGCGCAGCCTATCGCGAGATCATCGGGCGCCACTACCCCGCGATGACGGCGGTGCAAGTGGCAGCGCTGGTCGAAGACGGAGCGAAGGTCGAGGTCGAGGCGACCGCCGTGATTCCGGACGCCGATCAGTAGGTCTCGACGTGGTAGCGGCCCTGTCGGCGCAGTTCGGCCCGCTGCCGCTCCCAGTCGAGGCCGTGCGCGCGGCAGGCATCGCGGAACGCGTCATCGACGCCCTGCTCCATGCCCTTCAGCCCGCAGATGTAGACGTAGCAATGCTCGTCCGCGAGCCAGTGCGCGACATCGGCGGCGCGCTCGCGGATCCGCTCCTGGACGTAGCGCTTCGGCTGTCCAGGAACGCGGGAGAAGG
>Ga0335081_10009123_pt1 | contig 15942 bp, 13 predicted proteins | sample Lox_Sample_35_FD_206713 | JGI IMG/M metagenome (GOLD analysis project Ga0335081, IMG submission 206713) | Soil microbial communities from Loxahatchee National Wildlife Refuge, Florida, United States - Lox_Sample_3.5 | ecosystem: Environmental > Terrestrial > Soil > Wetlands | place: USA... | reverse complement strand
ATGACCACTGTCCAAAAGCCCCGATCAGCGGCGATGGCGACGAACAGCAGCAGCATCGACAAGCCGGTGATGACTTCAGGCATGACCAGCGGCGCGTAAATCATCGATGCGAACATCAGGCGGCCGCGGAAGCGGCCTAGACGGACCAGCGCCAGCGCCGCGAGCGCGCCGAGCAACGTCGCCGCGCTCGCCGAAACCGCGGCGATGCGCAAGCTGATGAAAGCAGCGTCAAGGATGGCGGTGTCGCCGGCAAGTTCGGCGTACCAGCGCGTCGACCAGCCGCCCCATACCGTCACCAGTCGCGAGGCATTGAACGAATAGACCACCAGGATGGCGATCGGCAGGTACAGGAAGGCGATGCCGAGCGCTATGGTGAAGATATTGAACAGGCTGACCTTGCGCATCGTCAGCTCCGATCCGCGGCGCGCATCGCCTGATGCTGAAAGAACACGATCGGCGTCACCAGAAGGCAGACCAGCACGACGGCGACGGCTGCTGCGGCCGGCCAGTCCTTGTTGCCGAAAAACTCCATCCAGATCGTCTGGCCGATCATCGGCGCACGCGAACCGCCGAGCAGATCCGGAATGACGAACTCGCCGACGATCGGGATGAAGCACAGCAGCACGCCAGCCAGCACACCGGGCGACGACAGCGGCAGGGTGATGAGCCAAAAGGTCTTCCAGCGCGGGCAGCCCAGATCCGCGGCAGCCTCGATCAGCGAGTGATCGAGCTTCTCCACCACCGCGTAAAGCGGCAATACCATGAACGGCAGGTAGGAATAGACGATGCCGATATAGATCGCCGTATCGGTGGCAAGCCAGACCGGCGGCGCGCGCACGATGTGCAGCGCCAGCAGCAGGCGATTCAGCAGGCCGTCGTGCTGTAAAATGTTCATCCACGCGTAGATGCGGATAAGAAACGAGGTCCAGAACGGCAGCACGACCAGCACGACCAGCACGGCTTGCAGCCGCCGCGGGGTGCGCGCCATGCCGTAGGCGATCGGAAAGCCGATGACGAGCAGCAGCAAGGTTGAGACCGCGGCGATCCCCAGGCTTTTAACGTAGGACAGCACGTAGAGTGGATCGGAGCCGAGCCGCGCATAGTTGGCGAATGAAAGGCCGGCGAGAAAATCCTCGATGCCGCGCCATCCCGCCGCGAGATGAAAGAGCGGCGTGTAGGGCGGCAACGCGATCGCGCTTTCCGAAAAGCTGATCTTCAGCACGATCAGAAACGGTACGAGAAAGAATACAAGCAGCCACGCGTATGGCAGCGCGATCAGGAACTTTTGCGCGGCCGAGCGTTTCGGCGTGGCCAACATTGCCTCCATCACGGTCTCATCGCAGCAGCACAATCGGGGCCTCGGCCGGAAAGCTCAGCCAGACCAGGTCGCCCTGCTGCGGCGTCGTTTCGTCGTGACGGCCCGTGTTGGCAACCGCCGCCGTCACCCGCGAACCGTCGGCAATGCGGGCCTGGTAGATCGACAGATCTCCCAGATAGCCGATGTCGACAATCGTGCCGCTCAGGCAGTTGTCGGGAATCGGCGGCTTGTCGCGCGCCAGACGCATTCGTTCCGGCCGCACCGCCACCCACACTGCCGTGCGCGGCTCAGCCTCGATCGGAGCAGCGACAACCAGACGGCCCGCCGCGGTGCCTTCGACGCTGCGGCGGTCATCGCCAACCCGGCCTTCGAACAAATTGACGTCGCCGATGAAATCCGCCACCCACCGCGAAGCCGGCCGCTCGTAAATGTCCGCCGGCGTGCCGACCTGCATGAGACGGCCGCCGTCCATCACCCCGATGCGATCGGCAACGATCATCGCCTCGCTCTGATCGTGAGTGACGATGACGAAAGTCAGCCCAAGCTGACGCTGCAATTCCATCAGCTCGAATCGGGTCGCGTCGCGCAGCTTCTTGTCGAGCGCAGCCAGCGGTTCGTCGAGCAAAAGCAGCCGTGGGCGCTTGACGAGCGCTCGTGCCAGCGCCACCCGCTGACGCTGGCCGCCGGACAGCTCGTTGGGTTTGCGCGCACCGAAGCTACCCAGTTTGACCAGCGCCAACATGTCGGAAACCCGGCCGGCGATCTCGGCTCGCGCCAGACCCTCCTGCTTCAATCCGAACGCCACATTGTCCGCGACGGTCAGATGCGGAAACAGCGCGTAGTTCTGGAACATCATGTTGAGCGGACGCCGGTGGGGCGGCACGCGCGCGAGATCGATTCCGTCGAGCAGGATGCGGCCCGCATTCGGCCGCTCAAAGCCTGCGATCAATCGCAGCAATGTGGTCTTGCCGCACCCGGACGGTCCGAGCAGCGCGAAAAACTCTCCGGCCTGGATGTCGAGCGACAGTCGATCTACGGCCGCGACGCTGCCGAAGCGCCTGGTCAGACCATCGATTCGCAACAGCGGGCGCGGATTGCCGTCAGCCGTCGAAGCGGCACCCTGTATCGATCCGACCGTATGCATCGGTACCCCAACCACGGCGGCGTAAAGACCGCACGTGTCCCGTTGCAATACCTAGCGCATATTTTTCGCAAGCGTGAGATCGCAATCGCCGCACGTGGCGGCGACAAGACGCGGCAACGCTCAGCCGGCAGCCGACTGGGCGACCGGCACGGCGAGAAGATCGTCGTCGACGCCGTCGTTTAGCAGTTTGCGCGGCTCGGGGCCGTAATAATCGCCCAACTGCACCACCGGCCGCGGCTGGGTCATGATGGACACCAAGCGATCGTAAATTGCCTTCGCCGAAACCGGCTTGGTCAGATACTCATTGACGCCGAGTTTGACAGCCTCGACCACGCGCCAGCGCTCGCAGTGTCCAGTGAGCATGATGATCGGAATGTCCGGCATCGGAAATACGCCGGGCGAACGCACGATGCGCACCAGCTCGGCGCCGTTGAGGAGAGGCATTTCCCAGTCGAGGATCACCACGTCGGGTGCAACGGTACGGATCGCGTCCAGCGCGGCAATGCCGTCGGCCGCCTCGTAGATGTCCTTGACACCGCAATTGACCAGAAGGTTTCTGATCATCTTGCGCATGTATTGATTGTCGTCAACCACGAGCACCCAGAGCGACTGGATGAGGTCCTCGATTTCTTTCTTCGACGGCTTCGTAATCATGATGCGATTGTCGAACTGTGATGAGACGTCAGAAATCCGAGCGCCAATGAAAGCACATCAGAGCACGGGCATCTTGCGGCTTGGTAAAGTTCGAAGAAGCAGTTCGCGCGAATACCACGCCGTTGAACAGCCGTCTCGGTTGGGTGGTGAGCGTTCCGTTAATGTGGGAAGCTCGCGCCAAACGTCGCGGCTTAATTGACCAGAAGGAGTTCGTTCAGCTCCAGATCGATGTCCGGGAGATAGCTCGATATCTTGCGCGGTTCGGGAACGTAGCAGTCGCCCTTCTTCACCATCCGGCGCGGCTTGGTCAGGATTGATATGAGCCGGGCCTGCAGGGCTTTCGAAGAAACCGGCTTGAGCAGAAATTCGTTGACACCGAGATCGACCGCCTCCAGCACACGCGATCTCTCGCCGAACGCTGTCAGCATGATGATCGGCACGTCCGGATAGGGGAACTCGTTGGGCGAGCGAACTCGGCGAACGAATTCCAAGCCGCTGAGATTCGGCATTTTCCAATCGACGACAACAACGTCAGGCCCCCAGGAGCAGACCGCCTGCAGACCCTCGCGGCCGTCGCAGGCGTCGCGAATATTCTTGACGCCGATGGACTGCAGCAGCGACCGGGTCACCCGGCGCATCGTGTGCTCGTCATCGACGACGAGCACTTTGAGAGCATCGAGCTGTTTACGAATTTGGCTAGCAGGAAGGTCCATGACGCTCTTACCACGACGTTGCGCGTTAAAGCCCAATTTCACTCAATTCATGAAATCATGAACGAATAAAATTGATATGAAGCAGATTGCTAAAATTTGAGAGAACTGCCGGATTGCCGACCCCGCTGACGCGGGCGGAACTCCCGCTTGGCCGGTCGCCAAGGCTGACTTATCAAGATTGCAACGCATCACTCTGGATGCGCGGGACCATCTCACTCAACGGTTTGCCGCGCTCATGAAATCTTCGAGCTGGTCGCGTTGCGCCGCGCTGAAGCGCAAACCAAGTTTCGACCGCCGCCACAGTACGTCTTCGGCGGTCCGCGCCCACTCCCGCTCCATCAAATAGCGGACTTCGGCGGCCGTGAGGTCCGCGCCGAAACGCTGGCCAAGATCGTCAATGCCGCTCGCATCTTTCAGCACAGCCTCGACGCGCGTACCGTAGGCGCGCGTCAGCCGCAGCGCGTGGCCATCGCCGAGAAACGGCCAGCGCCGCAGCGTTTGCTCGACCAGCGCGTCGAGTCCGTCATAGGCGAAGTCGCCGCCGGGCAGCGGGTGCTGTGCGGTCCAGCGCTCGGACCGCGGAAAGAAATGGGCCAGCCGGTCAAGCGCGTCTTCGGCGAGCCGCCGGTAGGTCGTGATCTTACCGCCGTACACGGTCAGCAGCGGCGCCTCGCCAAAGCGTTCATCGAGCGCGAGCGTGTATTCGCGGCCGATGTCTTGCGGCTTGCCGGCGCCGTCGTCGTACAGCGACCGCACGCCCGCAAAGGCCCAAACCACGTCCGCGGGAGAAACCGCAAAGCGAAAATATTCGTTCATGACGCCGCACAGATAGACAATCTCGTCTCCCGTCGGCGCGACGGCGCCGGGGTCGCCGGTGAAGCCCGCATCCGTGGTGCCGATCAGCGTGAAGTCGCGCTGGAACGGAATGGCGAAAACCACGCGCCGGTCGGCAGCCTGCAGAATATAGGCGCGATCGTGCTCGTAGAGGCGGCGTACGACGATATGGGAACCCTTATCGAGCCGCAGATGCGGCCGCGCCGGCGGCTGCCGCAGCACGGTTTCGGCGACCGACTCGACCCAGGCGCCGGCCGCATTGATCAGCACACGGGCCGTCACGGCGTCGCGGTGTCCGCGCGCATTGAGAATGAGCCGCCAGACGTCGCTGCGCTCGGCGCGGGCGCAGCGCGTTCGGGTCCGGATCGATGCGCCGTGTTCGGCGGCATCCATCGCGTTGACGACGACAAGGCGCGCATCGTCGGCAAAGCAATCGGAATATTCGTAAGCCTGGTGAAAAACATCGCGCAGCGGATGACCGGCGGGATCGGTGGACAGGTCGAGCTCGCGGGTGCCGGGCAGAATCCTGCGCCGGCCGAGCCAGTCATAGAGCAAGAGGCCGAGCCGCAGCAGCAACGCCGAGCGCCCGGCCGGATTGATCGGCAGCACGAAGCGCAGCGGCTGAATGAGATGGGGCGCTGCACGCAGCAGCACTTCGCGCTCGGCCAATGCTGTGCGCACCAGGCGGAACTCATAGTGTTCCAGATAGCGCAGGCCGCCGTGAATGAGCTTCGACGATGCCGACGAGGTGCCGGACGCGAGATCGTTCTGCTCCACCAGCAAGACCCGCAACCCGCGTCCCGCGGCGTCGCGCGCGATGCCGGCCCCGTTGATGCCGCCGCCGATAACCGCCAGGTCGAAGTCAGCCACTGATTCTCCTTTCGAAGAATCGTAGCTTGGATTGCGCAGTGCGCAATCCGGGGCGCTTGCCGAACAGGACAACGGGCGATGACAAGTCAGGCACGATGAGCGATGATACGCGAGGAAGGTGTTCCATGGACCTTCGCGATCAACACGTCGTCGTCACCGGCGGCGCCGGAGCCCTCGGCACCGCGGTCGTCAGCACCCTGATCGGGGCTGGCGCGATCTGTCACGTGCCGTGCTTTCATGAAGCGGAGGCGCAGCGCTTCCGGTTGCGCGACAACAAGCAAGTGGTACTCAGCATCACCGGCAATCTCGCCGATGAAACGGCCATCGGCCGGCTCTACGGCGGGATCACCCAGCTGTGGGCATCGATCCAAATTGCCGGCGGGTTTGCGGCCGCGCCGCTGCGCGACACGGAACTGAACACGCTCCGGCAACAGCTCGACATGAATTTTGTCAGTTGCGCGCTGTGCTGCCGCGCCGCGGTGCGGGCGATGGCCGGCGCCGGCGGCCGCATCGTCAACGTCGCTGCCCGTCCAGCGCTGGAATGGCGCAGCGGCGCCGGCATGGTTGCCTACGCGGCGAGCAAGGCGGCGGTCGCGGCCCTCACGGTCGCACTCGCCGAAGAAGTCGCCAAGGACAATATCCTGGTGAACGCGGTCGCGCCCTCGACCATGGACACGGAAGCCAACCGCCAAGCCATGCCGAAAGCCGACTTCGCGCTTTGGCCCAAGGTCGAAGAAGTCGCCGCGACGATTGCGTTTCTCGCCTCACCCGACAACCGCGTCACCCGCGGCGCGATCGTGCCGGTATACGGGAAGTCCTAAAATCCCGGCCACAGGCCGGGCGTCGCCAGTTCGAGCAGGTGATCATCGGGGTCGCGGAAATAAATGCTGGTGCCGCCACGCGACCATGTGGTGCGGCCTTCGATGACGATGCCGGCTTCGCCCAGCCGGGACTCCCAGTCGGCAAGATCATCGGCGGCAATCGAGAACGCGATGTGGACCGGCCCGCTGCCGTCATGGGGCGGAATTGTGCCGCCCGGCAGGCGCACGGTCTCCAGCGAGTGACCGCGCAGAAACAGCAGCAGCACGCCGCGCGCACCGACGTCATAGGCGCAAAGTCTTGAGTCGCGGTAGATCGAATTCAAGCCCAGCACCTGTTCGTAGAACGGACAGGCACGCTCGAAATCGTCGACGTAGAGAACGGTTTCCAGCACACCAAGCAGATCAGGCATGGGTCACTCAATCCGTCATGGCCGGGCTTGTCCCGGCCATCCACGTCTTTGCAAGTCTCACCAAAGCACGGATGCCCGCAACAAGTGCGGGTATGACGTTAGCCCGAAACCGGCACGATTTCGCGCAGCGGCGCCCGCAGCAGGCGGGTTACGGCGCTCGCCGCCACGACGGCATGTTGCTGTGCATAGGCCTCGTGATTCCGCTCGATGTAATCGAGGTCGTAGAGATAATTGACCATCAGGCCGCAAGACTGGGCGAGCGCCCGCTGCGAGGTATCGCCAAGCCAGTCGAGCCGCTCGAGCCGCGCGCCATTGCCGAGATGGAAACGCGCGACCGCGTCGGCAGGCAGACCCCGGCCATTGCGTGCGCGCACGTAATACCAGGCGGCGGCGCGCAACAACGGCTCGCGCACACCGTCGGCCACATCCTCGTCGCGCCACCAGTCCGGATTATCGAGTGCGGCGAGTGCCTCGCGATCCTCGTCGTCAAGCGCGAGCGAAGCCTCCTGCGCGCGCTCGCGCTTGAGCCAATCGGCGAAATTGGGCGCCGGCGACAACGTCACGAAGGTCGACACTCGCGACACCTCGCGCGATACCTCCTCGACCACCTGCTTGATCAGGAAATGGCCGAAGCTCACGCCGTTGAGCCCGCGCTGGCAATTGGTGATCGAATAGAACGTCGCCGTGGTGGCGCGCTCCGGATCGACGATATCGCGCTTGTCGGCAAGGATCGGCGCGATCGCAGCGGGCACCTCGCGCGTCAGCGCGATCTCGACGAAGATCAGCGGTTCATCGACCAGCGCCGGATGAAAGAACGCGTAGCAGCGGCGGTCGGGCAGATCGATCCGGCGGCGGAGATCGTCCCAGTCGCGGATCTGATGCACCGCCTCGTACTGGATGATCTTCTGCAGGATCGACGCGGGCGTCGACCAATCGATCCGGCGCAGCACCAGGAAACCGCGGTTGAACCACGAGGTGAACAAGTGAACGAAATCGTTGTCGATCGACGCGAGATCCTCGCGATGCTGCATGGCGTCAAGCAGCTGCTCGCGCATGCGCACTAAGGCCGCGGTGCCGCCCGGTGCGAGATTGAGGCGGCGAAACAATTCGAGCCGTCGCGGTTCGCTGGCGCGGTGCAGCTCGGCGGCATTGGCCGGGGTCGGCGACTCCCGCCAAGCGGCGATAGCAGCGTCGATACGGGGCCGGTCGTGGCCGAACGTGGTCTCCAGCGCCTCGAAGAAGGCGACCCGGGGGCCGATCGTCAGTGCCGAATAGCGCGCCAGGATGTCGCCGGCGAGCGCCACACCTGAGGCTTCGCCGCGCCCGGACAGCAGCGCTTCGCACGCTTCGACCAGACCGGCCGAACGCTCGCGCGCCGGCTCGCGGCGCTGGATGAGGGCGCGCCCGCGGTCGGCAATGCTCTGCAGCATTTCACTGAAAAAGCTGGAATTCACCGCACAGTACCCATCCGCTCGGCAGGCCTGTAGCTAATGGTGGCGATGCGCGATAGCAAGCGGAGCCGCGTACTAACCCTACCCAATCGCCCGCCAGCGGCAGCGCGCATAGTGGACAAAGCGGAGCGCCTGGGCCAGTTAATCCCGCGCGCGGCTGACTGGTTCATTTTGCATTGCCGCAAGGCACGAGGGTTCACGCATGCCGGGTCCGTTAGCTGGGTTACGTGTGTTGGAGCTTGCCCGCATTCTGGCTGGGCCATGGGCGGGCCAGATTCTGGCCGACCTTGGGGCGGATGTGATCAAGGTCGAGCGCCAAGGCGCCGGCGACGACACCCGCGCCTGGGGCCCGCCGTTCGTGCCAGCAGCCGACGGCGGAAATCTCGGCGCCGCCTATTTCCACTGCGCCAATCGCGGCAAGCGTTCGATCGAAGCGGATTTCACCACGCCCGAAGGCCAGCGCATCGTCAAGAAGCTCGCCGCACGCTCGGATGTGCTGATCGAGAATTTCAAGGTCGGCGGCCTCGCCAAATTTGGCCTGGATTACAAGAGCCTTGCCGCCGACAATCCGCGACTGATCTATTGCTCGGTGACCGGCTTCGGCCAAACCGGTCCGTATGCGCCACGCGCCGGCTATGATCTCATGGCCCAAGGCATAGGCGGCATCATGGGACTGACCGGCACCGCCGGCGGCGAGCCGATGCGCTGCGGTGTCGCAATTTCCGATATTTTCTCCGGGGTCTACTCGGCAGTCGGCATCCTCGCCGCGCTGGCGCAGCGCGAGAAGACAGGCAAAGGCGGCCACGTCGATACGGCTCTGGTTGATTCCACGGTCGGCGTGCTGTCGTTTCAGGCGCTCAATTACCTCGTCTCCGGCGAATTGCCGAAACGCATCGGCAACACCCATCCCAATCTCGTTCCCTATCAGGTGTTTCCGGTCGCCGACGGTTTGGTGATCATTGCCACCGGCAACGACAGCCAGTACGTCAGGCTTTGCAGCATCCTGGGCGCGCCGGAACTCGGGGAGAATCCGGACTATAAGGACAACAAGGGCCGCCTCGCCGCGCGCAGCGTGCTGGTCGGCAAGCTGTCCGCGCTGACGTCGCGCTTCAAACGCGAAGAGCTATTGGACAAACTTGAAGGCGCCGGCATTCCAGCGGGCCCGATCAACGATCTCGAACAGGTGTTCTCCGATCCGCAAGTGATTCACCGGGGCATGAAGCTCGAGCTGAAAAATCCCGCAGCCAAAGGCGGCACCAGCCCCGGCATCCGCACCCCGATCATGCTCGATGGCATGCCGATGGCCTCCGATCGCCCTGCGCCGCGGCTCGGTGAGCACAGCGCCGAGGTTTTGCGCGAGATCGGCGAAGGCTGAAGCGAGCGATGATGAAAACAGCGGCCGATGCAACCCGGCCGCTGCTCGCAATGCGTGATACGCCCAAGGCGGACGCGGCCGCCTTACTTCGCCGCAACGTGACTGATAGCCCAGACGTAAGCCGCTACCGCGGCGACGTCGTCCTTCGTCAGCGGCGCGCCGCCCTTCGGCGGCATCGGCACCTCGTAGTCATGTGGCTTGGGCACGCCGTCGTTGATCGTCGCTGTGATGGCCGGGAGGCTGCCATCGCTGACGAAGAAATGCCCGCTGACAAGCGATGGTGCTTGCGGACCGCCCTCAGCATCCGAGCCGTGACAGCCGCTGCAGGTGCCGCCTGCCGCCTTGCCGTGGAAGATGCTGTCGCCGAGCACGATCTGCTCCCTGGTCGCGCCGGGCGGAACGGGTAGCGTTGCCGGATTCATTTGCGCTGCGGTCAGATGCGCGGGCGCGACAGATGCAGTCGCGTAGACTGCCGGCACCGGCGCGGCCGCGATGGCCGCGCTGTCACTGCCTTGATAAGTGACGTGCCAGATGCGGCCGTGCTTGTCGTCGGAGATATAGATCGAACCGTCTGGCGCCATGGCGAGACCGGTCGGACGGAACGCCGCCTGCCCGGGTTCCCTGATCGGGCCGGCGAAGCCGTTGGCGAAGATCACAAAGTCGGCCGCGGCCTTGCCGTCCTTGAGCGGCTGGAAGACGACGGCGTAACCGCCTTGCGGCTCAGGCGCGCGATTCCAGGAGCCATGGAAGGCGATGAAAGCGCCATCGTGGTAGGCAGCAGGAAATGCCTTGCCGGTGTAGATCAACAGATCGTTGGGCGCCCAATGCGCGGGAAACGCCGCGACCGGAGCTGTCTTCTCGGCGCAGATGCCGACCTTCTTGCCGCCATCGCCGCCATATTCAGGCGCAAGAACAAGCTTCTTCTGGAAGCGGTCATAATAGCATTCAGGCCAGCCATAGTCCGCGCCCTGGCGAAGCTGCACCAGTTCCTCGGCCGGCTGCTCGGCGCTCTGCTTGGCTGTGTAGAGCTTGGAAAAGTTCTGGTTGAGCTGATCGCGGCCGTGCTGGGTCGCGAACAGCCGCCCGGCGGAATCGATACCAAAACCCTCGCCGTTGCGCAGTCCGGTGATATAGCGCTCCGCGGCCGAGAAATGCTGTCCGGTTTTGTTGGCGTCGTAACGCCAAGTGCCGGCACGTGTTTCAAGTTCGGTACACGGATTGTGCCCAAGCGAGCCCGGTACGCGGTCTTCTATCTGACAGGAATTGGTCGCCGAGCCCAGGTCGACGAAGATGTGGCCCTGCGCGTCGATGATGAACGGATGCATGTTGTGGCTGCCGGTAAGCGGCAGGCCGGAGACGACGGTCTCCGGTTCGCCCGACGGCGCGATCGAATCGGAGTTGGTCGGCAGCCCGTAGCGAATGATCTTGTCGTTCTGCTCGGCGTAGATCGCGCCGTTGTAATAGGCGATGCCGGTGCCGCCAGCTGAGCCTTCCGGGACGCCGGCGCCGAACCGCTTGATCACGTCGGCACGGCCGGTGCCCTTCGAATCCTTCAGCGCGACCAGAAAGCCGCCCGCGGGCGGCTTGTCGAAATGATAGAAGCGGCCGCTCCAGGTGTTGACATAGAGCACGCCGTTCGGCGCGACCGCCATGTGGCGCACGTGGCCGATATTGTCGGCAAATACCGTGGCGCAGAATCCCGACGGCAGCGAGAGGCCGCCATTGTCGCCAGGGCAGCTGCTGGCTGGGGCGCTCTGTGGCGCTTGGGCGAAGGCCGGCGATCCGGCGATCAACAGCGCGAACAACGATGTGGTTGAAAAAGCCGCAGCGCGGAGCCGCGATGCACTCAAGGTTAGTCGCTCCAACATGGCGATCCTCCCGGTTATCGACTGGTTCGAACGTATTGTGGCTTGAGGCTATTGCGGAAAAGCCGCTGAACGCATGACGCTACCATAACGACCCGGCCGCTGTCGCCGGCCGCGGACGGCGTTGGGAACCATCCGGTTGGCGGTCGTGGACGTCGCGATGTGCACAGTCCAATATGACTCCTTGGGGCAGAAACGACATGACTGACATGAAATCCGAAATCCGCGATGAGATGCGCATCGTTTGGGATGCACCGATCGCGATGGATGACGGAGTCGTCTTGCGCGCCGATGTGTTCCATCCCGTGGCCGAAGGAAAATATCCGGTCATTCTGAGCTATGGCCCTTACGCCAAGGGCCTGTCGTTTCAGGAAGGCTACAAGGGCAACTGGGCGCGGCTGACCAAAGCCGCGCCCGAAGTGCTTATCGGATCGAGCAACAAGTATCAGAACTGGGAGCTGGTCGATCCGGAGAAGTGGGTACCGGACGGCTATGCCATTGTCCGCGTCGACTCGCGCGGCGCCGGGCGATCGCCCGGCCTTCTCGATGTGTGGTCGCCGCGCGAGACCCGCGATCTTTATCACTGTGTCGAATGGGCCGGCACGCAGAGCTGGAGCAATGGCAAAGTCGGCATCAACGGTATTTCATACTACGCGATGAATCAGTGGAATGTCGGCGCACTCAAGCCGCCGCATCTTGCCGCCTTATGCATCTGGGAAGGCTCGTCCGACTATTACCGGGAACTCTGCCGGCACGGCGGCATCTTGAGCGATTTTTTTCGCAGCTGGCATCCGCGCCAAGTGGCGAGCGTGCAATATGGCGTCGGCAGCCGCGGGACAAAGAGCGTGGTGACCGGCGAAGCGGTCGCTGGTCCCGACACGCTGCCGCCGGAAAAGCTTGCTGAAAACTGCGCCGACTCGCCGGGCGAAGCCAAACGTCGCCGCCTGATTGACGACTATCATAATGCGCGCACCGCTGCGTTCGAGGGGATCGAGGCGCCGCTGTTGTCGGCCGCCAACTGGGGCGGCATGGGGTTGCACACCCGAGGCAATTTCGAAGGCTTTTTGCGCGCCGGCAGTAAGCAAAAATGGCTGGAAGTGCACGGAGACACGCACTTCACCCATTTCTACAGCCATTACGGCGAGTCGCTGCAGAAGCGTTTCTTCGGCCATTTTCTCAAAGGCGAAGACACCGGATGGAGCAAGCAGCCGCGCGTGTCACTCAACGTCCGCCATCCGCGCGAGACATTCGTGTTGCGCGCCGAGAACGAATGGCCGCTCGCGCGTACGCAATGGACCAGATATTTTCTTCAGCCCGGCGACTTGACGCTTGCGCCGCGGGCGGCCGCGGCGGCCACGACGTTGGACTATGATACCAGCGGCGACGGACTGACCTTCTGCACGCCGGCTCTGACCGACAGTCTCGAAATCACCGGCCCGGTCGCCGCCAAGCTTTGGCTATCCTCGCCGACCCGCGACGCCGACATTTTCCTGGCGCTGCGGCTGTTTGATCCCGCCGGCAAGGAAATCACCTTCATCGGCTCCAACGATCCGCGCGTCCCGGTGGGGCTCGGCTGGCTGCGCGCCTCGCAGCGCAAGCTCGATGCACGAAAATCCCTGCCGTATCGGCCTTGGCACACCCATGACGAAGAATGGCCGCTGACGCCCGGCGAGCCGGTCGAACTCGACATCGAAATCTGGCCGACCTCGATCGTGGTGCCACCGGGTTATCGGCTCGCGCTCACCGTGCGCGGCAAGGATTACGAAGTCGACGGCACCGATATTGCGTTGCCGAACGCGCCCTATGCGATGAAGGGCGTCGGCCCGTTCCTTCACGTCGATCCGGACGATCGGCCTGCCGAGCTGTTTGTCACACGAAATACACTGCATTTCGCCGCGGACCGGCAGCCGTATCTGTTGTTGCCTGTCATCCCGCCGCGCTAAAGCGCGTGGCTACGGCCCGATACGGCTGATCTTCGAACCTTCCAGCGTCAGATTGTACATCAGGCCCTTTTGATCGAAGATGAACCCGATCACCGGCTTGGTCACGCTGTTGGTGTCGATGGCGCCGCCTGCCCCAATGGTAATGATGGCGATCGAACCGTCGATGCCGACCTTGAAGCCATCGGTGCTCTGGAATTGCGCGAGCGCGCCGGGCGTCATGAACATGATGATGACCGAGCGCGCCTGGGCGCCGAACTGGAAGCCGATCGAGGCCGAAGCGATATTGTAGTAACCGGCATGGCGACCGCGGATCTGCAACTCGCCCTCGCCATATTCGCCGCCGATTCCGAAGCCAGCCTTGACGATGGTGGGAAACACCAGCACCGCCAGCGCCTTGTTGGCGAGCTCGCGCGAATACGGCACCTGATAGAAGAATTGGTTGAGCGTGGCGTTGACGGCTTGACTGGTTTCAGGGCCGGCAGCCTGGCTGCGCGCAGCCGGCCACGCCAGTGCAAGTACCGCGGCCAGCAGCAGGATTCTCGGCGCTTTCCGTCGCAGATGCATTCGGCTTTCCCCCAGTCTTCAAGGCCCTTTCGAATCGCTGCTTCAGCGTAACTACCGCCGCGATCGGCGGCAATCGCGCTAGCGGGTGAGGCCGAGCACCAGCAGTAACGCTCTATCGAGCCGATCCTGGGTCTGACGATCAATTCGCCCAATCACTTGGCGCACCCGCTCGCGCGGAACTGCCAAAATCCGATCCGTCATGATCTGCGACCGAACTCGCAATGCGTTTAGTTCGTCCGGTTCGACGACCGGCCGGATCGGCAACTTACCTGCCAGTTCCGACGTGATCGGGCATGCGACAATTGTCATGGTCGCGTCGCCTAATTCGTTGGCTTGCACGATAACGACTGGGCGAGCTCTACCGAGCTCGCCATAGGCCACGATAGCAATGTCGCCCCGAGTCACCGCCAACCGCTCGTGTCATAGACCGCTTCAATCCAGTCGTCGATCGGATCGTTCTCTGGATACTGTGCAAGCAACTTGCCCTGTCTAAGAAGATCGGCGCGCACCTTCGGATCGCGAACATCGGGCACCCAATGCTGTACCGGCCGCAAACCCTGTGCGCGCAATCGCTTGCGTCGCGCGCTCATGCGTTCCCGCGCCGTCTTTGGGCGATTGGCCTTGGTCTTTGTCTTCGAAGGCATGGCAGCCATATAACATCGCGTAACATGTTACGCAAGCGGGCAGCCGAGCCTCACACATCCACCTTCAGCGCCGCGATGAACGCTTCCTGCGGGATGTCGACCTTGCCGAACTGGCGCATGCGCTTCTTGCCTTCCTTCTGCTTTTCCAGAAGCTTGCGCTTGCGCGTCACGTCGCCGCCGTAGCATTTCGCCGTCACGTCTTTCCGAAACGCGCGCACGGTTTCGCGGGCGATGACCTTGCCGCCGATCGCGGCCTGGATCGGCACCTGGAACATGTGCGGCGGGATCAGTTCTTTCAGTTTCTCCGCCATGGCGCGGCCGCGGCTTTCGGCGCGCGTCCTGTGGACCAGCATGGCGAGCGCATCGACCGGCTCGCCGTTGACCAGCATCTGCAGCTTGACCAGATCGGCCGGCTTGTAGTCGGTGAGGTGATAGTCGAACGAAGCGTAACCGCGCGACACTGACTTCAGGCGGTCGTAAAAGTCGAACACCACCTCGTTGAGCGGCAGATTGTATTTCATCATCGCGCGGTTGCCGACGTAGGTGAGCTCTTTCTGCTCGCCGCGGCGGTCCTGGCAGAGTTTGAGCACGGCGCCGAGATATTCATCGGGCGTCAGGATGGTCGCCTCGATCCACGGCTCCCGCATCTCTTCAATGTAATTGGGGTCCGGCATGTCGACCGGATTATGGATTTCCAGCTCCTGGCCGCTGCGCAGCTTGATCTTGTAGATGACCGACGGCGCAGTTGCGATCAGATCGAGATTGAACTCGCGCTCGAGACGCTCCTGGATGATCTCAAGATGCAGCAGCCCGAGAAAGCCGCAGCGGAAGCCGAAGCCGAGCGCCGCGGAGGTCTCCATTTCGTAGGAGAAACTCGCGTCGTTGAGCCGGAGCTTGCCCATGGCGGCGCGCAGCGCCTCGAAATCGGCGGCATCGACCGGAAACAGCCCGCAGAACACCACCGGGATGGCGGGACGGAAGCCGGGGAGCGGCGCTGCGACCGGCCGTTTGTCGTCGGTGATAGTATCGCCGACGCGGGTGTCGGCCACTTCCTTGATCGACGCGGTGAGGAAGCCGATCTCGCCGGGGCCCAGCTCATCGCACTCGACCCGCTTCGGCGTGAACACGCCGACGCGGTCGACCTCGTAGGCTGCATCCGTACCCATCATGCGGATTCGCTGACCTTTTTTCAGCACGCCGTCGACCACCCGGAACAGCACGACAACGCCGAGGTAAGCGTCATACCAGCTGTCGACCAGCAGCGCCTTGAGCGGCGCCGCGGCATCACCCTTCGGTGGCGGCAACCGGTGCACGATCGCTTCCAGCACCTCCGGCA
>Ga0335081_10009122_pt1 | contig 15943 bp, 13 predicted proteins | sample Lox_Sample_35_FD_206713 | JGI IMG/M metagenome (GOLD analysis project Ga0335081, IMG submission 206713) | Soil microbial communities from Loxahatchee National Wildlife Refuge, Florida, United States - Lox_Sample_3.5 | ecosystem: Environmental > Terrestrial > Soil > Wetlands | place: USA... | reverse complement strand
TCTACACCTTCAGGATGATCTTCCGCGCGTTCTTCGGCAAGCAGTGCGAGGAAGCGATGGAGCTCGAGCACGGGCATCTCGCCCACGCCGAGGTGCCGCGCAATCCGATGACCGGCGAGCGGGAGGACACGGACATCGGCTTCCCGGGGCCCGGCCACTTCATCGCCGAGCGCGAGATCCCGATGCGGATCGCGATGAGCACGCTCGCCGTGCTGGCGGTGATCGGAGGCGTGATCCAGATCCCCGGCGTCGACCTGGGAATCGAGCGCTTCCTGGCGCCGACGTTTGCGGACTCCCACCTCTCGCGTCTCGAGCCGTCGAGCTCCACCGCCTGGATCGGGCTCGTGATCGGCGCCGCGGTCGCGGTCGGCGGGATCGCAATCGCCTACCGGGTCTGGATCGCGGCGCCGGGCACGGCAAGCCGGCTGCGCGAGCGATTCGCCGCCGTCTACACCTTCCTGTGGAACAAGTGGTACTTCGACGAGTTGATCGACTTCGCGATCGTCCGTCCGTCGCTTTGGTTTGGCCGGATGGCTGAATCGCTGCTCGATCGCAGCCTCGTCGCGGGCGGCATCACGGGCGGAGTGTTGGCCGTGATCCGGGCCAGCTCGGCCGCCGTGCGCCGAACGCAAACCGGCTTCCTGCGCTATTACGCCGCACTGATGGTGGTCGGCATGTTCGGCGTCGCCCTCTACTTCCTGATCTCGAGCACCTGACGGATGACGCTCTCGATCCTGATTTGGCTCCCGATCGCGATCTCCCTGCTTGCGGGGCTGCTCTCAAGTCGGCTGATCGGTCGTGGCGCCGCAGTCGGGAGCCTGGTCACGCTCGGGGTTGCGATCTCGTTCCTGGCGCGCTTCAAGCTCGGTCACGCCGGCCTGCAGTTTGTCACCGACGAGGTCTGGATCGCCGCGCTGGGGATCCACTACAAGCTCGGGCTCGACGGTCTCAACATCGCGCTGGTGATGCTCACGTGCCTGCTGTTCAGCGCCGCGCTCGTGTGGGCGTCGTTCCGCGACTGGGACCGGCCGCGCAGCTTCTACTTCCACTTCGGTCTTGCACAGACTGCCGTGCTCGGGGCGTTCTGCGCGCAGGACCTGGCGCTGTTCGTCGCGTTCTTCGACCTGATGCTGATCCCGTTCTACTTCGTCGTCGGAATGTGGGGCCGCGGCGATCGGGTGCGCGCGACGACCAAGCTCGTCGTGTACACGCTAGTCGGCTCGTTCTTCATGCTTGCGGGTGCGATCGCGACCGGCGTGCTCGCATCCAGCCAGCACGGGACGAACATCGATTTCGCGTTCAGCGCGCTGCGCACGCTGCCGCTGTCACACTCCTCTCAGGAGTGGATCTTCCTCTGCTTCGCGGCCGCGTTCCTGGTCAAGATGCCGCTGGTGCCATTCCACGGTTGGCTGCCCGAAGGCTACAAGTCGATGCCGATACCGGCGGTCGCGGTGTTCTCGGGCGTCGTCTCGAAGGTCGCAGCATACGGCTTCCTGCGAGTCGTGCTGCCGCTGTTCCCGTTCGCAGCGGTCCATTTCCAGACGTTGATGCTGCTGATCGCGCTCGTCTCGATCATGTGGGCGACATCGATCGCGTTCACGACCGCCGACGCTCGTCTCGTGGTCGGGTACTCGAGCATCGCGCAGCTGAGCTTCATCACGCTCGGAATCTTCTCGCTGCGTCCAGCCGGCGGCCAGGGCGCGTTGCTGCAGATGGTCAACCACGGGCTCGTCACCGCGCCCCTGTTCTTCATCGTCGCCGCGCTCGCAGCGCGCGCCGGCGGCTCTGAAGCGATCCGCGACATGGGCGGCATGGCCTTCCGCGCCCCCGTGCTCGCGACCCTGTTTCTGATTGTCGCGCTGGCGACGCTGGCGATGCCCGGCTTCTCGAACTTCGTCGGCGAGTTCATGATCCTGCTCGGCGTCTTCCAATCCAAGCTGGCGATCGCCGTCATCGCCTTCATCGGGGTGGTCGGCGCAGCCGTCTACTCACTGCGTCTGTTCATCGGCTCGATGCACAATCGTGTCGGCGCGCACGTCTCCTCGCGCGAGATAAGGCTGGCGGAGGCCGCAGCAATTGTGCCCCTGGTGGCGGTCATCCTCGTGCTGGCGTTCTATCCGCAGTTCGTGCTCGAGCGATCGGACCCGACGCTCAAGACGTCGCTGCCGGCGACCGCTGCGCCAGCGAGAGTGGCATACAGGTCGTCGAGTCCCGCGATCGGCCAACCAGTGAAGGTGGCGCGCCGATGACCGCGATCCTGCGCACCGGCGCGATCCAGCACATCGCCGGGCCACCGATCGACTGGGCCTCGCTGTCGCCGTTCGTCGTCCTCACCGTCGGCGGGCTCGCGGTACTGCTGCTCGGGCTGCTGAGCAGCGCAATCGCACGCGAGCGGGTCGTGCCGTTGCTGACGCTGCTGACGCTCGCCGCATCGATCGCCGCCGAGACCGCGCGCTTCAGGCATCACGCGTCGATCATCTCAGGAGCGCTCGCGGTGGACGACCTCGCGCTGGTCCTCGATTTGATCATCGTCGCCGCCGCGATCAGCGCCGTGCTGCTCTCGCTGCGCGCCCGGGCGCCACGGGATGCCGGCCAAGGCGAGTACTACGCGCTGCTGCTGTTTAGCGTCCTGGGGATGACCGTGCTCGTCTCGGCGCAGAACATCGTCACGCTGTTCATCGGTCTGGAGTTGCTGTCGATCCCGCTGTATGTGCTATGCGCGGCGGAGTATCGACGCGAAAGCTCGCTCGAGTCGGGGCTCAAGTACCTCGTGATCGGCTCTGTCGGCTCGGCCACCCTGGTCTATGGCCTGGCGCTCGTCTACGGGGCGACCGGCGCCACCGACTTCGCGACGATCGGCACCGCCGCCTCGACGGGCAAGCTGGCGGGGGGGATCCTCGGCGATCCGCTGCTGCTGACCGGGCTGGGGCTCGTGATCGTCGGCTTCGCGTTCAAGGCCTCGGTCGCGCCGTTTCACCAGTGGACACCCGACGTCTACGAGGGGGCGTCGACGCCGATCACCGCGTTCATGGCGACCGCCACCAAGACGGCCGCGCTCGGCATCTTCCTGCGCTTCTTCGACGTCGCCGCGATCGGCGTGCAGAACACCTGGGCGCCGGTCATCGCGGCGATTGCGACGATCACGATCGTCGTCGGCAACGTCGGGGCGCTCGGCCAGTCCTCGCTGAAGCGGATGCTCGGCTACTCCGGCGTTGCGCAGGCGGGCTACATGCTCGGCGGCGTCGTCGTCGGCACGCGTCTCGGGATCGAGGCGACCGTGCTCTACCTCGCGTTCTACCTGATGATGAACATGGCCGCGTTCGCGGTGATCGTCGCCCGCGAAGACGATCTCGGCACCGACGACATCTCGGTGCTCGCGGGCCTTGGACGCAGGCAGCCGTGGCTCGCGTGGCCGATGACAATCGCGATGCTCGCGCTCGCCGGGATCCCCGGCACGGTCGGCTTCATCGGCAAGTTCCAGCTGATCCACGCACTCGTCGACGGCGATTACACCTGGCTGGCGATCGTGCTCGTGATCGGCTCGATGATCTCGCTCGGCTACTACCTCCGCGTCGTCGCCACTATCTGGATGACCGCCTCACAACCGGTTCCGGTCGCCGCGGGCGCAGCCGGCGCCTACGCACCGATCGCTGGTGGTTCTCAGGAGGCGGACAGCGAGCCCGCTCCGGCGGGCGGTGACGGGAAAGGTGACGGTCACGGCCACACCGGCCCGGCCGGTGGCGGCGCAGCCCGCGCCGGGGCGGGCGCCGGCGCGGCCCCCAGGGGCGGCGCGGCCCGCGGTGGCACGGCCGGCGGCCTTCCCGGCACGTCTACCGCAGGCGGGTGGACGGGCGAGGGCGGCGCGGCCGAGGTCGGTGCGACCGGCAGCGGCGCAACAGGCCGATCAGGCGGCTCTTGGCCCGTTCCGGCGGAGTCGGTGCCCTACCCGGAGGTCGTGTTCGTCGCGGTCGTGTTCAGCGCCGCGAGCGTGTTCTTCGGCATTTTCCCCTCGCCATTGTTCAACCTTGCGGCGCACGCCGGCAGCGCCATCGGCGGGCTGTTTTGACCTGACCGAGAGGTCCGAGCTGAGGTCGGGACTGCTTTCATTTTGACTGACCGAGAGGTCGGACGGGTCCGAGCGTGCTGCGGCGTCGCCCGTCGTCCCGCGAGAGCGAACACCGTTGGCGCCGGTTCGATCGTGTGAGCCAGACGCATGAGGCCCAGCTAAGGGCCCGGGCGGGTGCTCACCGGTTGGGGACGGTAGTGTCCGCCCCGTGGTGAACGCCCGTCCCCGCCGCCGTCCCGCTGACGTGCATCAGAACCACGATCGCGAGCACGGCAGCGATCACCCACATGAGCGCGCAGAAGCGCTCGTTGACGAGGCGCCAGTTCACAAATGCAAACGGACCCATCATGTCCTTTAGGATCGGCCATCGACGACGCCCTCGCCAGCGTGGTTTTCACTCGTCCTTGCGCGGGAGAAAGCGCAGAGTGCGGCTGTGTGGTTCAGGGCGCTCTTGCGATGCCCTCACGCCGCCTAGCGCAGAGGCGAGCGTTGGCGTCCCGCACTTCGTCCGGGCTGTGCGAGAGCATCTGCGTCCATGACCACCACAGCCCGCGAGCCAATCGTATCCACGGGAATGCGTGAAACCACCCCGTCTGTCCACCTGATCGCCCGACCATCAATCGACATCGAAGCGATGCGGGCGTATCTCGTCCGCGTCGGCGGCGCCTCCTGGCTGCAGCGGCGCGAACATGAGTCAGAGGACCCTAACCAGGCGCAGCTGTTGGTCGAGTTCTGCGGTCGAACGTGCTACCGGAGCTGGCAGCCCGGACTGAACAGGAACGTGACGCGGATCCGGGAAGACCAGCACGAGTACCTCCGGAACCTTCTCAGCAGCCTTCACGGCAGCGTCTTCGAGCACGCCAACTACACCTTCGCCTTCCACCAGGTCTCTCGCGTCTTCACGCACGAGCTGGTGAGACATCGAGCCGGCTCAGCCTTCAGCCAGGAGAGCCTGCGCTACGTCCGCCTAACCGACATCGGTCTCCGTCTGCCGGCCGCTCTGGACCCCGTCCGCGACCAAGTCGTGAGCCTGGTGGAGAAGCTCGAGGAGTTCCAAGCGTCCGCCGCCGAGGCACTAGGGATCGACGAGGAGGGCATTCCGTTCTCCGTCAAGAAGGAGGTCACGTCGGCTTTACGACGCCTGGCCCCAATTGGCCTCAGCACGGACATCGTCTGGACGGCGAACGTCCGGACCCTTCGGCATGTCATCGAAATGCGCACGTCGGCTGCGGCCGAAGAGGAGTTGCGACTGGTCTTCAACCAGGTTGCCGAGATCATGTGCACCGAGGCGCCGAGTCTTTTCCAAGACTTCAGTCGCAGCGACGACGGCGCATGGGTGCCCGAGTTCCCGAAGGTCTGAGCGAGACTCAAAATTCAAAGCACGCCTCGTCGGGCTGGGGCGGAGCCCCGTTAGGGATACGCGAGCGGAGGTCGACGAGAGGCGAACGCCCGTAGGCCGAGCCTTGAGTAGATCCCGGCCCGTCTGGCGGTTTTCCGTCTGGGGCCTCCTCGATCGTCGCGGTGTTCACGCCGTCGACTTCGAGGAGGCCTGTGGGGAATGTTGACCCAGGAGGATGATGTGGAGATTCGTGCGCTTGCTCGCCGGGGCTGGTCGGTCTCGGCGATCGCCCAGCATACCGGCACACGCCCGCGCGCTCGAGCGGGCCGTGCTCGAACAGTTCACCGCCAGCAAGCGGTGCCCGCGCAAACCCAACCGGCCGCCAGGCGAGCAGGCGCGGGCTCAGATGGGCAGTGAGCGCCGCGCCGAGGCGTTGCGCCAAGCGGCGCAGGCCAAGCACCAGGCGGCGACCAAGCGGGCAACGGAGGGGGCGTTCGAGGTGCTGCTCTGCCATTCCGCTGACCGTCTCGCGCGCCGCTACGCCTACCAGGTGCTGCTGGTGGAGGAGCTCGGGGGCTGCGGCGTTGAAGTGGTCTTCGCCTCAGCAGTGGACGCGGACCGGGGGCTCAGCCCCGCCGCTCCGGCGGCTTCGACGCCTCCGCGGCGACGCGCTGAAGGCGTGTCCGCGATGCGTTCGGCTGGCTGGCGACTCCCGGGTGGCCGCGTACGCCGCGAGCTGTTTCGTCCACCGATCGCTTCGGGGGTCAAAGGTTCCTTTTCTGCTGCCGCATCGGCCCGCCCCTCGCCCGGCACTCACTCGCCGGTGTCACCCTCCGGTCGCCTGACAGCGCCTGCCGGCAGGGAGTACGCTCAATTGTGAAGTTCGCCGCGATAGAGCTATTGCATCCGCTGTCGGCAGTAAGCTCCCCAAGACCTGTCATGGAACTCGTGCTTGGCGCCATCCTCGGGATCGGGGCGGCAGTGATCGTCATCGCCAGTCGCTGGATCGTTCGGGGCGCGAGAGAGGCACGCACCCCGGAGGCGGTCGGGATGCAGTCGGCGTTGCACGCCGCGACGTCGACACTTCCGCACCTGCGTCGAGGGCTGACGTCCCGCTCTGCCGAGCAGGCCGTCCCGCAGCTGCGCGCGTTGACGGGGGCGGCGGCAATCGCGCTCGCCGACACGCGAGCGGTGCTGGCGATCGAGGGGGAGGGGCGCGAGCAGGTCCGGCCGGGCGACCTGCTGTCGCGATTGCTCGCGAGCACGCGAGACGATCGGATCCAGATCGTGCCCCGACTGACATCCTCGGACCCCCGATGCCCACTGCGCTCCGCGGTGCTCGCACCGCTGCTGGTGCACGGCAGGCGGGCCGGGACGCTGATCACGTTTTATCGATCCGTTGGGCGGCCGTCCCACGCCGAGCTGCGGGTCGTGCAGGAAGCGGCAAGCCTCGTCGCCGCGCAGGTTGAGCTGTCGGTGATCGCCGCGCAGGAGGAGCGCCTCGCACAGGCAGAGCTGCGGGCGCTGCGGGCGCAGATCTCACCGCATTTCATCTACAACGCGTTGGCCGCAGTCGCGGGTGAGATCCACACGCAACCGGAGGAGGCGCGTGAGCTGTTGACCGACTTCGCCGAGTTCACGCGCTACCTGTTCCGTGACGGCCGCCCGTATGTGACCCTCGGCGAGGAGCTGGGGCACGTCGCGCGCTACCTGCGGCTCGAGCAGGCCCGCTTTCGCGAGCGTCTCCACGTGACGATCGATCCAGGACCGGAGACGACGAACGTGGTCGTGCCGGTGATGTCCGTGCAGCCTCTGGTCGAGAACGCTGTTCGGCACGGAGTCGAGCTCCGAGCCGGCACTGGTCGGATCCAGGTCACCGCGCGAGTCCGCGGCGGCGACGTCGAGCTGCGGGTCACCGACGACGGCTGCGGGATCGAGCAAAATCGAATCACGGAGGTTTTGTCGGGATCGAGCGGCGGGATCGGATTGTCGAATGTCGACGCCCGCCTGAGGGCGACATTCGGCGAACGCTATGCACTGCGAATCGAATCCGAGCTCGGCGCCGGCACGACAGCCGTGATGATGGTCCCGAACCTCCCAGGCACGCGGCGGCGCCGGCTCGGAGGCTCGAGCGACGGTGCGACGGGGCAGCAGGGGCGGACGGCGGCTATCGCATGAGCGCCGACCGGCTCACGATCCTTGCCGTCGATGACGAGCAGACGCAGCTCGAGGACCTCGCACGACTGCTGCGCGGCTCAATCTACGTCGAAGGCGTCGAGTGCGCGTTCGGTGGCCACGATGCGCTCGTCAAGGCGTCGGCGCAGCAGTACGACGCGATCTTCCTCGACGTACGCATGCCCAACCTCGACGGTCTAGAGCTCGCGCGGGTGCTGCGGCGCTTCGCCTGTCCGCCGCAGCTCGTGTTCGTCAGCGCCTACGACACGGCAGCGGTGGATGCGTTCGAGCTCCACGCGCTCGACTATCTGCGCAAGCCGATCAGTCGCCGCCGCGTGGAGGAGGCGCTCGAACGGGTGGTCAAGGCAATCGAAGCTGGCGCCCTCGACAACGAGAGCGGCGTCGCGCGAGCGCAGTCACGCGTTCCGACCGAGCACGACACGGTCGCGGTTGCAAGCGCTCGCGGCGGGTCGATCCGGCTGATCGCGCGCAGCTCGATCTTGTACGCCCAATCCAACGGTGACTTCGTGCGCCTGGTCAACGACGACGGTCGCTACCTGTTGCGCAACACGCTGGCCGAAATCCAGCATCGTTGGGAGCAGTTCGGCTTCGTCCGTGTCCACCGCCAGTACGTTGCCAACCTGAATCGCGCTGTCGAGCTCTCCCCCCGCCTCGGCGGCACCGCGGATCTGATGTTCGACGACGGCCAGACGATCCCGATCGCCCGCCGTCACGTGGCGGAGCTAGGCCGCCGGCTCGGCGTCTGATCTCGCAGTTCTGCGCCCGATCGGCTTCCCTTGCTCCTTGCTTGGAGCGTATGAAAATGCCCGACTGCAGACCGCCGGCGAAGTGCCCGCCGGCGGCTGCAGCAAAACCGCGTCGTCTGCGGTCATTATCGGGCTTCATCTCATGCCCGGCACCCCCCGGACCGCCTCAGCGATTGAGCGGGAAGACGGGCAGCACCTCCCGGCCGAAGGTCGAACTGAGAAGCCCCGCGAGCCCGGTGTACCAGGCCAGGATCGCGGTGAGGATCCCGAGCCAACCGCCGATCTTGATCGTGCCGTTCGTCGCCTGCAGGCCCACGAGGTTGGCGTTTCCGATCGCCAACAGCAGGAACGTGATCGCGAGCACGAGGAACACGGCCACGAGCGCCCCATTGGTTCGCAGCGTCGCGATCAGCATCAGGAAGGTGAAGATCGTCCACGCGTACAGGTACAGCGAGAACCCGGAGTGCGTCACCGCCAGCGCGGGGAGCTTCAGCAGGACATAGACCGAGATCCAGAACGCCCCGTACGACGTGAAAGCGACCGCGCCGAACGTGTTGCCGGTGCGGAACTCCCACATCCCGGCGAGGAGCTGCGCGAGACCTCCGTAGGCAATCGCAAGCGGCAACACGACAGCGCCGCTCCTGGGACCAACGAGGTTTGCGTTGATCATGCTCAGGACGAACGTCGTCGCCGCGAAGCCGAACAGACCGAGCGGCCCAGGATTGGCGGGAGTCCAGCCCGCTGATGCCATCACATCGGGAGCGGGTGCCACGTCGGCTTCACGGGCACCCACAGAACGAGCTTCCATCTATCCTCCTCCTCACTGGAGCAGTTGTTCAGTGCGGGCAACCTGCACACCGGCGTTTTTGTTTGCAAGTGGCGATCGACGAGCGGCGATCGTGGCCGGGCGAACGGTAGCTATCGCACGACCAACGGCAACCATCGGTCGTCAGCGCCCTTTGGGAAAGGGCCCACGGGACCGCGGGCATTCATTCCCGAATCCCGACAGACGGTCTTTGCGCCTGACTCGGGCGGTGGGGCTCCGCATCATTGATCCACGAGCTCGATGTCAAGCTGGGCTCGCTCGTGCAAGCTCCGATCACCAAGCCGGGCTAGCCGGGAACCCCGGTCATGTCAGGACTCGCTTCTCGAGCGGGACCGCAGCCACAGCCCCGCAGCCCCGATCCCCATCTCGATTGGGGACCGGAGCCGTCTCGGCCGGGGCCGCTACGTCGCAGCGCGGCGACCACGGAAACGCGACTTCCATCTCCGTGGCGCTACTCCGTGCGAGGCAACGACGGTGGAGGGATGTCCTTCCACTAAGCCGTGTCGTCGGGCGTGGCCTGGCTGCGGATCGGCCCCGCGGCGCCGTAGGCGGATATCCGACGCGGCGCCGCTGGGTGGTTGCCAACCAGGCGCCGGCCAAGGGCCCGTGCAACGGACCCTTTAACAGTAAGCCGTAAACTAACTATAACTAACTCTAACTAGCTATAACTAGCTACAACTAACTATAACTAACTAAGGGCCCGTAAGCCCAGGTGCGCTAACGGCGCCGCTTACGCTTGCGCTTCGACGCGTCCGGACGATCGTCGCCGGCCCCCGCCGAAGCTCCGACCGGCTGCGGCTGCGGGGTCGGAGAGGGCCTCGCTCGCCCGCCGGCTGCTCGGATCGCACGCTCTTGACGCAGAACCGACGACGACGGCCATGGCTCGGCCTTGCCGCTGCGCCACGCTGGCGGGACACCGGTCGGCCATCGGCCGCTGATCAGATACGAGAGGGCCGCCAGCCAGTAGGCCTGGACCACTGGCACCGGCGTGATCTGGAACAGCACCAGGATCCCGGCGAAGATGCCGAGATAGCCCATGAGCTTCGTCAACAAGCCGACCCGCATCGCGCCCAGCGAGACGAGCAGAAAGCCCATCGCCAGCAACAGCGCACCGAGCTGACCGCCGAGTTGCAAGACGAGGATCCCAGCCGAGCTCGTCAGGTGGTTGGCCAGCTGATAGGTCTCGCTCCCACTGGTCACGAACTGGTGGGCCTTGACCGCGATCAGGATCGCGTATGCGAGGCCGGCTATGCCGGCGAGCGCGCCGCCGGCGAGCACCAGGATCCTGATGAAGGGCTGGAGCTGTGGGTTGCGCGCCCGCGCCGCGCCGTACAGGTAGCTCAAAACTCCGGCGAGCGAGAACAGGCCGGCTGCATTGATCGCGGCCCCGATCACGTCTCTGGGGTAGCGCTTGTGAACCGTGATCAGATCCAGGGTCAGCTCTTCGACCTTGGCGTGCGGGCCTGTGACTTGAATGATCGCTGCGACCACCAACAGCACAGCCGCCGCGGCTGCCAGAGCGGCCTGGCGCATCCGCATCCGCGACTCGTACAGAAGGCGATCGTCGACGCTCATGTAAGCAATGCTAGTGGCGCAAGCGCGCCCTCGTGGTCCGCCAAGGTCACGGCGGGGTGATTAGGGGCCGCCAGGTGCGCCGGTGTAGGGAGCGGCAACGGCGCCAGCGCCGAGGACAGCTACCATACGGGGCATGGAAGGAAGCGGCTTCGGCGGTCTATTCGGCGATCCGGACGAGCTCCAGCGTCGCCTCGGCGAATTTGCCGAGCAGATGCAGGGAGCGCAGCGCCTGGCATGGGCCGATAACGCGATCAAGCTGGCGGTCGACCTGACCGTCGCCTCGCTCAACCGCGTCAACATCCAGGGCACGACCGAGCAGCAAGCCGAGCAGCTGCGCGCCGTCATGGCGGTCGTGTTCCCGGAGGCCGTGACGCTGGTGCGCGAGGCTCGCGAGGGTTTGCAGTAGCGGCGCCCGGTGGGGGCCGAGCAGCTGCAGCGCCCGATCGAGGATCAGCGGCTACGACGGCAAGCGCGTGTGCGCAATCAGGCACCACATGCTCCACAGGTCACCTCATGCTCCGCAGGTTCGCACTTCGCCTCGTTTTGGCCGCGCACCGCGGTGCGCCGCCTCTGGGCCCTTCACTTCAGCAGACGCGAGAGCCGGCGATCCTTGAGCAGCTTGCCCTCGGTCTGGCAGGTCGGGCAGTAGCACATGACGTAGTCCTCGTAGAAGACCGCCTCGAGCACGTCGCCACAGCGCGGGCACGGCTCGCCGTTGCGCCGGTGGATCGTCAGCGGCATCGGCAGCTTGTCGGGGATCGGCAGCCGGATCTCGCGCTCGTAGTGTGAGATCGCCTCGTCCAGCCGCGAGCTGGTCGCCGCCCGGAGCCGGTCGGCCTCGCCGGGTTCGAGATCCGACCCGCGCTTGAACGGCGACAGCATCGCCGCGTGCAAAATCTCGTCCACCCACGAACGCCCGATTCCCGCGATCACATGCTGGTCGCGAAGCAGCGCGTAGAGCGGGCGCGGCTGGGCGAGCAGGTCGTGCAACGAAGGCGGGTCGGGCCACGCCTCGGGACCGAGCTCAGCGAGCGTCTCCTCCTGCTCCAGCGCGTCGGATCGCAGCAGCTTGGCCCATGCTCGCTGCTTGGTGCCGAACTCGCGCAGACGCAACTCGCGTCCGTCGTCGAGCGCCAGCAGCAGGCGCGAGGTGCGATCTCGCAGCGAAGCGCGCGCCTGAAAGAGCTGCAGGCGCCCCGCCGACATCAGGTGAATGAGGATCGTGAGCCCCTCGTCGAACTCGACGAGAAACAGTTTGCCGCGGCGTCGGATGCCCGTCAGATCCCGACCGTCGAGCGCGGTCAGGGGCGGCTCATAGCTGCGCAGCGCGTTGATCCCCGGCGCGAGAACCGTCTCGACGCGCGCACCGGCGATTGCTGCCCCGATCAGGCGCGCAGTGATCTCGACCTCCGGCAGCTCTGGCATGACCAGTCCCGAGCGTAGCTGTGGCCCGTCAGATCCGCTGAGGAAATTGTTCAGGCGCGTTCAGGAAATGTTTACGCCGGCGCACGAGACTGCCCCGCATGAGAGATCTATTGCTGATCGTCGGAGACGAGGGTCGCGACGAGCACCTGCTGGAGCTGACGGCCATGGCCCGCCCGCGGCGCGTGACGGTGCTGATCGAGAATGCCGCTCGCGAATGGGCTTGGGATGACTCGGCGGCCGGGCTCGAGCTGCGCGATCGCCTGGCACGTCTGCTGGAATCGATCGAGCGGCGTACGAACGCGGTGGTCATCGGCCTCGCCGGCAGCCGCGAGCAGCTGTTCGGCTGGCGCTTCGACACGGTCGCCGGCGACGACCGGCTGCCCGCCGCCGCCTGAGCTGACGAACGCGCGCTCGGCACGCGCTGCGGCCAGGCCACGCGCTCGCGCATCGGGCTCGACTTGTCACGTGAGGACGCAAGTCTCGTCGTACACTGACGGCAACCGGTGATCCAGACGGCGGGAGGGAGGAGCAGGCCGTGACGCTTGTGTTCGCGCACCAGCTTGACCGAGCGTTGTCGAGATCGCGCAGCCGCCCCGCTCTCATTCGGACGGCACCGCGGTCCAGCTCGGTCGTGGTGCCGGCGCTGGATGCGTCGCCGCCGCGGACCCGCTTATCGGATCGTGCCCGGCTCCTGATCATGGCCACAACCGCCATTGGTGCGGCGCTCCTTACGGCTGCCGCCGGGCCTGCGCACGCGGCGGGTCGCGCCGGTCCACTCAGGTGGTCAGCGCCGCGGGTCGCAGATCCGTCGATCCTGGGAAGCATCTCGTGTCCGTCGGCATCGCTGTGCGTAGCGACGAGCTCGGACAGGGCGATTGCGACCTCGACCGATCCGACCGCCGGTCGTCGCACTTGGCAAGTCGCGAAGATCGCCGACCTGCAGGGCTCGCTGCGCGGTATCTCGTGTCCGTCGACGACCTTGTGCGTGGCGGTCGGCGATCAGGGTCTCGCCAGCTCGACAAATCCGCGAGATGGGGCCGGCACCTGGAAGGTGAGCAGCGAGTTCTATGGCGATCTCACAGCGGTGTCGTGTCCATCGCCGTCGTTGTGCGTGGCTGTGGGAAATAGCGGTGACATCGTCGTCTCCACGGATCCCGCGGACGCTGCTGCATCGACTTGGACCCAATCAACCCTGAACGCGGGCGGCGGGGCCGCACTCGACCTCGTGTCGGTCTCCTGCGCAAGCATGTCGGTATGCGTCGCGGTCGATGCGGGCGGAAGGATTGCCGCCACGACCGATCCCACGGGCGGCCCGGCGGCATGGACGGTGCAAAGCCCGAGCGGTACCGTCGCGTCCCTGCACGCAGTCTCCTGTCCCTCTGAGTCGTTGTGCGTGGCTGCCGGTGCGCGAGGAACGATCGCGGCCTCTTCCGATCCGGCCGGCGGGGGGCAAACATGGAGCCTGGCGACCGTGGACGGACATCACGACATTGTCGGCGTGTCGTGCGTCTCGACCGCGCTGTGCGTTGCCGGCGACGACGCCGGTGACATCATCAGCTCGACCGACCCGGGCGCATCCGCAGGGAGTTGGTCGGTCACTGCAGCAGTGGACGCGGCGGGCTTCGAAGCCGTCACGTGCAGTTCATTGCTGTGCCTGGCTGCCGATCGGCGTGGCCGGCTGGCCAGCTCGACCGATGCTGCCGGCAGCTCTGCGACGTGGGCCACTACCGCTCCACTGCCGGGGCTGAGCGCACTGACCGGACTCTCGTGCCCCTCGTCGTCGCTTTGCGTCGGCGTCGACGAATCGGGAAACGCGGTCGCGACAGCGCGACCTAAGGACCGCTCGGCAGCCTGGACCGTCGCATCTGTGACTGTCGACAACGGGATGCTGAACTCGGTCTCCTGTCGACCCTCCGGCTTCTGCGTGGTGGCAGGAGACAACCCAGGTCCGGACACCGACGGCGTGGCCTACGTCGCCACGTCGCCTGATCCAGCAGTCGGCGGCGCCTGGAACGGTCAACAGATCGACCTGGTCGATCGCTCGTATGCCCCACCGCTCCTATCGGTGTCCTGTGCCTCGACCTCGCTGTGCGTTGCGGCAAGCGACGTCTACGCTTTGGAGGTCTCGACGAAGCCGGCCAGAGGCGCCCAATCCTGGCGTGAGGTCGACGTGGGCAGCGCCGAGCTCGAGATCGACTCGTTCGTGAGCGTTTCCTGCCCCTCCCGAAACATGTGCGTCGCCGCAGATCAACCGCAGGGACGGGTTGCGATCTCCACCCACCCCGCGGGAACCTTTCGAACGTGGAGGTTCACCAAAGTCGCTCCGGGGCTCGTTGCCGTGTCGTGTCCGACGGTGTCGTTCTGCGCCGCCGTCGACAAGGCCGGGGAGGTGATCACAACGAGCCATCCCACCGGCGGTTCGCGCGCATGGCACAGGGCCCTCATTGATCGATCAAGTTGGCTGCGAAGCGTTTCATGCGCTTCGCCGACGCTCTGTGTCGCAACCGACTCACATGGCCGGGTGCTGACAGCCACAGACCCGAGCGGCGGTTCCGGCGCGTGGAAAGCGACGAAAGTCGCCGGCAGGTCGCTGACCGCCGCATCGTGCGCGTCGAGCCGGTTCTGCGTCGTGGGCGATGAGGCTGGAGAGGTGGTCACTGGCTCGCCGGCCACCAGCTCCGGTTAGTTAGGGGCCGTTCAAGAGTCGACCCCGCTTCACAGGCTGTTCACGATCGTGCGAAGCTACCGTCGCAGAACTGATGAGCGCCGTGCCGGCCCCCGACGACATCGTCCACACGCGAGCGCACGCGGCCGGGAACGCACGCGAGCCGCTGCTCGTGATCGAGCCTCTGGTCGAGTTCCTGGGCGCGTGCGGTCTCGACGCACCCGCGCGGCTGGGCGCGCAGCCGATCGGCGAAGGTCATTCGTGCGTCACGTTCGCGCTCTCGACCGGGGTCGTTCTGCGCCGACCTCCACGTGGCCCGCTGCCGCCCAGCGCCCACGATGTCCTGCGCGAAGCACGGCTGCTGCGAGCACTCGAGTCGACCCCCGTCCGCGCTCCGAAGGTGCTCGCGGTGTGCGAGGACCCCGCCGTGATCGGCGCGCCGTTCTACATCATGGAACTGGTGGACGGCGCCGTGATCACCACCTCGCTCCCCGCTCCGCTCGACAACCCGTCCGAGCGCAACCGTATTGCCGAGCAGTTGGTCGACGCGCTCGTCGAGCTGCACCAGGTCGATTGGCGCACGATCGGGCTGGAGGACTTCGGCAAGCCCGCCGGCTATCTCGAGCGGCAGCTGCGGCGCTTCAGGGGCTTGTGGGATCACAATCGCACGCGCGAGTTGCCGGCGGTCGACCACGTGGGGGCATGGCTGGCCGCCAACGTTCCGCGGTCTCCTGCGGCGACGGTCGTGCACGGCGACTACCGGCTCGGCAACACGATGTTCCTTTCGGACGCACCCGCGCGCCTGGTGTCGATCCTCGATTGGGAGATGGCGACGCTCGGCGATCCGCTGGCCGACGTCGGGTACATGCTGATTCATTGGAGCGAGGAAGGCGACAAGCCCGGCGCATTCAATGTGAAGGCCGTGACCACCCGGCCTGGGTTCCCCACCCGTCGCGAGCTGATCGCCCGTTACGAGGAGGGGGCGGGACGCGCAATGCCCTCACCTGACTGGTATGTCGTGCTCGCACTGTGGAAGGCGTCCGTGTTCATGGAGGGTAACTACAAGCGCGCGCTCGCCGGCTCCACCGATGATCCCTACCTAAAG
>Ga0335081_10009120_pt1 | contig 15944 bp, 12 predicted proteins | sample Lox_Sample_35_FD_206713 | JGI IMG/M metagenome (GOLD analysis project Ga0335081, IMG submission 206713) | Soil microbial communities from Loxahatchee National Wildlife Refuge, Florida, United States - Lox_Sample_3.5 | ecosystem: Environmental > Terrestrial > Soil > Wetlands | place: USA... | reverse complement strand
TTTTGGGGGTTGAAAACATCAGAAAGGTGAACCCTTGGAATTTGGAAGAGACGGAAAAGGCAATCAAAGAAGAAGTTGAAAAAGACTCGCCCTCCTTGATCGTCACTCAAGGCGCGTGCGTCCTTCTTCGGAGAGAATTCAAAAAATATAACAAACCCCTGACAGTAGATTCCACCAAATGCATCGGCTGTAAAACTTGTATCAACCTTGGCTGCCCGGCCATCTCGTACCAGAAGGTGGAAGGCGACATGGCATTGACCAAGGATGGGAAGAAACGGAAAGGGATCTCCTATATCGATCCCTCTCTCTGTCCAGGGTGCCATCTCTGTTATCAAGTGTGCAAAGTTGGAGCGATTCAGAGTCAGGAAGAAAAGCCCGTATTCGGTTTTGAGACGATGTAGTCGATTCTTAAGAAGAGGAGAAGGATCTATGGACAATCATACAACGAATGTGCTGGTGGTAGGGGTTGGAGGGCAGGGGGTTATCCTGGCCAGCGACATCATGTCCGAAGTCTTCATGGAAGCAGGTTATGATGTCAAGAAAAGCGAGATACACGGAATGGCCATGAGAGGAGGTATCGTCAGCTCTCATTTCCGATTTGGCAAGAAGGTTCATTCGCCGCTGATCAAGGAAGGGGAGGCGGATATCCTTTTTGCCTTTGAGCAACTGGAGGGGCTGAGGTGGCTGAACTTTCTACAGCCCAAAGCAAAAATCATTATGAATGACCATAAGGTGAACCCTCCCGTTGTCAACCTGGGTGAGATGGACTATCCTCAGGGCATTCCCGGGATCATCGGCTCTAAATTCAAAGATTTCTATCTGGTCAAAGGAACCGAGATCGCACTCCAGATGGGGGACGCGCGCGCCGCCAACGTCGTGCTCCTTGGGGCCATGTCAAAATTGTTCGATATTAAGGAAGAACTCTGGTTAAACACCATTCTGAAATACCTACCTCCGAAAGTTCATGAGTTGAACAGAAAAGCATTCTCGACGGGTCAAGGCGAGATTCACCAAGCCTGAGCGCGGAGCAGAAGATAGACGGAATAGGAAAGGCGAAGCCGGAATCAGTAACCGGGCTTCGCCTTTTTTTTGGGTCTCCCTATTTAACTATTGAGGGTTTCTTTCCGCCGAGGACAGTCCCGTTTACATTTTCCTCTCATCGATAACCCGTTTGGCCTTGCCCTCGCTTCGCGTAATGGATTTGGGCGGCACCAATCGGATCTTCATGCCGATCCCGATGATCCCGCGTATCTTGCCCTCGACCATCTTCTCTACCTCGGCGATCTTTTTGGGACCCGCATCGTAGGTTTCCTGCCGCGCCTCGACATCGACATGGAGCTGGTCTAAGTAACCCTTCTTTTTGACGATGATGACATACTGGGGCTCAATTTCCCTCACCTCTAAGAGGATACTTTCAATCTGGGAGGGGAAGACATTGACCCCGCCGATGATGAGCATATCGTCGCTCCGGCCGTAGATCTTGTCCATTTTGATCAGCGTCCTCCCGCATTCGCATTCTTCTCTCCGAAGGGTAGTGATGTCCCGGGTGCGATACCGAATCAGCGGCATCGCTCGGCGTTGAATCGCCGTGAAAACCAGCTCCCCCTTTTCCCCCAAAGGCAGAACCTCGCCTGTCACCGGGTCAATGACTTCTGCAATGAATTGATCTTCATTGACATGGAGTCCGTTCTGCGCGACGCAGTCGAAAGCCATTCCCGGACCGCCGCACTCTGTCAGCCCATAGGCTTCCATGGCGTTGATTCCCATCCGTTCCTCAATCTCTTTTCGCATGGCGATCGTCCAGGGTTCAGCGCCAAAGACGCCAATACGGAGCGGCAGGTCTTTGATCTTCACGCCCATTTCTTCCGCCCTCTCTGCAATCGTCAACGCGTAAGTAGGAGTACAAAGAAGGACGGTGACACCAAAGTCCTGCATAACAAGGATCTGTCTCTCGGTCTGGCCTGAAGAGATGGGAATAACCGCACAACCGAGACGGGTTGCTCCCTGATGAAAGCCCAGCCCCCCTGTGAAGAGCCCCATCCCGTACGCATTCTGACAGATGTCATTCGAACGGACGCCCGCAGCATAAAGATTCCGGGCCATGCATTCCGTCCACTGGTCGAGGTCGCTCTGAGTATAAGGTCCGGTGATCGGTTTCCCCGTGGTGCCTGAGGAAGCGTGGATCCTGATGACCTCCGCAAGCGGAACCGCACAAAGACCGAAGGGATAATTATCTCTCAAATCGGTCCGAGCGGTAAAAGGCAATTTCGAAAGGTCTTCCAGTTCCTTGAGATCTTCGGGTTTGAACCCAACTGCGTCGAACTTGCCTTTGTAAAGCGGTATTCTGCCGTACACCCATTCCAAGGTCTTTTTCAAGTTCTCCAGCTGGAGTTTCCTCATCCCCTCTAGCGGCATGGTCTCGATCTCTTCATTCCAGTACTTCATTATCATGACTCCCTTTCTTGGTGATGGATCGACAAGAATGGCAAAAAATCAAAAAAGCTTATCATATTCAGTCTACTAATCTATTGAAGAATACTTAAGTTGAAAGAGGCGGCGGCAACTTCTTGAACCAATCAAAGCATGTTATCTTTATCACAAACCAACACTTTGTCAAGAATTTTCATCCGAAATGAAGAGGGGATTGCGCTTTACCTAAGTGGGACAGATATCCGATTTAAAGAAGCCCATGCTCGACGGGGGGCAAGCAAATCTGAAAAGGTCCTTTAGGGAAAGGATACCCAGCCGTTGAATCTCTTTGATCATTTGCTGAAAGATCTGTGCCGTGGCCAAAGCGTCCCAAAAAGAGGAGTGGAGCTCCTCCACCGTCACATGGTATCGTTCAGCCAACGCGCCTAACGTGCTATCGGTTTCCATCGTCGCGATTTTCCCCGCCGATGTTTTCTTTGCCAGCAACACGCGATCCAGGACCGCTGTATCTAGGACGATGTTTTGAATCGGAATGCCATAAAGGCTGCACATCTCACGGTTCAGGAAGCTCATATCCAGCCATTCATGGTGGGCCACAAGGACGGAAGCACCAATGTACGTGATAAACTGCGGCAGAACGCCTTTAATGGCCGGTTTTCCATTCACCATCCGTGGTAGGATCTGATGGATCACGGCGGATGCCGGGGGAATGTCGCGGCCGGGATCGATGATCTCGTGGAAAGCATCCGAAAGGTCGATGCGGCCCTCCTTGAGGCGTATGGCACTGATTGAGACCATACGATCTCCTTTTTTCACATGGAGACCCGTGGTCTCTGTGTCGAAAATGACAAATCTCGTCTCGGCGATCGGCTGGTTGATGTTGAACTCGCGAAAGGCATGGAGATAATCGCGCATGACCTCCGGCAAATCCTTCCGCCGAAGGTGGCGCTGGTAATATTGATTTCTCAAACGGCGCCAGATCATTTTCATAACGGCTCACCCGATCCCGATGCCAAAGTCGGGCTAACTCTTTAAACCATAACGCAACTCCAAAAGTCCCTGCAATCGATCGATGGCCTTGAAAGCCTCTTTGAGCATGGTCCTCTGGATGATGCTCAAGTCATCTGGGTTGACATAGTTGTCCGGAACTCCTCCCTGGCGGAGCACACGGATGTGATGCCGCACCCGGGTGAGCATGACGACATTGAACGCATCCCTCAGGTCATCGGCTTCGGCACGGGGAAGACTCTCTTTTTCAACGAGGGCAGAAATCCGGTCGAGGGTGTTCGTCTCGAATATCTTCTCGTTCAGGGCGAGTGTGCGAATTGCATCGACCAAGGGAGTCAGGCCGTTCAGCTTCAGATTGAGCTTGTTCTTGTGCTCTCCGGACTTTTCGACCACCAGTCTCTTGAAGAAGCCCAGAGGTGTTTTGTGAAGAATGGCGGTTTTGGCCATTTCTCTCGTAAAGCTGTTTCCCCCGTCGAGAAGCTCCGAGATATGCCCGGCGATCTGGGTCACCAGCTCGTATTGACCGTAGATGGAGCGGCAATCGAAAAAGACGAAAGTTGCCAGCACTTCCTCAGGGGGGTAGTCCACATCGACAATCCAGTGCCTGAAGTACTCCTTCCACACGTGAAAAGGCTGGCACCACTTTGGATTAACCGCCATGACACCGCCCTTGCAGCGTGGGAACCCACACCGCTCCAACCCCGAAATCACCTTTTCGCTAAGGTTCAGAAAGTAACTTCGAACTTCCTCCTCGTTTCCGGCAGAGTGATCCGCAAAAATAAGCGCATTGTCCTGATCGGTCCTCAGGGTCTGCTCGCGGCGGCCTTCGCTTCCAAGGGCTAACCAGGCATAGGGTACCGGAGGCCGTCCATATCCCTCTCTGACCATGGCTTCTTCGGCCAGAACGATGAGTTTCCGCGTGAGATGGTCGTTGAGCGTTGTAATCAGCTCGCAGATATCTTTCGCCATCCCTCCTCGCTCAAGGATGACGTTCATTGCCAGATCGATGTTTTTTCGGATCGCGACAATCTCATCGATGCTCTTGGCCTGCTGAAATCCTTTAATCACGGCGACAGGATTGTTTCCCTGAGAGACCATGAGATCATGCTCGGAAATGATCCCCACAAGCTTCATCCCATCCATGACGGGGAGGTACTTGATTCTGTTGGTCATCATGGAGAGGATCGCCTCGAAGCAGAACGAGTCAGGAGACACCGACTGAACCGGTCGGTTCATGACGTCGATGACAGGGAAGTTTGACAACCTGCCGGAAGCAAGTACCTTGCTCCTCAGATCGCCGTCCGTCAGGATTCCCATGGGAACGCCGATATCGTCCACCACAATCACTGAGCCAACTCTTCGCTCCGTCATCCGGCGAGCCACGCCGACGACCGTCTCCTCTGGGGGGCAAGTCAAGACATTGGTGTGCATCACATCTTTAATCCGGCCGGTAAACAGAACCTGATCCGCTACCGGTTCAAGTCTGACAAACGGATCCATGGGGAGCGATCCGGTATCAAAGTGTTTAAAACCCTTGCTCGGCCCCGACGTAAAATAAAGGAAAACGTCGGGATACTCCCCGATGATTTTTTTAAAAACTTCCTTCCGAATGAGATAGCAAAGGGTATCTTCCTCTGCCACAATCGTGAAGGGAGAAGGTTCTCCACTCAAAAGGGAAATGAGTCCGAAGAAATCTCCTTCATCCCGGTAATCGTAAATCTTTTCCCCTCCCTGAACGTCTCCCTCTGATACCAGAAACCTTACTCCACCCGAGCGGATGATATAGAGAAACTGAGTGGGTGATCCCTCTGGACTTAAAATCGTCTCTCCCTTGGGGAAGTATTCAATGATGAGAGACCGAACAAGCTCGTCCATGGCACTCCTGGGAAGGAGATGAAAAGGCGGGACCGTTTTGATGAAGTCCTTTAATTTTTCTAAGGGTAAGGCCTCGGGCATCTGATCGTCCTGTTCTTCAAATGGACTTAATTTCTATTAACACAAAAGGCGCTATTTTTGAATCGATTATTTCGGAGCAGGATCGAACAAAAAAGGGGGCTGTGGAGGCCCCCTTTTTTCTCTTTTCAGCCCATCAGGTTACTTTTTCGGCGGGAAAAGAAGGTCAAGGGTTTTCTGAGAGGGTGGTTGCGTTGCGAAGCTGACGACAAAATAGATGATCAAGCAGCCAAACACAAGGATCCACTCCATCGTCCCCATTCCCAATAACGGGGGTTTCCTGGAGAGAACTGCCCAACCGCCAAACAGTGTTGCCACTGTTCCGTAGACGACCGTACAGACAGCCCCCCATTTTGTTGCCCGTTTCCAGTAGTAGGAAATGGCGGTGACAAAGAAAAAGACGGCTCCGAGCCCCATGGCCGCCATTCCCATGAAAATGGAAAGCAACGGAGGAGGAGCCACGAGTGTCCAGTAGAAGGGAAGGAAGAGGAACAGGGCGATGAGGAAGTATCCTAGCATCAACATGCTCTTGTCTGATACTTTTGGCGCCCAAAGTTTAATGACATCCCTGGTAATATTGGCGCTCATGATGAAGACCATTCCCGCCAGGGTGGAAAGGGCCGCTGAAAAGAGGCCTGCCGTGTACAAGGCCAGCATGCCTGATCCGCCTAAGGCATGAGCGAGCATCGGTGCAGCAAGATCTCCCCTCCAAGGTTGGATCTTAAGAAGCTGGTCGCCATAGAGCATTCTGGCCACAAGCCCGTTGCTTGAGCAATCGAGCATAATGGGAATGCCTGTAAACAACCAGACGATGGCCACCATCCAGAAATAGTCCTTCTTGCCCATCTTTTTCATCCCGAGAAATCGGCTCACATTATGCGGAAAGCCCGTTGCCATGGTGAAAAAGATGACAGGGGTTGCAAGAATGCCAACGAGGCTCGACATCAGCTGGGTACTGCCAATCTTTGGGAGATCAGGCCTAATCAGGCTCATCAGTTTTGGGTCCTGGGCTACCAGTTTGGAAGTAAGCTCATAGAAGCCGCCGCTTTGTATGATGGCCGTCAGACCAATGAGGGTTCCCACAACGGCAAAAACGAGCCCCTGAAGTGCCATGGCATACTGGTTTCCAACATAACCGCCCATGGCCATATAGAGCCAGGCGACGAATATGGAGAGTAAAAGGCACCAGAGAGGTGAGAGTCCGGTCAGGGCATACCAGACGCTGGCTCCGGCCTTCAGTTGCCCGACGGAATACATAAACAGGAAGAAAATCATGGAAATGGCAATGACCGTCTGGAGCATTTTGGAATCAAATCGCTTCCCGATCGTTTCAGGCACGGTGGCGGCCTTGAGTTTGACGGAAAACTCCCTGGTTTTCATTGCTGCAAGCCAGATGCAGGGGATGATGCCGACAAGACTCCATATCCCAGCGAACCACATGCCCGAAAATCCGAGGGTGTACACAATCCCCGTACTTCCGCAGAAGGCCCAGCCGGAAATGTAGGAGGCGGAAAGAGCGGCGCCGGTGATCAGCGGGCCGATGTCTCTGCGACCGACAAGATACTCGTCAAAGGATTCCCATTTCCTTTTTCCCAAAACGCCAAGGATCGCAGAGAGCAGCAGCAAGAACCCGAGGGCGATGACTCCGGAAATAATCATGGTTGTCGTTGGCGATGGAACAGGTATATACTGCGGACTCATATTTCCCACCTCCCTTTCTTAATGATGATCCATGTTCCAATGAAGGTCATCAAGAATGTGAAGATGAATATTGCACCCCATACGTACCAAGCAGACATATAAGCAGATACATCCGGTTGCATAAGACACCTCCTTTCATGCTCTGTTATTTTTTTTCTCCACGCCGAAGTGATGAAGTGACCGTTCCACCCCCCTTCCGAAAAAAAGCCCGGCACTTCTTTTGTGAACGCCAGGCTTCCTCGAACGTCTCCACCTCTCCCTCCTCTGAAAAGGTGAAAATCCCAATTGCCAAACGGTGTTAAATAAAATAAACTCAATCGACTGCGTCTTTTTAAGGTCAGGAAGGAATAACGTCGCCGACCATTAGACACACAAAAATATTTTTTGTCAAGAAATTTTTGGCAATAGAATCAGAAAAAGAGAGCCTCCGGTAATCGTGAGCGTTTGCAAAATCCGACAAAAGGGACATGGCAAGCAGAACCTGCGTTTTTGGGGAAGCATAGAAAAGCGAAACAATCCGCTGAGATTGCAACGCCCAGATGCCTGGACGTTTGGGTGGGCGAAGTTCTACCTTTCTAGGGATGACGGACGAGATCCATAGATGCATCGCCCTGCCAAAGATGAGATTCTTGGCAAGGATTGTCCTCTTTCGGGTCTTCCAGGATTGAAAATCACAGTGAAATATTGCACTGAATATCCAGACTGGCGGGAAATCTCTTTTGGGAAGGGAGGTTCAGGATGAAGAGCTTGCATGTACACATAGGAGAGATACTAGCAAGAAACGCGCGGTTATATCCGGACAGTGTGGCTCTCGTTGAAAGAACACCCGGCGAGAAGAAGAGAGTGGAGATCACCTGGAGGCAGTTTGATGAACGAGCGAATCGTTTTGCCAATGTTCTGACCCATAAGGGGATCAAAAAGGGAGACAGGGTGGGTCATCTCATGATGAACTCCATCGACTGGCTGATTGCCTATTTCGGAATCATCCGGACGGGCGCATGGGCGGTCCCCCTGAACTTTCGTTTTACAGGGGTGGATATCACCTACTGTAGCAGTGTCGCAGAACCCAAATGTTTTGTTTTCAGCCAGGAATTCGTCGATCGAATCGATGGAATCAGGAATGACCTTCCTACAGTAAAAGACTACGTATTTGTCGGGAAGGAAATTCCAAGGTACGCAGAGTCCTTTGAAAAACTGCTTGAAAAAGCCTCTCCTCATCCTCCCAACATTGAAATCACTTATGACGACCCCTGCGGTCTCTATTTTACGTCGGGAACGACAGGGCAACCGAAGCCCATTCTCTTGACCCATAGGAATATGGTCTCTGCTTGCATCACAGAAAATGCCCATCACCAACAGACGAGGAAGGACAATTTCATCCTCATCCCTCCGCTGTATCACACCGGCGCAAAAATGCACTGGTTCGGCAGCTTCATTGCCGGAGGACGGGCAGTCATCCTGAAGGGGGTTTCGCCAGAATGGATTCTTGAGGCGATCAGTGAAGAGAAAGGCACTCTCATCTTTCTTTTGGTTCCCTGGGCCAACGACATTCTTTTAAAGATCGATAGCGGAGAGATTAAGATCAAGGATTACGATTTCAAACAGTGGAGGCTCATGCACATCGGTGCCCAGCCCGTGCCTCCCTCCCTGGTCAAACACTGGAAAGAGCACTTCCCCGAGATGTCGTACGATACGAACTACGGTTTGAGCGAATCGACCGGGCCGGGTTGTGTTCATCTCGGAATCGAGAATGAGCACAAGGTGGGCGCCATCGGGCTTCCCGGTTTCAACTGGGAAACGAATGTTGTCGACGAGGAAGGGCATCCCGTTAAGAAGGGAGAGGTGGGAGAGCTGGTCGTCCGTGGCGACGGCGTAATGAGGGAGTATTATAAAAACCCTGAAGCCACTGCAAAGGCATTGAAGAATGGATGGCTTTTCACAGGGGATATGGCAAAGCAGGATGAAGACGATTTTATCTATCTGGTGGATCGGAAAAAAGACCTGATCATCAGCGGAGGGGAAAATGTCTTTCCGGTGGAGGTGGAGGATTTCCTGCATGCCCACCCAAGCATCAAAGATGTGGCTGCCATCGGTTGTCCCGACGAGCGGCTGGGTGAAATCGTGGCCGCGATCATCGATGTCAAGCCGGGAAAGTCATTGACAGAGGAAGAGGTGGCAAAATACTGCGAGCAATTACCCAAATACAAGCGGCCTAAAAAGATTTTCTTTGACCAGGTTCCAAGAAACCCCACGGGAAAAATAGAAAAGCCAAAGCTGAGAAAAAAATACGCCGGGATGCAAGAGTCCTTTAAAGTTGAGTAGTTTTCCTTTCGCATCCCGACGCGATTCGAGTGAAGGCTTACATGAACACCCCGCCCAGAGGACGGGGTTTATTCTCCCTCCAAAGTAGAAAGGGTCTTTCGTTGGGTGACGACGGGGACGACCAACAGGAGTAAGGCAACGATCAGGAAGCCCAGCGCGATGGGCCGCGTGACGAAGATGGAAAAATCCCCACGGGATAACATCAATGACTGCCGTAGAGCCGATTCGAGCTCTCCTCCGAGGACCAACGCCAGGACCATGGGAGGAGCCTCATACCGAAACTTCCTCATCAAGTATCCCACAATTCCAAAGATCAGCATGATGATTACATCCGAAGTGTTATTGTCGATACTGTAAGCTCCGATCAGACAGAATAGAAGAATCAGAGGATAGAGAAGGTAATAAGGGACTCTCAGAACCATTACCCACAAGGGGATGAGGGGGAGGTTGAGGACCAGGAGCATCCCATTGCCGATATACATACTTACAATGGTTCCCCAGAAGAGGTCGGGAGCCCTACTCATCAACAAAGGCCCCGGCTGCAATCCGTGAATCATCAGGGCCCCCAAAAATATCGCCATCACTGCATTGGATGGAATTCCGAGGGTAAGGAGGGGGATGAAAGAAGAACCGGCTGCGGCGTTGTTTGCTGACTCAGGTCCTGCCACCCCTGCAATCGCGCCCTTTCCGAATTCCTCGGGGTGTTTGGACATCTTCTTCTCGATAGCATAGGAGGCGAAAGATGCGACAATGGCTCCGCCTCCGGGAATGATCCCGAGGAAGAAACCAAGCACCGTTCCCCGGATGACTGCCCATATGGATTCGGCCCAGTCTTTGAGGTTCGGGAAGAGATTCTTGACCTTTGCGGTGAGGATGTCTCGTTTGATTTCCGCCTCAAGGTTCTCGATCACTTCCGCGATACCGAAGAGACCCATGACAACAGGGACAAGTCCTACGCCGTCCAAGAGAGCCTGGATGTTAAACGTAAACCGGTATTTCCCGCTGATGGAGTCCATTCCAATCCCGCCGAGGGTCAAACCCACCGCTGCCATCATCAGGGCCTTGAACATGGAGCCGCTGCTTAGGAAGGTCAGGACCATAATTCCCACGACCATCAACGCGAAATACTCCGGAGGCCCGAACCGAAGCGCAACACCGGCCAAAAGAGGCCCTACGAGCGTGAGGGCGATGACGGAGATCGTCCCGGCAATGAATGACCCGAAAGCCGCTATCCCCAAAGCAGGGCCTGCCCTTCCTTTCAGGGCCATTTGATAACCGTCGAGACAGGTCACGACGGAGGCCGCCTCGCCAGGAATGTTGACCAAGATGGAAGTGGTCGACCCTCCATACATGGCTCCGTAGTAAATCCCAGCCAGCATGATCACCCCTGAAACCGGAGTTGCCTTGAAAGTCGTGGGGAGAAGGAGAGCAATGGCAGCCGCCGGTCCAAGACCTGGTAAAACACCCACTAATGTTCCGATAAGCACCCCGAAGAAGCAGTAGACCAAATTGAGGGGCTGAAGCGCTACCTGAAACCCGTAGAGCACGCTCTGGATGATATTAATATCCATCGTTTCTCCTGACCTTCCTTAGAATCTCCAATATCCCAGGAGTCCCTTCGGTAACTGGGACTGGAGCCAGGTCTCAAAGATCAAATAAGATGCCGCTGTCACCACGACACTCACAAAGAGTGTATAATACCATTTTTTCCTCTCAATGATTCCTAGGAGATAAATGAAGAGCAGCAATGTAACAGGGATGAAACCCACAGTCTCCATTAAAATGGCGTACAGGAAGAGGGAGATCAAGACAAGAATAATCTTTGAAACTTTTTGAGCGCCGAAGATGCTCGGTTGAGGACCCTCTTCCTTCTTGCTTACCCAGGCCCGGACAAGGATGATCAGAGACATGATGGCAAGGATGATGTTGACCCAAAAGAAGAGGAAACCTGGGCCGGGTTTATGCAGATTTCCCAGACCCAGGCGGTTCGATTCAATGATCGCTACGATGGCGAAGCACAACCAGAAGAAACCGCTCACCCGATCCGCTCTAATCATTACAAGACCTCCCTTGGTATCCAGTGTCTTTTCAATTCCCTCGACTATTTCCGTAATCCCATTTTTGCAGTTAAGGCATTGGCGATTTCATACTCTTCTTTTTTTAACTGATTCAATTCCGCTGGCGACTTATAATCAACCAAATATCCCATTTTGTCAACCTTTGCCTTCAATTCTGGATTCTTGACGGCCCTTTCAATGGCTAAAACTAAGCTTCTCTTAACCTCCTCCGGCAATCCGGAGGGACCATAAAAACCGAACCACGTAGAGAGAAGCCCCTGTTTGTACCCGAATTCGGCCGCCGTAGGAATATGGGGATATCCGGGCATCTTTTTGCTGACCAAAAGGATTCTCAACTGCCCTGAATCGACGTGAGGGATGACCTTGCCAAAAGCATCGAAGGTGACTTCGACATGTCCTCCCAGGAGGGCCGTGATGACAGACTCCCCTCCTTTGAAGGGAATCATCGTGAATTGAGCGCCTGTCATCGCCTGCATGACCTCCAGGTTGAAATGATCGATCGCGCCCACCCCGATGGTGCTCACGCGGAGCTTTCCGGGATTCCTCTTGGCATAATCTATCAGTTCGTCGAATGTTTTCCAAGGAGAACTCGCCTGGACCGCAGCCGTCAACGGGACGAAGAGATGCAGCCCCAGAGGCTCCAAATCCTTGTCCGGGTCGTAAGGAAAGGTCTCCGGGTGGGTGATCCGGGTATAGATGAGACCCGAGGCGCTGAGATAGCCGATGGTATAACCATCCTTTTTGCTCTTTGCCACGAAATCCGTTCCAAAGATCGACGCCCCTCCCGGCTTTGCAACGACAATGATCTGAGTGCCCAGCAACCTTCCCAGCTCAGCGGATAAAACCCTGGCATTGATATCCATGATCGAACCTGGGACGTTGGGAATGATCAACTGAATGGGACGGCTGGGGAAAGACTGTGCCGGAGAGGTCGAAACCCCCAGAATAAATCCATACGCAAAGACGAGGAAACCAGCCAGATAAATTGACCGCTTCATCACTTTTCTCCTCAAATGAAATCGACGCCCTTTCGAAGCCAATCTCCTCCCAATCACTTATTGCGCAAGCCGATTTTAACGGCGATGGCGACGGTTCTCTCATATTCATCCGCCGCAAGCTTCTTCTGCTCCGCAGGAGATTTGTAATTGACCACAAAATCCAGTTTCTCAACTTTTGCCCTTAACTCCGGATTCTTCACGGCCTTCTCCACGGCGGGGATTAAGACTCTTTCCACTTCCTCCGGCAGTCCGGCCGGTCCATACATGCCAAACCAGGCAGTGAACAACTCCTGCTTATAACCCAGCTCGGTGATGGTCGGAACATTAGGTAAATCCGGAATCTTGCTTGTCGTCAGGAGCATCCTCATCTTTCCAGACTCGACATGAGGTTTGATCTTACTAACCGCGTCAAAGGTCATCTCGACGTGTCCCCCCAGCAAGGCGGTGATCACAGACTCCCCTCCCTTAAAAGGGACGTGATTGAATTGAGCGCCGGTCAAGGACTGGATGATCTCTAGATTGAAGTGGGACGTGGATCCGATGCCCGTGGTACTCACACGAAGCTTGTCAGGATTCTTTTTGGCGTACTCCAGTAATTCCTTGAAGTTCTTCCACGGAGCGCTCGCCTGCACGGCAATCGCGTTCGGAAAGAATAGGTGAAGCCCCAGGGGCTCTAAGTCCCTGTCCGGATCGTAGGGAACGGTTTCGGGATTAAGGGCCCGGGTGAATACGATGGCTGCGGAGTTTGTGTAAACAAGGGTGTAGCCATCCTTCTTGCTCCTGGCCACAAAGTCTGTGCCCAGGGTAAATCCTGCTCCTGGTTTGACCACCGGAATGAACTGGGTTCCGAGTATTTTCCCAAGTTCGTCACCCGTCAGCCTTCCGGCGATATCCAGAATGGACCCTGCTGCACCTGGGATGACGAGCTGAACGGGCCGATTCGGGTAAGTTTGAGCGAAAGACGTTGACCCCCCCAGATTTAATCCGAGCGCGATCAGCAACAAACCAACAGCAAGAATCGATCGCTTCATTGTTTTCCTCCCTTCAACAAAAAGGTCGGCGGACACACGAGTTTTCAAGTCTCTAGGAATTTAATTTTTTTTCCGTAAGCCTACTTTATCCGCTATCTGAACTGCCCTGTTGTACTCCGCCACAACCCTTTTCTTCATCTCTTCGGGTGATTTGTAGTCAACAATAAATTTCATCTGCTCAACCTTGGCCTTCGATTCTGGATTTCTGATCGCCTTTTCAACGGCCGGCACCAGCACCCTCTTCACCTCCTCCGGCAGTCCGGACGGGGAATACATGGCAAACCAAGTGGAAACGAGTTCTTGCTTATAGCCCAGATCGGCGATCGTGGGAACATTGGGGAAGTCCGCCATTTTGTATGTCAACAGCAGAATCCTCAGCTTTCCAGATTCCACATGAGGATAAATCTTGTTAATCGCATCGTAAGTCATCTCAAGATGGCCTCCCAGGAGGGCGGTGATCACCGATTCGCCTCCCTTGAAAGGAACGTGGGTGAATTGGGCGCCCGTCAAAGACTGGATGATCTCCAAGTTGAAGTGGGCGGGTGACCCGATACCGATGGTATCGACGCGAAGCTTCCCGGGATTCTTTTTGGCGTCGTCAAGGAGTTCATTAAAGGTTTTCCAGGGCGCGTCCGCTCGCACCGCAACGGCGAGCGGGACGATCAGATGCAGGCCCAAAGGTTCGATATCCTTGTCCGGGTCAAAGTGCATCGTTTCTGGATTGAGAATCCGGGCGTAGACAATTGAATTACTCACGTAGCCAACGGTATAGCCATCCTTTTTGCTTTTTGCCAGGGTGTCCGTGCCCAAGATCGTTGCCGCTCCGGGTTTGTTCATGGGAATGATCTGTGTACCAAGGATCTTTCCCAGGTCCTCCGATAGGATCCTTGAATTGATGTCCATGATCGAACCCGGAACATTGGGGATGATAAGTTGAAGGGGACGACCCGGATAGGGCTGTGCGTGGACCTTATTGCCCGTAAGGGTCAGGCCCAAGAGGACCAAAGACAACATGGTAGCCCGGTAGAAACGTCTCATTCCCTCCTCCTCTTTGAACGCTGGATGCGCTCTCATTGTTCAAAATTTTTTAAAGTCTATATCATCTCGCTCTTTTTCTCAAGTCTATTTTGACGGAAATCGAGTTCGCTGTTTGGCCCTTCCTCTCCTCGGTGTCACGGCCTATGCGATCTCCAAGGATCCTTCGAAGGAAGGCCCGGGCCTTTTCTTTCCGGTGGGCATGAGGAAGACCAGGGGAGTACACAGAAGAAGTCCCAAGCCAAAGGAGAGGAAGGTTGCCCGAAAGCCTTGGGAAGGGGTGGAACTCGAATGGAGGATAATGGTAATCAACGAAATTCCAAACGCTCCGCCAACAGACCGAAACATTCCTCGAAGTCCCGTAATCGTAGCGACTTTCTCGGGCATCAGTTCGATGCAGGCGTTGTTCGAAGCGGGTAGGGCAAGCCCCATGCCAATGCCACTCGCCATGATCAAGGCCGCTAGAATCTCAGCGACTCCTGAATGGATCCCCAGCCTTGTCAACAGCTGAAGTCCTCGACTGTCAAGAAAGATGGTCGAAAGGGAGAGGATGCTCAAACCCAGGAGCATGGGCCATCGATAGCCCCATCGTTTGAGTAGAAAACTGGTGATGGCCGAAGCAGGAATGATTCCGAGGGAACGGGGGGTGAGGATCACCCCGCTCACCAGGGTGGACAACTGATGTACGGAAGTGGCGTAGAGCGGGATGAAAGCAAGGGTCCCGAAGACCCCCGCACCGATCATCAGATTGTAGAGGTTTGCTGCCAGAAAGGGCTTTGATCTCAACAAAGCCATGTCGAGGATGGGGTTGGAATCTTTTTTCTCCTGATAAAAAAATAGAAAAAAGAAGGTAAAACTGACGACCAAAAATAGGACTGTCAGAAGAAGAGACGAGAGGGAAAAGTTCTCCGCAATGAGATTCAAGCCGAGCATCAGGAAGAGGATCGCTCCAAAGAAGAAAGAAGCCCCCACAAAATCGATGTGGGGCCGAGAAAAACCCCTGGAGTCCTTAAGGAGAATCAAGATCAGGACTGCCAGGCTGATCCCGATAGGCAAATTGATGTAGAAAATGTACCGCCAGGAATATCGACTGACGATCCAGCCGCCCAAGTTTGGGCCGATGATCCCTCCGATGGGAAAGATACTTGTAAATAGGCCGATGGCCCTCTCTCGGTTGTCGGGAAATTGATCACTCACGATTCCCGCTGCTGTCGGGAGAAAGCTTGCTCCTCCGACGCCTTGAAGGAACCGGAAAGCGACCAAGCTGTAGATATTGGGCGCAAGGCCGCAGGCAAAGGAGCTGGCCGTAAAAAGCATGAGAGAAATCAGAAAGACCTTTTTGCGACCAAAGCCATCGCTCAAGTTGCCCATCAGCGGCATCACGCTCG
>Ga0335081_10009118_pt1 | contig 15944 bp, 17 predicted proteins | sample Lox_Sample_35_FD_206713 | JGI IMG/M metagenome (GOLD analysis project Ga0335081, IMG submission 206713) | Soil microbial communities from Loxahatchee National Wildlife Refuge, Florida, United States - Lox_Sample_3.5 | ecosystem: Environmental > Terrestrial > Soil > Wetlands | place: USA... | reverse complement strand
GCCGAAGGAGTTTTTGACGTCGCAGATCTCAAGTCCCGCACGGATGATCTGGTGCGTTTCATTGACAACGTATCTGAACGATACGCGTTCAGCAAAAAGAAGCTCATCGCGGTTGGCTATTCAAACGGAGCCAACATCGCTGCCAGTCTGATCCTTCTTCACCCACATTACCTGACGGCAGCGGTTCTCTCTCGGGCGATGGTGCCCTTTGTGCCCGAGTTGATTCGGGACTTCAGCCATGTTTCCGTGTTTCTTGGCGCCGGGCGTTTGGATCCGATCGTCCCTTCGGGGCAGGTCGAAGAACTCAGCGCCATCTTTGAAAGTGGCGGAGCGGATGTGACCGTTTCGTGGCATCAGGGCGGACATGAACTTGGCGAGGACGATATTCACGCCGCAAAAAAGTGGCTCTCCAAAGAGAACGTCCAGAAGAAAGTTGCCTAGCAGCCTTCCCGAGATTGCCGGTGCTTCCATCTCTCCTGTGAAGGCAGGAATTTACTTCGTATCTGTTGCAATGTGGTAGGGGCGGTGGGGATCGAACCCACGACCAACGGCTTAAAAGGCCGCTGCTCTGCCACTGAGCTACGCCCCTACAGTTTGGGGAATAAGATATTTTGTACAGCTACACGCTCTGGCTCGGAAGTAGTGCGCGGCTCTCCTATTGAACCAAGCACCGCCTGTATTCCGAGTGCATATTGAATACAGGCGCTACACCAAGCCTTGCGCAACTCTCTAATCTTAACAGCGTGCCCGCCGCGATCCAATCGGAAGCAACCGAAGCAGCGTTTGTCACGGTTCAGGATTTGCTGCTCCCGGGCCGCCGGAATACCCCCTGGAATCTTCGCTCGCTGCGCTACATTTCCGTGATCGTCCATCCCGTATGCGCCTTGCTGACGATCGGCTTGTTCATCATCCACGTTTACATGGGCACAGCTATGGAACGCGGTGCTTTTGGCTCCGTCATTCGCGGCGACGTTTCGTCCGGCTGGGCGAAGAGGTTCCACCGCATTTGGTACGAGCGCCTGTTCCAGGAAGCTCCCGCGAAGAAATGAGAAGCAACGCGTGGGATGCGCGCATCGAACGCGCACGTGAACTGCGTTCCGCGTACCCATTTGCGTCCGAAGGACTGAAATTTTACGAGCGCATCGCCGTATTCCAGAAATCTCTTTTTTTTGAAATAGAAGCGGCTTGCGGCGCTGCGAGAACGCCCTGCTCCCCGGGTTTCCTGAGGAAAGAATTCGATTCGTTCCTGCTTTTGCCGCACTTCGGACGTTTTCTATCCCTGGTCAAGGAGATCGCTCCCGAGGCTCTCGCTCAGTGCGCCCAATACTTGGCGGCGCAGGGCGGCAGCCGCTGGCTTGACCTCCTGATGCAATTCTGGGAAGGAGGCGCGGCGTCTCCGGCAAGTCTCGAACCACGAGAAGCGTTGCTGTCCTGGATCTTCTTGCAGCCATACGCCGAATACCTCTCCTCTCACGCCGAATGGACCCCGCCTGCCGGTACTCCGCCCCTCTGTCCTCTCTGCGACGGCAAACCCCAAGCCGGGGCGCTGCGGCCTGAGGGCGATGGAGGGAAGCGCTTCCTGGTCTGCGCGCTGTGCTCCCTGGAGTGGGGGAGTACCGGCGCATCGTGTGTCCATCCTGCGGTGAAGAGGATGTCCGCAAGTTAGCCGTATATAGCGCGGAAGAGTTCCGCTCTGTGCGCGTGGAAGCCTGTGACACGTGCCACGCTTATCTCAAGACCATCGATGTTTCGGCGCCGGTTTTCAATTCGCCTCGTGTGGACTGCTGGCTGCTGACCACAGTGTGGGGCGGGAAGAACGTATCGGAGCGGCTAAAGACAATTGGGCGCGAAAGGAGCGTCAGGATCATCGGCGTGGGCCAAGGTCAATGGATCGATTTGCCGGCAGCGGTCGAAATGCTTCGCAAGGAGCATGGGATCAAAACGCTGCTCTGCGAAGGAGGGCCGACGGTTTACGCGGGACTCCTTAGAAACCGCCTGATCGATGAGGACTTCCGCACATTATCTTTGCAGGTGCTCGGCCGCTCCACAGTTGGCGAAATCGAACGACCGACGAGCTATGCTGATGTCAGCTACACGCCCGATACCGCGCCCTGGTTCAGTTTGATCAGCCTCCACTACTCTCTTCCCCACCACGTCTTCCTGAGGTTGCGATACGTAGGCGCCAGACCGCAGTCGGGAGCGACCGGGCAAGACGGCTCAAAACGCCAAAGCTAGCAACAGTCCCAGGCCAATCGCGACCAAATCCTCGGGTATTCCTACTGCGAAATCTGGCGCGTGCAGTGCCCGTACCAAGCCCACTCGGGCGCGGTAACCGCCAAACGCACCGGCCAGCGCCCCGAGAGCTCCCATTACCGCTGCCAGCCAAGCGGAAGCGCCCCCGGCGACACCTAGGCAGGCGCCGCTGAGCGAGCCCGTAACGATCCGAGCGGTTAGCGGAAATGCAGTCGTGCGGGCGGGAGTGGAGGGGAGTTGATCCATGACGAACTCGAATATTGCAGCGATGCCGAAAAACCCAACCGCCCATGCTGAGCTCATGAAGGACAAGTGCGAGCCAGATAGATTGAACCGGTCCAAATGCGCCATCCAAGCCGTCACTGCGGGAGCGGTAAACGACCGCAGCCCGGCAACGACACCGATTCCGAATGCCAACACGAGCACGAACCCGATGTTCATCGTCGGCTCCTCCGGTTCACGCGTCGACGAGCTGCTGCCCGCCGTCGATATCGTAGGTGCCGCCTGTAAGGGCCGTGTTCGTCATAAGGTGGACGGCGAGCGCAGCGATGTCAGCCGGGCCGACCACGCGCCGGATTGGCAGCGTCGTTCGTAGCTGTTCGCGGCGCGCTTCCAGCTGATTGCCGAGGAGCGAGGCCGACAGCGGCGTGTCCACAAACCCTGCCGCAATCAGATTCACGCGTACCGGTGCGATCTCCAGCGCGAGCGCCTTGGTAAGCCCGGGCATCGCGGCGGTAAGCGCTGCGATCAGCGCGCCGGAAGACGGCCGGCGGCCGCCCGTGCCGCCCATGAAAAGCAGGGTTCCTCCCGGTCGAACCTTCTTTGCGGCGTACCGAGCGACCTGCATCGGCAGGAAGAGATGGGCCTCAACGTCGCGGCGCGCTTTGTCGAAATCGAGTTCGGCCAGCGGCGCGTAGTACGGACCAGGGCCGGTGACCAGCACGTGGTCAATCGGAGCAGGCAGTTCGCCGAAGAATTTCCCGAGGCGCTCGAAATCGGTAGCGTCGAACGCCGCGGTACTCCGGGCGCCGAGCTCGCGTGCCGTGTGCTCAAGCTGTTCCGCATTACGGGCCGCGAGAATGACCTCGGCGCCCTCGGACCGGGCTCGCTTGGCTGTTTCGAGGCCGATGCCTGCGGTGCCGCCAATCACGACGACGGTCCGCCCAGCGAGTTGCGGCTCGCGTTGCAGGAAAGAAGACGCGGTTGCGGTGCTCATAATTCCTCCAATCGACATTCTGGAATTGCGTTCGACTTAACTACACCTTCGTGGAGATTCATTGCTGGCGACTCACCGTTCGCCTTTTCCCCCACCAGTGGCTGCTTTCGCGCCGGCCTTCTTGTTCCATCCGTGAAAGCGTGAATGGTCACCCGCGTTCCAAGCCTCGCGGAGTCCCGGGGTGCTCAGATCCCAGTCAGGCCGGATCTCGCTCGTCACGGCGCGCAGGTCGTGCCAAAGGTCGGCGATCGACGGGCGCCCCCAGAACCAGTAGCCGTTATAGATGCTGTAGATCACCAGGCCTGGCTTGAGTACGAGTGTGTGCGGAATCATCGGGTTGTGTTCCGGGTCCGTGTACTCCTGGATATCCAGGTCCTTCTGAACCTTTCGCTCGGGGTCGGAGAGGAAGGGCCACTGGGCGCCGACCGACGCACGGAACTCCTGGATCGTGTGGTGGTCGTCGGTGGCAATCGTGGCGATCTGGGTGTATGCCACGGTGATCTTCGGGTAGAACGCGGCGAGCTCCAGATGCTGCTGGTGCTCCTTCGGGCAGTAGTGCCCGCGCGCGAGCGTGAGGATCAGCGGGTCCTCGCCCTGCAACTCACTGAGCTTACGCGGTGTGCCCGTGTGATCGGGAAGTTCGTAATCGGGGAACCTGCCTCCGGGCACGATGTCAGAGCGCATGATTGGACTCCTCCCGTTTTTCTCAAAGATCCAGAGTGACACCCGCGCTTGGCTGGGAACAGCATACGAGCACGTTCCCGGGAGCGGGCCTATCCAAGGGCTCAGGATTATAGAGAATCGTTCCGCTGATCAGGCCGGTCATACAGGTATGACAGACTCCAGTCCTACAGGACCATCTCACTGGAACGTCGCACGCTTCCGCCAGTTCAAGCAAGCTCCCGAATTTCGGGTCCCACGCGGCAGTAATCCCGCTACGCGCGAATGAGACTGGCGGGCCGGACCCCGGCGCACCTTGGGGTTGGTGAGGAGTGTGACCAACCTGAGCCATCCCAGGGGTAATTGCCTCGAGCGAACCGAAGATCTCCGTGTGCACATTCCCGGCGGGCACACCCCAGTTTCGCAGCCCCTCGCGCATGTTCTGCAACAATGAAGAGGGGCCACACAGATAGAAGTCACTATCCCGTGACACGCCAATTTTCTGTAGCAAAGCTGTGTCAATATGCCCAGGAGCATCGAAGTCTGCGCCGGCTTGGTCGATTGCAGAGGGCCTGCTGTACACGATGTATCCTCGTCCGCGAGACAGCTGTTTCAATAATGAACGCGACTCTTCCGCAAATGGGTGGTCGGAACGATTGCGCGCTCCATAGATCCACCAGATCTCTCGTTGGGACCTTCCGGCAGCGAGCGTGTGCAGCATCGACATCACGGGCGTTGCGCCCACTCCAGCGCTCAGGAGAACCACGGGATTCTGGCCGGGACGCAGCGTAAAACTTCCACGCGGCGCACTAACCTCCAGTAAATCGCCTTCGCGCGCATGGTTGCATAGAAATGAACTTCCAATCCCATTCAATTCGTTTTTGACGCTGATGCGGAAATGATCGGCTCCCGGCAGATCAGACAAAGAATAGCTGCGAAGAACGGGCGATTTGTCCCGATCGATGAGCAGCCGCAAAACCACATATTGCCCCGCCTTGAATACAGGAAGAGGTGGCCCGCCTTGCCCATAGACCGGCGCGAGAACGAAGGAAGTTACGTGATCGCTTTCCTTATGGATTTGCGCGACTCGCATCTGCCGAAATCCAGGCCATGCCGGCGCTGGTTCCTCGTAGGCGAGTCCCGGATTCCCCGCGCCAGCTTGGGGGCTCAAATCTTGTTGGAGCATTGCTTGGAACGAACCCTGCCAGCCTTTGCTCAGCGCAGGAATCCGCAGTGCGCGTTGCAGTTGTCCCCTGGTAGGTCCCGGCAAATACAGGAGAGCGTCAACGTCGGCTACGGTCATTCGCTCCGGCCCATCGGCGATTTTTACGATTTCGTCCCCCGCCCCAACTTCTCCTTCCTGCAACACCCGAAAGTAGAATCCCGGTCTGTGATGTGCTACGAGCAGGGCTGCCATGCGAGGTTCGTTCATGCGAATACCAACGCGGTAGCACGTTACGCGCGGCTGCGCCACTTCGAATACCGCACCGCCAATGCGGTAGCGATCGCCGATGCAGACCTCGGTATCGGAAAGTCCCTCAACTGTGAAGTTTTCTCCGAACTGTCCGAAACTGAAGTCGCTGCGTCCGAAGAAGTGTTCCCAGTAGTGATAGGAGTCAATCTGATAAACAAAAACGGCGCGCTGCTCCCCACCATGGCCGGCGAGATCGGCTTGCGCATCACCATCGATATCGAGCTTGCGCGCCATTCGCCGTCCGGCAATCGCACACTTCCAGACTGCAGTTCGGACAGTTTTGCCGTTCCATGTCACGTCGCGCGGAAGACCGACATTCACTGAAAGCAATCGACCCATTCCGGTCACGTCGAAATCCAGCGTCTGGCAAGGAGCCAGTAATCGATACTGAACTTTCCCGGACCAGAGCAGATCAACCAGATAAAAAAGAGCGCGTACAGAGCTTCCGGAACGTAGAGGAAATTGTCGAACCAGTTAAGAGGCGAGAGCCCTTTAGGCATCGTGGAAAGTTTAGCCGTCAGAATAGCGACAAGCATATCGACCAATAAAGCCACGCAGTCCAGGTTCGAAAGAAACCCTACGGCCAGCAAGGATCCGCCAACGAATTCGACACCCGACACAAAATAAGTCATCAGGTGGGGAAGCGGGACTTTGGCCGCTAGGAGTGTTTCATACATGGCTTGCGTTCTGCTGGCGACAAACAATTTGTTTGCCCCGGATATGGCGAAGAACAGCCCGAGTGAAGCTCGTACCAGCAGGATGGCATATTGTTCCAAATCGCTGCTACCCAGCAGCGCAAACTGCACCAACCGTTTCCAATCCACCTTGTGTGCCTCCATCGGAAGGATGTGCTGGAAGGATACCCTTTGTTACACCGGCCATTCCGATAGGTGGGTTAATCGGGGCTTAGCTGGCGTTAATCTCCGTTCTCGACGGTTATGATGCGAAACGCATGGTTTCGCCAGGGAATCCCCGCGCATCGAGACTATGTGTCCATCCGTTCGACCCATTGAGAGCGGAACTCGGGAGCCACAAACGGATCCGCAAAGTATTGTGTTTCCCGCGCAACCTTGTCGCCCTCGAACTCCATAATGCTCACGGTGTAGGACGGCTTGCCGTCGTACGTGAGGATGAATTCGGTCACCCAAAGACCGCCGCTGCCAATGATTCGTCGGACCGTAAAGCGCTTCTTGCTCGGCTGACTAGCCCGTTGGGCCTGTATGTTGCGCCGGCCGCGGGTTCGCTCGCCTGACTGGGGATAATCCAGCACCGCGTCCTCGCGATAGATACGATGCTCCGTTTCAAAATCGTTGGCATCGGACGCCGCCCAATGCTGATCCAGTGCTGCACGGATCTCTTGATCGCGTGCTGCAGAACAGCGCTCATTCGTTTGTGGGTCGCTCATCTCGAGCCTTCCTTCGGTGGCGTTCCTCTAGCCAAAAGTGAAGTCAAGGGCGTGGGCCCCTGGATCGAGAAATTCGATTTCCAACGTTCGATCTGCGATTGCACCTCTTTGCCGGATCAGCTGATAGAGCCGCGGCTCTCGAATTTCGCCGCTGCCGTCCGGGGCGGTGTCGCCGCCGGCATTTTCACCAGGAGCGGCGCCATCGAGCGTCACTCTGAAGCGAATGGCCTTGCCGTCTTTCGCCGGAGCCAGCACCAAATGCAGATCCCGGCTATGGAACCGGAAGACGACCTTGCCACGCGCTGACTGGAGCACAGCACTCTCCGCATTCACGTTCCACGAACCGGCCAGCCCCCAGTGATTCAACGAGAGCTTCGCAGGCACACTGTACGCCGCAGTCGAATCTTTGGCCAGGCGTTCGGGCGAGGCGAAATTCTGCCCCTGGCCGTATCCAACGTACGTTTCGGGAGATTGCGCATCGTTCCAGTCGGGAGCCGCCTCGATGCCGGCGGCGGAAACACTCACCGCTCCTCCATCAATGGCAGCGGCTCCGCCTTCCTTAAGCAGCATCTGGATGATGCGCTCGATTTCGGGGTAATCGCCCTCTCCGTAATGCTGGAAGCGAATTTGTCCTTTTCCGTCGACCAGGTATTGCGCCGGCCAGGCCTCGTTGTGGAATGCCCGCCAGATGCTGTAGTTGCTGTCAACGGCCACCGGGTAGTTGACGTTCAATGTGCGCGTCATGTTCTGCACGTTGACGAGCTCTTTCTCGAACGAGAACTCCGGGGTATGGACGCCGATGACTACCAGACCAGCGTCCTTGTATTTTGCCGCCCAGGCCCTGACATACGGCAGCGGCCTCAACGAGTTGATGCAGGTGTAAGTCCAGAAATCCACCAGCACAACCTTCCCGCGGAGCGACTTAGCGTTCAAGGGAACGGAGTTGAGCCAGCCGAGGGCCCCTCCCAAGTCCGGCATGGACATCTGCCGAAGACTCTGGCCCGCGAAAACAGACGCTGTGATGAACGCCCCTGTCACGAGAGTGAAGAATATGGTTCTCATAGTGCTTCCACTGGCGGAATCACGATGCACTCCCGCGTCGCGGTGGTTCGCTGATGCCCCTGACTTATTTCGTCTGTTGCGATTCGCCATAAGAAGGAGCGTATTGCGTAAAGACGAAGTCACGGGAAGCCTTCGCGTGGCAGGGGAAGCAGGTCTTCATCAAAGCGTCGTTGCCAGGCGTGCCGTCACTGTTGAAGTGACCGAATCCCCAGCCGCCTGTGGCGGCGTACTTTTGTGAGTCCTTTATTTCGAACTGCACATTCGTCGGAGGTCCGGCAACGAAAGATTGGACTTGGCCAAACACCTTGTTGTTTTCGTCCGACGGCACGTACTTATAGTGCACAGCCGCGATGATTGTCCCGTCCGGAAACGGAAGTTTCCCTTCCCGGTATGCCTTGATCGCCACATCGTTGCCTAAAACGGCGCCGATGCTATTGAGGGTGCCGGCTTCGTGGGACACCGAAACCAGTGTCCAGCCGCGGTAACCCGACGGAACCTTGGTTACGAAGACCGGGGCGGCCTCTCCTGACGCGGGAGTTATCCAGGCGACAGCGGCGGCGAGCGCAGCGAATGCAACCAGCATAAAGGCGAGCCATTTCATAAGGATTCCTCCTTTGACACGTGGATCCTGCCGGTAGTCACTTGGAAAGGGTCAGAGACCGGCCTTCGCGCGGTCAGCCTTGATGTCATCGTCGTCCGCCTGCCCGAGCGCAGGGAGGTACCGGCCGAATTTCAATTCGAAGTCGCTCCGAGCGCCGTAACCGATATTGCGGATCTTGGCTCGGCGCGCCTGCGCACTGGGCAGGCCCAAAAGTGGGAAGAATAAGTCGTTGCTCGACTGAAGCTCGTTAGCCGTCGGCGTCCCGAACCGATTGATCTGGGCCTTGGCCGCGGCCAGCGCTTCCCGGTCGAACGAGGCCACACGCCGGACGAGCGCATCGACAAACGAGTCGAGATCGCCATCGTCTAGCGCGCGGTTCACCCAGCCATAGCGCTCCGCGATATCCGCGTCGAAATCGTCCCCGCTGAGCACGATCTCCAGTGCCCGCGAGCGGCCGACCAAACGTGGCAGCCATTCCAGCGCTCCGCCGCCCGGGACCAGTCCGACGCCGATCTCGGGATTGCCGAATAGCGCGCTTTGCCGGCTGGCAAAGCGCATGTCGCAGGCCAGGACGAACTCGTTGCCGATTCCGCGCGTGCGGCCGCGAATCTTGGCGACGCTCACCACTGGCGTGAACGCGAGGCGCAGCACAAAGTCGCGCCAAAGACTCAGCACCTCCGGCCGTTCTGCTGCCTTGGCTACGTCGAGATGGGCGACGAAAAAATCGGGATTCGCCGACTGAAACACCACGGCCTTCACCGAAGGGTCCGCCTCGAGGTCGGTCATGAGCGCTCCCAATTCGACGATCGTTGCGGGAACAAACATGTTGATCGGCGGGTTGCTGAAGGTGATCGTCCAGCGGCCCGGATAGGAACGGTCGGTGCTGAACTGCGAAAGCTCGCTGCGTTGTTGCGTTGTTCCTGTTTGGCTCACGATAGCGCTCCTCTTTTGGATTAAATCGAGGTGGCCTCTTGCAAAGGTTTCGTGTGTGCCTACTCTGTCCTCGACCGAAGTTCGACATTTCGCGAAGGCGGCGCCTGTGCACGCCGCCTCGCCCGGCTTCGAACTATCGCAGCGGCCGAAAGCCCGCGCGAATCTCTTCTGAAAGGAGCTGGGGCTGTTCAAAGGCCGCAAAGTGCCCGCCCTTGGGGAGCTTGTTGAAGTGAATGAGCTTGGGAAATGCTCGCTCTGCCCAGCTGCGCGGCATCGGATAAAGTTCGTCGGGGAAGACGCTCACGGCAACCGGGATGGAGACGCCCTTCACATTGAAGTACCCTCCTTTGCCCCAATACTCCCAGTAGAGACGTGCGCCAGAAATGAACGTGTTCGTCAGCCAGGCGATGGTGATGTTGTCGAGGACATCGTCTCGTGTCAGCCCTTCTTTTTCTCCGGCAAAGACGCGCGAGATCAGTTCGTAGCTGGCCGCGTCGTGATCGAGGAAATAGGCCGCCAGGCCGACGGGCGAGTCCGCGATCCCATACAATGTCTGCGGCCGGAGTCCCATCTGGTACCCGTAGGCGATGCCCTTTTGATATTCGTGTTGCAATATCTCAAAGGCAACCTTCTCGTCAGCCGAAAGACCCGAAGGCGCCGGCGCGCCAGCAAAGGCGGCCGCATCGATATCGGCTGGGAAGATGCCTGGCATGTTGGTATGAATGCCAAGCAGCTCCGGCGGCGCCTGCACGCCCATCAGCTCGGTGATGACGGCACCCCAATCGCCGCCTTGCGCTACGAATTTGTTGTAGCCGAGGCGCTTCATAAGAGTGGCCCAGGCACGGGCAATATGGGCGGGATCCCACCCGGTGGTAGCTGGCTTGCCGGAAAATCCGTAGCCCGGCATCGACGGAATCACGACGTCGAAGGCATCCTCCGCCCTGCCTCCATGGGCCGTAGGATTTGTAAGGGGATCGACGATCTTTAGTTGCTCGACGACCGAACCCGGCCAGCCGTGCGTGACGATCAGCGGCAGCGCATTTTCGTGCTTCGAGCGGACGTGAATGAAATGAATGTCCAATCCGCCGATTTCGGTGACGAAGTTCGGCAGCGCCTGCAATCTCGCCTCGCACTTGCGCCAGTCATAATCGGTCGCCCAATAGTGCGCCAGCGCCTGCATCGTCGCCAGTTGGACTCCTTGGGTTGCATCCGTCACTGTTTCCCGTTCGGGCCACTTTGTAGCGTTGATACGCCTGCGCAATTCGCTAAGTTCGCTTTCCGGAAAATCCACCTTCTGAAACGGGCGAATTGCTTCCTTGCCGATTGCTTGTGTCGCGCCGGTTTGGCTCATAGCATGCTCCTTTTGAGTAGTTGATTTTGGGGCTGGTGTGACTTGACTTCTATTGTTTCCCTTCAGAAATCGTCGAAGCTGCCGCTCGCTTCTCGTGCTTTGTCCGCAGAGTCGAGAGGTGTGCGCTGTTGTTCCTTTGCAATCCAATCACGTAGGAAGGCCGGGCAATTCATAAGCTCGACACCTTGGCGCTCACAAACTGCAAGAAAAGGCACGACGTCCCGATCGACGAGCGTCACTTCTCCGAGGTCAAGGGTTACCGGTGACTTCTCGCGCGCAATCGACTCTTTGATGGCGCTGACATGTTCGGTTTCAATTCGTCCGCTCACGAGCAACACGGACGCGTTCTTACTGTTGTCAACCCTTTCGATTTTGCAGGTCATCTCTTTCTTGCCGCTTTCCGTTCCTTGACCAGTCGCGGCTAGGAGTTGCTCTTTTATGGCTAGAGGAAAGCCGCTGCCGCGCTCGCTGTGCCTTTGAAGAACGCCAGCAGATCAGCGTTGATCTGTTCCGGATGGGTCGTGAACATGCCGTGCGGAAATCCGGGATAGACTTTAAGCGTTGGCCGCTTGAGGATCTTGACGGACTTGAGCGCCGCATTGGCGACAGGCACAATCTGGTCGTCGTCGCCGTGCATGACGAGCGTGGGAATATCCATCTTCTTTAGGTCTTCGGTGAAATCCGTCTCCGAGAAGGCCTTGATATAGTCGAAACCTGCTTTGGCGCCGCCCATCATTCCTTGCAGCCACCAGTGTTGGCGGGTAGCTTCGGAAATCTGCGCGCCCGGCCGGTTGTAGCCGTAGAACGGCAGCGTAAGGTCCATGTAGAACTGCGCGCGATTTTTGGTGTATGCCGCGCGAATGTCGTCAAAGACGGAGATCGGCACCCCGTCGGGATTCTTGTCGCTCTTCACCATAATTGGAGGCACAGCTCCCATGAGCACCGCCTTGGCCACGCGTTTCGTTCCATGCCGGCCGATGTAGCGGGCCACCTCCCCGCCGCCGGTCGAGTGCCCCACGTGAATTGCCTCTCTCAAATCCAGCCGCTCCGTCAGTTCCGCGAGATCGTCGGCGCAATGTTCCATATCGTTGCCTTCCCAGGTTTGCGTCGAGCGTCCGTGCCCCCGGCGGTCCAGGGCGATCACGCGATAACCGCGGTCTAGGAAGAACAGCATCTGCGCATCCCAGTCGTCCGAGCTCAATGGCCAGCCATGGCTGAATACGATCGGTTGCCCTTTGCCCCAGTCCTTGTAAAAGATTTCCGTGCCGTCTTTCGTTGTGATCGTGCTCACCGGTGATCTCCTTTGCTGAGATTTGAATGAATGTTCTTGCGTGCTGCGCACGCCCTTATCTCTTCGCGTAATCCGTAAAAACGTAATCTCTTCCTTTAACCGTCGTGTGGCACGCCAACCCGCACTTGGCGTCGTTCCCCTGCGGCGGAGTGTCAGACGTTGTGCCCGGCGTGAACATGTCGGACGCGGCGTTATAGTCGAACACGGCCCATCCCCACCCGCCGCTATCTGCGAACCGCTTGCTATCCTTCTCCATGAAATCGACGTTTTTCAAAGCCCCTGGCACTGTCGCTGCCGGAAAGATCCCCATCTTTGTTGGCGCCCAATGCATCTTCGCCATCTTGGCGCCGTCGGGAAATGGCTTGCCGTTGGCGGGAGAGCCAGACTCGTAGGCCTTGATCATCGCGGGATTACCCAGGATCGCGGCAACAGCCGGCCCGTCCTGACTGATGGAGATAAGCTGCCAGGACTCGTATCCCCTGAACTCGGAGAACGCCAGCCCGTTGGGAATTTTAACGTTGTACTTGTCCTTGTCCTGTGCGGAAATGCCCCTGCTCCACAAGATGCCCAGCATTGCGATCACCGCAATCAACGCAATCAACGCTGCTGAAACTCCCCTCATCGTCGGCTCCTCCTCCAGGGCATACATGCATCTTCGTGTGGCGCACGCTTTGACCATTACTTCGGGATGCGACGTCGAGTGGTGCACGCCGAGAGCCAACGCGCAAGAGCTTGAAAGGAAAGGGAAGAAGATTCGAACGCTATCGTAAATTTCGTGAAAAATTCGACAGAATCGTGATTTCGCGACTTCGAGGCGGGTCTTATTAGCCGAGTTTGAAGTGGCTCTTGCTGATCTTCAAACGCTTAATTTTGGACTCCAGGGTGGAGGGCGGGATTTGAAGCTTGGCCGCAGCTCCATGGGGGCCGGAAATCCGGCCTCGACATTCCGCCAGCACGGCCTCAATAATCTGCCGCTCGCGGGCCGGGTTTTCGTCGCGGGAGTTTGATCCCGGCGCAGGCGTCCGGCCGGCTCTCCTCGATAACCACGCTCCATCCACGCGAAAGATGTCATCGGGACTTACGATAACCGACCTCTCCACCACGTTTTGCAGTTCACGGATATTTCCCGGCCAGTCGTAGGACTCCAGCAGCTCCAATGTTCGCTTCTCGATCTGGCGAAAGCGCTTGCCCAGCTTTCTGGCGTACCGGTCCACAAAATACTTCACCAGGGTTACCACATCGTCTCTGCGTTCGCGAAGCGGCGGAACCTCAATCGGAAATACGCTGAGCCTGTAAAAAAGATCGGACCGAAAGGTTCCCTTGAGCATGGCTGCTTCTAAATCGCGGTTGGTGGCGGCGATGACCCGCACGTCTACCTGTATGGTTTCCTTGCCTCCGACTCTCTCGAATTCGCGCTCTTGCAGCACTCGCAGAAGCACCACCTGGGTATCGAGAGGCAATTCGCCGACTTCGTCCAGGAAAATAGTTCCGCCATGGGCCAACTCAAAACGGCCGAGCCGCCGTTGCATTGCTCCGGTAAACGCTCCCTTTTCATGGCCGAACAGCTCAGACGAGATCAGCGATGGAGCCAGGGCCGCGCAGTTGACGCTGACAAAGGCTCTCTGCGACCGGGGAGAGCGTTTGTGGATAGCGCGAGCGATCAACTCCTTACCCGTTCCCGTTTCCCCGGTGATCAGCACGGTCGTGTCTGTCTCGGAGACTTTGATCACCCGGGAAATCAGTCCCTGCAAGGCCGGGGACGTCCCCACAATCTCTTCAAACATGGAGACCCGATCCACTTCGTCGCGGAGAGCCAAATTTTCCTTGTAGAGTTGGTCCTTTAGAATCTTGATCTCGGCAAACGCTCTTTCCAGTTCGGTCCTGGCCAGGACCTGATCGGTGGTATCGATCGCGGTTCCGACAAATTCGACGACCTCGCCCGCTTGATTCAACACCGGAGAGCCGGTCGAATGCTGATATTTGACCGTTCCATCGGGAAGAAGAAGACGGTAGTCCGCTTCGTAGTCGGTCTTCTCGCGCAAACATCTTTCAAAGAGAGTCCGAACCCGTTGGCGGTCCTCGGGATGAATCCTGCTGAACCAAAAATCGGCGCCGGACCATTCCTCGCCGGACCTGACACCAAATGCGCGGAACATTTCAGGCGAAGTCGTTACAACTCCCGATGATGGGTCAAGACTCCAGCTCCCCGAACGGCCCAGTCTCTGAGCCTCGAGCAGACTCCGTTCGCTTCGGCGGAGCTTTTGTTCCACCTGCTTGCGCTCGTCAATGTCAACCAGCAAAACATACCAGCGGACTGCGCTTTCATCTTCGGCACGCAGCGGCATGCCGCGGCCGCGGAACCAGCGGTACGCCCCGTCAGCGCCGCGAAGGCGTTGATCCATGTCGTAGGGAGTTCCCGACTCGACCGACCGCGTCCAGGCGGAGATCGCCCCGGGCAAATCATCGGGATGAACGGCTTCGCCCGTTAACCACCCTTTTAATTGGTCAAGAGTTTTGCCGAAGTAATCCAGGACTCGTCGGTTTGCAAGTTCGACCTCGCCTGTCGGCGTCATGATGGCTACCAATCCGGGAATGCCGTCGACGATCAGGCGAAAACTTTCTTCGCTTTTCCGGAGGGCGTCCTCCGCGTGCTTCTGATCTTCGAGATCGGTATTGGTTCCGAACCATCTAACGACCATTCCCGATTCGTCGAGAAGCGGAGTTGCGCGGAAGAGGAATCGTCGAAACTCCCCGTCGTGCCGGCGGAATCGCCCTTCCACTTCGACTGGCTTTCCCGCACGCACGTCCTCCTCGAATACTGCGAGCATTCTGGGGAGATCGTCGGGATGGATCGCAACTCTCCATCCCCAATCCAGCGCTTGATCTAGAGAGAGGCCGGTGTAGTCGAGCCAGCGTTGACTAAAAAACTCCGCGGAACCGTCGGAGCGGGCCGACCATATCAGCGTCGGAACGGCGTCAACCACAAGCTCCGTGTCCGGTCGTTGCTGAGCCCGCGCGGAGCCATGCGCTGGTGATCCCATTGGCGGAGAATCCTACGAAAGCTTCAGATTTCAGGCACCCGGGCTGAGAAGGTGTAGGAACGGCTGAGATTATATCGTTTCCAATGCCGGTGTGGATCGCAATTTTACGGATGGGAATCCTTCGAAATTCGATCTCACCGCTAACGAAAATGGCCGGAAAGATGCGGTAGACAGGAAGCTACAAGCCCGGGCAGAAGACATAGCCCTGCCTGCCACTAACGCCGGAGACGTGCGTTTAGGCCAGCGCCTGTTCGGCCTTGCTGCGCTTCCGCCTCCACTCGTAGTCCTTGCGCAGGCGCGACTGATGCTTTTTGATCTGGGCCTCCAACTCGACCAGCGCCTTCCGCGCGCTGGCGCCCGCGTCGGGACCGTCGCCCGTCGCGTGCAGTGTCCCTGTAGGCAGGGAAAGGTTCGCGGAGAAGGTGTATTCGGCCCGGTGAGGCTGCCTCTCAAAACCACCGTGAAACTGCACCAGGTCCGGCTGGTAACTCTTTAAGAGCTTTGTGACCTTGGCCAGATGACGTTCAATTGCTGCTTCAACCGCTTGCGGGGATTCGACATGGCGATAGCTGATACTGATTTTCATATGGGCACCCGAGTCTAAGAAGTGGTATGGAAGGGAAAGCGATCTGCGGATCGGATCTGAAGCACAAAGCC
>Ga0335081_10009116_pt1 | contig 15946 bp, 17 predicted proteins | sample Lox_Sample_35_FD_206713 | JGI IMG/M metagenome (GOLD analysis project Ga0335081, IMG submission 206713) | Soil microbial communities from Loxahatchee National Wildlife Refuge, Florida, United States - Lox_Sample_3.5 | ecosystem: Environmental > Terrestrial > Soil > Wetlands | place: USA... | reverse complement strand
GATGGTGACCTTGGAGCCGACCAGCGCATTGAGCAGCGTCGACTTGCCGGCATTGGGCGCGCCGATCAGCGCGACGAAGCCGCAGCGCATGTCGGCGCCGGGCGCCGCAGACTCAGCCATCGACTTTGTCCACTGCGACGCCGACCTGCCCGAGCATGGCGGCGGCGGCGGCCTGTTCGGCGGCGCGCTTGGAGTCGCCGATGCCTTCCGCCGGCGGCCGGTTGGGCAGCGCCACGGTCACGCTGAATTTCGGTTTATGATGCGGGCCGGTGCGCGCCACTTCTTGGTAGGCCGGCGTCGGAAGGCCGCGCGCCTGCGCCCATTCCTGCAACATGGTCTTAGGATCGCGCAACGAGCGCAGCGGCTTCTGCATGCGGTCTTTCCAGAACAGATCGACCAGCTTCTCCGCCGCCTTGTAGCCGCCGTCGAGAAAGACCGCGCCGACCAGCGCCTCGCAGGCATCGCCCAGAATGGTGGTACGCAACCGCCCGCCGGCATTGTTCTCCGATGAGCCGAGCTTGAGCGCGGGGCCGAGATCCATCGCGCGCGCCACGTCCGCGCAGGTTTCCTTGCGCACCAGATCGGACAGCCGGCGCGACAGCTCGCCCTCATTGGCGCGCGGGAATGTGCGGTAGAGCATGTCGGAGATCACCAGGCCGAGCACGTGGTCGCCGAGGAATTCCAGCCGCTGGTAGCTGTTGGTGCGGCTGCCGCCGGACAGCGCCGAGATGTGCGTGAGCGCGCGCTCCAGCAACGTTTTATCGGCGAATTTGTAGCCGACCCTGACTTCGAGTGCTGCCCGGTCCTTCGCCTTGCTGCGGCTCATCTGACGATCTGAAACAGCCTGCTCCAGCGCACCGAGACCGGCCACCGCCAGAACTCCCAGGCGCGTTCGCCGTCATAGACGGAGAAGAAGATGATCTGCGCCTTGCCGACGATGTTCTCGAACGGCACCATGCCGACCTGGCTGAAACGGCTGTCGGTCGAGTTGTCGCGGTTGTCGCCCATCATGAAATAATGCCCAGGCGGCACGGTGTAGACCTGCGTGTTGTCGGCAAAGCCGTTGTCGACGAGATCGAGCGTGTAAAAGGAGACGCCGTTGGGCAGCGTTTCCTTCCAGCGCTTCACCGGCGCCTGCGGCGTGCCCTCCTCGTTCTCGACAAAGTCGGCCACCCGCTCGCGCTTCACCGGCACGCCGTTGATGTTCACGTCGCCGTCAATCACCTGGATCTTGTCGCCGGGCAGCCCGATCACGCGCTTGATGTAGTCGGTCGAGGTGTCGCGCGGCAGGCGGAACACCACGACGTCACCACGCTCGGGGGTGAAGCCGCCCGGGATGCGGCCGGAAAATATCGGCGGCGACAGCGGCAGCGAAAAATGGCTGTAGCCGTACGAATATTTCGACACGAACAGATAATCGCCGACCAGCAGCGTCGCCTTCATCGAGCCAGAGGGGATGTTGAATGGTTGAAACAGGAAGGTGCGGATCACCAGCGCGATGATCAGCGCGTGAAAGACCACGCGGACGGTTTCGCTAACGCCGCCTTCTTTCCGTTTTGTTCCGGATGTCACGCTCATTGGCCTCTGGTCCCGCCATTCAAGGCGCGCGCTCCCCGGGCGAACTTGTAGCGGCTGGCACCCTGCCGCGCAACGAAGAAGGCCGCGGCGTAAGCGGTTGGGCGGATTGCTGTTCCGGCTTTCATCCGGAACGCACCACCTCTGTTTTGGGCATCGCCGAGATGATGACGATCGCCTGCGCGGTCGGCCCTTCGTCGGTAAGCGAGACCTCGATCGACGCCTCGCAGCCGGGCGGCGTGATCGCTTGCAGGCGCTTGAGTGCGCCGCCGGTCAGCTGCATCGACGGCTTGCCGCCCGGCAGATTGATCACGCCGAGGTCGCGCCAGAACACGCCGCGGCGGAAACCGGTGCCGAGCGCCTTGGCGCAGGCCTCCTTGGCGGCATAGCGCTTGGCATAGGTCTCGACGCGGTTGGCGCGCCCGTCCGCTTTGGCACGCTCGGCCGGCGTATAGATGCGGTTGAGGAAGCGCTCGCCGTATTTGTCGATGACGCGGCCGATGCGCCGCGCGTCGATGATGTCGGAGCCAAGCCCGATGATCATGCGCGCACCTTCTTGCGGCCGCGGTCCATGGCCGCGCGCATGAATTTTACCGTCTCGGCGAGCCCTTCGAACACCGCCTCGCCCACCAGGAAATGCCCGATATTGAGTTCGACCACTTCCGGCAAAGCCGCGATCGTCTCGGCCGTGCCGTAGTCGAGCCCGTGGCCGGCGTGCACTTCGAGACCGAAGCTTTTGGCAAGCGCGGCGCCGGCACGGATCAGCTCCCATTCGGCTTTCGCCTCGGCGGCGCGCCCTTCCATCAGCGCGTCGCACCAGGAGCCGGTGTGGATCTCAATCACGGCTGAGCCCAGCGCGGCCGCCGCCTCGATTTGCGGTGCCGCGGCGCCGATGAATAGGGAGACGCAAATGCCGGCATGCTTGAGCTCATGCACCACGGGAGCGAGTTGCGCCTGCTGCTTGACCGCATCGAGGCCGCCTTCGGTGGTGCGCTCGGTGCGCTTTTCCGGCACCAGGCAGACCGCGTGCGGCTTGGTCTTGAGCGCGATGCCGATCATTTCCTTGGTCGCCGCCATTTCGAAATTCAGCGGCTTGTCGATCTCGGCCTTGAGCCGCGCGATGTCGTCGTCACGAATGTGACGGCGGTCCTCGCGCAAATGCGCGGTAATGCCGTCAGCGCCCGAAGCGATAGCAAGCTTGGCCGCGCGCACCGGATCGGGATGACGCCCGCCGCGCGCGTTGCGGATGGTGGCGACGTGATCGATGTTGACGCCGAGACGGAGGTGCTCGAGCTTAGCCATTCACCCGCTCGGCCTTGGCCACCATCGGCTTGGCGCGCAATTGCGCGAGAATGGCGGTGAGATGCTTGAGGTCGTAAACCTCAAGATCGATCAGCACGTCGGTGAAATCGGGCGCCCGCCGCGTCATGCGGATATTATCGATGTTGCCGTCGTGCTCGGCGATCACTTGCGCGATCTGCGCGAGCGAGCCGGGCTCGTTGACCGATTGCACCGTTATGCGCGCAGGGAAACGCCGCGGCGTGGTCTCTTCCTCGTCCCAGCGCACGTCCAGCCAGCGCTCGGGGTGATCCTCGAATTCCGACAGCGACGGCGATTGGATCGGATAAATCGTGATGCCTTCGCCCGGCGCCAAAATGCCGACGATGCGGTCCCCCGGCACCGCACCACCCTCCGGCGCAAAGCGCACCGGCAGGTCGCTTTGGATGCCGCGGATCGGGATAGCCGGCCCTTGCGCATCCGGAACGCGGAATTTCACCGAGGTGAGCTTCTTCAGTCCGAACCAGCCGCTTTCCGATTTCGGCTTCGCCGCCATGGCGGCGGCGCGCTCTTCCTTGTAATCGGGATACATCGCGCGCGCGACGTCGGAAGCTTTCAATTCGCCGCGGCCGACCGCCGACATCACGTCTTCGAGTGAGGCGCGCGCCAGCCGCGGCAGCGCGCCGGTCAGCTTCTCGTCCGAATAGGCGATCTTGGCACGCTGGAATAGCCGTTCGACGATGCGGCGGCCGAGCCCGGCATATTGCGTGCGCACCGCCTGGCGAGTCGCCCGCCTGATCGCCGCGCGCGCCTTGCCGGTGACCACGATCGACTCCCAGGCCGCCGGCGGTGCGCTCTGCGCCTTCGACACGATGATGTCGACTTCGTCGCCGTTGACCAGTTCGGACGTCAGCGGCGAGACCTGACCGTTGATCTTGCAGCCGACCGCGGTGTTGCCGACGTCGGTGTGCACGGCATAGGCGAAATCGATCGGCGTCGCCTTGCGCGGCAGTGCAATCAGCTTGCCCTTGGGCGTGAAACAGAACACCTGGTCGTGGAACAGCTCGAGCTTGGTGTGCTCGAGGAATTCTTCCGGGTTGGAGCCTTCCGCCAGTAGTTCGATGGTGCGGCGCAGCCAGGCATAGGCGCCCGACTCGCGCGACAGCATCTCGGTCGGCGAGCCTTTGCCGTCTTTGTAGAGCGCGTGCGCGGCGATGCCGTATTCGGCGATCTCGTGCATCTCGGTGGTGCGGATCTGCAGTTCGACGCGCTGCTTGCCCGGACCGATCACCGTGGTGTGGATCGAGTGATAGTCGTTGGCCTTCGGCGTCGAGACGTAATCCTTGAAGCGCCCCGGCACCACCGGCCAGGTCGTGTGCACGACGCCGAGCGCCTGGTAGCAATCGGCGAGCGTCTTCACGATCACGCGGAAGCCGAAAATATCCGACAGTTGCTCGAAGCCGACCGACTTGCGTTCCATCTTGCGCCAGATCGAGTAGGCGCGCTTGCGCCGCCCCTGCACCTTGGCGGCGATGCCGCGGTCGGCGAGCTTCTTGGTGAGCTGCTGCTCGATCTCGGCGATCAAATGCTTGTTGCGGTCGGCGAGCGCATTGAGGCGCGCGCTCACCACCTGGTAGGCTTCCGGATAGATCTCGCGGAACGCCAGGTCCTCGAGCTCCTCGCGCATCTCGTGCATGCCCATGCGGCCGGCGAGCGGCGCATAGATTTCCAGCGTCTCTTCCGCCGCACGCTTGCGCGCTTCGACCGGCATGTAGTCGAGCGTGCGCATATTGTGCAGCCGGTCGGCGAGCTTGATCAGCAGCACGCGCACGTCGGCGGCGATGGCGAGCAAAAGCTTGCGCAGGTTCTCGGCCTGCTTGGCTTCCTTGGTGACGAGGTCGAGTTTTTTCAGCTTGGTGAGGCCCTCGACCAGCACGCCGATGTCGTCACCGAACAGGCTGTCGATCTCGGCGCGCGTCGCCTCGGTATCCTCGATGGTGTCGTGCAGCAGCGCCGCCGCAATCGTGGCGTCGTCGAGCTTGAGGTCGGTCAGAATCGCCGCGACTTCGATCGGATGCGAGAAGTAGGGATCGCCGGAGGCGCGCCGCTGCTCGCCATGCGCCTTCATGGCGTAGACGTAGGCGCGGTTGAGCAGCGCCTCGTTGGTGTTCGGATTGTAGCGGCGCACGCGCTCGATCAGGTCGTATTGCCGCATCATCGGCGGCTTGCGCGCGGGGGTGGGCTTGTCTGGCGCGGGCTCGGCTGCGGCAGCGTTGTGCTTGAGCGGCGCCCTGGTGGGCGACTGCTTCTGCATGCGCGGCAAATCCGAACGCGGCTGCGCCATCCAATACCTCTTGGCCGCCGAATCGGGCCGAAATCGGCGCCGACAGCCATTCTATTCTAGATATCACGCCCTTTCGGCGGCCCTGCAAGGGATCGCATTCTTGGTTGCCAAAAAACCGAAGGCCCGGCGCAAGGGCCGGGCCATAAACGCGAATTTATATCGAAAAGCGGACTATTCCACGTCCTCTTCCGGCACCTCTTCCGGCGGCGCCAGGCCTTCCAGGCCCTTGAGCAGCTCTTCCTCGGTCATGCGGTCGGCGGTGACCTCGGTATCGTCGGAATCGACACCCGCGCCCGCGCTGGCGCCGATCAGCGGCACCTCGGGCTCCGGCTCGTCCACTTCGACGTATTTCTGCAGCGAATGGATGAGATCTTCCTTGAGGTCGCCCGGCGACACCGTGGTCTCGGCGATCTCGCGCAGCGACACGACAGGATTTTTGTCGTTGTCCCGATCGACGGTAATCTGCGACCCGGAGGAGATCATGCGCGCCCGGTGGCTCGCCAGAAGCACGAGCTCGAAGCGGTTCTCAACCTTGTCGATGCAATCTTCTACGGTGACACGGGCCATCGGCTCGTCACTCCTTTAGGGGGAACTTTGTCCTGAATTCACCCGGTAGGTATCCCCTACCTGCGAATAATTCAAGCATTTTTGTCTTGGTTTGGCCGCACCCGTCTGTTACCGAACATGTTCGCAGGCAGGCCGCCCGGACTGGATTTTAGCGGCAACGGCATGATTGCGGGTACCGGATGAATTGATCGAAGGTGCCGTCAACCGTTAACGGGGCGATCCTTTGACGAACGCATCGCGCTTTCTCGCGCGTGGGCGCGTTGGAGTGTCGAGAGATCGAAAATTCTATTGCGAGGGCAATGAGAGAGCACACCATGACAGTTCCCGGCGAAAAAATCGCATTGTTCATTGATGGAGCCAATCTTTACGCCACCGCCAAGTCCTTAGGCTTCGACATCGACTACAAGAAATTGCTGAAGGAATTCCAGTCGCGCGGCTATCTGTTGCGCGCGTTCTATTACACCGCGGTGATCGAGGATCAGGAATATTCCTCCATCCGCCCGTTGATCGACTGGCTCGACTACAACGGCTATTCGGTCGTCACCAAAGCCACCAAGGAATTCGTCGACCAGACCGGGCGGCGCAAGATCAAAGGCAACATGGACATCGAGCTCGCGGTCGATGCCATGGAGATCGCCGGTACGATCGACCACATGGTGCTGTTCTCCGGCGACGGCGACTTCCGCTCGCTGGTGGAAGCCGTGCAGCGCAGGGGCGTGAAGGTGACGGTGATCTCCACTATCTCGACCCAGCCGCCGATGATCGCCGACGAGTTGCGCCGGCAAGCCGACGTATTCACTGACATCGTCACGCTGCAAGGCAAGATTGGGCGCGATCCGGCCGAGCGCGCCGCGCGCGAGGCGGCACGCGGGCCGCGCGATGAGCGCGGCGGCGATCCGGGGCAACACCCGGCATTTCTGCAACGCCCGGCGGTGCCGCAGCGCGCCGGCGCGGGCGCCGGCGTCGAAACCGACGACGACGAGGAAGGCTTCGAATAGAAGCCTATGGCTGCGGGGAGCAAGCCGGGGCACGACTGCCCGCGCTGTCCGCGGCTGGTTGAATTCCGCAAAAACTGGCGCGCAAAGGAGCCGTCATGGTTCAACGCGCCGGTGCCCTCCTTCGGACCCGTTGACGCGCGCCTGCTGATCGTCGGCCTCGCGCCCGGCCTGCAAGGCGCCAACCGCACCGGCCGGCCGTTCACCGGCGACTATGCCGGCGTGTTGCTCTACGAAACTTTGCTGCAATACAAATTCGCGCGCGGCCAATATGGCGCGCATCCCGACGATGGCCTGACGCTCGCCGACTGCCGCATCACCAATGCAGTGCGCTGCGTGCCGCCTGAAAACAAACCGACGCCGCTGGAGATCGCGACCTGCCGCGATTTTTTGAAACCGACCATCGCCGAAATGAAAAACCTGCGCGCTATCTTGGCGCTCGGGCAAATCGCGCATAACAGCGTGGTGACGACGCTCGGCGCGAAAAAATCAGCAACGCCGTTCAAGCACGGCGGCAAGCACAAGCTCGACGGTGTAACGCTGTTCTCCAGCTATCATTGCTCGCGTTACAATACCAACACTGGCGTGCTGACGCCGGAGATGTTTCGCAAGGTGTTCGAGAAGATCCGCGCCTATCTCGACGTCACGTCCTGAACGTCGGCGATCAATAGTGTGGCGCCGCCGGTGGCGAAATTGGCGATATCCGCGGCGGCGGCCTGCCCCTCCTTCGAGCCGAGGCTTTGCTGCATCTGCTCGGCGCTGTCGAAATATAGGTCAGCGGTTCGGTAATAAGGCGACGGCTTGCCGTCCGGCGTGCCGACGATTTTGGCGATTTCAAAGCGCCGCAGGCCTTTGACCTTCTGCGCGATCGGCGTGTGCGTATCGAGGTAGTAGCGCTCGAAGGCAGCGGGGTCCTTCGGCTGTCCGTAAAGCACTGTCAGTTTGACCATCACAGTTCTCCTTTGGCGCCCCACTTAATTCTATCGTGCCGATGCCGAGAGCCAAATGACAACCTCCTCCGCATTCTTGTCAGGCGGGAACACCGGATAGAACACCTTGGTGATCTTGCCGTCGTCGATCACCCAGGCCATGCGCTTCAACAGCGTCATGCCCGAGGTCGTAAAGGTCGGCAGCTTCAGCGCCGTGGTGAGCGCGAGTTTCTCGTCGGACAAAATCGCGAACGGCAGATGCAGCCGGGTCGCGGCCTCCTTCTGGTACGCGGTGTCCTGGACCGACAGCCCGTAAAGCTGCGCGACACCCAGCCGCTTGATCTCGCCGAAATGATCGCGGAACGAGCACGATTGCGGCGTGCAGCCGCGCGCACCGGGGATGTCGTCCCAGCCCGGCGGCGCATCGACGCCCGGCACGCCGGTGCGCGGATAGACGTAGACCACAGTGCGGCCCTTGAGCTTCGACAGATTGACGGGCGCGCCTTGCGTTGCCGGCAGCGCGAGGTCGGGCAGCTTGGCGCCGGTGAGATGATTTGCGGCGCCGTCATCGTGCGGCGCCGGAATGCCGGGCGGCAGGAAATTTGGATTATGCATTCCGGGGGCTTCGGCCATCGTTTCCTTCCTTTCCTTGTCATTCCCGGGCGCGGGCGTTAGCCCGCGAACCCGGAATCCATACTCCCTGCAGGGATTATGGATTCCGGCTCTCCCCGCTAGCGGGCTCGGCCGGAATGACGGGTCGAGTGTAGCTCATGAATTCCATCAGCGAGCCGTCGGGATCGCGGAAATAGACGGACGTGCCCGGACCCTTGGCGCCGAAGCGCTGCAACGGCCCGCGCTCGATCGCCACGCCGTGTGTTTTCAAATGCGCGATGGCGCCGTCGATTGGTCCCGCCCATTCAAAGCACAGATCGGAATTGCCCGGCTGCACCGGCAGGCGCGCCACCTCTGCCGGCTTCACGCCCGGCCCATGGACGTTGAGCTGCTTGTCGCCGAAGCGGTAAGCCCAGCCGGCCGGCCGTTGCACCAGCTCGGCACCCAAGACATCGCGATAGAAGGCGTTGGACCGCGCCCAGTCGGTAACGTGGATGACGCAATGATCGAGCTTGGTCGGCACCGCCATGTCTCATACTCCGAGCTTTTTGCCGACCCGCGCCGCTGTCACCCGGCGCGCCTCGTTCAAGGTCGCCAGCCGCGCGCGCAGCTTCTCAACCATCTCGCGCGCTGCCGTCTTGGGCGAGCCGGAATCGAACGGCGGCGCTGGATCGTATTCAATCCCGAGCTGGATCTCGCGCGCCGTCTGCTCGCCTTCGAGGATCGCCGCAAGCGTCAGCGCAAAATCGATGCCGGAGGTAACACCCGCACCGGTCACGATATTGCCGTCGATGACCACCTTTTCGCTCACCGGAATGGCGCCGAGCGGCTTTAGATGCTCGAGCGCAGCCCAATGCGAGGTCGCGCGCTTGCCCTTGAGCAGGCCGGCCGCACCCAGCACCAGCGAGCCGGTGCACACGGAGGTGACATATTTCGCCTTCACCGCCTGCTTACGCAGGAAGGAGAGCGCCGCCTCGTCTTCCATGAGGTCCTGCTGGCCCGGCCCGCCCGGCACCATGATCACATCGAGCGGCGGACAGGTGTCATAGGTGACCGTCGGCACGATCTGCATGCCGCGGTCGGTGGTCACCGGCGCGAGCGTGCGCGCCACCAGCTCGACCGTGGTGTCCGGCAGCCGCGCCAGCACCTCGTAAGGCCCCGTCATATCGAGCTGGGTCAGCCGCGGAAAAATCAGCATGCCAATCCTGCGCATGATTACCCTTTCTGCCGCAGCAGCCGGCCGCGCTCGCGCTCCCAGGAGCGGCGCTTGAGCGTTTCGCGCTTGTCGTGCAGCTTCTTGCCGCGCGCCAGCGCGATCTCGACCTTGGCGCGGCCCTTGTCGTTGAAATAGAGCTTGAGCGGCACCACCGTCATGCCCTCGCGCTCGACCGCGCCAGCTAACTTGTTGATCTGGCGCTGGTGCAGCAGCAGTTTGCGCGGCCGCTTGGGCAGATGATTGAAGCGGCCGGCTTGGCTGTATTCCGGGATGTTGGAGTTGATCAGCCAGATCTCGCCGTCGCGCGCGTCGGCGTAAGATTCCCCGATGGTCACCTTGCCCGCGCGCAGCGATTTCACCTCGCTGCCGGTCAGTACGATGCCGGCCTCGAAGGTCTCGCCGATCTCGTAATTGAAGCGCGCCCGGCGGTTGTCGGCGACCACCTTGAAGCGGCGCTCGGGTTTGGCGGCCATGGAGGTCTTTTAGCGCGATTTGAGCAGGTCGCGGATTTCGGTGAGCAACTGCTCTTGCTTGGACGCCGGCACTGGCTTTTCGGCTTCCTTTTCCATCAGCCGGCTCAATGCCCGCACTACTAGGAACAGCACAAAAGCGACGATGATGAAGTTAATGACGAGCGTGATAAAATTGCCATAAGCCAATACAGCACCTTGCTTTTTTGCCTCCACCAAACTCGTGGCCGTGACCTTGGCCGAGAGCGGAATGAAGTAGTTGGAGAAGTCCAGTCCGCCGGTTACCGCGCCCAGGATCGGCGTGATGATGTCGCCCACCAGCGAATTGATGATGCCGGTGAAGGCCACGCCGATGATCACGCCGATGGCAAGATCGACCACGTTGCCGCGCAGCGCAAACTTCTTGAAATCGCCCAACATCCGCTCAAGCCACATGGTCGTTCCACCGGCTGGAAGCCGCGCCCCGTCGATCGCCGCAAACCGGATCCGCTAGTTGATCAACCCGGCATGCACCATCGCCTCGCGCACGGCGCTTTGCGCCTTCTCGCTCGCTGGCACCATCGGCAGCCGCACCGTGTTGGCGCACTTGCCGATCAGCGACATGGCGTACTTGATCGGCGCCGGGCTGGTCTCGACGAACAGATTGATGTGCAGCGGAGCAAGCTTGTCCTGCAGCTTGAGTGCGGTCTTGAAATCGCCCTTCAGGCAGGCGGCCTGGAATTCGGCGCACAGCCGCGGCGCCACATTCGACGTCACCGAGATACAGCCGTGCCCGCCATGCGCCATGAAGCCGAGGGCGGTAATGTCCTCGCCCGACATCTGGTTGAAGTCTTCGCCAATGGCCGCACGCTGCTGCGAGACGCGGCTCATGTTGGCGGTGGCGTCCTTCACGCCCGCGATGTTCGGAAGCTCGAACAGCCGCTTCATGGTGTCAACCGACATGTCCACAATTGATCTGCCGGGAATGTTGTAGATGATGATCGGGATGCCGATCTTGTCGTTGATCGCCTTGTAGTGCTGGTAGAGCCCTTCCTGCGTGGGCTTGTTGTAGTAAGGCGTCACGATCAGCACGGCGTCGGCGCCCGCCTGCTCGGCATGCTGCGACAGTTCGATCGCTTCCTTGGTCGAATTGGAGCCTGCGCCGGCGACAACCGGCACGCGACCGTCCACCTGATCGATGCACCACTCCACCACGAGCTTGTGCTCGTCGTGGGACAGCGTCGGGCTCTCGCCGGTGGTGCCGACCGGCACCAGGCCGTTGGTGCCCTCGGCGATTTGCCATTCGACCAGGTCGCGGAAAGCCTTTTCGTCGAGCGAGCCGTTTTTGAACGGCGTGACCAGCGCGGTGAAGGAACCCCGGAAATTGGTCTTGGCGGTCATGGCACGCTCCCCACGGCAGGTCGGCTGGTCGGCCATAGATATCGGGTCGCGGGCAACGGTTAAAGCCCTGCCGGGCGATCGGAGCATGAATTGGCGTGATGGTTAGCGCCTTGCCCCGCTTTTGCCCCCCTCCACCGCTAGGCTCGCCGGACATCGGTTTTCCGGGTATCCCTTCGTCAACACACATGGCCTAATGGGAGGCTTAAGAGCGCGTGGCCGCCCAAGCCGCTTGTTGCCGGGACCTGAGGCAAGGGACTGAATGGGCTGCATTAATTGGAACTCGCTGGGCCTATGCCTAGCGCTTTCGGCCGCTGGCGCGCTAGCGGGCGGCCTTGCCATGGCCGAGCCGGTCAAAGTTCCGCCGGAGGCGTTTGCCTCCACCGCTCTGACAGCCAAGCCAGCAGTCCAACTGGCGCCGAATGCCTCTGCCACGCCAGCGGCCAAGCCTGCCCCTAAGCCCGCGGCCAACAAACCGGCGGCGGCGGCCGCGCCCACCGCCAGCGTCCCATTGCCGCGCAAGCGGCCGCTGCCCCGCCCCGACCTGCCGGCCTATGCCCAGGTCAATGTCGGCCTGCGCGGCTCGCTGTTTGCCACCCGCGCCCGCTTCAAGCCGATCGTCCGCCCGATCTCCGGACCCTTCGCCGTCGCCTCCGTTACCACCACCTCGCCGGCCGATATCGAGCAGCTCAAGCGGGTGATCGAGGCCACCCGCAAAGGCCGCGAAGCGGATGCCAATGCCGCGGAAAATGCCATCGTCGACCCGGTCGCCCGCAAACTTGCCGAATGGATGTTCCTGCGCTCCGACAACACCAATCCGAGCTTCCAGCGCTACGCCGCCTTCGTCACCGCCAACCCGGCTTGGCCGCACGTGCCGCTGTTCCGCCGCCGCGCCGAGAACGCGTTGTGGAACGACAACGTGCCCGATAGTGCCGTGCTCGCCTTCTTCGCCGGCCATCCGCCGACCACCGCCAAGGGCCGCTACATGATGGCGCATGCACTGCTCGCCAAAGGCGACCGCGCCGGCGCCGCCGCGCTGGTGCGCTATGCCTGGCAGCGCCAGGACGCCAGCGCCGACGTCGAGAACAAGGTGCTCGAACTGTACGGCGACATGCTCACGCGCGCCGACCACAAGATGCGCATGGAACAGCGCTTCTATCTGGACGACATCGAAGCGGGCATGCGCGAGGCCAAGCGCCTCGGCGGCGACGAGATCGCGCTCGCCAAGGCGCGCGCGGCGGTGATCAAGAACCTCAACAGCGCCAAGGTGCTGCTCGACGAGGTACCGGCCTCCGCGCGCGGCGACGCCGGCTATATTTTCGCGCGCGCGCAGTGGCTGCGCAAAGACAAAAAGCCGGACCAAGCCGAAAAGCTGATTCTGACGGCGCCGCAGGATCCCGCGGCCTTGGTCGACTTGAATCAATGGTGGCTGGAGCGGCGCATTTTGGTACGCCAGCTGCTCGACGAGAATAATCCGAAAGGCGCCTACTTGGTCGCGCGCGACGCCGCGGCGCCGACGCAAGCGAATTGGCGCGTCGACAAATATTTTACCGCCGGTTGGATCGCCTTGCGTTTCCTGCACGACCCGAAGGCGGCCGCCGAGCAGTTCGCGCACATCCCGGAAGGCACGGTCAATCCGCATGCGCTCTCGCGCGGCGGCTATTGGCAAGGCCGCGCCGCCGAGGCCATGGGCGACCGTGCCAAGGCCAAGATGTTTTACGAGCAGGCCGCCAAGCACACTGCGACCTATTACGGCCAGCTGGCGCGGGCGCGGCTCGGGCTGACGGATCTCGGCCTGATCGGGCCGCCGGCGCTGACGCCCGAGGAGCGCGCTACGCTCGGCAAGCTCGAAGTCGTGCGCGCGGCCGAACTGCTCTATGGCCTCAACGAGCGCAACATGCTGGCCTCGATCTACGCCGAGATCGGAGAAAGTGGCACCGATGTCGCCGGCATGGCGATGCTGGCGGAGGTCGCGGCCAAGAACAACGATCCGCACGCCGAGGTCTTCCTCGGCCGCTTCGCGCATGCGCGCGGCCTGCCGCTCGACTATTACGCCTATCCGGCCTACGGCCTGCCCGACTACAAACCGATCGCGCCGCCGATCGAAAAGGCTGTGGCCTATTCGATCGTCCGCCAGGAGAGCGATTTCGACCAGAATGAAATTTCTTCGGCCTATGCCATGGGCCTGATGCAGGTCACGCCCGAGGCCGGACGCGATACCGCGCGCCGCTTCAAGGTGACCTACGACGGCAACAGACTGCGCAAGGATCCGGTCTACAACATGCAGATGGGCGCCGCCGAGTTGTCCAATCTGCTGCACTATTACCGCGGCTCGTATCTGCTGACCTTTGCCGGCTACAACGCCGGCATGGGGCGCGTGCGGCAATGGCTCGCCGCCTATGGCGATCCGCGTGATCCCAATGTCGATCCGATCGATTGGGCCGAGCGCATTCCGCTGGCCGAGACGCGCAACTATGTCCAGCGCGTGATGGAGAACATGCAGGTTTATCGCGCGCGCTTCGGCGGCGGCACTCATCTCGCGATCGAAGCCGATTTGAAGCGCGGCGCCGATTAAGGGTCGACGCCTCCGGGATTTCCTCTAGGATATTGCCGTCGCCGATTTTGCAACGAGCTTTATGCCGGACCTCGCCAGCAGCATCTTCGTCTCCGCGCCCGACGGCTTGCGGCTGCACGTGCGCCGCTACGGGCAGACCAAGTGGCCGGCTTTGCCGGTGGTGTGCCTGCCCGGGCTTGCCCGCACGGCCGCCGATTTCGAAGCCTTGGCGCATGCGCTGGCGGGCGACGCCAAGCAGCCGCGCGCCGTCTTCGCGGTTGATTATCGCGGCCGCGGCCAGTCCGATTACGACCGCGATATCTCGCACTACTCGTTTCAGACCGAGCTCGCCGACGTCCTGGCGGCGGTCGCCGCGCTCGATTGCACGCCGGCGGTCATTGTCGGCACCTCGCGCGGCGGCATACTCGCCATGCTGCTCGGCGCGTTGCGCCCGAGCGCGATTGCCGGCGTGGTGCTCAACGATATCGGCCCGGTGATCGAGCCGCAGGGCCTGATGCGCATCAAGGGCTATGTCGGCAAACTGCCGCAGCCGCGCAATTACGAGGACGGCGCCGAGATCCTGCGCCGGCTGTTTAGCGGACAGTTTCCCAAGCTCGGCCACGACGACTGGCTGGCGTCGGCGCGGCGCACCTTCAAGGAAAAGGATGGCGCACTGGTGCCGACCTACGACGGGCGGCTTGCCGAAACCTTCGCAGGCGTCGATTTCGAGCGGCCGCTGCCGGCACTATGGAAGGAATTCGATGCGCTCGCCGGGCTGCCGCTGCTGCTCATCCGCGGCGCCAATTCGGATCTGCTGTCGCCGCTGACCGTGACGGCGATGCGCGCGCGCCGCAGCGACATGGAGACCGTCGAGGTGCCCGACCAGGGTCACGCTCCGCTGCTGGCGGAGGCAGACATCATCGCGCGGATTTCCGCCTTCGCCACGAGCTGCGACAGATCGCATGTCCATTAGCCCGGTCTTGCGCGGACGCTGAAAGGATCGTCGCCAAACATGAATCGCAAGGAACGGCGCGCGGTGCGCAAACGCGGCGATCTCTCAAAAACCCAAAGCCCGCCCGGCGCCGGGCCGAGCCCTTTGGCGATCGCCGAGCTGATGGCGCAAGCGCAGCAGCATTATCGGCAGTCGCGCCCCGGCCCGGCGCAAGAAATTTGCGAGCACATCCTCGCTCGCGAACCCGCACATGTGCAAGCCTTGAATCTTCTCGGCATCGTTTTGCAATCGTCTGGCCGCCACAAGCAGGCGGTCAAGTCGTTCGCCAAGGCGATCGCGTCGGACCCATTCAACGCCGCCTGCCATTACAACATCGCGTCCTCATATCAGATGCTGGATCGGCCGGACGATGCCATCGCCCATTTCAAGAAGGCCATCGCGCACGGCTTGAGCGAGAAGAATATCGAAGACTTTATCCTGCAAAACCAGACGGTTCTTGGATGCATCGAGCGCATCGAGAAGACATGGCCGCTGCCGCCCAAGCCGGAGGAACTCTTCACCCTGCCCGTCCTGCGGGAGATCGCCGGCGACCTGTTTCTGCGATGCACGCTGGACTGCGTCCCCCTGCGCGGCCAGCCGCTCGAGCGATTCCTCACGCTGCTGCGTTCGACCTTGCTGGCCGCCGCTTACGCCGCCATTGTTGAGTCGCGGCCTTTCGACGAGCCGCTCGCCGGCTTGCTCGGCGCCCTAGCGCAGCAGTGCTTTGCCAATGAGTATGTGTTTGCGCAAAACGACGAGGAAACCCGGCAAGCAGGCGCGCTGCGCGACCGGCTTCTGAGCGCACTGGCGGAGGGACGTGACATCCCGTTCGTCTTGCTGGCCGCGGTCGCGGCCTATTACCCCCTGCATTCGCTGCCCGCGGCGGCCGCGTTGTTGCGCCAAAGCCGATCCGGAATCGCGGCCGGCCTGCTGCAACGGCAGATTGTGGAGCCGCTGGCGGAAGCCGAGGACTGCAAAGTGATTCCGGCACTCACCGCCATCGACGATGCGGTCTCGCTCGCGGTCATGCGGCAATAT
>Ga0335081_10009114_pt1 | contig 15947 bp, 13 predicted proteins | sample Lox_Sample_35_FD_206713 | JGI IMG/M metagenome (GOLD analysis project Ga0335081, IMG submission 206713) | Soil microbial communities from Loxahatchee National Wildlife Refuge, Florida, United States - Lox_Sample_3.5 | ecosystem: Environmental > Terrestrial > Soil > Wetlands | place: USA... | reverse complement strand
CGCCCTGACCGATGCCGGCAACCAGAGCGCCGCCTTCGCGCGGGCCAGGCTGCTCGAGAAGGGCGGCGACGTGGACGGGCTGCTCGCCTTGGCCGCCACCGGCAATCCTGTCTTCGCCTGGCGGCTGCCGGACTTGATGACTGAGCAGGGCCGGGGCGAGGAAGCGAAGCGACTGCGCCGGTCCGGCTTGAACCCGGACGGGTCAATCGCTGATGCCTGAAACCCGTCCTGGCCTGAAGCCCGGCACCTAGCTTCCACGTCAACCAAAACCACCAGCACCAGGCAAGCAGCTGCAGCGCGGCTGGGTCCCCGGCTCCGGGCAGCTGCTCACGACCGGCGACGGGGCGCTGAGCTGGACGGCGCTTCCGGCACCCCGGCCGGGGTGACCCGCCTGCGCTTCGCCACCTCCGCGGACGGCTACGGGTGGCGCACCGGCGGCGCGCTGTGGCTCACCACGGACGGCGCGGCGAGCTGGCAGCCGGACCGGCTCGGCCGGGTGCTCTCGCTGGAGACCGCGTGCGGCTGGGCCTGGGCCATCGCCGGCCCGCAGCCCTACCCGCACGTCTGGCGCGCCCGGCCGGCAGCACCGCCTGGACGAACCTCGGCTTCACCCCGGACCGCACCGCCACCCTGCTCGTCCACGGGCCGGCCGCCTACGCGGCCGGCCAGGAGGGCGCCGGGCCCATTCCGCCCTCCGTCGAGGTGTACACCGGACCCGGTCCGGCCGGCACCTGGCTGTGCCATGTCCCACCACGCTGCCGGTGCCGGACGCCGAGCTCGGTGCCTCCACCGACGGCAGCCTTGTGCTCATCTGCGACGTCCAGGGCCAGTCGGCCGTACGACCTGGCGTACGCCTCCGCTGCGTCTCCCGCGCTCAAGCCGCGGGAGACGTCCGGCATTGCCGAGAAGGGCCCATTCCAAGCCGGTGCGTTTACTCCGGGTGCTCACTCGTCGGTCTCCCTTTGCCGCCTGCTGCCACTTTTTGGATCGTGCCGACGATGCTGACGTTGAGTTTCTGGCCCATGGCAAGCATCTGCTGGCTTGGCCTCACGGCTCATACCGCCGGCCAATCGACCACCCTCAAATGTGCGAGTTCAGGTCCCATGCCGGGATGGTGGCGGGACGCTCCGCGGACCGATCCAGCGAAGCCTCGGCAGCTCTGCCGTACCGAGGTCTGTCGTCAGCTGATGCCGCAGATCGCTGGCCTTCTTCCTTAGGATCGCGGAGTCGTCCTGGCAGACCAATTCGCCGTCGGTTTGCATTCTTCCAGCAACCGACTGGAGCTCGTTCTGGAGGCCGAAATAGGCTTCGCGGGCTGCTTGTGACAGGAACATGCCCCCGGCCTGTTCGCTGAAGAACCAGTTGTGGAACTTTTCCCTGAGGTCAACCAAGTCCGATCGCCGAGGCGGTTCCAGGAACTCTAGGAACTGCCGAGGCATGCTCCTGGTGAGATGGAACAGTTCTTGATAATGCGGAAGCCGCAGATCGCGCAGCGCGCGATCGTAGGCGTGCTCGGCCTCGATACGCAACTGCGAGCGGGTGGTGGCGTAGGTGACGACGCCGCCAGCAAGGATTCCTCCCAAAGCGATGATGACGGCGATCCATGCGTCCATGTCTCTCTTCTTCCCGTAAGAGCGGACCCAACTCCCATGGTGATGCCGCCTCACGGTGATGTCTCTGCGGGCGGATCAAGGCAATGCTCGCTAGCGCAACGAGCATGACCTTGCTCTGCTCCGGAGCGAGCGGGACACTCGGCCTATATGCCAGGGCCCGCTCGCGGCGGGATGGAGCCGGACGACGCCGTAGTCACGGCAGAGCCCGTGGCTAGGGCTAGGAGGGGATATTGATGAGCCAGCAAGCTGCGCCCGGTGCCTCGGCGCCGCCGGAGGTGATCTACATCATCCGGCACGGCGAAAAGCCCGCTGATCCGCAGCCCGCAGGCCCGGGCCAGCCTGCGCCGCCGCCCGCCCCGCCCTTCGGTGTCGATGACCAGGGCAACCAGGACGCGCATTCTCTGCTGCCGCGGGGATGGCAGCGGTCCGGTGCGCTCGCCGTCCTGTTCGACCCGGCCCTAGGCGAACTGCAGGCGGGGCTGCAAGTCCCCGCGGCTTTGCTGTCGCCGTCCTACGGCGACCCGGGCAAGACCATCGTGCACCGGACGTACCAGACGATCCAGGGTCTCAGCGACCGCCTCGGGCTTCAGATAGCGTCCGACTTCGCCGAAGGCCAGGAATCCCAGCTGGCCGCGAGCGTCGTGGGCACCCGTTCCGGCGTCGTGCTGATCTGCTGGGAGCACCAGCACATCCCGGTGCTCGCCTCGTCGCTGCCGGCTGTCCCGGGAACCGTCATACCCCAGAAGTGGCCGGGTGACCGCTTCGATGTCATCTGGACCTTCACGCTGGTCCCGGCATCTGCCCCGGCCCAGTACGTCTTTGGCCAGATCCCCCAGCAGCTGCTGTCCGGAGACACCGCCGCCATCATCTCGCCTTAGCCCCCGCCGAGCCGATCAGCGGCCTGGCGCTCGGCGTGGCCGGTGTATGGATAACGGTAATTGAGTATGCAAGAATTCTCAGGTCAGCCCGAAGCATAGCGATAGTGGCGCGTGCGCTCGACGGCTGCCGCCGCCCCCGGGGCCGCGGTGTATCGCCGGAAACCGCGGGCGCCGGAAATGGGTGGGGACATATGGCCGGGAATCAGCTGCCGTCGATTAACCATATCGTCCAGCTCATGCTCGAGAATCGCTCGTTCGACCACATGCTGGGCTTCCTGTACGCCAGCACGGGGAATGTCTCGCCCGCGGGCCAGGCGTTCGAGGGCCTGACCGGTAGCGAATCCAATAGCGACGCCAGCGGCAATAAGGTGACGGTTTACCAGATCGATCACACGGCGGCGGGCGCTTACTTCATGCCGGGCGCTGATCCCGGTGAGGGATACGCGAATACCAACGAACAGCTATTCGGCAGCGGCAAGCCGCCGAGCCCGCCGGCCGCGACCAGCACCGGCTTCGTCACGAACTTCGCCGACGCCATCGCCTATGACCAGCGCTCGGGCCGCAGCGTGCAGGCCGGCACCACCGCCTCGGCCATCATGGGAGTGTTCCCGCCCGCGGCGCTGCCGGTCCTGTCCGGTCTGGCCGCCGGCTTCGCCGTCTGCGACCACTGGTACAGCTCAGTGCCCACCGAGACCTTCCCGAACAGGGCCTTCGCCTGCACCGCGACGAGCCAGGGGCACATGAACGACGCCACGGCGTCCTTCACCGTCCCGAGCATCTTCGGGCTGATGACCGCGCACAGCCTGAGCTGGAAGATCTACGGCTACAACCAGGAGCCGCTGACCCGCAAGAACTTCCCTGACACCCTGAGCGCCCCGGATTCCTGCTTCGGGCTATTCGCCGATTTCCAGTCCGACGCCGCCGCCGGGACGCTGCCCCAGTACTCGTTCCTTGAGCCGAGCTGGGGATCGACGGGCAACAGCCAGCACCCCAACTACGACGTCTCGCTCGGCGAGAAGCTCATCCAGGACGTCTACAACGCCGTCCGCAACGGCCCGGGCTGGAACCAGACGCTGCTGTTCATCACCTATGACGAGCACGGCGGGCTCTATGACCACGTGCCGCCGCCATCGGGGGCCACCCCGCCGGACGCCACGCCCGGCGAGTTCGGGTTCGACTTCACCCGGTTCGGGGTGCGAGTCCCAGCGGTGCTGGTCTCGCCGCTGATCCCGGCCGGCACGGTGTTCCGGGTACCCGCCGGATCGACCCCGCTGGATCACACCTCCGTCCTGAAGACCATCCAGGCCCGCTGGGGGCTGCCCGCGCTGACCGCCCGGGACGCCGCCGCGCCTGACGTCGGAGATGTGCTCAGCCTGGCTGCCCCCAGAACCGATGACCCGCTGGCCGGGGTGGCCGCGCTGACCTCGACCGGCGCCAACCCGGCCGCGGCCGAGGTGTCGCACCTGCAGCTGGCGAACGCTCAGCTGACATCGCAGCTGCAGGTTCCGCTGAGCGAGCTGCACTCCGCGCCGCTGCTGGCCACCCAGCAGACGCCGTCGGACTACGACCACTACATCGCGGCGCGCACGGCAACCTGGAAGGCTGCCAGGACACGCGGCAACACTCCGCAAGGCTGACCGCCAGCCGGCTAGCCAAGGCGGGCGGCGCGCCCTCATCCTCCGCTGGCTCCAGCGAAGCCAGGCGGCCGGTTCAGCACCGCAACCCGGCTCTCAGCAGCGTTCAAGCTGCCGTCACGTCCCTATGGGCCTGCCAGCTGTAGGTTTCCCGTAGTGCCCGGCCGCCGCTGTGGCCATGAAGGTTTATGAGCTGCGGCTTTGTCGCCGTAGTTCACAGAACGGGTATGTGCCGCCGCTTCCAGCCAGGACGGCCCTGGCGGGCCGCGGCAGGATCAGTAATCTCTGCCGCGGCCCGGCCCGGTGCTCAGTGCGCAGAATGCCCGATCTGGACGGTCTGCGTCGTGATCGGCCTCGAGCCGTCGTCTGCCCATAGGCGGGTCCGCGCCCGGTTATCAAGAACTCGTCGCGTCGTTCACTACATTGCAGTCCCGACTATGACCCGCGGGCAGTCGGCCCGATCGTATATTTATTCATTGCCGCAGTTGGGGTGAATATCCGCATCCGGCCGCGGTGGGTTGGCATTCGGAACGCTGCGCATCTGACCGGGCCCGATCTGGTGTGGCCGCCGGGATGTCAAGGGACATGCTGCAGGCATGCTGTACGTGAAGTGCCGGGTGGGGATAAGGCTGAGTGCTTGTAGCTGGCTATCTCGGTTACGTGGAGCTGGGTGGTGCTGTGGGATGTGTGGATCCATCCGGGGTAGCGGTGTCCGGCGACGTGGACGCGGATGAGCAGGCGGAAGGCGTGCGGGTCGATGCCGTCGTAGCCGTGGCGCACGATGGTCCGGTAGATGTCGCCTGAGATGACCAGGGTCAGCGGGTCAGCTGCGGCGCGGAGCGCCTTCTTGACGCCGGGGGCATCGAGGAGTCGGAAGGCGATGTCGAGTGCTTCGCCGAAGCATCCGTTGCCGTCGTAGTGGACTTCTCCGGCGTGCATGACGACGCGGACCCGGAGCTGGCGGTGCGCGCGGCCGGCGCGCGGGAGGCTGGCGTTGTAGTCGGCTAGGAGCTGAGCGAGCACGGGGATTGCACGGTTCAGGAGGATGGGCTTGGCGGCGTGGTCGACGGGGTGGATAAGGGCGAGGAGGCCATCGCCGCGGTCGGTGAACCGGTCACGATCGCGCCGGTGGATGCCCGCTGAGCGCAAAGCCTGATCGAACAGGTCATAGAGCGTGCGGCGGAGCTCGGCCTTGACCGGATCAGGGCGGCTGGTCGACTGCTCGATATCGACGGCGATGATGGCCCGGTGCCGTGGCAGGCCGGCCGCCGGCGGGGTCTGGTCCAGGCGAGCTGGCGGGAACGTGCGGGTCACGGGCGTGGCTGCCTGGCACCGGGGGCGGGCCGGCGCAGGGTTACCGCCAGGCGCGGGATGGCGAGCAGGGTATGTGCGGCGAAGCGGGCCCGGCTGAGACGTGCGGACAGGGCGGATAGTTCGCCCAGCCATTCCTCGCGCCATCGGGCCTGGGTGGCTGCGGGCAGCAGCGCAGTCGTTGCGGTGAGCAGGCGGCCAGACGCGGTGCGGGCGTGCCTGTTGCGGCTCAGCGTGGCCGCGGCGAGCGTTTCCAGTTCGGCCTGGACTGTGTCCAGGCGGAGCAGCCGGGCGGCCGGGACGAAGACCTCGCGTGCTTCCCTGGCCTTGCGCAGCTGCTTGTCCGGCCGCAGGTATTGCACGGTGCGCATGTTGTGCAGCCGGTCCGCGACCTTGATCGCCAGAACCTGGGGGTCGGCGGCCCTGGCGGCGGCTATCGCCTGGGCCAGTGCGCTAGCGCCGTGGTATCTGATCTGGTCGAGCGCGACGATCCTTGCTACCAGGGTGGTGATCTCGGTACCGAAGTCACGGTCCAGTTCGGCGAAGGTATAGGGGGTATCGGCGGTCGTGTCGTGCAGCAGCGCCGCGCACAGCGCCTGGTCGCTGGCCCCTAGCCCGGCCATGATCGTCGCGACGGCCAGCGGGTGGGTGATATACGGGTCGCCGCTGAGGCGGGTCTGGCCGTGATGCCAGGCCGCCGCGACCTCATAGGCGCGGCGGATCAGCCCCAGATCGGCATCCGGCCGGGTCGCCCGGAGGATCTCGCGCAGCCCGGCCAGCGGATCGGCCTGCACCGCGCCCGGCTGCACCTGGCCGGCCAGGACGCCGTTCACAGCGAGACGCCCAGCGTGCCCGGCTGCGCAGCGTTCAGCGTCGCTCGGCGCTTTTCCCGGATCCGGGAGATCTCCGCCAAGGCGACCCGCGCCTGCTCGGCGCCGTCCCGGGTCAGCTGGTAATACCGCCGCCGCGGGCGTCCCTCGCGGACGCCCAGCTCGGGATCCTCCCAGCTGCTTTCTACCCAGCCCACCATCTCAAGCCGGGCCATCACCGGGTACAGCGTCCCGGTTTCCAGGCCGGCCAGCTTGCTGATCTCCAGCCCGTACCGCGGGGCGGCCGGATCGGCCAGCATAGCCCGCAGGATCTGCTGGACCGGCCCGGTCATCTTGATCGCATACTTCATACGTATAACTCTATATAGCTAGGCCTGGAATGTCGATACCTGCAAGACGCGCGACGGGATCCCGCCCGTACGGGGAGACAACCTCGTCGGCCCCGGCTCGCATCAGCTTGTCGATCGAGGCTTTTTCGGAGGCCCGGGCGACGATCCGCAGGCCCGGGTTGAGCGCACGGGCGGTGAGGGTGATGTACACGTTGGCTGCGTCGGAATCCACCGCGCATCAAGCCCCGGGCGCTCTCGATGCCAGCCTGCCTGAGCACGGTCTCGTCGGCCGGGTCGCCAGGGGTGTACCGGATACCGTGTTCCCCGAGCAGCGGCTCCAGCTCCGGCTTAGATTCGATCACCACCGCTGTCAATGGCCAAGTTTCTCATGGCCACGGACACACCGCGGTGTCGCCGCGGCCCTGCAGCTCTTCCGTGACGGCCCGGCCCACGCGTCCGTAGGCGCAGCTCACGTGGCGCCCGCTGAGATGGCCGATACTCCTGGTTACCTGATTCATACGTACCTGCCTTCATCCCGACGTATGGGCGTGCCTCAAACGGCCTGCCCGCTCTCACCGACAGTTCGCCCGGCTCACGCCGAGTAGATCCACAGATTGTTCGTCTGCGGATCGGTGGCGAGCACTTCGCGCCACCCCGCGCAGATGGTGCCCGCTGCTCCTCCGATGTGCGACCATGTGCTCGGGGCGCCGAAAGAGCCGTCGTAGCGCCACACGTCGGCACCGTCGGGCGAGAGCCGGTACAGGCGCCCTTCGGCGTCGACGGAGAACGTCTTGCCCGGGCCGCCGACGGTCGTCCAGAGGTCGGGCCGCCCGTGGAAGAACCTCACCTTGCCGGTCTGGGGGTCGGTCGCGTACACGCCGAGGCCTCGTGCGTAGAGGTTCGCTGCCGGGCCTCCGATCTTCGCCCAGGCCTTCGGCGGGCCGAAGAGACCGTCGTAACGCCAGACACCACTGCCGTCGGGGGACACGCCGTAGAGCATGCCCTTGGCATCGCTGGCGAACGTCTTGCCCGGTCCGCCCACCTTCAGCCAGGCGCCGGGCGAGCCGAGGTACCTAAGCACATCGCCGGTACCGGGCTCGGTGACACAGACGCCGTCGACGTCAGGATAGATCGTGTCGGCAGGCCCGCCGATCTGCTGCCACGACATGGGCGTGCCAGAGTACTCCCACACGCTCCCGCCGTCCGGCGCCAGCCCGTACAGCTTCCCCTGCCCGTCGAGCACGAACGTCGTCCCGGGTCCGCCGATCTTGAACCAGTTGTAGTCGGCGTCCGGCTTGCCTTCGAACTGGAACACGTCGCCGCTGTCGAGGTCGGTGACGTAGATGGCCCTGGTCGCCCGTTTCTTGTCGTATCCGGCCACGACGACACCGACCGGGCCGAAGATCTTGGTCCATTGCCCGCCGACCGCCCGTAGCGTGACCGGTACGTTTCCGACGCTGCCGTCGCCTGCGAGATAGTCCGTGCCCGTGAAGATCTGCGAGCGGACACGCGCCTTCGCCTCGGGGCCGTGCGGCAGCCACCGGTACGCGTTCATGCCGGGCTGGGCGGGGAAGGCCGGCGCGATCGGTGCCCACGTCCTTCCGGCGTCCTCGGAGAACGACAGCGCGACGGACTTGCTCTGCACCCCGTAGTCGCACCACGTCAGCTCGGCAGGCGTCGACGCCCACGTTGCTTCACCGCCGCGCGGTGCCATCAGGGTCACGTTCTCGGGCGCGTCACCAGCCCCGGGCACCAGCCACGTGAACCCGTTCCCCTTGTCGTACGGAAGCTCCTTGAGCTTTTGACTGAGCGTCGCGCCGTAGGTGTCGAGGTAGATCACATACTTCTGCCCGGCGCTGTCGATCCGATAGCCGATGCCGACGACGGCGTGCTTGGCGAAACACCAGATGAACGGCCGCCCCGCGTCCACCTCGCCGACGATGTCGGCCCATTCCCAGTCATTGCCGGCGTTCGGCTTCTTGTCATCCGGGGGACCTAGGGCGACGGCGTAGTGATAGGTCTTGTCGACGAAGTCGACGAACCCGTTGAAGCCGGTGCGCCACGTCCCCGTCGTCGGGTCGATGAGCTCGTCGGTGATCGTGGGGACGTTGTTGGGCGTGGCACCCGGCTCGCCGACCTTGGCGTCCCAACCGTCGTCGCGGTGGGCCCATGTCGGGTGCTCGTACCAGTGGTCGATGATGCGACCGTGGCCGGAGAAGCTCCCGATGCCGGGGACGTAGTGGTCCCAGAATCCCATGACCATGTCGTAGGCGGTGGGCACACACCACCACGTGTACGGGACGGGCGGCACCAGCTCCCAGTACTGGATCCTCTTCTCGACCGGTGCCGCGAGAGCCTTCTGCGCGGTGAGCACGCGGGGCATCGTGGTCAGGAGCCGGTGCCACACCTGGCCCGTATCGGCGGCCGTCGGCTCCGTCGTCAGGACCTCCGGCTCCGGTGGCTGGCCTGCTCCCGGCGCCAGTGGTGCGGTCCGGGTGTCAAGGCGGTCCCGTCTCGCCGGGACGACGGCACGGTCGTCCCCGGCAACGAACTCCAGAGACTCGTCAGCCGCGTCGACGAACCGGATGCGCTCCAGCCTCACGTCGGAACGGCCCAACCTCTGAGCCGCCTCCTCCTGCGCCTGCTGGCCGACCAGAAAGTACGGGTGCAGATGGTGACGGACGAGCAGGATCGGATAGCGCCGCGCGGTCGCCGAGACGTAGATCGCGCCGAAGCGGTCCGCGAGGTCGGACAGGGAGCGGCGGGCCCTCTCGGCCACCGCCACGTCAGCGCTGGCGGCATTGGCGCGCAGCATCGAGAGCTCGTCGTATATGGCGCGGTGCGACGGGTGTTCTCCCCTTCCGCGCGCGTAGGAGAACACGTAGGCGATCAGCCTGCCCTCCGCGTCCGTGACCGGGAACGGCGCGTCCCGTGCCACGTTCGAGCCCCAGATCTCCTGCGCGTGACGGTCGGCCACCTGCTCGAGGACGAACATCGGCACACGACCCTCGATGTCGTGGCCCATCTCTGCCAGCTCCGGGTAGATCTCTTGCGCGTGGAGCACCGTCGAACCGGCCTCCCCTACCGCAGGTACGTCAACCATCGTCGGCCCCCCTTCCGCTCGTGAAGCAACGCTGCGGGCAACGAAGTGGAATATGCGGAGGCCCGGGCAGAGGCGGCGTTCTGGGCGCACGTTCGCGATTGGACGAAATCACTGGATGATAGCTGACGATTTCGCTAGTTGGTTGCGGACCGGGGCTCGACTGTCACGGATATCACGATGTCGGGGTGAACACGTAGCCGTAGTTGGGCGGGACGGTGACTGTCATCGGGTCACCCGTCGCGCCTTTCAGATCCAGTGGTGCCGGGCGGTTGGCGGCGTCAATCTGCTCGCGGAAGGTGGCTGCTGCCGGGAACGGGATGGTCATGGTCTGTGGCGTGTCGGAGAAGTTGAGGAAGACCAGGGCGATGTCGTTTCCGGCGGACCTGCGGTAGCCGATGATGCCGGAGGAGGTCTGGGAGGACTGGTTGTAGTAGAAGGAGTCCCGGCCGCGCAGGGCGGGGTGGTCGGCGCGCAGCGTGCCGAGGATCCGGTGCAGGCGGATGAGCGGCGAGCCCTGCGGGTCGTAGAAGTATTCCCAGTGCGCGTCGCGTCGGATGTGGACGCGGAGGTCCCCGTCGGCGGCCAGGACGTAGTTCTCGCTGAACTCCTGGCCCTGCCACAGCATCGGGATGCCGGAGGCGGTGTACTGGGCGATGATGAACGGCTGGATCTTGTACCAGCGGCCGCGGTCGGCTAGCGGGTCGTAGGGATCCTGCTGGTTGCCGGTGAGGAACGCGATCAGGTGGCTGTGGTCGTGGCTGTTGACGTACTGGAACGGCGCGACCGGCATGTCGACCGGTTGCCCGGCGATGTCGTGGACGGTCTTGGTTCTGGGGTAGCCGCTGAAGTCGGCGTCCAGCAGGTGGGCGAAGCTGTCGTCGACGTAGCCGTGCTGGGTCATGTCCTCGGCCTTGCCGAGCAGGTTGTCCTGCCAGGTCGCGGAGGAGTAGGTGGTGCGCAGGATCTCCTGCGGGCGGTTCAGCGCCTCGGGGACCTGGATGACCCGGCTGTACTCGCCCGGCCTGGTGCCGCCGCTGGGGGTGAAGCGGGGCAATTGCAGGGACTGGCCGTAGACGTCGTAGGCGAAGCTGGCGTATTCGACCCCGGTCGGCCCGTCGTACAGGTCGGTGACTTCGTCATAGCGGAAGCCGTCGACGTGGTACTCCTCGAGCATGTAGCTGGTCACCGTGTGCACGTAGTCGCGGGCGAACTGCTGGCTGTAGTCCACGACGGGCCCGAAGGGCCCCTGGCCGCCAACCATCGGGCTCGGCACGCCGGCGTCGAGGTAGACCTGGTAGTAGGGGAAGGTGGGGTCGACGTGCTGGAAGACGACGTCCAGGATCACCGCTACCCCTTGGGAGTGGCAGCTGTCGACCAGGCGCTTGAGGCCGGCCGGCCCGCCCGGCCGCTGATTGGGCGCGAAGTAATGCAGCGGCCCGTATCCCCAGTCGAAGTCCAGCTTCAAGCTGGTGACCGGCATCAGCTCCAGGCAGGTCACGCCCAGGCTCTTCAGGTACGGCAGCCGGTCCGCAACGCCCTGGAAGGTGCTGTTGAATTCCTCGACGTGCATCTCGTAGACCACGAGATCTGCAAGCTCGGGAACCTTCCAGCCGCCGTCGTGCCACTGGAACGCCGGAAGGGACGCTGGCGTATCGAACGCCGACAGCTGGCCGACTTCGTCCGTCGCCCGGGCGAACGGGTCAGTGAACCAGAGCGTGAGAAGGGTCCGCGATCCGTCGGCGACCCGATATAGCTGATACCGGTAAAGGTAACGGCCGGCCTGGCCAAAGCTGGTGCCTGGCTGTGGTTGTATTGTGACGTCCGCTGACCACAACCCATTTGGCCCGCCGACGAACTGAAGGGGAAAGTTCTGTGGCTGGATGCCGGGCGTGAACCGGTCGGCGCTATGGATGACGAGCGCGACGACCTGGAAACCGGCCCCGATGCCCGGAAGGTACAAGCCGAACCGGACCGGAACGCCGTCCGGCGTCGGGTCCGAGGCGAACGCCCCCACCTCGCTGAGATCGATCATGATGAAAGCCCCATTTCGTCCTGAGCAACACTGTAATCGCCGGATGCCTGATAGAGGGGCCGAGCACGCCTTCTGATACATGCTTGAGCCCGCGGGCGACGGCGAGCTTACTAACACGATGATCCACCATGGCATTACGTCACGGCGTCACCCTCTGCCTTACTGGCCACAGTAAGTACAGGGTTAACGGTCTGCTCGCTGGCACCTATTACGGCAGCCGCGGTTGGGCTACGAGCTGGGCGGAGGCGGCCGAGTTGATGTGATTTTTTCACATTCACGAAGGCACGAAGGCAGTGCGCCGGGCAAGCCAGCTTGCATAGATCAGCCTGTTACACAACCCCGGCCAAAGCTCCGGCGCCGGAAGATCTCGGGCTGTTTGAGAGCAGACGCTCTAAAATATAAGGATCGAGTCGGATTCCCGCGCCGTTTATGCGACAGGCTGAGATATGCATCGTCGCACGTGGAGAACGTGCTCAGCCTGCGGCCTCGACGAATGCCTTATCCGCGGTCGAATCTCCATCCACATCCGAGCCGAACACAGCCGCCCAGAACCTGGCCAGCGCGAGCGCATCCGCAGCGTCGAAGGAGACAGGCTTAATCACACTCGGAATGTTCGTAACCTAACCGCGGCCCTCCGTCAGGGCACTGGCTAGCGGCACCGCCCAAACGAACGTTTGATTGACAGGCTACTAAACAGGGCGGACAGTTGCCTGCAGAGGCCAAACGATCGATTGTTTGGACGTCAGGCCAGCATCGCGCGGGCGGTTACGCGGCGAAGGGAGTCAGCATGAGAACCAGGGCGAAGCGCTTGCTGACCGCGATCGGGCTTACGTTCACGCTGACAGCGGCCGCGTTCGCGGCTGCCACGGGCTCGGCACAGGCCGCCCCGGCGCTGCCGGGGCTCAACATCACGGCGGTCTACGTGACCGGGGTGTCGTCTGGCGGCTTCATGGCCACGCAACTGCAGGTGGCGTACTCCGGCAGCATCGACGGCGCCGGGATCATCGCCGCCGGCCCGTACGACTGCGGCCAGGGCAATGTGATCGACTTCGCCACCTGCGACATCGGCGCCAGCCTGCCCGTCCTGGAGCAGCAGGCGGTCACCTGGGCCGCGCAAGGACAGATCGACCCGCTCTCCAACCTGGCCGCCAAGCCGGTCTATGTCTACCACGGCACCGCCGACCCGGTCGTCAACGGCCTGGTGTCCGGCGCAGGCGTCAGCTTCTACCAGCACTTCGGCGCCGACGTGGAGTATCACAACCAGGATCCGGCAGGCCACGGCTGGCCCACCCCCGACGGCGTGATCGCCTGCCCGCTGACCAGCCCGCCGTTCCTCATCAACTGCGGTGACGACCCCGAAGGCCAGATGCTCGCCCACTGGCTCGGCCACATCAGCCGGCCGGACACCGGCACACCGGACGGCATGCTCACCTCCTTCAGCCAGGACCTCTACGCACCCGGCGGCAGCGCCCCAGCCCTCAGCATGGACAACACCGGCCTGCTGTACACCCCGCCGTCGTGCGCGAGCGGCGCCCCCTGCACCCTCGTGGTAGCCCTGCACGGATGCCTGGGCGGGCAGTACCTGCTCGGCCGCGAATTCGCCGAGCTCGCCAACCTCGACTCCTACGCCGACACCAACAACCTGGTGGTCCTGTACCCGCAGGCGATCGCGAGCACCGTCCCGGCCAACCCCGAAGGATGCTGGGACTGGTGGGGATACGACGGCCCGGGCTTCGCGGTCAAGAGCGCACCGCAGATGGTCACGATCATGAGGATGGTCACCGCGCTGCGCGACTGACCGATGCCACCTCGCGGCCGCGGCATCCGGGTGAAGCTGCGGCCAGCCACAGTACGCAGGGCGCAGATCATGCGGCCAGCCCGGATGTTCCCGGGGCACCTGGGAGCGCAAGCTCGTGTTGTGCGGCGAACCGCAGGTGAGCCCGCCGCCAGGTCAAAAGGAGCAGCCATGAACGCCATCAGCAAGCGAAAGCCTCGCCGGGGCAGCCATCTGACCGGCGTGGCGGTACTCGCTGCGACCTGCACGCTCCCGGGAGACCTGGACCGCTGCGGTCACCTAACGGTCAGACGACGCCCGCTGCCCGCCCCAGGCGTATGAACCGGCTGATAAGACCGCAACAGCAGGCAGGCGTCCTGCTTGTGGTCGGCGGGCTTGCCGTCAGTTCATTACCGCCACGGTGTCCGGCGACATCGGGGCAGAAACCCGGGCCCAGGATTAGGAGTAGTCAGTTATGTTGCAGCAGATCGAGACACCGTGGCTAGAGGGTTACAACTTCGGGGTCGGAGTGGATCCCGGCGGCGGTTCACCGATGAACCTGGTCATCCAGCCGACGCCGGTCCCGGTCGCTCCCGGCGGTTCCCTTAGGTTCGTGGTGACCCGTATCCATACGACGTCCGACCTGCAGGACAACTTGCAGATCTCCGCCGAGGCGAGCGGGGGCTGCGGACTGTTCGGTGCCTCCGCGCGCTTTGACTTCGCGAAGAAGTGCGAGGTCCAGGAGGAATGCCTGTTCATGACGGTCAGCGCGGTTGCGGGAAACGCGTTTCAGTCGATAGACGACGTGGTGCTGACCCCTGACGCAGCCGCTCATGCTGGCGACCCGCAGGCGTTCCAGGAGCGATTCGGCGGCGTCTTCGTCCGAGGCGTCCGGACCGGTGGTCTGTTCGTCGGCGTGGTGAAGGTCGAGTCTTCCTCGAAGGACACGCTGGAGCACGTCGCAGGGGACTTGGACGTCAGCTACGCGGCGTTCGAGGCCAAGATCAGTGCTTCGCATGACACCAAGGACTCGGAGACGAGCGAGCGCTACAGTGCGATGCTGTACTTCGAGGGGGGCGACCGCGCGGCGATCATGAATGTCTTCGATCAGGCCGACCCGCGGTCTCTCTTCGCGGCGGCCAAGCTCTGGGCGGCAACTGTGGGCGCGAACGGAGTGCCCTATCAAGTGACACTCGCGCCGATCGGCATCGCCCGAGGGGCGCCGCCGGCTCCCGACCCCGCCAAGCTTCAGCTTGCCCGGGATGTGTTGACCGAATGTACCCGCCAGCGCGCCAGCCTGCTGGATGGGCTGAACCGTATCGACTACGTGCTCCAGCATGAATCTCTCTACGGATTCGGCCCGGACACCATATCTGCGCAGGATCTGTCGCACCTGGCCACAGATTTCGGGGCGGCGCTAACGCAAGTGGCCAAGTGCGCCAGCGTCGCTATCCAAACCCCTGACAAGGCGGTGTTCCCGGCGGCGATGCCGGCCGTTCCGGGAAACATGCCCGCCTCCGATCCCGCACTGCATCAGGCGTATGCAGCCAAAGGGCAGGAAATAGCCGACACGAACCCAATGGTTGCGGCACTCCGTGCCGCCGAGCCGGAGGGGGCGCAGAGAGCCGGGTTTGACCAAGGCATCGGAATCTGGGCCGGGAACACCGTCCCGGGCCCCGGGAAGACGGCATTCTCGGAAGAGCTGAAGCCCGTTGAGGCGCTGGGATTCGCCGACGCCGTGGCCTTCTCGCTCGCCTGGAACAACAACGCTGCTCTTGCTGCCAAGGGAGCAGCCATCTGCGCCCGGGACCCGGAGGTGCTGAACAGCCGGACAGCCGGATGCGCCGCACGTCCGGCCGGCCTCCCAGCGGCCATGTACTGGCTCGGGTTCGACATCGCCACCGGCCTCTACGGAAATCCCGCGCTGGGCGGTGATGGCAATACACAGATCGGGCCCGGGGCGGAGGCGATCCGCGCCAGTCTCCAGAGCGCCGACGGCACGGCGGGCTTCAACGACGCTCTTGCATTCAACGTCGGCCGCCGTTGATCGACGCAAGGACATCGCCAGGGCCGGACCAACCGGCCACCGGGTATCACAAAGACCCTCTATATCCCAGTGCTGACCACGAGCCGATACAGCGCACGTCCGTCCAGACCAGTTTCAGCCGTCCGAACCACCGCCGGTCCTCTCCACCCGGCGACCCCTAACCCCGATGAAGGTGATCACTGTGCGTCAAGCCGTGCTCGACATCTGGAACGACTTCAACCGTCCCCTCGAAGGCCGCGTCCGCTACATGTACCTCGACGTCAAAGGCCTCGTGACGACCGGCCTGGGAAACCTGATCGACTCCACCGCGGACGCCGAGCAGCTGGCCTGGCAGCACGCCGACGGCACTCCCGCGTCGACGGATGAGATCGACGCGGAGTGGGAACGCGTCAAGGG
>Ga0335081_10009113_pt1 | contig 15947 bp, 16 predicted proteins | sample Lox_Sample_35_FD_206713 | JGI IMG/M metagenome (GOLD analysis project Ga0335081, IMG submission 206713) | Soil microbial communities from Loxahatchee National Wildlife Refuge, Florida, United States - Lox_Sample_3.5 | ecosystem: Environmental > Terrestrial > Soil > Wetlands | place: USA... | reverse complement strand
CGGGGCGTTATCCCTGGCCGCTCAAGTTCCAGGTACGGCCTCTCTCACCCTAGCGCTCCAGGGGATTCTGCTAAGGACCTTCGCACACAGACCGATGGAAGAGGCGAGTGCGAGGCGGCATCTTAGCGCGTTGCACTCCGCTTCGAACCTGGGGCCGTCGCAGTGGCTTGAATACCGACTGCTTTAAGGATCTCAGCACGCGGCGTGCCTTTCTCGAGCCACTGGTCAGCGCCGGCGGCCTGCGCTGCCGCGATGTTCTCCTTCGTCAGCGCGCCGGAGAGCATGATGATTCTAGCGGTCATCGTCGCTGGACTCGCTCGAAGCCGTCGACACAGCTCGATCCCGTCGACGCGCGGCATCTGCAGGTCGAGGACGACGAGCTGGGGTCGGAACGCCTCGCTGAGCTGGCCTGCTTCGAAGCCATCGCTCGCTCGCTTAACCTGAATAGTCGGATCCGCTGCCGTGATGATCTCCATCAGGTAAGTCGAGAAAACCGCGTCATCGTCCACGAGCAGGATACGCTCCAGCCGCGTTTCAACGGTGGCCCTGCCCTCAAGATGAATCCCGTGCGACGCGGCGAACGTGCGCAACTCATCGATCAGATATCGCCGGTGCCCGCCGGCAGTCGACACGGACCGCAGCAGCCCCTTGCGCGCCCACTCGCGCACGGTCACCGGCGAGACCATGAGCAGTGCCGCCGCCTCCGTGGACGTGTAGTAGGTCTTTTCGTGAATGGGCACGCGGAACGCTCCAGGCAGCTAAAACGCGAGCGTAAGAATCCCTCTTCGACTACATCGAATCAAGCGAATCCATCGATAGTGTCGATTCCGTCTCAGGCTAGTCATGTCGGTCCAATCGGGCAGTGTGCCGCCGAACTCCCGCACAAGTTGGCGATTGAAGTCGTCGCGTTCCCGAATCTTTGATCGCACGAAATCCACCGCGCCGTCGGCAGACAGGACCCGGACACCGAATCTGTCCCGTACAGGCTTAGCGAGTCAGTCCAAAACCGACCCTGCGCAATCACAAAGAAGGACCTATGAATGTCTCCCAGAGGGGGACCTCCCGTATCTTGACGGTCAGGCGCACGCAATCATCCTCGTCCCGGTCGCTTCTCAGCAGCAATTCCCCGGGGACGATCCTCGACAGTGCTCATCGCTTCTGAAGCGTTAGGTACTAGGTTCAGGATGACTTGTTGAAGCTGCACTCGATCGCCTCCGACCAACAATAGGTCCTCGGCAAGCTCCGTCTGCACATCTGCACAACCACTTCGTATCTCTGAAGTTCACTCAACAACAGGGTAATCACCTCTCGTGTGGCCTCGTTCCGATCCACCGATCCTATCGACGCGTCCTTCTTGCTAAAGAGGGCGCCAAATCTCGCGATCACCGCCGCCGCCGCACGGTTGGCATCGCGAATTGCACGCCGAGCAGTTTCCTGTGCGGGTAGTGCAACGGATTTTTCGCTCTTTCGTGGAGGTTGACTAGGAGGCGAGACGGATCTGACCGCACCCGAGTGCGACGCCTAGCTCGCCGGTGCGGATGTGGGAAGCGGGGCCGTCGGGCGCGCGAGCAGTGGTGTCTCCATCGCCAAGTCTTCTCCTCACAAGCGATCGACATCTACGACGGCCTCGGCGAACGCCCGTGGGGCTTCTTGAGGCAAGTTGTGCCCGATGCCGCCTGGGATAATTCGGTGCGCATACTTTCCAGAAAACTTCTGGGCATAGGAGCTGCCGTGTGGGTGGGGGGCACCATTGGCGTCGCCTTCCAGGGTAATGGATGGGACGGTGATGACCGGGCCGTCGGCAAGGCGCCTTTCCAAGGCGTCGTACTTCGACTCGCCCGCCGCTAAGCCGAGCCGCCAGCGATAGTTGTGAATCACAATGCTGACGTGGTCCGGGTTATTGAACGATGCCGCAGAGCGCTCAAATGTCGCATCGTCGAAGGACCACTTGGGTGAAGCAAGCTTCCAGATCAGCTTCGAGAAATCGTGCCGATACTTGTCGTAGCCGATGCGTCCACGCTCGGTCGCAAAGTAGTACTGATACCACCATTGGAACTCAGCTGCGGGTGGCAGGGGCACTTGGCCGGCTTCAGGACTGCCGATGAGATACCCACTCACGGAGACGATTCCTTTGCAACGCTCCGGCCATAGGGCTGCGATTATGTCGGCGGTTCTCGCGCCCCAATCGAATCCGGCGACAATGGCCGTTTTGATCTTAAGAGCATCCATAAGGGCGATCGTGTCCACGGCGATCGCGGATGGCTGGCCGTTGCGAAATGTCTCGTTGGCAAGAAAGTGCGTCGTGCCATAACCGCGTAGATACGGGACGATGACGCGGTAGCCCGCGCCAGCCAACGCCGGAGCCACGTCGACGAAGCTGTGAATGTCGTACGGCCAGCCGTGAAGAAGGACGACTGCGCGGCCGTCGGTGGGGCCGACTTCGGCGTAGCCCACGCTCAGGAGCCCCGCATCAATCTGCTTCAATGCGGGAAGGGTCGCATGGGCACCGGGGGTGACGGGGGGAAGCTGTGGCGAGCTGGTATTCGCGAACGCTTCTCTGGATCCGACGATGCCAAACTCTGCGGCAGTGATCGCAAGCGCTCCGGCGGTGCCTAAGAGTTGACGGCGGTCACGATTGATAACCTCGAACATCGATTCTTCCTTGTAAGTGGAAGGCGTAAGCACAAGGCGCACCTGCAATCAAGCCAGACGGACAGCCCTCAGGCGATTACACGTTGGTATCAATCGGCGCGGCGGGCGCCAGGGAGAGAGCCCGTACGCGAGGGGCGACACCTTCGTACAATGTTCTCGACTTAACGATCGTGTAACTCTAGAGCCGATGAGTCTCGTTCTCGCACATGACTCGCCACCCCCGCCACTCACGCAACAGATGCGATAGGAGATGCACCCAATGTCCACGCTTAGCATGAGGGATGGAGCGGAGATCTTCTACAAGGACTGGGGCCCGAGGGACGCCCAGCCAATTGTGTTTCACCACGGCTGGCCTCTCTCGTCGGACGATTGGGACGCGCAGATGCTGTTCTTTTTCGCCCATGGCTATCGTGTCGTTGCCCATGACAGGCGCGGTCACGGCCGCTCCTCGCAGGTGGGCACTGGCCACGACATGGACCACTATGCGTCCGACGCCTCCGCAGTCGCCGAGCATCTCGATCTGAGGAATGCGATCCACGTCGGCCACTCGACGGGTGGTGGCGAAGTGGCGCGCTATGTCGTGAACTACGGTGAGCCTCAGCGCCGCGTGGCAAAGGCTGTGCTTGTCAGCGCCGTTCCCCCGCTCATGCTTAAGACCGCGAAGAACTCCGGCGGCACGCCGATCGAAGTATTCGACAGCTTCCGCAAGGCGCTAGCTGAAAACCGGGCGCAGTTCTTTCTCGATGTGGCTTCAGGTCCGTTTTACGGCTTCAACAGACCCGCTGCGAAGGCTTCGCAGGGAGTCATCCGGAACTGGTGGCGTCAGGGGATGATGGGCAGCGCGCTAGCCCATTACGAAGGGATCAAGGCGTTCTCCGAGACAGACCAAACGGACGATCTGAAAGCCATCACGGTGCCGACCCTCGTGATGCAGGGCGACGATGACCAAGTCGTGCCCTACAAGGACGCTGCACTGCTGCAGGCTAAGTTGCTCAAACGCGGGACGCTCAAGATTTACCCTGGCGCCCCGCACGGCTTGATCACTACGCATGCTGAGGTGATCAACGCGGATCTCTTGGCGTTCATAAAGGATTGACGGGGCGGCCCAACGCCCGACAGTCGCGAGAATACACGCGAGTTCAGCGATGGAAAGAGCGATGAGGTCTCCAAGGTTGGCACTGGTGCTAGCAGTTGCTGTAGCGGTGGCCGCAGCACTTGCAGCGTGGGCAGTTGCGAGCGAGGGCGTTTCACTTCCTGCGCGCGCATTGAACCGTGCACCTGAGAGCGGAACGTCTGCTGGGACCGCCGAATCATCGTTCGTCGCTGAGAATGCGGCGGCCATGGACAAGATGATGACGGCAATGACCGTGCGGCCGACTGGCGATGTGGATGCGGACTTCATCGCCATGATGATCCCCCACCACCAGGGCGCCATCGATATGGCGCAGGCCGTGTTGCGCCACGGCAGGAACGAGCAGATTCGCCGCCTCGCGCAGGAGATCATCGTGACTCAACAGGAGGAGATCGCGGCTATGCGGCTCGCCCTCGGGCAGCCGCTGCCGCCCTCGAGCCCAGCGCCCACTGGAGCTCACACGCCATGAAGAATCTCCTGCTATCCCTCTGCGGCGCGAGTGTCCTCACCGGCGCATGTGCGGCGCTTGCCGGGCAGGCACCCCGATCCGCTGCCGCGCCGGACATCCCGATGAGCGCGCACGATCGCGTCTATGCGGCGGAACAGTTCTCCAATACGGTCTCCGTCGTCGATCCCTCAACGAACACGCTTCTGGGCGTCATCCCGTTGGGGGACCCACAGCCGGGCAACTTCTCTCCGCTCTACCGTGGGCAGGTCCTCGTTCACGGCTTGGGGTTCTCACCCGATGGCAGGACCCTTGCGGTCGTATCGATCGGGTCGAACGCGGTGACCTTCATCGATACGGCGACCAACGCTGTGAAGCGCACGACCTACGTCGGTCGCTCGCCTCACGAGGCGTTCTTTACGCCGGACGGCCGAGAGGTATGGGTCACCGTGCGGGGGCAGGACTATATCGCTGTGCTTGATGGCGCGGGCTATGAGGAGAAGACGCGTATCCAGGTGCCCGCGGGGCCCGGGATGCAGATCTTCTCGCCCGACGGCAAGTACGGCTACGTCTGCTCGTCGTTCAACCCGGAGACAGTGGTCATCACAGGTGCCGATCATCAGGTCGTCGGCCACGTTAAGCAGGAGAGCCCCTTCTGCCCGAATATCGCCGCCACGCCCGACGGCCGACAGGTGTGGTTCACGCTCAAGGATATCGGTAAGACTCAGGTCTTCGATGCCCGCCCTCCCTTCAGCCTCATTAAGACCCTCGACACGGGTCCGATTACCAATCACGTGAATTTCGCGCACAATGCCCGCGGCACTTTCGCGTACGTCACGGTGGGTGGGCTCAATGTCGTCAAGGTATTCCGGACGGACGGTTTCGAGCAGGTCGCCGAGATTGCGGTTGGCCGGCTGCCTCACGGTGTGTGGCCCTCCGGGGACGGCAGCAGGATATACGTCGGACTGGAGAACGATGATGCCTTGACGGCAATCGATTCTTCGACCAACAGAGTCCTGGCCACGATTCCGATCGGTCAGGCGCCGCAAGCGGTCGTGTATGTGCCGGGCGCCGTACCCGAAGGCAATGGCCTCGCCAATCTGCAACCGCTGGGTGCGGCGGGTGAGGCGGCTCACCTCCTGCTCCGAGCAACAACCGGCAGTTCGACGGCTCCCGCACCGACGAGCGTCACGCTCTTCGATCAGGGGCTAATCCAGGTTCTTCAAGCCGCGGTAACCGGTCTTGCACCACGCAAGCCCTATCTGCTAGCGCTGACCGATCGGCCCGATGGAACCGGAGAACTGCAGTCGCTGGCGGTGTTCATGACCAATCCGGCAGGTGCGGCCATTGTCAATGCGACCGGCCCGCTGCGGCAGATCGTGCACAACGCCGACATGAGCAAACGGCGCTACCTCGTCATCGCGGAGGGAACTGCGAGGCAGCCCGGCCCGGCGGTTCAGGTGCAAGTTCCGTAGCGTCGGGGAAGACGGGAGTCGCTCCTCTCTCCCAAGCTGCGTGGCGGTCGTCGGTGCATCACGCACCGCCTGCGGCCTGCAGGACGGCTTCCAGTTCTGCATCGAGTTCCCGCCCGACTCGCGTGATCCGCTCATCGCCGAATTGTCCAAAAAGAGAAGATGGAAGGTCGTACTCAAAGATGGCCTTCCCCGACTCGTCTTCGTAAAGCACGACGCGCAATGGGGCATAGAGCCCGGCTGCCAAAGCATGCCGGGTCATTCGTTCGGCGGTGAGCGGATTGCCGATCTCGTATTGCATCGCCTTGGAAGTCTGACCATCCGCGACGGTCAGCTCGCCATGGTTCCGCACGAGGAAGAGCCAGAGTTTCGGCCAGTCGCGTCGCGCGATGACGGCTCTCTCGGCTTCGCCTCGAATGAGGATCTCAGACACTTCAGGTCTCAGGGCCGGTACAGAATCGATCAACGCGCTATGAACTTGGTCAAAAGGACGAGCACATTGCAAAGCGCGATGCTCAACCGACAATGTTCGCAATAGCCGCGTAGCTGCCATACCTGACCTCCTCGTTCCGGCGTGCCCGAGACCGATCATTCAACCCAGCCACTTCGCCACGACGATCCGCGCCGTCGGTGGGTCCGGCATCAACGGGTGCCCAGCTCGCCCAACAGCGTGGCGAGGGCCAGTTCTGCGTCACGTGTCTGGAAGCCACGCTCGAACGCGGCCTGCATCCGACTCTGTGCCTCGGGCTTGACCACTTCCTCGGCGAACAGATCGGAGTCCCGCCGGAAGTCTTCGATCGGCGCAAGCGCGATTGAATTGACACGGTTCTTCACGGCGATCTGGCCCGCCGCCGGGAATCCGGCGATGCGATGCGCGAGCGACCGGACGAAAGCGCAAAGCGTGTCCGCGGGCAGCGCTCGATTGATCCACCCATAGCGCTCCGCCAGCTCTGCGCTGTAATCCTGTGCACTTAGCATGACCTCGAGGGCGCGGGCCCGGCCCATGAGGCGCGTCAGGTGTTGGGCGGCGCCGCCGCCGGGGATCACGCCGAGCGCGGGCTCTATCTGACTGAAGATCGCCGACTCACGTGCGGCAAAGCGCATATCGCACGCGAGTACGAATTCGCTGCCCGCGGCGCGAACGCGACCCTCAATCTGCGCGATCGTGACGACGCGGCTAGCGCTCAGATGACGGAAGAGAAGAGCGATCGAGGCTTCCCCGGTCAGCCTGGCCGCCTCCTGCCGATACTCCTTGATCCGGGTCACGTCAACGTGGGAAATGAAATACTCGGGATCCGCGCTATTGAATACCAGCACTCGTACAGCGTCATCGGCTTCGACTTGCTGAATGAGGGAGACCAGATCGCGAACCAGCTCTGGCCCCAGAAGGTTCATCGGCGGGGCGGCGATGCCCGCGAACAAGACGGGACCCTCCTGGCGCACGGTGAGAGTTTCGAAACTCGAGGGCACACGGATCTCCTGTTCAGGTACCTGAGTCGACGTGGTCTCGACGCGCCGGTGCGGCGCGCTACGCGCGCCGCACCTTGCACTGGGTTCTGCCTGTGGCGTCGAGAATTGAGTTTGTCCGGCTGGCGGCTCAGCGCTTCTGGTAGGGGTGGAAGACGTAGTCCTTTGCTTTCACCGCCACATGGCATGCGTTCCCGCAAGCGGGTGTGCCGGCCTTGTCGGGTGCGTAAGCGGCCGTCGTCGGGTCATAGTCAAACTGGGCGTATGCCCACCCGCCGGTATCCGGGAACTTCTTACTGTCCTTCTCCATGAAGAAGAGGTCTGCCAGCGTGTCCGGTACCTCCACGGAGAATGGAGCTTCCGTGCTCTTCTTTGGCTTCCACTGGATCTTCGCGATCTTGGAACCGTCGGGAAACGGCTTGCCGTTGCCCGGAATGCCGGACTTGAAGGCTGCGATGATCGCGGGATTGCCGAGGATCACCTTCAGCCGATCGTCGGTCTTGGAGGTGGAGATCAGCTGCCAGTCTTCGTAGCCCTTGAAGTCAGAGAACGCGAGTCCATCTGGCACGCGCAGTGTGTACTTGTCTTGTGCGGAAATGGCGACGCCGCTCAAGATGGCGAGCGCGAGAGCCAGGGTCAGCATGCCTTTGGAGATCATCGTCGGCACTCCTATGTGTTTTCGCATCGCCGCTTGATCGTCTGCTGGCGAGAACGCATTGGACCTCTGGCGGGCCGCGGAAGCGATTGCACCATGGTATCGACCGACCAGAATCGGGCGTGAGTGCCACCGAGAGTGCGATGCGCGTCGGCGCGCACTGATCCGGGTGAGTCCTCTGGTCCGATGCGAATGTGTCGACCAATACCATCGTGCAATCGAAGCGTCCGTCGGCGTTTGCTGTAATCGACTTGGCGGCGTCTTCTGGATGCTGCAAGCCGAGCGTTCGCTACCAAGGAGTTCGTAATGCACGCCGCTCTGAAATATCTAGTTGCAATAGGCATCTGCGCGGCTCTGGTCGCCACGATTGGATTTGCCGCTGATTCCCCGGCAAAGGCCTCCCACGACAAGTACAGCGTGAAGGTGCCGGGCGGACTTGGGTTCTCCGAGTTCAGGGGATACGAAAACTGGGCGGTCATCGCCATCAGTGAGAACGGAGGCCACATAGCTGCGATCGTCGGGAACCCAATGATGATTAACGCCTATAAGGCCGGCGTTCCCGGCAACGGCAAGTCCTTCCCCGATGGCGCCAGGATGGCGAAGATCCACTGGAAGCCGAAGAAGAACGAGGCGGCGCCCGGTCAACCCACGGTGCCCGGTGCCATGGATAACGTTGACTTCATGGTGAAGGACAGCAAAAGGTTTGCGGACAGCGGTGGATGGGGATGGGCCGCGTTCGATTACGACGCCGCATCCGATACGTTTACGCCCGCCACTACGGCTGACACCCCGCCCCAGGGACATGATGCCAAGTGCGGGTTCGCGTGCCACACCGTAGCGAAGAACCGCGACTACGTGTTCACGGACTACGGCCAGCGATAGCCGTGCACCAGAGTCGTTGACGACAAGCCAAGTCGACGACTCCCTCCGTCCCCATGACCGAGGAGCGATCTAAGTCATGGATGCATCCCTGATCACACTTGGGGCGCACGCACCTGACGCCGCGCTCGCAATCAACCGCGTGGCGCTCGGCACGTTCTTCGCGATCAGCGGCTACCACAAGCTGTTCAACGCCTCCCGGCACGCGACACTGGCGCGCACACTGCAGGACGATGGCGTGCGCGCTGTGCCACTCATGCAATGGGTTGTCCCTGGCGTTGAGTTCTGCGGGGGATGCGCGCTTATCCTCGGCCTACTGTCTGCGCTTGCAGCATTCGGGCTTTTCGTGGTCTGTCTCAGTGCCTTTGCACTGGATGCCATAAAGCGTATCCGCGCATGGCAGCCGCTTGATCGTGCCGATTGGCTCGGCGATCTTCTCTACATCCCCGAAGCGCTCTACTGCATCGGACTTACCGTGGTGATGCTGGGAGGGCCAGGACGGTGGAGCCTTGACACCCTGATCGCCGGAGCTCTTGCAACCTGAGCACTGACCTGATCGCCCTGCGCGACCCTGATGCCAGTCACCGCCAAGTCCCCGAGGTCACTATGAGCAGCACACAGTTGAGCAATGTACACGCAACCCCAGTCCCGGATGCTGGGATGGTCGACCTGAAACTCGAGGTCGTCATCGTTCCGGTGTCCGACGTCGATCGCGCCAAGCGCTTCTACGGGAGCCTTGGCTGGCGGCTGGACGCCGATTCCTCCACTGGTGAGGACTGGCGCGTGGTGCAGCTGACCCCTCCCGGCTCATCGTGCTCCATCATGTTCGGCAAGGGAATCACGACGGCCGTGCCCGGCTCGGTTCAGGGATCGTTCTTTATCGTCGATGATATCGAGGCGGCCCGTGCCGGGCTTATCGGACACGGCGTCGACGTGAGTGAGGTATTCCATTTCGACAGCGGTTTCCGCGTCACCGGGACGAAGGGACGCGTGCAGGGGCCCGATCCCGAGGGTCGCTCGTATCGCTCTTGGGCCTCGTTCTGCGATCCAGACGGCAACGGCTGGCTGCTGCAGGAGATCAAGACGCGGCTTCCCGGGCGAGGACTCAGCATGGACGTTGCGACTCTGGTGCAGCTCTTGCGAGAGGCTGAGAAGCACCACGGCGAGTTCGAACCGACCGCTCCGAAACATCACTGGTCGGGGTGGTACGCCACCTACATTGTCGCACGCGGGCGCGGCGGCACTCCGGAGGAGGCCGCCAAAGATGCCGCCCTCCACATCGAGAGTACCCACGGATGAGGCCGGACATCGTCCCCGGCGCGGTGTTTCCGGACTATGAGCTTTCCGACCACCGCGGCAAGCACCGCACGCTCTCTGAGCTGCAGGGAGGCGATCCGCTGGTGCTGGTGCTCTCCCGTGGAGGCTACTGTCCGAAGGAGAGGAGGCAACACGAGGGGCTACTGCAGCTCCACCGTGAGATGCAGGTGGGGTATTGCCGTCTCGTGACCATCTCAACCGACAACCTGATCGAAACAAATGAGTTCCGTACGGGTGTCGGCGCCCACTGGACGTTTCTCTCCGACCCCGGGCGCAAGCTCCAGAAAGATCTCCAGATCGCGGAGTACACGGATCCCGCTCACAATCCGATGATCCCTCACACACTGGTGCTCGAACCCGGCCGGCAGGTCTACAAGATCTACAACGGGTACTGGTTCTTCGGCCGGCCGACCGTAGAGGAGCTGCATCTTGACCTGCGCGCCGTGCTGCGGCGTTGTCGCCCCGATTGGGACATCGGCACCGTGGAGCAGCGAGCCGCCTGGGAGAAGGGCGACACCAAGGGCTTCTTTCCGTACGGAAAGAGCCAGGCGCAAGTCTTGGCTGAACAGGACTGATCATCATGGAGAGGGCGCGAGCACTCAAACCGAGGGGATCATGATCACAGCAGGCACTACCGCTTCAACCCAGCGCGAGCCGGAACGGCCAGTCCGTCGTCGTCATCGGTCGGTCGACCAGCGGCGCATGCCCACCGATACCATTGTGCAATCGCTTCGCGCCGATGCTTCTGGTGTGATCCCGCTTGCGTACTCGCATACCGCGAACCTCGCGTTGGGACTATCACGATGACTTACCCGCTCATCATTTCTGCGATTGCCGCTTTGGCGCTAGCGTCTATCGTGTTGTCGAATCGGAGCAGCCTGAATCGAGCTCAAACGCGCGTGCGCCTGAAGGTGTGCGAGGACGATCCGGCGAAGCGCGCTCTGCGGTTGCTCGCGCGGCAGCGGAAGTAGGCTCGGGTAGGAAGCTCACATCACATGTCTGCCCGCCTCGACCTCCATCACGCCTCCCCAAAGTCGATGGAAGAGCTCATGTCATTCCAGGAGTTTGCAGACGCGAGCGATCTTGAGCCGAGGCTCCTCGAGCTGGTGCGCACGCACGTCTCGGAGCTTAATCGCTGTGCACACGGAATCTGTCGGCATTCGCAGCGAGCCCGTGAGCTTGGGGAGACCGAAGAGCGCCTGCACCTGCTGCCGGTGTGGAAACAGACAGATCTATACACCGTGCGCGAGCGAACCGCGCTCGCCTGGGCAGAGGCGGTAACTCAGGTCGCCGGCGACGTGAGCGATCAGGAATTTCAGAACGCGCGCGAGTGGTACACGGAGGAGGAACTCGTCGAGCTCACGGTGGTGATTCTCGCGACGAGTGCGTGGAACCGCATGGCCGTTAGCTTTCGTCAGGTCCCGAGCGTAGTTCTGGCCACGCTCGTGGGCTAGTGGACTGTGACACCTTGATGAGACGTATCGTTGCGCCTCGGGCAGGCGCGATACGGGTGACACAACCTAAGCGCATGGGATTTAGTAAGGAGAACGTATGTCGACGATCCACCTGCACCAGACGACAACGGCAACCCCCGAGCAGTACATCGCGGGGCTCACTGACTTCGGGCCTGGCCGCTCGAAGCTGTTTCCAAACAGCGCCGACGAATGCCTCAAGGTGCATCATCAGGGCCGCTCGGAGGCGGATGTCACGGAAGGCTCGGGTGGCGTCTGGGAACGCTTGCACTACGACTGGTCCGATCCGAGCCGCGTCGTCCTCAGGACGACCGACTCGAACGTGTGGGGAGGCGCGTCAGGCCATACCTACACCTTCATGCATCGGCCCAACGGCACGACCGAAATCGATGTGGTCGTCGTACGCGACGGCAAGAACCTCAAGGGGCGGATGCTCGGTCTCGTGCTCGGGACCATCGGCAAGGGAGTCTTGAAAAAGGCGTTTGAAAGCTCCGTCAAAGCCGTCGAAGCCCGGAACGGCCCCGTGATAGCCGATGCCCGATCAGCTTGAGCTGTTGGACCCATCGGGCAGGGAGCGGTTCCGAGGATCGTCGGCGGGGTCGACGTAGGCAAGGCCCAGCGGCCCGATCGCGGTCACCTGCGTGATGTATTCGCCGGATTTCGCCCAATGGAAATGAGGCTGGTTTCCCGGCAGCACTAACACGCTACCCGGCCCGTGGGCGGTCAGCTTGCTCTCGTCGAACTCTTCACCCAACCCGATGTAGAACACACCTGAGAGCACAGTGTAGATCCGGTCTTCCGGATGCTTGTGCGGCAACAGCTTGACGCCCGCTGGCACCCGGACCCTGATTAGGTAAGGACCGAGTTTTGTCGGGTCTCCAACCAGGACCGCAAGTCGCACGGCCGGTGGAAATGCTGGAAACGGCGTCCAATCGATGTCTTCGGCATGGATGACACGGAACCGCTCCTGGTCCGGCTGGTGTGCGCGCGGTTGAGCCGTGTCCCGATCCGCCTCTGACGCATATGACATGGTTGTTCGCCCTCTTGGAGTCTGTTCGGCGTGCCTGGGTCGGTCGGTCGAGAACGCGAGGTTCTGTCGCGCAGACTACTGGGAGGACAGCCGTCGGAACTCGGTGACGTCACTCGCAGTGAGGTGCGAGGGCTGCGTGCCAAAGCGGGCAGTCACATAGTTGACGACCGCCGCGATCTCGGTGTCGGAATAGGCGGCTGCAAACGCTGGCATCATCACGACCCGGTCTGAAGCGCGGCGGATCTCGCCGGAAAGGACCATCTGGGCGACGTTGATGGCGCTCGCGTCGTTGACCGCTCGATCTCCGGTCAGCGTCGCATCACTCGTCAGAAGGCTGACGCCACTCCAGCTGTGGCAGCTCGCGCAGGCTCCTTCGAAGACCCGTTTGCCGCGGGGATCGAGACCTGCCTGGGTTTGCAGGGGCGTATCAGAGGCGGCACTTGGGTTGGGTGTGGGCAGATCGGGCGAGCGGATGGCTGGGATACTGCGCAGGTACGCGACCACAGCGTGCAAATCGGCCTCCGCGAGCTTGCTCAAGGATGCATCGACCACCTCGGCCATTGGGCCGCCAGCTGAACCGCGTCCGGCGGCGTGGCCGTCGCGCAGGTATTGGACGAGCTCATCGTCGCTCCAGAGGCCAACGCCTGAAACCCGGTCCTGAGTGATGTTGTAGGCCCGCCAGCCCCCGATCACTGTGCCTTCGAACTTGCGATGGTTGTTGAGCGCCTGGGCTATGTTTCGTGGGGTATGACAGTCCCCGCAGTGGCCGAGGGCTTCTACCAGGTACGCTCCCCGGTTCCACTCGGGGCTGCGATCCTCGAGCGGCCGAAATCGCTGATCCGGATTGTAGAGGGCCGACCAGATCCCCATCAGCCATCGCTGGTTGAAGGGAAACCTGAGCGCATTGGGCGGCGCCGTGGCATGCGCCACCGGCAGACTGAAGATATACGCCTTGATCGCGCGAACATCATCGTCCGCAAGCAGGGTATAGGATTCATAGGGAAATGCCGGATAGAGCCGCTTACCATCCTTGGCGATGCCCTTGTGCACAGCGGCCAGGAAATCCGTGTCGCTCCAGTCACCAATTCCGGTTTCGGGGTCCGCTGTGATGTTCGGTGAGTGGAGCACGCCAAACGGAGTGGGGAACGCGCGCCCGCCGGCGAAAGGCTGACCGCCCTCGGTCGTATGGCAAACCTCGCAGTCTGCCGCCTCAGCCAGATATTTCCCTCGGGTGACAAGATCCGCCGAGCGCAGCACCACCGGCACTCCGATGGGACTTGGGCCTCTATAGGCCGACAATGTGACGGCATCGCCCTGCGCGAAACTGAGCGCAGGCGGAGTCAGCAGCATCCAAGTGCCGGCGGCGCCGACGACCAGGACGACGAAACTCCCGATGATCCAACGCTTTAGCTTGAGCGAGATCGGTTTCACGTATGCGCTCCCTTGGCCAGGAGACTTCGATCGATGGGCATGCGCCTCATTGCGACGCCCGTTGCCGCATAGATCGCATTGCGCAGTGCGGGGATTGCGGCCGTCGTGCCGGTCTCGCCAATGCCGCCTGGTGACTCGCCGCTCTTGATCAGATGCACATCGATCGGGGGAATCTGGTCGATGCGCAGCATTCGGTAGTCGTGGAAGTTGGACTGTACGACACGGCCCTTCTTCAACGTGATCTCGCCGTAGAGCGCAGCGGTCAGACCGAAGATCAGCCCACCCTGGAGTTGGGCGATCACCGTGTCGGGATTGACTGTGATTCCGGTGTCGACGGCACTCGTTACGCGCCGCAGCTTCACTTCGCCTGCCTCGTCCACCTCACATTCCACGACGGTGGCGATGAAGCTGGCGAAGGAGACCTGGGCTGCTACGCCACGTCCGCAGCGTGGGGGCATCGGCGTGCCCCATCCGGACTTCTCTCGCACGAGGTCCAGGGCCGCCTGCAAACGCGGGGTCTTGTCGAGATGGCTGCGCCGGAAGGCGATCGGGTCCTTGCCTGCCTTGCGGGCCAGTTCGTCGATGAAGCTCTCGATGGCGAACACGTTGTTATTCGGGCCGACGCCGCGCCAGAAGCCGGTGTTCACCCCCGGGGGCTCTTCGCGATTGAACTCCACGCGGCAGTTGGGGAAGTCGTAGGGAATGTCCCGGGCCGAATCGACGCCGTCCGGATCGACGCCCTTCCGGAAGAAGGCCGGCAGGAAGCGGGCCATCACCGATGAGCCCGATACTCTGTGCTTCCAGCCCACAATCCGCTCGCCCTGCAGGCGAGCCCAGAGAATGTCGTGATAGGCCGGTCGATAGATGTCGTGTCGAATATCCTCCTCTCGGGTCCATACCACCTTGACGGGCCCCTCGACGTGCTTGGCGATGCGTGCGGCGGTGAAAGCCATATCCGGCTCCAGCCTTCGACCGAAGCCTCCACCGAGCAGGTGGTTGTGTACGGTGACCTGACTCTCGGGAAGGCCCGTGGCCTTGGCCACGGCGGCATGAACGCGCTCCATGACCTGAGTGCCGATCCACGCTTCGGCCGAGGTCGGCGTGACATGCACCGTGCAGTTCAAGGGCTCCATACAGGCGTGCGCGAGCAGGGGCATCTCGTACGAGGCGGTGATGACTTCACTCGGAGCCTCGCCCGCACCGCCGAGCACGCTGCGAATATCGCCCACGTCCTTTGCGACGGCACCTTCGCGAACACTCGCGCGGCGTAGGTTCGACCAGATCAGCTCGGAGGACACCTCGCCGTTCTGCCCGTCGTTCCACTGGATGTCGAGCGCCTCGAGCCCGCACTTGGCAGCCCACATGTGATCACCGACAACCGCAACGAGGTCATCCAGCACCACGATCTGGCGCACGCCAGGAACAGCCCGGGCGCGATGGTCATCGATGTGAGCGATTGAGCCGCCGAGCACGGGGCTTTGAGCGAGGGCGGCAAACTTCACGCTCGGCGGCAGAGCGTCGATGCCGTACTTGGCTTTACCGTTGACCTTGTCTGGAGTGTCTACCCGCTTCACCGATCGGCCGATGAGCCGAAAGGCGCTGGCGTCCTTGAGTGGCGGGGCTTTCGGCGGCGTGATCGTGGCGGCGATGCCGACGAGCGCGCCGTAATCCAGTGTACGGCCCGTGCCCTCGTGGATGACCTTGCTGTTCCCCGTGCGGCATTCAGTTGGGGGGGCGTGCCAACTGTGTGCTGCGGCTGCGATCAGACAGGCGCGCGTTGCCGCGCCCGCGCGGCGCAGGGGTTCCCAGAATGCGCGGATCGAGTTGGAGTTGCCCGTCGCCTGAATGCCCAGGTCCGGGTTTGCGTAGAGCTTCTCGTCGGCTGGTGCATGTTCGACCTTCACTCGACTCCAGTCTGCGTCCAATTCCTCGGCCAGGATCATCGAGATGGAGGTGTAGGTACCTTGACCCATCTCGACCTGGGGCATGACGAGC